>ERZ1106948.566-NODE-566-length-15657-cov-3.629855_pt1 | contig 15657 bp, 12 predicted proteins | sample MGYA00403673_ERZ1106948 | MGnify/ENA primary metagenome ERZ1106948 (study PRJEB35170, sample SAMEA104062409) | human gut metagenome | biome: human gut; feature: human-associated habitat; material: faeces | place: Denmark | collected 2012-05-07 ...
ATTTCTTTTCAAATAAAGAATACATTGAAGAAATTTGTAATCATCAATGTTCTTCTTTCCGGCAATGCCAACACGGAACTTCCCTCAGTCACGCCGCGTGGCACGATCCTGTTTTTCCACGGTGGCGGTTGGACCACAGGCGGCATCAACCTGTACACGCAGGCTTGCGCGCATATGGCCGTACGTCTGCAACGCCGTGTGATCTCAGTCGAGTACCGGCTGGCTCCTGAATACCGCTTCCCTACTGCTGTTGAGGATTGCTATGAGGTAGCCCGGCAGCTGTTTGCTGGGGAATTGCCGATTTCTGGGGTGGGTGGTTCTGTTGATGTTGATCACCCCCAGTCGGCTGCGCCGACAGCCCCCGCCGGCGGGGGCGATATATCTGCGACAATCCCAGCACCGGATCCCGACAGCATCGTGCTGTTTGGCGACAGCGCGGGCGGCAATCTTGCGGCCGCCGTCTCGCTCATGGCCCGCGACCGCGGCGAGTTCATGCCGCGCACGCAGATGCTGCTTTACCCGGTAGTCGGCAACGATTACAATCCCGAGACCAGCCCGTTCGAATCGGTGCGGACCAACGGCACCGACTACATCCTCACCGCACAGGACATGGCCGACTACATCGACATGTACCGTTCGTCCGTGGCCGATCTGACCAATCCGTATTTCGCGCCGCTCACCGCGCACGACCTGAGCAATCAGCCGCGCACGCTGGTGTTGTCCGCCGAATACTGCCCGCTCAGAGACGAGGACGAAGCGTACGCCCGTCGCCTGCAATTGGTGAACGACAACGTCTCCTGTTACCGAATTCACGATGGCATCCACGGCTACCTGCTCAATACGTCGGCCGTGGGACTGGTGGCCACCACCTACCGAATCATCGAGCATTTCCTCGACGGCACACCGCTGGAACCAGCTCCCGGCACCGGCACCACCGCCAACGCACCGGAGGGAGGCGACGCGTGGCAAGACGTACTTGGTACCGACTAGACAACATCGGCAAGTTCTACTCCTCCCAGGCTGGCCGCTCCTCGCAGACCGTGTTCCGCTATTCGGCCGATCTGGCGGACGACATCGATCCGGACATCCTGCAGCACGCGCTCGACCATGCCATCGCCCAGTTCCCGAGCTTCAACGTGCACCTGCTCAACGGCATGTTCTGGCATTACCTCGAACAGTCAGACGGCCGGCCGCTGGTGGAGCCGGAACATCTGCCGATATGCTCGCGACTGCATTACGGGCCCAAAAGCATGCTGTTCCGCGTAAGCTATTTCCGCAATCGTGTCAATCTCGAGGTCTCGCACATCATTTCGGACGGTCGCGGCGCCATCAACCTGTTCAAGTCGCTGCTGCACGCCTACATCGCCGAGCGATACGACGTGCCGGGCGTGCCTTCGGATTACGACGGTTCGGATAGCGACAAAGCCGAAAACAGCTTCGACAAATACTACGAGAAAGACAAGGCCGGCGCTGCGCCAGGCACGAAGATCTACCGGCTGGCCGGCCCCATCGACCGGGCCGCGCCTACGTTCATGGAATACCACGTCAGCGCCAGCAAGGTGCTTGGTGCAGCGCATCAGTGCGGAGTGAGTCTCACCTCCTACCTCATCGCCGCGATACTGTGCGCGATTCGCGACGTCATGCCCTCGCGCGCCCGCAATCGCGCGATTCGCGTGGATATTCCGGTCGACTTGCGCGCCTTCTTCAGGTCGGAGACCGTGCGCAACTTCTACGGCATGACTTACGTGGCGTACACGCCGGCCGAAATCGAAGCCGATGAGGACTCCGCGAAAACTTCCGCAACAAGCCCAGACGCAGCCGGCGACGGCCAGCAGTCCGCCGCCCGCACCGCGCACGGCAACGGTATGGGTGGATTGCTGACCGATGAGCCGTTGGCCGACATCGCCCGCCATGTGCAGGAGCAGCTCGGCCATGCCACCAGTCGCGAGCGCGTCGAATCGCATATGAACCGCATGATTGCGCTGGAAAAGAATCCGGTGCTGCGTCTTGCGCCCTCCCCTGCCAAGGACTGGGTGCTGGAGCTGGCCCGGTTCATCGCCGACCGCGAGACCACGACCACCGTCTCGAACCTTGGCCGAGTCACCTTGGACGAACGACTCGCGCGCCATGTACGTTCGGTGAGCTTCCTCACCACACCGGCCAGCCTGAATTTCACGGTCTGCTCGTTCGGCGACGACCTGAGCATCGGCATCTCCACCATCTACCATGATCTGAACGTCATCAAGAACCTGTGTCGGATTCTCGCCGCGCAGGGCATCAGCGGCCGTATGAACATCGCTGGCGTGCATGTGGAGAAAGGAGCGTCGGCATGAAGCATTGCGATGCCTGCACCGTCGATTTCACCGGCGATATGGCCCGTTGCCCGCTCTGCCAGAACGAATTGCGCGGCGAGGCCTCCCCCGCCGCATTCCCCGCGCAGCAGATCTATCTGCGTCCGAGGCGTTTGGCGGTGGAAATCATCACGTTTGTAACCGGCGCGATTTTGCTGCTGCATGGCTTCTTCAGCTATCTGTTTTCGTGGCCGATACCGATTGCCAGTGCATCGGCGGCCGCGCTGATCATCAGCGTGCTGTTCATCAATAGTGCGATTCTGCACGTGCCGCGGCCGCTTCGCCTCATGTTTCGATATTTCTATATCATGCTGGCGATTGCGCTGGTCTGGTTTGTGGCGACGATGAATCATGTCGTCACCATGTTCGTCATACCGATCACGTGTCTGGTTTCGCTGGTCTTTGACGTGGTGCTGCTTATCGTGCTGCGGGCCAAGGCCATTGACGAGTACGCCAAGTATCTGGCGTTCGACATCGTCGCTGGTCTGATGCCTCTGACGTTCATTCCGCTCGGCTGGGCTCCGTGGGATGTACTGGTGATGGTCAGCGGGCTGGTCTCCCTGCTGGTGCTGCTCGGCCTGCTCGTCTTCGCCCGCCGTCAGCTCTTCTCGGAATTCGGCAAACAGTTCTCGGCCTGATTGCCTCGTGCGCTCAATCGCCCGACTTAGGATGGAAACCATGAGCGAACATGTGGAGCATGGGTTTGGGCCGGTGTGGGATGGCGAGTCCCGGGTTTTGATTTTGGGATCGATGCCGAGTCCGAAATCCCGAGCGGCGGCGTACAGCCGAGGCGAGCATCCGCGAGAGCGGCAGCAGGTAGAGGAAGGTCGCGGCGGCCAGGCTGAGTGTGGGCGCGTTGATGGTGGCAAGCGGCACGGCACCGGCGATCGACCAAGGAATCAGCGGAGCGATCACCACGGCACTGTCTTCCAAATCGATAGCTTGTGCGGAGCGTTCGGATTCGTCGTCGCCGTACAGCCCACCGCACAACTGGTGAGTGAGCATGATGGTGAGGGTTTGGTTGCAGGCGAGCGCCGCCGCGCAAGTCGCGGTAATCATGGTGGCACCACATGCGCCGATGCGATGACCGAGCATCTCGATGACCTGCTGCAGCCGAGCAAGCATCCGCGTCTCGGCAAAAATGCCGGCGTAGGCGGAGGAGATACAGACAGTGGCCATCACAGTGAGCATGGAGAGGATGCCGCCGCCGTCCAGGAGTGCGGCCACCTGCGGATTTTGCGCATGGTAACCGAAAATAAGCAGCCGCAACAGTTCTGCCCATTCCATGTGCTGCACGCCCACGCATACCGCGACCGAGGCGGCAATGCTGGCGAGCATAAGCAGCCGAACATCCACACGCAGCAACGCCAACACGATGACCAGTAATGCTGGAACTAGGGTAAGCCAATGCAAATCGAAGGCCGATGAGAACAATCCGCCGATATCGGTTATGCTGCTTGCGTTGGTTGAAACAGCCGCACTAGCCGCACCAAATCCGGAACCACCGCTCGCGCACAGCCACTCCACCACCGCAGCCGCAACGTATACCACACAACTCAGCACAAACGGCACCGCACCCGTGCGCAGCATGCGGGCAATAGTATTGAACAGGTTCGTATGCGTAAGCTGTTTGACCAGCAAGGCACTGGTGGAAACCGGCGAACAACGATCGCCCACATAGACGCCCGCAAGAATCGCGCCACCGAGCATCACCGGGTTCGCCTGCATCGACAATCCCAACGACATGCAGATGGTGCCCATAGTCGCCGCACTGGCGAACGACGACCCGACCAGCACCGACATCGCCGAGCACAGTAGAAACGACAGCGGAATCACCGTGGCGGCGTGAATCACCGCGGTCGAATGGGCCACGATGAAGGCGATGGTCCCGCTGGCCCGCCACAGCGAGGTCAGTACGCCGATGAGCACGAAGGCCACCACCACGGTCCCCGCGGACCGTACGCTGCCGGCCGCACGGCTCGCCATCGCGCGCAACGAGCACCGGCGAACCAGCCCATACCCCATGAACAGCAGCACACCAACGAACAGCGCGGGAATAATCGACCAGCCGAGGGCGACGCTGGCAAACAGCACCGCACAGAACAGCAACATCGTGCCCGCTTCCAGCATGCGATCCTCTCCTCTTCCGGCTACAGCCTCATCTCAGATTCCATCTCATGACCCGCAGTCGCAAACATCAACGCTATTCGCACGAGCCATGACCTAAGATAACAGGAGAAATACAGACTAAACTGATATCTATTACAGGTTTAATACTGTGGCATTGATTCGCGCCACGACACGTCATACACACACCACGCAAACGCCATACACACGGGAGTATCGCCATGAACTTTCTCAGCATCGAATACTTCGCCGCCGTGGCCTCGGAACATAGCTTCAGCAAGGCGGCGAAACGGTTGGGGATCACGCAGCAGACGCTGAGTGCGAACATCGCCGCCCTAGAGCGGGAGCTCGGATGCACGCTTTTCGTACGCCATGTGCCGCTCGAATTGACCTATGCCGGCACGGTGTTCGCGCGATATGCGCAGCGATTCCGCCGCGATCGCGATGCACTTGGCCAAGAAATGCGCGACATCGCCGGCGATCAGGCCGGCGTGCTGCGCGTGGGTGTTGCCTACACGCGTAGCCGGGCGATCATGCCGCCGATTGTGAAGGCGATGCAACGTGACTGCCCGAATATCATCGTTGAACTCATTGAGGGCCGCAACGATCAGATTCAACAATGGCTGGCGAACGGCGATCTTGATCTGGCGGTGGCGGACTTCGCCGGGAAACCGGCCGGCATCGAACTTATGGATTTCTATAACGAGCGCATGGTGCTGGTCCTCGCACAATCACTGTGGATGGATTTGGCCGCTACCGGCGGCGCGGCGAATGGCCAAGTCGATGCCGTCAGAACCGCGCCGGACGAGCGCGCCATTGCCGCAGGTGACCTTTCCTCACTGGAGCATTGCCCGTTTCTCCTAGGCAGCCCACAAGATATTGACGGACGCATTGCCGATCTGCTGTTCCGCCGTGCCGGTTTTGAGCCGAAAGTCACAGCCCGTTCGGATAACGTACTGACTCTGCTGGAACTGTGCCATTACGGCATGGGTGCCTGCCTATGCCCGGAGCGGTTCCTGCCAGCGCTGCTTGACGGCGAACGGTTGCGTACTTTGCGCGTGCTGGATTGCGGCCCGGATACCGCATATGCCATTCAGTTCGGCGTTCCGGCCACATCGTATCGGTGGAGCGTCATTGATGATTTCATTCGTTGCGCCCGCGAAGTCACCACCGGCGTGTCGCAATAGCCGCCAACTTGCGTTCAAGTGGGGTTGAACTGTTTCAATAAGAATTGTTAGCGTTCACGGCCGGCCATGAAGAGACGACGGTGACGATTGATTATCAAGGAGCACACATGAAGTATCGCAGCGTTGGCAAGTCGGGACTGAAGATCAGCGAGGTCGCACTGGGCAGCTGGGTCACGGATCTCAAGGGCACGGCGGCTGAGGACGTGGCCAAGGAGACCGTGAAGCTCGCCTACGATTCCGGCGTCAACTTCTTCGACTGCGCGGACGCCTATTCTGGCGGCGCGGCCGAACGCTTCCTCGGCAAGACGCTGAAGCAGTACCCGCGTAAGGAACTGGTCATTTCCAGCAAGGTCTACTTCCCCACCGGCGAAGGCGTGAACGACCGCGGCCTGTCCCGCAAGCACATTTTCGAGAGCATCGACCAGACGCTGAAGAACATGCAGACCGATTATCTGGACATGTACTTCTGCCACCGTTTTGACGAGACCACCGACCTTACCGAGACCTTGCGCGCGATGAGCGACCTGGTCGCCCAAGGCAAGGTGCTGTACTATGGCGTTTCCGAGGAGTGGGGTTCGGCTCGCCTTGAAGAGGCCCAGCGCATCATCGACCGCTACAACCTGTACCCGATCACCGTGGTTCAGCCGCAGTACAACCTAAACGACCGTTACATCGAGCATGAGATCATGGGCACCTGCCGCAAGCTCGGCATCGGCATCACCACGTTCTCCCCGCTCGCGCAGGGTCTGCTGACCGGCAAGTACCGCAAGGGCCAGCCGCTGCCGGCCGGCTCGCGCGCCACCTGGCAGTCCGACCACCAGATCAACGATCTGCTGACCGATGAGAACCTCGACAAGGTCGAGCAGCTGCGCAAGGTGGCCGACGAGCTCGGCACGAACCTGCCGGTGCTTTCCATGGCATGGATCCTGCAGCACCCGGAGATCAGCTGTGTGATCGCCGGCGCCTCCAAGCCCAGCCAACTGGAGAACAACATGAAGGCCGCGGGCTTTGTGATTCCGGCTGACGCGATGGCCGAAATCGACAAGATCACCGGCTTCCACCGCTTCGAACGTCACGTAGGCTGACGAATCTGAGACTTCCTCCAACGAGAGCGATTGTCAAGCGCCGAAATCGGTATCGCCTTGGGCTTCGGCCTGAGCGATGGCGGTTTCGGCGTTTTTTGCTGTTTGCTCGATGACTTGGTTGTAGCCGGTCAGGGCCGCGAACGGCATGAACTGCGCGGCCCGCTGGTGGCGGGACATGTGCGGATGCTTGCGCGACTGATGGTGTGGCAGGTTGATGATGTCGTCGTACGCACGGGTCTCTTGCAGGGTCATGCGCGATGGCCTCCGATCTGACGGTTGCGGTCCTGACCGGTGGCACCGTCTTCCATGTCCATGGCTTTGATGACGGCGTTGCGGCCGAATTTACGTTTCACATCCAGCAGCGCACGCTGGATATCATGCTCTCCATCTTTTTCGCTGGTGGAATCGGATCCATACGATTGGGCCCCGTCATCACCGAACAAGTCGAGCTGTTCATAGCGTTTGCCGGCGGCCAGCTCCTCCGGAGTGGCCACATCATCGGCGATGACGGTCAACCGCCTCACAAGCAAGCGTGAATCCACAATGCGCTCGTACAACATCGTCATAGCCTCACGAATACGTGCCGACGACGAGGTGAAATCACCCAAACCAATCGACCCGACCGCGCTCTTGGGCACCTTGCGCCCAAACCGGTCGACCGTCACCGGCCCTTGATAGCTTTTCGCCGCCCGCTCAGCGGCACGTTTCATCGCATAATCAGCGCACGAATCGAGCTTTGACGAATCAAGACTGCCGATGTCATAGCCGACGGCGAGCGTCAGTCGGTTCGTCAGCACGCTTTTATCGACCAGATCGAGGGCCAGCGCATCAGCCATCTCCTTGGTGATCAGCCGGGCCGTGGCATAGTCGGCGGGGCCGGTGAGCACCTGCCCACTGCTAATGCTGTGCGCACCTGGCTCATAGGATCGGATATCCGCGATTTCGCACGGCTCCCAGCCCCACGCATGGTCGATGAGCAGTTCGGCATTGACACCGAACATGCGATACAGCAGGTCTTCGTTGTAGTAATCCGAAGCACGACCCACCGAGCATCGGGCGATATCGCCCATGGTCATCAGTCCGGCATGCTCGAGCTTCTTGGCATAGCCGCGCCCAACCCGCCAAAAATCGGTGAGCGGACGATGATCCCAAAGCAGCCGACGATATGACATTTCATTCAGTTCGGCCACGCGCACGCCGTCCTTGTCGGCGGGCATGTGCTTGGCGACGATATCCATGGCGACTTTGGCCAGATACATGTTGGAGCCGATGCCGGCAGTGGCGGTGATGCCGGTTTTGGTGAGGATTTCGCGCACGATGGTTCGCGCCATCGCATGCGGCCCCATACCCAGCGAGCGCAGATATGGCGTGGCGTCGATGAACACCTCGTCAATCGAGTAGACATGGATGTGCTCGGGTGCGGCGTATTTGAGGTAGATGCCATATATTTGCCCGCTGATTTCCAGATAGTGCGCCATGCGCGGCTTGGCGATGACCATCGAGGCTTTGAGCCCCGGCGAGCGTTCCAGGTCGCACGCATCGCAGGACTCCCCGATTAATCGGCCGCCGGGAGCATGGACCGCGCGCTCGATGTTGACTCCATTCAGGCGCTGTTTTACCTCAAACAGCCGCGCACGGCCAGGAATGCCATAGTTCTTCAGCGAGGGTGAGACCGCCAAACATATTGTCTTATCGGTGCGGGTTTCATCGGCCACCACCAGATGCGTGGTCAACGGGTCGAGCCCACGAGCCACGCACTCCACCGAGGCATAGAAGGACTTGAGATCAATGGCAATATAGGTATGCTCGCGTTGCATCGATACCGTTCCGCTGCCCATCGCCATCACCTCCTTACCACCGCTGGCCCGACCAGCATATCAACACAGTCGAACATTTGTTCGATGCAACATGCCTGTTCGAAGCTGCCGAAGTCGACGCACGCAACGCGCCCAAGCACGCTCTTCACCCACGCCACACGCGCAGCGGCGGAGCAGCGGCATGCATGCGTACCATGGGGAATATGAAGAAAAGCATTACAGCAGACAGCGATTTTGCAGCGTGGGCGGCAGCCCGATCCCAGAAGACGAATCGATCACTGGCAGGAGCCCGACTCGCGATTCCGGAGCCACAGAAGCATGCCGAAATCAAGTCTCAGGCCCAGCAATGGGGCATGACCGTCGAAGATGCCACGATGACCGACGAGCACAACGAGGAATTCCTATGCGACGGCACACAAAGCATCGATTCCATCACCGATATGCGCAAGGCAAGCGGACTGGAGGCAATGGAGTACGCGGAACAGCACATGCCGGTATTACGCGACACCATGGATAGCCTCACCACTCGCGTCGATTTCTCAGGCATTCGTATTGCCGTCTGTCTGATACTGGAGCCAAAGACCGCGATTCTGCTGCGCAAGCTTAAGGCCGCCGGCGCAATCGTCGGCGTATATTGCGGCCCGGATTCCACGGATCCCCGAGTGGCGGAACAGCTGCGCCGGGAAGGAATCACGGTCGAATCCAGCCGAGACTGGACCGCGGAACAGGCGCACGAGGCGGCCCTGCACCTGCTGGACGAAATACAGCCGGACATCATCATCGACGATGGTGCCAGCTTCGCCCGTCTCGCTTCGCTCGAACGCCCCGAACTCACGGCGAACCTCATTGGAGTGGCCGAGGAAACGACCAGCGGCGTACGCGCGTTCCAGCAGATGCAGGAAGCGGGAGCCCTCACCTACCCGGTCGTAGCCGTTAACGACAGTGTGCTGAAAACCGGATTCGACAACGCCCACGGCACTGGGGAGACATGCGTGACCACCATGCAGCGCATTCTCGGCGAGCATGCATTCGACGGTAAGAACGTCACCGTCATCGGCTACGGCCCGGTCGGCCAAGGCTTCGCACGGCGCATTCGCGCGCTTGGCGCCGAAGTCACCATCTGCGATATCGATCCAGTGGCTTCACTCAAAGCGGTGTTCGACGGCTTTGCCGCACAAGACATTGACGAGGCACTCCCTTGCGCGGATATGGTGGTGTCCGCCACTGGCGTGAGACATACGGTCACACTTGAGCACATGCGCGCAATGCACGAGGGCGCGGCGCTCGCAGTGATCGGCGGCATCGCCAACGAAATCGCCTTGGACGAGGTAAGCGACTTCACCCCACAGGTCAACAGGGACACCGTGCAACTCAATGTTCCCGACGGACCAACGCTCACGCTAATCGCCGACGGCGATGGCGTGAACTACACGGTGGGAGGCGGCAATCCAATCGAGATCATGGATCTGAGCTTCGCCGTACAGGCCAGCGCCGTCGCATATCTTCTGGAACATCGAGGCACACTGGATCACACGCTTATCAGACTTGACGCAGCGACCGACCAGCGCATCGCCGCCAGCGCGCTCAAGGCGCGCGGATACCGAGCCAGCCATGCCGTGGAGGACAACGGCTACAATTGGCGACTGACCAGATTCGCGGAAAACGACCGAGAGAACGCCGACCGATAGCCATAGACACGGCACCGAACACAACGCAGCGAGGAGAATATGACCGACAACACCTGGCCGACCGTCGATACCGAGCTTATCGATGATGTGACACTGTATTCCGCCAAACTCATCATCCCCGTGACGGGCCCCGTCATCATCGATGGCGCAGTTGCCATACATGGCGACCGCGTGGTTCATGTAGGTAAACGCCGCTGGGTGCTGAAGGCGCTGAAGCAGGAAATGACGGCTCACGGCACCATCCATGAACGGCATTGGGATGGGGTGCTCACCCCCGGATTGATCAACGCGCACACTCATCTGCAGTACAGCGGCATGGTGCAGGTCGGGCAAGGCACCTACGATCGGTTCCGCGCCTGGGAACTGGCATTCAACGAGGTGTACGCCGAGGCGCAGAAGACCCAGCCATGGAAGCAGTGGGCCGAGGACGGCGCTCGCCAGATGGTCGAATCGGGAACGACGGCCGCCGCAGACATCGTCACCGATTTGGACGCCGCCGGCGCGCTGGCTTCGCAGGGCATGCACGGCATCGCTTATTGGGAGGTAATGGGCTGGCACAACGCCGAATGGATGGAAAAGGGCCGCACTGAGCTCATCCGGCAGTTGCGCCGGATGAACGAGGAGCAGCTGCCAAACCTCGGCATCAGCCCGCATGCTCCGTATACGCTGGAGTCCGAACCGTTCGTTGATCTTCCAGACATTGCTCGTCAGCTGAACATGCGACTGCATATCCATCTGGCGGAGACCCCGCTCGAGGCCGGCACTTATCCGCCGGTGCTCACCACTTATTCGGCGGCCGACTGGAGTGACCACGATTGGGAAAGCTACCGGCAGCTCAAGGAAGTGGGCAAAGGTGCCTCCGCCATCCAGTTCGTCGATCAGCTTGGCTCGCTTGGACCGGATGTGCACATTGCACACGGCGTGTGGGCCAATGGCGAGGATCGGCGTATTCTACGTCAGCGCGGCGTGGGCGTGGCCTTGTGCCCCCGATCGAATCGCATTACCAACACCGGCAAAGATGCACCGGTGCGCGAATACCTCGAGGAAGGCAATCTGGTAAGCGTGGGCACCGATTCGCTCTCCAGCACGCCGACCCTCGATCTGCTTGATGACGTGTCGATGCTTTACGACCTGGCCCGCGAACAAGGCTATGCCAGCGACGATCTGACACATCGCCTGATTCGTATGATGACGCTGGGCGGCGCCGCCTCCATGGGCATGCACGTGGGCCGCAACCGCATTGGACAAATCAACGCGGGCGCATTGGCTGATTTCGCGTTCTTCGACATCCCCGTCGACACATCATCTCCGGCCGGCATCGAAGAAACGCTGGAAACACTGGTGAGGCACGGCGCAGGCACGAACCGAGCCACGGTGATATCCGGGCGCGAAGCCTACAACAACGCCTGGTGACACCGCTGACCTGACCTGATATCAAGAAGCCAAAAACCAGCAAACCCGCCAAGAACAGGAGATCTCATTATGAGCGTCGCTTTGCAAGACATGAGTCCATACGCCCGGTCCATAGTGGAACGCCTTGGACTGGAAACCCACCCCGAAGGCGGCTGGTACACGCGTGACTGGCAATCCCCGCACACGGATGAGGCCTCAAGCCGACCGCTATCGTCACTGATTTACTTCCTGCTGCCCGAGGGAGATGCCAGCGCCTGGCATAAGGTCGATGCGGATGAGGTCTGGCTGTGGCATGGCCCGGCATCGGTCAAACTGGAGCTCGGCGGCAGCGACGAGACTCCGGAATCCGACGAATCCAAGCGAACCGTAATCACCTTGGGTTCCGGCATCACCACCGATCAGGCCGACGTAACCGTATCGGGACATGCGGTCGTACCGGCTGGCGTCTGGCAGCGCACAGTGCCAGGCCAGGGCGATGCGCTGGTCTCCTGTGTGGTCAGTCCGGGATTCGTATTCGACGGCTTCACACTCGAACAGTGAACGCCATTTCGCTCTGCGCCAATATGAGATATCCGTCCGCTTACGCGCCAGATTGCGCGGCTCTAGTCGGCCATAAGCAATGGCGATAGCCAGCATCCGAAAATATCGATGTTTTGTAACCCAATAGCCATACAATTGGCGCGAATGCATCAAGCACGGTTTGAACCGTGTGCATGACGAACACTTGAGGAGAGGAAACCCATGTTCAATAAGCGACACATCGTCCGTACCATTGCGGCCACCGCCAGCATCCTGGCTCTGTCGTTCACCGCAGCCTGCGGTTCCGGCCAGTCCACCGCATCCAATTCCGCCGATTCGAACGACATCACCCAGCAGACGTACAAGCCGGGCAAGCTGACCATCGCCACCGGACAGCCGGCCTACGAGCCGTGGGTTATGAACGACAAGCCGGAAAGCGGTGAGGGCTACGAGGCGGCCGTCGCCTACGCAGTGGCCGACAAGCTCGGTTTCAAGAAGAGCGACGTGGTGTGGACCCGCACCGCATTCGACACCGCCATCGCTCCCGGCGCCAAGGACTGGGATTTCAACATCCAGCAGTTCGGCATCACCGACGAGCGCAAGAAGGCCGTTGACTTCTCGTCCAGCTACTACAACGACAGCCAGTCCGTCGTGGTCAAGAAAGACAGCAAGTTCGCCAACGCCACCAAGGTATCCGATCTGAAGGATGCGACCGTGGGCGTCATGGTCGGCACCCTTGCCTACGACTACGCCAAGGCGAACATCAAGGACGACATCCAGACGTTCAATGATGATGCCGCACTGGCTCAGGCACTTGACGCCGGTCAGATCGACGTACTGGTCACCAGCACCGTGGAATGCGTGTACATGGTGCAGTCCGAGCAGGTCAAGGACTCCAAGGTGCTCGGCCGTCTGCCTGACTCCGAAGACAAGAGCGGCATGGGCATCGTGCTGCCGAAGGATTCCAAGCTGACTGCAGCCGTGACCAAGGCAGTGGATGACCTGAACGCCGACGGCACCATCAAGAAGCTTCAGGACAAGTGGCTGGCCGAGTACACCACCGACCTGACCGAACTGAAGAAGTAAGTGAAGTAGGCTTACATCATAAGGTCACAACACCTTGGCCGGGCGCTGCGGGAATTTTCCTGTGGCACCCGGCCATCCCGGCATTCAGGAAGCGAGCGACATTCATCACATGACCGCAGCACCAACCGAAACCAGGCAGCACAATGCCCCTGACGGACACGAGGTAAGTCAGGTCGAGCTCGAACGACGCCAATATCGTGTTCATCAGCAAATTCAATCGACGATTACCAGTCTGATCAGCACCATTGTGTTCGTGGTGGTCATCGTCATCGGCTTGAAGCTCTCCCCCGGCTGGCCACGAGTCAAGGAGACCTTCTTCTCCGGCGAATACTTCGTCAAATCGTTTCCCCATGTGCTTGACGGCCTATGGCTCAACATCCGCGTTCTGCTCGTCGCAGTGGTCGGCGTGGCGATTCTGAGCACGCTGATCGCGCTGGTGCGCACCAGCCGCTCCCCTATTCTGTTCCCGCTGCGTATCCTGGCATTGATCTACACGACTGTGATGCGCGGCGTGCCTATTATCGTCGTGCTGTATCTAATCGGTTTCGGCATTCCCGGCCTAGGCTTGTTCGGCCGTATCGATCCCTCGGTACTCGGCACCATTGCAGTGGTAATGGGATACAGCGCCTACGTCTCCGAGGTGCTGCGTGCCGGTTTTAACGACGTACATCCTTCTCAGCGAGCCTCGGCCCGCTCGTTGGGCCTGACCTCCGGCCAGACGACCCGACTGATCGTCATTCCTCAGGCATTGCGCAAAGTGGCGCCCGCACTGATGAATGACTTCATCTCCATGCAAAAGGACGTCGGCCTGATTTCCGTGCTGGGTGCGGTGGATGCCGTGCGCGCCGCACAGATCGACGTGGCCAGCACCTACAACTTCACGCCGTATGTGGTCGCCAGCCTGCTGTTCATCCTGATGAGCGTGCCGTTCATCCTGCTGAACGACTGGTACACGGAACGTCTGCGTAAGCGCGAACTCAGCGGAGGAACGGTATGAGCGAAATGACCAATATCACCACCGAGGCGAGTGACTCCCCCGTGAGCATCAAGACGGTGCTGCGTCTTGATGACGTGCGCAAATCCTTTGGAAACACGCAGGTGCTGCGTGGCATTTCCTTTGACATTCACCAACATGAGGTGGTGGCTTTGCTGGGGCCTTCCGGTTCAGGCAAATCCACATTGATGAAATGCGTCAACCTGCTTGAACAGGTCGATGACGGCCAGATTTGGCTGGGCAATACCGATATCACCGACCCGCGTGCCGACCAGGACAAGATTCGCGCACGTATCGGCGTGGTGTTCCAGCAGTTCAACCTCTTCCCCCACATGTCGGTGCTCAGGAACGTGACCCTTGCCGCAATCAAGGTTCACCACTGGAGCAAGGATCGCGCCGAAACCCGCGCTATGGAACTGCTTGAACGCATCGGCATGCGCGATAAAGCCAGTGCCTACCCCGATCAGCTCTCTGGCGGCCAGCAGCAGCGCGTGGCGATTGCGCGCGCACTGATGACCGACCCGGAACTGCTGCTGCTTGACGAGATCACATCCGCTCTTGATCCGATGCTGGTCGGCGAAGTGCTCAACATGGTTGCCGAGTTAAAGGCCCAAGGCACCACAATCCTCATGGCCACGCACGAAATGAGCTTCGCCCACGAAGCGGCCGACCGCATCGTACTGCTCCGTCACGGCGTCATCGCCGAGAACGGCACACCCGCTGAGGTGATGGACGAGTCGCAGGATCCCGAGACCATCGAGTTCTTCAGCCATTTCAGGCACTGAGACGAAGCCGAAAAACAAGCACCGGATTCATACGACGAAAGGCTCCGACGGATAATACCGTCGGAGCCTTTCAAATTGCGTTGACGAAAGTCAACCGATCACGTCACACCGACAATTCGGTATCACGCTTGAGCACAAAGTGGAGCACCAGGTAATGCGGCGGTGAACAGGTAAGAGGTATCCATGCTTCCAACCTACCCGTCGGCATCACCCCACACCACAACCACCCACCACAAACAGCGAAAGGCCAAAATCCTAAGCCACTATTCATACTTGACTGATCTGGTGCTTAAACCGCGTCCGCAAACCCCAACAAGTTCCACCACCCCACAACACGCGATGTAGCCGCCGATTGGTAGGGTTGATAGATAGTTAATCCCCTGTTTGAAAAAGGAGCTTTGGCTTGTCGGCTGAACTCGAAGACATTCACGAGGAATGTGGCATCTTCGGCGTATGGGGCCACCCCGACGCCTCACGACTCACCTATTTTGGCCTGCACGCGCTGCAGCATCGCGGTCAGGAAGGTGCCGGCATCGTCTCCAACGATAACGGTCATCTCATCGGTCATCGCGGAACGGGTCTGCTGACCCAAGTGTTCAGCGACG
>ERZ1106948.575-NODE-575-length-15452-cov-31.925180_pt1 | contig 15452 bp, 15 predicted proteins | sample MGYA00403673_ERZ1106948 | MGnify/ENA primary metagenome ERZ1106948 (study PRJEB35170, sample SAMEA104062409) | human gut metagenome | biome: human gut; feature: human-associated habitat; material: faeces | place: Denmark | collected 2012-05-07 ...
CCCACAACCTCTGGATTAGAAGTCCAATGCGCTATCCAATTGCGCCACGCAAGCTAAACTCGACACACCTACGCCTCTTCCCTGCCCTATATGAAGACTTCATTCTGTCAAACAAACACGACACACGAATCCCTCGTTGGTTGCGATGGAAATGGGCGTCTGACAGTACGGACAGTACCCGTAGAGCGTGTTAAAGGACTGCTTCGTTGTCGGGTTGGAGCGCATCATGTCCAGAAGACACGTGTAGTGGAACACGCGCCCGCACTTCTCGTTCGGGCAGCTCTTGTCCGGGAGGAAGGTCATTCCGTGGTCCTCCAGCTTGTATCTACGCGTGAACAAGCGCGCAAAACGGCACGAGTAGCAAATCGCGCACTCGATTTCGTACTGACTGATCGACGTCTCGGAGGGCTCGGGAAGCGAGATTTGAAGCAGCGTTTCAATGTTGATGCGCGGAACCACGTCCATCCTCCTAGCACTCACGCCACTCCTGCAATCGCACCAATCTCGAATGTGGGCATTCATCTGCCTTTCGAGCTCCTCCTTCTGCGCCGTAGGTCCAACCAGTAGCAGCTCGCCCATGGCAAAGGGCCTCTCCAGATTCACAGTGTACATCAGCGAGCACTGGTTCTCTACCCATTCATCCCCGCCCGTTCCCTTACGGAGATAAATGCGGCGATAGTTGTGCTCAAAAGTCGGTTTCGTTGGATCAATGACGACGCAGTGTCGGTCCATGTCCTCCAAAACGCTCCACACAGCGTCATATCGATCTAGCACAGCTCGCAACTCGTTGAGAATAGCGTGGAGGGAATTGCTCTTCTTCCACTGGAAATCGACCTTGTCGGGAAGCGCGAGTTGACACTGCGGAATTCCGTCCGGATACGTCTCGGATAATGTAATGGTGACGTCGTGGGACCGTTTTGAAGCGTCCTCCAGGGTGAACGACAAGCGCCGAAGATCGTCACTCATGCTCGTCACTGCGTTCCACCCGAGAGACTCAATATCGCGGAGCACGGAGCAGTAGTACGCAAAGGGCAGACTCTATGCGTGATTCTACACACACATCCCTGCAATCTCCTTCTGGGTCGTTGCTATATTGTACTGCAGCTTTTCGATCAGTAGCTGCAGCTCCTGAGCAAAGTCACTCACCGTTTTGCATTGTGTTAGTTTCTATGCTCGTTACGACTCTCGGACATTCCACCATTTCAACAACTCCCTTTGAATCCCCGATCAGCTTGAGGAGACTGCGATTGCACGATATCGTCGCGCCCTTCAACGTGCGGAACGAGGGCTTGTTGATGCGCAAGCAGAGGAAATAGAACTGTCCCTAGGGTTGAATCCCTCTCCAGCACGAACGTTCACTCGTTCAATGATTGTCCATTTGTTCTTTGTCGTGTGGTCTTCGAGTACAATGTATCGGTTCTTTGACAGAGACATGAATGTGATCCCGCCAAATCTGTTCACCCCACTCCTGTCATGGTTCCGCAGTTTCTGTCACGAGAGAAATGAGGGCATGCGCCATTCCCATGACTCTCTCAATATACCCCCGATTTTGGTCATCTGTGAAAGAGAAGAAAAGAGTTGTGCATAATGAGTAAACCAACGGAAGTTCTCGTGAAGTGGGATAAGGACAGAAAGTGGGAGGAGATGTGCGTTTCTCGGTGTTGTGTTCCTCATGTCTAGCAAGGAAACGAAGGTACAGTACGTGGAGCCCAAAGGATCGATTGATCATGTCGCTGGCGTGCGCTACTTTATGTCGGAGAATGGAGGATCCAAGCAGCCGTGGTACGGAGAAGTGATCGCCATGTTCATCAACTTCCTCTTCGCTGGCATCGTCCCCTTCTTGATGATTCTCTGTGTCATCGGATGGTACTCAGTACGTGCTAGAAGTGACGATTCCTCTTTCGCCTCATGGATAGTCATTTTCGCACTGTCGTTTTTAACGCTGCTGATCCCTGTCAAGGTGTACGATAAGGACGTTCTCCAGTGGAAGATCTGGGACTCCCTCTACGACTACTTCTCCTAGTACGCGTCTCGCCATTCTATTCACTGTAGTTCCATCATTTTCGACAAGCAGCTGGATGTCAAGCAGCACTACCTCTACGCGGAGTACCCTCACGGAGTGTCGTTCCTCGCCTCCTCGTTCACGTATAGGACGCCCATCGGGTGCATTGTCTCCGGATTCGCCTTCCCGCATTTCTCCCCCTATGTTCCTTGCTACATATCCATTCTTTCCCTCTCCTCGCCCTCCTTCATTCCACTCGCTCACCACGGGCAGCGCGCTCATGATCCCTTTCTACTCCGCCATTCTCAAGTGGACGGGCTGCGTCACGGCGACCAACGCCAATCTCCGCAAGGTGCTGAACCAGGGTTCCTGCGCCGTCGTCGTTGACGGAATCGCGGGAATGTACGTGAACGAGCCCAAGAAGGAGATGATCAAGTTTTCGGGCAGAAAGGGTTTCGTTCGCGCGGCGGTGGAAACCGGCACGGCGATCGTTCCCGTGTACCAGTTCGGCACTTCCCGCATGCTCAAGCTGGTCCCGAAGAGTTTGGAGAAGCTCGCTAGAAAGTTGAAGTGTGCGATGGGTATCATTATGGGCCGCTTTGGCCTTCCGATTCCCCACAAGGTGCCCATCATGTCCGTGTGTGGCGCGCCCGTCCCGGTGAAGAAGGTGGCGAGGGATGATCCCGGATTCGATGCGTACGTGGACGAGGTGCAGCAGCTGGTGGCTGACGAGATCCAGAGAGTGTAGGTGTAGTGGTGGTGATGAATGGGTAGGTATTACAAGTACCGCTGCGTGTATGGGTGGAACGACCGTCCTCTCGAGATTTACTGAGTCGGTGTGTTTGTTTGGAGACGTGTTTTCAGTTTGAGACGCTTTCATTCTCCTGCAATTCTCTTCAAGACTCTTTCACTCCCCTCATACTCACTTCGAGACTTCTCCCCTCCAACCCACTTCAAGACTCCTCCACTCCCCTCACACTCACTTCAAGACTACTCCACTCCCCTCAAAGACACACCAGTCATGGCGCACTTCCTCGATTGCGCCACCGCGAGGATCATCGCCTTCTGCCTGATTGGCATCGGAATCCCCGTCTTCGTCACTCTGCTCTTCCTCCCCGCGTGGTACGGACGGTATGCGAAGAATTGCAAAATGCCGTTTGGCTCCGTTCCAGCCAGAACGGCGTGGATTCTCCAGGAGTGTCCTTCCTTCCTCATTCCGTTCGTTTCTCTCTTCTTCTACAGCGACCAACTCAAATCGAACTACGTGAACGTGGTTTGTCTCGCGTTCTACATGTTCCACTATCTGTACAGGTCGCTCCGTTTTCCGTTCCTAATCCCTAGATCCTTCATCTATCCGTTCCGGATTCGACACGGAAAGAACACACCCACCGAGATCTTCCTCATGGCAGTCGTGTTTTGTCTCCTGAACGGCTACATTCAAGCCACGTACCATCTGGCGCCGTGTGTCGTGCGAAGCGGGTCGTGGCTGTATGACCCTCGTTTCATCATCGGCGCGCTCCTCTTCGTGGCGGGCATGGCAATCAACTGGAACTCGGACGCGATTCTGCGCCGTCTCCGCGAGGACGAGAGCAGCGGCTACAAGATCCCGCGCGGCGGCTTCTTTGAGTACGTGTCGGGAGCCAACTACTTCGGTGAGTGCGTGGAGTGGATCGGGTACGCCGTGCTGACCTGGGACCTCGCCGGCTTCACCTTCGCCTTCTTCACCATCGCCAACATCGGTCCTCGCGCGATCCAGCACCACAAGTGGTACAAGGAGACCTTCGGCGACGACTACCCCTCCAGCCGCAAGGCGCTCATTCCCTTTGTGCTCTCTCCTCTTTCTTCCAACAAACACGCCACATGGTCAAATACGACGTCAACTCCTCTCCGGACACCGACTCCAACTGCACTCTCAAGTCCTGCGCCGCCTTCTCCACCTCCGCGTCCTCGTCCTCCAGCAGATCCGCCAGGTACGGGATCGTGTCGGGCAGCAGCGGCAAGTACTCCTGCGACATGCGCGCGAAGCACTCGTGAATCACCTTCATCGCCGCCAGCTTCACCTCCTTCAGCGGCGAGCGCGTCTGGATGAGCACCTCGTGGTTGAACGACTGCCACCAGTCGTCGTGCCCGCTCGTGCACACCACCAGCTGCACCACCGTCGGCACGACGTAGCTCGACATGAACTTGGGGTACTCCTGCGCGTAGTCGGGCACGAAGTACGCGCCGATCATCTTCACCAGCGGCGTCGCCGCCATCCTGAACTTCTCCTCGTCGATCCAGCCCTCCGTGTTGTACAGGAAGCACTTGTAGAACGCCAGCACCACCGTCTTCACCAGCTTGAACAGCAGCGCGCCCTCCTCGCTCCGCTTCTCCTTGTGGAACGCCTTGTTCGACGCCGCCACGAAGTTCACCATCGTCTGGAAGAACTGGCCGTAGAACGGTGTGAAGATCGACTTGAACGTCTCGCTCAGCTCCACCACCAGCGTGAACACCGGGATCGCCTTCGACGTCGGCGGCAGGTCCTGCTCCGTCACGTGCTTGCCCTCGCCCGTCACGTCCACGTTGCTCACCGACTTCTCCTCCATCCAACTCACCGTCTTCATCAGCAGCGACGTCAGCTGCACCTCGTTCAGCTTCAGCGCCATCGCCACCATCGCCGCCACCACCGTCTTTTCCACCCCGTCCACGTCCTCGCGCTCTGCGTCCCAGCGACTGCGCGTCTCCAGCCCCGTGACGCAGAACGCCCACATGCGCTCGTAGCAGTTCTTCATCTTCTCCTCCGAGAGCGTGTCGCACACGCACTTCAACAGCTCGTACAGCCCGCACAGACTGGCGGCGGCGTCGCGGTCGATCTCCTTGGAGGCGTCGTAGATGGCGGGCAGTAGCACGCGCTCGCTGATGTTCTCGCTCAGCAGCGTGAACAGCACGCGGATGGCGCCCACGATCACCTGGCGCTTCGACGCCACCAGCACGGGCGACAGCACCACCACCAGCATCTGGCGCAGATACGCCGACAGCAGCGAGCCCTGGTACGTCACCACGGAGGTGAGCGAGCTGATCAGACCCTGCGTCAACACGAACGCCTCGTCCAGCTGGTTCTGACGGTCCTGCACCACCGTCGCCTCCGCCTCCTCCTCCAGTAGCTCGATCTCCTCCTGCAGCGACTGCAGACGCTCGCACGTGGCGCCGAGGTCGCGCAGCAGCGGTGGAAGCACCTTGGGAAGGAAGGGGATCATCTTCGCGCCCAGCTGCGAGCACATCATGGACAGCGCGATGTACGCAGAGCCCTTCAGCGCCTGTTCGTCGCTCTTCGCGCTGACGGTCTGCGTCACGATCTTCACCACCGTGTGGATCGCGGGGATGAAGGCGTCGGGGTAGTCCGCCGCGAAGAACTGGACCAGCACGTGCAGGGAGAGGAGCGCCGTCTGCCGGTTGGCGCTGGACTCCTTCTCGTTGTCGCAGATCGCCACCAGGTTGGACACGAACTCGATGTACTCGTTGCAGTCGTCCTCCGACAGGTCCTCGATGCCCTCGCTGATCTTCTTGTTCAGGATGATCAGCGCGCGCTTGCGCAGGTTGCTGTCGTCGTGGCGGACCAGCACGCTCAGCACGCTCAACAACGACTTCACACTCATCACCTCGCTGAACACCGTCACGCAGTCGTACAGCGAGAGCTCCAGCTCGCGGTACACGCGGATCAAGCCCACCTCCTCCTTCGTCTTGGAGCGACCGCGCGCCGCCTCGCCGACCGCCTCCTTGCGCAACGTCGCGTTCTGGAGCAGCAGGAGAAGGTGCTCGATGATCTGGATGAAGAACTGCTGAATCACCTCCACGTCCTTCGTCGCCGTCACCACCTTGTTGATGAACGCCTGGTTGGAGATGATGTCCCGCACGAACTCGATCACCACCCGACACACGTTCACCACGTCGAACGTGTTCCACTCCGCCACGGGCAGCGACTCCATCAGACTGGTTGACAGCTCGCGCGTGCGGTTCATCTTGCGCGGCGCCGCGTCCGCCTGCGCCGTCAGCATCTCGGCAAAGCAGCACAACACGCCCAACGCCTGGATCTGCGAGTTGAGCGAGATCTCCAGGAACATGGCGGTGACGAAGCGCGTGGAGTTGGCGGCGAGCGAGCGCTTGCGCTTCGACAGCTGCTTCTTGGTGGAGGGCTCCTCCTCCATGGCGGAGGGGTCGCGAATCGACACGCCGTGGTTGAGCAGGAGCAGGTAGAGAGTGATGTGACCGACGTAGCGCAGCGACGAGTTGTTGAAGAGCCCGTTGAGCAGCACCACGCTCTGCGAGTAGGGAATGTACGGCACGCAGGACAGGAAAATCTTGTAGATGCGCAGCAGCTGTTCGGTGTTGGTGAAGCGGCGCAGGCAGTAGGAGATGATGCTCGTGATCACCGCGAACGACTCCTCGTCCTGGTTGTGGATCACGCTGTGCGCCAGGTCCTCGAAGCACGCGAACAGACACGAGTCGGTGGCGGCCTGGTGCAGCGAGGCGAGCAGCGACAGCAGCTGCAGGCACGCCTTCTTGATCTGCGTGGTCAGGTTGAACTGGATCAGCTCCACCAGCAGCTGCGGCGGGATGTTGATCTCCGTCTGGATCGACACGCTGTTGCGACGCAGACGCTTGCTACCCGGCTGTGGCTTTGCTCGGTCCTCCGGCGTGATCACCTCCTCACCCTGCGAGCACGCGTTGACGATGGAATACAACGACTCCAGCACGATCTGCACGGGGTAGAAGACGGAGAGCGAGTCGCTCACCACCGTCGTCGTCTCCACGTCCTCCAGCGTCATCGTGCCGTCGGTGGCGCGCTGTTCCTCCGCCATTGCGCTCTCCTTCTTCGGGGCGTGCGCGCGCAGGATCGCCACCAGGCGCTTCAGCAGCAGGAGCAGGACGTCCACCACCTGCACGCTGTTGCGGAAGCGCGGGTTGCGCGTGATCACCTCCACCAACGCCGTCATCATCTGAATCGCGAAGCGCTCCTCCGCCTCCGTGCCGATCGGGAGCGCCGCGATGCTCTTGCCCTCGTCCACCAGCAGTCCCAGACTCACGTCGAACTGGTTGATGGCGTTGTAGATGTCCAGCGCGTCAATGCTGGGATGGGACGGCACCAGCAGGAGCAGGCCGTGCACCCACGCCAGGCGCTCCGTCGGGTTCATCGAGGCGAACACGTCCGGCATCATGGCGTGCAGCACGTCGGTCATGATTGAATAAGGTTGCGCGTCCACCAGCACCACGCACTCCTCGTGCATCATGGCGTACACGAACTCTCTGAACTCGCCGCTGCGCTCCGTCGTCTGCGCCATCGCCTTGAAGAACAGCGCCAGCACGCACTGCCACTCCTCCACCAGCTGCGCCGCCACCACGTTCTTGCCCTGCGGCTGCTTGCTCGCCGCTCTGAACTCGTCGTACACGCGCCTGCACGCGTCGAACACCACGGCTTCGGAGGAGGCGTGGTAGGGCAGGTTGCTGAAGAGGTGCAGATACCCCACGCGCTGCGCGCGAGTGGGGCAGGCGAGGATCAGCGGGAGCAGCGAGGCGGAGAGCGACATAACGGGGATGGCAGGTCGCGACGCCTTCAGTAGCACATTGAGTTTGATCGCGAGAAGCTTGGCGTCGTCGCGGATGTCGCTGCGGTAGGAGAGAAGGTACTGGATGAACTCCACCAGAATCACCGTCTTCTCGCCGTCGTCCAACACGTCCCTCGAGGCCTCGTCGGCGATCTTGCTCTCGCTCTTCTCCATGCTGTTTCTCCGCTTCTTCTCGCTGTTCATCGTCTCGTTCATCACGCTCTTTCTCACCACGTCCAGCACCAGCAGCGCTGTCGACCGCACGCCCATCACCGGATTGCCCAGGTGCTGCACCACACTCATCACCAGCGTGCCGAAGAACGCGTAGTCGATCTTCATCTCGGGCAGCAGGTCCGCCAGCTTGTTCAGGCTGTGCACGATGATGGGCGTTTCACTGGAGCAGGAGAGAAGGGTGACGAACGGCGTCCAGGGCTGCGTCTTCCACACGTGCGAGCACACGCTGTTGGCGAGGACCATGAACGCGCTCTTCTGCGGCGTGAAGGAGGTGAAGCAGAAACAGAGCAGCGAATACGGGTGTGCCGACTGTGCCAAAACCGCGCCGAAATCCGTCATCACGTGATCCATGTCCCACGCCACCTCGCTCGACATCAGATACATCATCTTCATCAGCAACACCGCTCTGTCCACGTCGGAATACTCCAGCGTGTCTCCGATCAGCGCCTCGCCCTTCAGCGACGCGAAGTCACTCGCTGCCAGGCGCACGCGGTTCGCCACCTCGGGCTTGAGTTCCACCAACACCTTCTCCGCGTAGTCGGTGAACAGACACGCCAGCTGCGCGCACGCGGACGCGTTCTTGGCTTGCGTCATGTATCGGAGCAGCGCGAAGCTGAAGAAGAGCGTCACGGAGGCGTTGCGACCCACCATACCGCGATAAAGCGTGATCACCGCGTCGTTCGGCAGCGTCACGAGCACCCCCGTCACCGTCTTCACCATCGCACGCAGCGACTGCGTGGGCTTCAGATGACACGCCTTGGAGAAGGCGCAGGGCAGCGCGGCGACGAGCGCGCAGAGACTCGCGCGACAGGCGTCAGAGGGACACTCCAAGAGGAAGACGAAGAAGAGATGGAGTGCCTCGAGAGCGGGCTGTGGCTGCAGGGAGGCGAGGGAGCGCGTCTGCAGGAAGGCGAAGATCGACTCGAAGACGGGCACGAAGCGCTCGTCCTGCACGCGTTTCTGCTCCCAGAACTGCGTCAGCACCTCCAGCAGCACCGTCACCAGCTCCTCCTCGGAGAAGGCTTGCAACAGCGCGTCCTTGGCGTCGACGATGCGCGCGAGCAGCGGCACATCACCGCCCTTCATCAGCGCAGCGAGACTGTTCCGCGTGAACTCCTTCTCGCTGGGGTTCATGTCCGCCAGCTGGCTCAGCAGCAGCTCGCACACCTCGCTCTGCGTCTCCTTATCGCTCGACTCCACGCTCAGCAACAGCGAGCGTCCGTTCTTCAAGAGCATGTGACTGCTGCCGTAGAACACCGCCGTCGCCAGCTCCTTCAGCGGCAGGTCGTTCGCCAGCTGCGTCATGTGCAGGTCGAACGCCTCGGGGAACTGCGAGCTCAGCGCCAGCAGCGCCTTCTGCGTGTTCTCCTTCTCCGCCGCCGACAGCTTCGGCGTCACCAGCGCCGCCATCTGGTCCAGGTAGAGAGCGACGTAGTCGGCGGACTCGGCGGGGCGGAGGTACGCGGGAATCGCGGAAAGTTGGCGGAGGTAGCTGCCGTCGGCGAGGAGGAGACGGCAGTGTGCGGGCGCCAGTGCGGCGATGACAGGGAACACGGAGACCTTCTTGGCGAGACGATCGAGCGAGGACTCGAATGTCGAGTTGGCGAGGAAGGAACTGGCCGTCTCCACAGGGAGCGAGTAGGAGGCGTTGTTGCGGAAGAGGAGGAGGAGACACTCCACCAGCTGGCTCATGTTGCAATCCTTGTTGCGGAGGATGTTGTTCAGGCACGCCGTGATGATGTCGTTGCTCAGCGACACGTTCACCGCCACCTGCGCCAAGATGAGGAACGCAGTTGCCTGGAATTCCGAGTTCGCCGACGCGAAGCCCTTGGACGCGAAAGCGATCAGGGCACGCACGTACTCCTCCTGGAGCTGTCCGGAGCGCGTGATGTCCACCACGATCGAGCAGAGGAGCGTCAGGTGAACCACGGGAATCGCGCTGTGCTCGTTCAGGTTGCGGAGACCGTTGAGAATGAACTCGAGGAAGGAGAAGTCCTTCAGGCACTGGTTTGAGAGCGAGGAGCGGATAATGGGCGTTCCGGCCTTCTTCACGTTCACGAGGAAATCGAAGAGATGGCTCTTCAAGTCGCAGATCTTGAAGACGCGAGCGAAGAGAGCGGTCTCGTGATACGGCAGAACGGCGAGGAAGAAGTCCTCCGCGTTAAACGTATGGATGCTAAAGCGACGGATCAGGTACTCCAACGTCTTCTGGACGGACTTCAGCAACATGTAAGGAGCGACGCTGAACAAGTAGTCCCGGACCTGCTCATCGATGTTGCGGTTTTCCTCCTCGTTGAGGAGCATGCGGTCCACGGAAGACATCTTCGTTCCGAAGAGAGAATCCTCAAAGCGGGAGAACCGGTCGTCAATACGAATCAGCTCCATAATTCCGTTTCTCCCCATCGCGTAAATCGACTGCGTGCTGACGCGCTGCGCCTCCTTCGGGGAAAACAGGATGGACGAGGAGTCCATCGTATCCGCGTTTGCCACATGAAGGCTTTTTAACTGAGAAGCAAGTTGCGTCAACATGGTCGCCGATACTGCTTTTCTTTGGGTTTTGTGGTTTGTGACGGGCGTTTCATCGATCAATCCTTTCTCCCACAAACAAGGCCAAAGCGCATGAATTCGGGTTTAGCTACGCCCAATCACGACAACCTGCTCCTCGTTCCTGCATCGTGAGTGATGCCCCCCATGCTTACTGCTGAGGACACAGATAGGTTCCTCCCTCCTTGCCGATCCGACTGTGGCAGCGCGGGCAGTAGTGGCGCCTAGAGTGGGAGTCGCGATTCTCGGCTTACGTCACCTTGGCGCAGTCGCAGCAGAGGAAGAAGAGCGAGAAGGGCCCGATGAGGAAGAAGAAGATGATGGCGAGCGTAACGCTGCTCCGTTAGGGAAACGACTGCTCTTGTTCCGGTGGATATGCACAGGGGCCCACTTCGCGCTCGGTGCAGGTGAGATTGACACTCCGACAGGTGTTGCAATACACGTTCACAGGGCTGGGAGTGAGGGAGAACAGCATCACAAACAGTTTTCCGAGGCGAGCGGAGTTGACTGAGAAGGGGCGTCTTTCGACGGAGACCCTCTGGTCGGGCGCCTTCTCGCTTTCCTTCGACATTTCGGGCTCCTTTTTCTCCGTTTCGGGGTGGATCACGATCGGTTGAAGGACGGTAGCGGGAGCAGGCGTGGCCTTCGGGTGAGTGAGAGGAGGGGAGGATACGTAAGGCGGTGCGTTTGTGGGTGCGGGTACGGGATTGTACTCCACGGAGTAGTGCTGGATTTCTTGCGATTGCGACATTGTGAAAAGAGTGAGGAGGGATGAAAGTGGATCCCTTTCTTCGTCGTGATGGTGTGGGTGTGAAGGAGATTTGGGTGTTTATGGTTGTGTTAGTGGAAGATGATTTGAGAGTGAATGGAGTTGTGAATGATAGTTCGCAGAATGGAGTGAATGACAATCTCAGAAAGCGCACCTCAAACTCAAATAACAAACACAACACCCATTAATCTACATACACAGGGAGTAATTGCCCATCGCGTAGGAGCACAGGCACTTCTCCTTCTCCCACGACCCAGTGCAAGCGTACGTCAACGCGCCGCCCTTCGCCTTGAACACGCCCGCGCGCAACGGCGACTTCTCTTCCAGCCCCATGTCTCGGTGAACGAAGAAGGTCAGCGAAAAGCGCTACGCATCACGCACACCCCACACATCCACCTTGGGCTGGAAGACGTCCAGCACCCTCGTCACCAAGTCCAGGTAGTCGCTGCAGGGGATGTTGGTCTCGAAGCTGGCGTAGCTGCAATGCGCTTCGGGCGTGATGTGGATGGTGTAGAAGCCGCCCATCGTCAGCCCGTTCATCGAGTAACCACAAGGTTCAAACAAGTAGTCGTCGATCAAGGAGTCCGGGTACAGCGCGCCGATCCCGCTCGCTCTCTACGCGTCACAGCCCGCCCTCGCGCCCACGGTCACGCTCTGCGCCGTCTTGGCTCCATCATTGAAGAACTGTTCCGCCACTTCGGGAGCCATATCGTACATCATCATGTTGAAGAAACAGCAGTCCAGCCCGCCCTCGCAGAACGACGGCTGCGACATGGACACGGGGGAACCCGGAACCATGAAGCAGTCGAGCGCCTTCTCCCCGGGGACCAGCTGCGCGCTCTCCACGGGCACGTCGACCCACTCCAGGGACGACGACAGCGAGCTGGCGAAGAACTCCTGCGCCGAGGGGCTGAGCCACGAGTGGGAGAAAAGAAACACGTGGTCGCCCATCGAAGGACCTAGCAAAGCGCCACAATCGGAAGGGAAGTACGAGCGAAGGAAGGCATCCTGCGCGTGAGGGGGGGAGAGCGGGCCTACCGAATCCTGCCAGCGACTGTGCGGATACAGCTGCTCGAGAGGGAAAAGATAGTTCTTGCTGCTGTAGAGCATAAACTCGAGCAGCATTCCTCTCTTCTACGCGTGAGCCTCGCCCATGGAGCGCACCTTCAGCAAGTCCAAAACAAGCGGGAGCGCATACAACAACAATGTTCTTCCACACGTTTTGAATATGCACAGATTATCAAAGACGAAGAGGCTCGATTCGCTCAGAACGTAGGCCGTACAATTCCTAGACGTCACCGGCGCGCAGCTGCACTACTCGCTTTCGCACTGACTCAATATTGTACACTTGGCTTCGTTGAGAATGGTCTGCCACGTAGAGCGCGGAATCGCTCGAAGGCCGCGGTTTGGCTTCACGGAAGCAATCTTAATCTGGAGAATCTTTTCGGCACCCTCAAAACCGGATGCCGTTTCAACATCAGTATGTGAAGTGTCCATAGTTTTGTTTCAGCTAGTTTCAGAGTATCGAGTAGTCTTGTAGGTCCCTTCAAGGCATAGAGTGACAGGAATTATCCCTTGTCTAAACCGATAAGGAACGGCCCTGGCTGCCCTACGTTGAGTACTTTGAATCCTTTTCTTTGTAGAAAAGAGCTTGTACACGAATGCACAAAACAATACTGAAGAAAACCCGCAATACCAACCATTCCGCGATGATTGGGCGCCCCGACTCTCGTGCGTCCGGAATGTTCTTTCGCGGCGCGGAATCCCCTCTGTTTCTGCCACTCCCTCTTTGACAGAATGACCAGCAGGGAAGCGTTCTGATTGCGCGGATGGATTCGAATCGGGCGAGAGAAGCCGTGGGAGAAGGGAGGGGAGATTCTTCACATGATCGCGACGGCGCTGGGAGGGGATTCCTGCGAAGTGGAGAAGTGCAATGCAGTGAGATAAGCCTCTATTCGTGGGTGGCGTGACAATGAAAACACAAGCGGGACGCGAATGAAAACGATTCCAACGCACTGAATGAAGCGCAGAGGAATGCGATCATCTCATTTCTCATTCATGTTGCGTCGACACTCCTTTTCCGAGGTCGATTTTCCAGCTCGTGATGACGACGTGCCGCGAAAGGAGCAGAAGAGGAGGAGAAATGGTGTGTTCTATGTCTTGTCGTCGCTTTCGTCTTTGGTTTCATCCTGTAGTCTTGTATTCTTTGTCATCGCTCTTGTTCTGCTCATAAAGGTCGAAACCGATGTGGTCTTAACGACAAACCCTCCTCTGTACGCTTTCGATTCGATTCTCTCCTCATCGCGTAGCAACAAGCAGTACAGAGTCGTCGATGATCGGTTGGATTCATTTTTCCGTTCCCTTCTGCATCTCGAGTGATTTCGTAGAGAATGCGGAGTCTTCCCCCTCAACGCTGGAGGACCACGCATCCTATGAGTTCAATTTGGGCGAAGCGCTCCACACTTCCCTCTCCGACCCGAAGGAGCTGAGGGAGAAGCCGGCTCTCTCCGACAAGTATCGCGATGCTCTTTTTAGTCTCTCTGGGCCGGCTCCGCTCAACGGCTTCGATGACGAGTTCTCCGTGAAGCAGTCCCACCGCCTCCATCTGTTTGAAGGCAATCGCGATGTCGGCGTGTCGTTTCAGCCGACGAGGAGTACGCTTTCCTCCTTCTTCTCATGTAGTCATTCCGTCCTCATCCACCGATTTTGATGTTTCCATTATCACGCAGACATCGTGCGTGTTTGAGTGTTGCATCACACGTAGCGTGGAACGTCTCTTCTTTTTCCCGCATCTTCTCGCTCGTTGGAAAGGGTATGTGTTTCTCTCCCTGTTGACTCTAGTCCAATGAGCGCGACGATCATGCTCCAGAACGACGACGACGCCTCCGTCTTCGCCGCCTTTCTCCGCAACACGCCCCTCCCACACCGGTTCCGAATGATCACATACACGCGCACGCCGTCTCGCAACTGCATCGTTTACTACGAGCGGGTCGATCTCACTGCGTCGCACGACCCAGATGCCTCCATCGTGTACGGGAAGGACGGTCTGCCGTACCGCCGCGTGTGTCGCGACGACAGCGAGCGCATCTACCCGATCAACCGTCTGCGCAATCTCGCCATCCAGAACACGCTGACGACGCACTTCCTGGTGCTGGACATGGACATGTGGCCCGTGTCCACTACCTACACGGACCTGATCACGCTGCCGCGGAACATCCTCCAGAACGAGCACCTCGCACTCATCCTTCCCGCGTTCTCGCTGAAGAAGAAGGCGGTGAAGAAGTGTCGGTCCTTCCAGGAGTGCGTGGAGACGGCGGCGCCGCTGCTGCCCAACACCAAGCGCGAGCTGCAGGCGTGCGTGGAGAAGGAGGAGTGCTCCACGTTCCGTCCCGAGTCGTTCACACACGTGATGGTTCTCTGCCGTGCTGACGAGTAGAATTACATGGTGGATGGTTGGTTCTCCTTCCCCGCGAGCACTCGCTTCATCTTCAAGCAGTGCTTCAACCACGTGTTCCAAGAGCCTTATCTGATGGTGCGTCGCTCGCTGTCGCTGCCGCTGTTCGACGAGCGTTTCATCAACTATGGGTACAACAAGGTGCAGTGGGTGGAGCACCTGCGCTGGATCGGCTACCAGTTCGCGCTGATCATCCAGTCGTTCGCGGTGGACGTGCCACACCCGCCGTCGGAGTACGCGAAGTCGTGGTCGAAGCAGTGGGAGGCGAAGGAGAACGCGAACATCACGATGCGGAAGGTGTACCGCAAGTTTTTGACGGAGTTGCGGAACCACACGAATGATGACAGTACGGTGTTCGTGTGTTATCGGTACAAGAGTGGGTGTGGGGAGGGTGTGTGAGGCGTAGATCGGTACACGAAGAATATTGCGGTGAATCATCAGGATATGGTGGATCGGAGGGAGGTGGTTGTTTCTTCTGGGAAGGGAGTTGCTGCTGAGAAGGGAGTGTCTTCTGGGAAGGTGATTTCTGAAAAGAGAGTCACTTCAATGAAGTCGTCTCCTGAGAAGGAAGTGGCGTCCAAGAAGACTCCAGAAAGACCTTCAGAAAGAACGAGTAAGAAAGCGCTTCCCAAGGACGTCTCCAAAGAGAAACCACTCTCCGAAAAGAAAGAGCCAAAACGCAAAGTCATCGTCTTCACGAAGAAAAGGAAGATCTAGTTGCTTCTCCTTGTTTCAACAAGCATAAGTGAACGAGCTCAACCGAGCAATCAGAACAACTGAACACACAACGACTGAAACACAACAAACACACCCAAAAGCAACAGCGACTTAAAGTCGGCAACAATAACTGCTCGACTGTGTGATATA
>ERZ1106948.578-NODE-578-length-15422-cov-36.962127_pt1 | contig 15422 bp, 22 predicted proteins | sample MGYA00403673_ERZ1106948 | MGnify/ENA primary metagenome ERZ1106948 (study PRJEB35170, sample SAMEA104062409) | human gut metagenome | biome: human gut; feature: human-associated habitat; material: faeces | place: Denmark | collected 2012-05-07 ...
CGATCGCGGCGACGGAGGGCGTGATCTGCCAGCTGGAGATTATCAAGAAGCGACTGTAGACTGTGCCATTATTCCTTTCCTGTCTTGTTTGTTGAACAAACACTCCATTTCATGGTATAACGAAGAACAGGCACGGAGTGAACGACGCCGAGGTTCGTGCGGTACGACTGGGTGGGACCTATAGAATACAGAGGCTTCGCGGAGTGAGGGTCCACCTCGATCAGTCGCGCCACGGCTCCCATCCGCTCCTCATGGCTCTGCTGTCTCTTCTCACGGAACGCTCGGACGCGCTTCACCAGCACCACCAGCATCACAACCAACCCCACCAGCAACACGCCGAGATATACGAACGGAAGGACGGTGACCGGCACTGGGTCGTACTCGTACTCGCCGAACACGAGTCCCTCCCAACACATCTCCTTCTGCCCCTTGCACGCGTCCACGCCGGTGATCGAGTACGCCGTGTCCAGCGCGAAGCGGTCCGTCGCCTTGATGCGCATCACCACGTAATAGCGCTCGCAGTTCATCTTGGCGAACACCTTCTCGTCCTTCGTGTCCGCGAGCAGCGAGGACGGCAGCGCGCAGAACTGTCCTTCCGGCATTAACGCGATGGACGTGATCTGAATGCCTCTCTCGATGTGTGCCGAAATCATGTGTCCTGCCGTCGTCGGAAGCGACGCCAGCGAGCGAGCATGGTTCACGCCCGCCAGCTCGTAGTGCGCGCGCACCTGGATCGTCCGAGACTCCTTCTTCTCCTGCACTATCCATCAGACACCCCATACGCCACCACCGCAATAGTCAAACTCCTTCCACAGGCCCTTCCCATCCTTGCTCATGCACTGACGCATCGTCACGCCGTACAGACCCTTGGAACACTCCTGACTCTCCCACTCTCCTTCTCTCACGCGCACGCCGCCGCTCGTCTCACAGAACGCCACGCGGTCCACCACCACCTTCAGTCCCGTGAGGTGGAACCGCGTGCGATCCTCCTCCGCCACTCGGTCGTCATCGTCTATCCATCACACCACGCCTCAGCCACCACTCATCACGAACACCAACACACGACGCACCGCCAGCGGCTCCTTCACGCGCAGCCACGCAACGCCATCCACGAACAGGTCGTGCCCGCTCATGTCGCTGAGACGGACCTCCGCACCGTCCACTGTTTCGCCGAACAACATGACTTCCGCGGGGACCTCGAACTTCTCGCTTGGATTGACCATCAGCTCGATCTCGCTGACAGCCGTCGGATAGGGCAGACGCAGGGTGAAAAGATGATGGTAGTTGTGCTCCGATGTGTAATTCTGGGCTCTTTTCGGAACGCGCAACACCGTGGCCAAATCGGACATCGTCTACGCGTCACTCGCCCCCAACACCCCCACATTTACACTGTTCGTCACATAGAGCGATCGCGCGGGCATCTCGGTGATGGACAGCAACGGGAACACGGAGCACTGGAACAGGAAGAACTCCTGCTGCGGCGAGTTGGCGCGCAGCGTCACCACCACCTCGTTCTCCTCCTTCAGCGCGGAGGCGGGAACGACGAGGTGGTTGAGCGCGTCAAATGAATCGAACGAATCAAATGACTCAAACGCGTCGACGTCCAGAAGGACCTCGCCGTTGAGGGCGAGCTGCATGCCGTTGGCGAGCTCGTACGCGATGCCCAGGGCGTGCACGGAGGAGGGATCTGCCTTGAAGGAGAACTTGAACACCGCTCCCTGCTCCACAGGCGTCAGCGTGCCCGCCGTGTACAGCGCCGTTCCCTGCTGCCACTGCGCGCCGTACGGGACGAACAGACCCACGGCGAAGGAGAAGGAGGTGGTCGCGGAGGCGAGAATGACGCCGTGTTGACGCACCTCCACGACGAACCCGCTCTCTGACGGTAACTCCACCGTGTACTCGCCCGTTGGGACCACCACGATTTGAATGATCTCCGGAACCGACAGCGACGGCAGCGGCTTCGTGTAGTCGGCAACGATTCTTCCCTCTCTCACCACGAATTGAGGAACCGCCTTCCCGCGGTGAACCTCCCTCACCACGAACTCCAGCGGAACCAGCCCGCGCTCTGCCTCCTCGTTCTCTACCCATCACACACCCTCTCCTGACGCACTGTGCACGTTGATGGCGAAGTTCCTCGTCATCGTCTCCTTCCCCGTCAGCGCCATGCGGATCGTCGACTGCCCCGCCTCCACCGCCCAGCCGCCCAGGCTGACGCCGTCCTCGTTCATCCGCCACCCCATGGTGTTGGTGGAGTCGATGGCGTAGGAGTCGTAACAGCCCTCGATGCCCAGGAGCAGCGTCGGGAGAACCGAACCCACCACGCCGATCACCGGCTCCATTCCCGCGGTTATGGCCGGCGGAACCGTCATGTCGATCGCGCGCTCGTCCAGCACGCCGAACGGGGCGAAGAACGGGGTGGTGTGGGGCCCCAAGGAATACTGGTACACGCAGCCCTGCTGGCAGCCGCAGCGAACGGTGCTGTTGAAGGCGGCGGGGAAGTTCAGCGCGATCGCGTCGCCGGCAGAGAAGGCAACGAACGCACCGTCGGCGTTCGCCACCTCGCCGAAGCCAGAAATCGCCTCGAAAAACAGCACGAGGCTGGGCTGGGCGGTGGTGATCTGAATGTTCTTCTCCGCCTCCACGCCGTGCGAGCGGATCACCACGCTCAGTCTACGACTCACGCCTCCTCCACGCCATCACTCCTGGTTCCACAGCGACTCCACACGACCTCTGAACGCCACGCCGTCGAACGTCACGAACCACGGAAGGTCGCCGTTCACAGTCACTGTGTACTCGTCGATTCCCGCGGGAACCGGGAGCAGCTCGAAGGTCTGCTTCAAGCGAAGCGCGGCCATACTGACTTCCTCGCCGTTCAGAATCAGCTTCACCTCCTCGATGCTCGTGACATCCGCTACAACTCACGCCTCTCCTGCTGACGCACGTCGAACGCCCAACTCGATCTTCACCTCCTCGTCGTTCAGCGTCACCGTGTATTCTGTAACGGGACGCACCTCCGCCGGCACTCCCGAAATCGTGCCCTTTTCGTCGATCTCTAAACCCTCCGGGAGGTCGGGGTGCACCGTCACAGAGAGGGTTTCAGAACGCGCAGCAGAGAGGGTTTCAGAACGAGTAGCAGAGAGGGTTTCAGAACGCGCAGCAGAAAGCTCAGCGGGCGTGCGCAGCAGCGCCAGAGGCGGAATGGGCTGGTTGACGGTGAACAGGGAGCGCGTCACCTTGTAGGTGACATCGTTCTGGTGGACGAGATAGCGCGGGAAGATCTCGGGGACGAAGCGCAGCAGAAGCACGTAAGGATTGCCCGGACACACCGCGTGCAGGCTGTGATACACAACTACGGGTGACTGCGCGAGACAAGCACCACTCGACGGCGACAGCGTGAAGGGCGCGTACACACGCGCGTTCTCGTCGTACACCACACGACCATCGACGGTGGTTCGGCAGTACGGCGTGAGCAGACGGAGCGTCTGCACGTCGGAATACTGGAAGAAGGTCGTGTACTCGAGCGTGAAGGCGTCGGAGAAGCGAGAGACATTCCTACGTGTGACATGGCGGCAGAAATCGGACAGTTTCTGCGCCTCCTCGAAGGAGCGGAAGAACTCTCGGTGAATCACGACTCCGTCTCGAACCCTGCGTCTACGCCTCACGCCACGCACACACCTCCAACGCCTCCACCTGCAACCCTTCGCGCAACAGCGTGGGCGTGAGCGTGATCGTGCTGTCGGCCAGAGCGCCCGCGCTGCACTCCGCGTGGAGAGTCGTCTCACATGTGGTGTTGCCAGCCGTCAGACGAAGCGTGTTTCGGCGATCGACGGTGGCGCAAGCACTCTCGTTTACGACCTTGATGATCATGGGATCACCGTACACCGATGGATAACTGAACGTCATCTCCTCGCCCATGCCGCCCTCCACCGCACGTGGGAATCTGTGTTGTTCGGTGCTCACCGCCGGCACACGCAACACATCATACGACATGGTGCGCATCAGCACAGACTCCTTGCTGCAGGACCAGTACAGGCGGAACGACTCGGCGCCGGAGAAGAACCCAAAGGCGACGAGGCGGTGGTAACCGGCTTCCAGACGGAGAGTGACCTTGTGCGTGTAGACGCCCTGACTGTCGATGTCGAAGAGCGGCGAGGTCATGTGGTGAAGGAAGACTTGCACGCTCGCATCGCCCATGATGGTGAAGGAGTAGATGCCTCTCTTTGGCGCGTGGAAGAGAGAGGAGACGGAGGCGTAGCGGCGAATGTAACGGCTGGAATCTGAGAATGATGCGGTGATGTGAGCATTACGCGAATCGAGCAGCTGGTGCTCTCCGAGAGAGTACGAGAAGGAAGGAATGGTAGAGCAGAACTCCACGCGGCTCTGATCAAACAGAGAGGGGTCAATGACATGAAGGTCGGGGAGACTCTTCAATACGCACGCACGAGCTCCGTTCTGGAGGTCGGCAACGGCTACACATGATTTGAACGACACACGCGCACATTTGCGCTGGAGCGTGAGTTTCACGTCAACGACCGACTGATCCTTCTGCAGACGAATAATGAGTTCCTCCGAGCTCCTCGACATATTCCCATAGTACGACAATTGTCTGGTTTGGTTGTTGAAGAAGAAGACGCTAGGATCCGGGTTCTGCACGGACACTAGATCATAGGAAAAAGAATCCCTGAGAGGAAACAACTCCGAATGCACGTTTTCGTACACATAGAGAGTATCCACGTCAAAGTGGGGCACTTCCGGTTTCTCCTCGCCGATGACTACACATTACTCCTGAGACTTGAAGCGAATACTGTCCACATCGAGCTTTACCGACTCAGCGTGATTGTACACATACACAAAACCGTGCCGCACGTTGTGGAGAGGCGCTCCGAATATTTGCCCATCGGAAAAGACCAATCCTTCGGGAAGAAACGAAGCAGCACAGCTGCGTGTTGGAGTACACGGAGTACATGTTATAGTAGTGATGTTTTCCGAGACAACTCCAGTGATCACCTGCTTGTTGCACGATAACGCGCTCGCTAGGGCCAATACTACTCCTTGATTCCCCAATCCATTCTCTACGTCCAAGAAAGGATAATGAATAGACAAAACGAGTCATATATCCTCTATTTGTGCTGAAAAAGCCAAAACCGAATGGCACCTTCGGGGAGTCGAATTATTGGGGCTGGTGGGATCCTCGTATCTTGGAGAGGATCGTATAGTTTCATCCGTTATGATGGGAGAGTGATGCGAACAAGCACGACCCTTCCACCAACTAACTCGCCACTCCAATTCACTCAAACAAACACAGCAACACCCTCACTCCTCCTTCACAACCACCTGAGGATACTCGGAGAGCAGGTCGTTCCAGGACTTTCTCTCCTTCACCACGTCGTTCAGCGTGGACGCCAGCTTGTCGATGGGGATGCGCACCTGCTTCATCGAGTCGCGCTCGCGCAGCGTCACCGTGTTGAACAGCTCGCTCTTCTCGTTGAGCGTCTCGAAGTCCACCGTCACCGCGAACGGCACGCCGATCTCGTCCGTGCGCGCGTAGCGACGACCGATCGACGCCGACGACGCGTCCGTCTTGAACGCCAGCGCGTAGTAGCGCAGCGCGTCGCCGATCTTCTCCACCGTGGCGTCGAACTGCTCGCTGTTGTTGAGCGGCATGATGCTGCACTTCACCGCCGCCACCGCCGGCTTGAACGCCATCACCGTGCGCTTCTCCTCGCCCTCGCGCACGTAGAAGGAGTGCTCCAGGATCGAGTAGATGAGACGGCCCACGCCGAACGACGGCTCCACCACCGACGGGATGAACTTCTCCTCGTGGATCTTCAGCACCGCCGGCTTGTAGCTCACCAGGTCCGGCGTGATGGTGTACGTCTTGCCGTTGGACAGCGGACCCACCTCCACCGAGCCCTTCTCCGCCATCGCGTCGATCATCTTCTGGCACGCCTCCACGTCCTCCTCGCCCACCGTCTTCAGGTACGCCTTCACCACCGCCTGCTCCTTCTTGAACGCCACGCCGATGGCGCGGTTGTTGAACGTCGCCGCCAGCACCTTCTTCTCGATCGGCACCTCGTGCGCCACCGACGCCGTCATCTCCACCTTCGTCGCCTCGCTGTGCTTCTACGCGTCACGCCGCCTCGCCACATCCACCTTCAGGTCGAAGCACGCGCGGTCCGCGATGCCCACGCACTCCGTCCAGCCGTACGACAGCTTGATCTCGCAGTCCCAGCAGTCCGACGCGTAGTGCGCCATCTCCGTCAGCAGGTGCTGGCGGAAGCGCATCTTCTCCGGCTGGATGCCCACGCGCAGCAGGAACAGGTACGTGCGCGCCATGAAGTACCCCAGCGTTTCGTTGTTGACGATGCCCTGCTTCACCGCGTCGCCCACTACGCGTCATCGCCGCCACGCACGCCCACTCGTGATCGACAGCAGCTTGCCGTCGCCCTGCTGGTGCTCGCGCGAGAACAGCGGCAGCACCATGTGCGCCACCTTGCCGAACTTCGGGTGGCGCTTGTCGTTCGGGTTGCAGAAGTGCTCGATCTCCGCCATCGGGAACTCGCGCACGCGCAGCAGACCCGCGCGCGGCGAGATCTCGTTGCGGAACCCCGTGCCCACCTGCGCGGCGGCGAAGGGGAACTTGCGCCCGTTGTAGTCCATCAGACGACGGTAGTTCATGAACATGCCCTGCGCCGTCTCGGGACGGAGGAAGCCCTGCAGGTTGCCCTCGGGACCGATCTGCGTCGAGAACATCAGGTTGAACGGGAACGGGTGCGTCAGCGGGTTGCCCGTCGCCAGCGCCACCACGCCGTACTTCGCGAAGAGCTCGTCCAGCTGGTCCGGCGTGTAGGAGTCCGCCTGGATGCGAATGTGCTCCAGCTCCAGGCGCTGCTCGTTCGTGAGCGTGATGTCCTTCAGCAGCTGGTCCATCTTCGCCTCGAGGAGCTTCTACGCGTGAGCGACGGCATTCGCGACCACGTCAGCACGGTAGCACTCGCCCGTCTTGCTGTCCTTCACCATCAGGTCCGTGAACTTGTCGACGTGACCTACGCATTATGACTGGCGCTTTAAGCTCACCGGAAGTCTTCAGAGCACAGTAGGGAGTCAGATTGGTGCACTCCACTTCCAGCATGTCTTCCTCGAGGATGAAGTGCTGCTTCCAGAGGTTGATGAAGTTAGCCTTCAGCGCGCAGGTGACCGGACCGAAGTCGTACAGGCCAGCCACTCCGCCGTAAATCTCGAACGAGGGGACCACGAACATCTTGCGGAGGAGCACGTCGTCGAAGGTGCTCTTGTCGAAGGTGTCCTCAGGCTCCTGCTTCTTCATTTCAACCTCGAGCTTCGCCTTCAGCTCCTGGAGAATCTTGACGGCTAGAGGAGGTGAGCGGGAGGATAGGGAGAGGGGAATGACGTACCTGCGGTCACATCCTCCTGGGAGGCGCCGTCCTTCTTCAGCTGTCTCACAACGCCGCCCTGCTTCACAACGGCAGCACGAAGTCCATCGATATCGACTGGTTCCATGGGTAAATGAGAATTGACTGTTCTGGCAAAGAGTGGTTTCGACGAATAGAAGTTCCTGGAAATGGCAGAGTAGCCCTTGTACGATTGAACCACTCGTCTAAGCTGTCTAATCATTGAGAAGCGAGTTGGGGAGCCCCACATCGTTGGAGTGGTGAGGGAGGGCGGAGTTGTGGGGGATTGTGGCTTGTCACTCGACAAATGGGAAAGAGAAGCGTTTGTTTTGCTTGGTATTGAATTCATCCGATCCTGCTCTGTTGAAAGAAACACGGAATGTGTATTCCATTCTGACAAGGAAACCAACTACTGGATGTAGGTAAGGAGCAGTCCGATATCTACGCATCACCGCATGTACGAAAATGATGCTATTGGCAGTGACGTGCTTCTTGTGTGCGAATGCGCGCGATGGAAGAAGAACGGTGGAAACGTTAGGGATATCTAGCCGTCACGCTTCTTTCCTTCAACCACTCTCGAGAACAACGTGACTAGGGTACATGAACGAGCAACTGACATAGCCCGAAGACAGCGCTACCAGAGTGGTGAGTGTGGGCAGGTCTATCGCATCAGCGGGAATGCGAGAATGAACTCCTCATCACCAGCTTCGATGCTGGGTCCGTGTTGAAGAACCCGCAGCTGTCGTGTCCGAGACGAATGGTCGACAACGCCGGGAGATCTATGCATTCACGCCTCGCATTGCCGCTACCCTCAAGAACGACGGAAGTGCAGCGCTCGCACACGTACTTGCCCAGACTGATCGACGCCAAATGAGGCAAGTCTACAAGTCATCCTCTTCTTCCGCCCGTACTCTTCAGAGTCAACGAACCGCTACGGAAACAGCTCCCTTTGTCGAGATCATTCGCGTCGCCCATCTCGATCGTCTCCAGCGAAGGCGCGCCCTCGATTTCACACGCTGCGAAGTGCGTGAAGGATCCGTGACCAATCTTCAGTTCTCGCAACTCCGGACAGTCGTTCACATAGAATGGACCGTCACCCTCAGTGAAGCAGCCCTCACCGATTACGATTCTCTCTAGTGCATGCATGTGAACGAACTGGAGGGATCGGAGAGAGGGCAAGGAGTTGTCGCCAACGACGAAGTACTGAAGCTGGTGGAGCAGATCCAGACCCGTCTGAATCCAGCCCAACCCATTCTCGATCCCCTTCGGGACGATCAAACCCGACGCGCGGTTGTGAAACAAGAAACTGTTCTCCCTTGACAGTTCGACCTCCTTCTCCAAGGGCTTGCTGTCCACCCATTCGCCTTCAAACACAACATCTCCGTTTCGGTCATACTGGGTTCCTTTCCCCCACCTCTTTCCGTCGCACCACTCACCCGCATACTCAACCCTCTCAATATCGGCGTAGTACTTCACTCCGTAGCACACTTTCAACTCACCAATGCGGAATCCTTCATACGCCTTTTGTCCCTCCTTGTCATACAACATGCCCCAGCCAAAGGGTTCATCATTCCGCACGTCGCCCTCCCAGCGATCTCCCTCGTCGCTTAAACTGAGGATCTGTTCGTGCTTGATGGAATAAGCAGGCGTACCGTTCACCGTCACGATACGCTTTACATCCTCGTCGATAACAACAGTGTTGTCTTCGAAATAGGCCAGAACGAGCGAGTTTCCCTTCTCAATGAGACCTTCCACTAAGCAAATCTCATCCCCGCTGCTTTGAAGCAACAGATAGGACTGTTTCGTCACGGCATATTCCAGCAGTCTCTTGCGAAACAGCTCCCTGTCAGTGAGTGAAAGCGTTGGGTTGGATTGCACTTCCTCTTCCGCCCGTTCCATGAACAGAGGGGCAGATCGAAACAGCAGTTAAGTAAACGAGCACAGATCCCAAACATTCCGGACTGCAGGAATGGAGAAAGAGGGGGTGCGCACCGCCAGAAAAGCGCCCCATTTTGGAAAACGATTGGAGCGCTTTCTTCCTCACTATTGAATCAATTACTGAACTATTGCCCACAATGGTACGTTCTTTGGAGAGAGCCCACCACCAAGATGACATGGAACCGCTAACACGTTGTGTAGGTGAACGATCTCCGTTATCCTACTGCTGAGGAAGAAGCCCAGAAGCACAAACTGAAGCGTCTCGTCCAGGCTCCCAACAGCTACTTCATGGACGTGAAGTGCCCTGGTTGCTTCCAGATGTGAATCGAGGATGCTATCCTCTCACGCGTAGTACCACCGTGTTCAGCCACGCCCAGACGGCCGTTGTGTGCGAGAAGTAGGATCGTTGTCGCTGTGTGAGCCGTAGCTGCAACACGCTGCTCTGCACTCCCACCGGAGGCAAGGCTCGCATCGTTGCTGGATGCGCTGTGAGACCCAAGAAGTAAAGGCGCACTGCTCTTCAGTAATTGGTGGTTGGCTTGTTTGTTATCAGCAATGCTGTCAGCAATGTGTGTCTTCGTTTTCGAGCGAAACGGGTCGAGGATAGCAAAGAATGAGTGCTTCGCCATCGCGAGTCTGCACGAAGATACTGGATGGATGGAGAATCAGTCAGCGACTGCGAGACAAAGTAGGAGGCGGGAACGCTCTGTCAATGAAGATTAGCTACAAGACGCAGAGACTGTATCAAACCGTGCACAAACGACCCAGTCTAGCCGTAGTGCGGGTGGGGGAGAGTCTAGAAATGGAGCGCTACGTGTATGCGAAGCGCCAACTCGCCTTTTCACTGGGAGTCGACTTCTATGACTACATATACTCGAAAGACATATCGACAATCGAGCTCAAGCAACGCATTGCCGAACTCAACAGGAAGCCCGAAGTCCATGGGATTATTATTCAGCTCCCGTTACCAAGTGCGTGTGCAGAGTGGGTATGAATGATAGGCTCGATCCAGTCCCAAGAAGTGATTGACGTCATCGACCCCGTGAAGGATGTTGACGGCTGCACTACGTTCAACAAGGAGCTGCTTTCCAAGAGTGATATCGCCTCGCTGAGCTTGGTTCACGTTCCGTGTGCCGCTATGGCCATGTTTCACTTCCTGCAGAGTTACCACATTCCCACAAATTGCAGACAAGCTGTTGTTGTCGGGAAGAGTGAATTGGTGGGCATTCCGTGCCTGTCTCTCCTTCAGAAAGCGGGGTGTAGCTGCAGCGTTATCGAAAAGAGCACTCCTCATCCGCAATCGATTGCGCGCAAGGGCGATATTCTTGTAACAGCTGTGGGTCATCCCGGACTCATAACGAAGGAGTGGCTGAAAGAAGGAAGCACGGTGATCGACATAGGAACGACGTGCGTGAAGAATGCGCGAGGAAAGTGTAAGCGTGAGTGGTGCTGATGATGCAAAGACGAGTTAGTGGGAGATACAGATCTGCATAGCTGCATCGGAACGGCAGGGGCAATCACGCCAGTGCCGGGAGGGGTTGCTTTGCTGACGACGGCTATGCTCATGTTGAATACGGTGAAGTCCATGGTTCTCCAGGAGGGAATCGTCGAGCAGTACAATGAGATGGCAGAAATGCCTCTCGCGAGGGATGCGTATCCGCACTTGTGTTGTCATTTGTTGGAGCAAATGTCTGAACGGTCGTCTCAAAAGCGTTACTGTGATAGTGAGGAGTGGCAGGAGCGCTATTCGAGGCAAATTCGGCTAGATGAAGTGGGATTGGATGGGCAAGTACGGAATCACTGTTCTTTGTTTCCGTTCAGAAAAAGCTAGAAGCGGCCAACGTGCTCGTCGTCGGAGCTGGAGGATTAGGCTCTCCCGTCGTTCTTTACCTCGCAGGAAGCGGAATCGGTAAATGTTTTAGTGCATGATGATGAGCAGGACACTTAACGATTGTTGATGACGACGTCGTCGAGATTAGCAACATTCATCGCCAAATCGGTCACACGGAAGCGGCAGCAAAGAACAAAGTGTACAAAGTATGAAACACGATGCGGTTATTCCTGTAGGCTGATTCGTTGAAAGAGAAGGCGCTTGCCATCAACTCGCACTTGCAGTGCGTGGCGTTGAAAGAGCGTCTCACTGAGACCAACGCAACGGAATTGATAGCACACCACGATGTGATTGTCGACTGTTGTGACAACATCAAGACGCGGTTGGTCATAAACGACGAGTGTGTCCGGCAGGGAAAGGTGTTCGTCTCCGGAGCGACCCAGCGCTTTTCCGGTCAAGTGACGGTGTATGGTCACAAGAACGGTCCCTGCTTCCGCTGCCTCTATTCCACGACTCCCGTCACGCCGGACAGCGAGAAGTATGGGGCGAAGCTGCCAATCCTCTCGCCTCTTCCCGGAGTGGTGGGATCCATAGAAGCAGTCGAGGTGATCAAGCTGATCCTGCACATCGGAACGTCTCTCGAGGGTCGGATGCTGCTCTACAACGGGGATGAGGGCACGACGCGAGTAATCCGTTTGCGCGACCACTCATCCTCGTGCTGTCTGAACGAGAAACGTGAGGAAGCGAGCTGATTGCAGCGCCCTTTGCCTGTGGTTGCGCTTCATTTGGAGTCAGAAGGCGATTGGTGCGGCCAATAGGAACGCGCGCTTCTCTTTCTGTCTTCTTGTCATATCTTTAACCATATTTCTTTATTCTTGTTTAACGAAGCATGGACGCCCAATCTCACTACATTCTCCCTGAACTGCCCTACGCCCGCAACGCGCTCGAGCCTCACATCTCCGAAGAAACGATCGACTACCACTACGGAAAGCATCACCAGACGTAGGACATCAATTCCGTTGCATAATCGGTAGCTACGTCAACAATCTCAACAAGCTCCTCCCCGAAGGAGGCGTTTCCCTCGAGGATCTGATCAAGACAGCCGAGGGAGGCGTGTTCAACAACGCTGCTCAGATTTGGAATCACACCTTCTACTGGAACGTGCTTCTGCTCCGATTTCCTCACGAATAGTGCCTTTGTCCGAATGGTCGCGCGCTCGAGGACGGCGCTCTGAAGAGTGCCATCGAGCAGAGATGGGGCTCCTTCGATGCCTTCATTCAAGAGCTCAACACAAAGACGACTTCCCTCTTTGGCTCTGGATGGTCCTGGCTCGTCAAGAAGGCAGACGGCTCGCTCGATATCGTCTGCACCTGCAATGCTGCAAATCCGATCCGCGGTAGTGGATATGTGCCTCGTTGACGCGTAGACGGCATGAAGCCCCTCCTCTGCTGCGATGTGTGGGAGCACGCCTACTACATCGACTACAGGAACGCTCGTCCCAAGTACTTTGAGAACTGGCTGGCGGTGGTGGATTGGGAGGCGGTGGAGAGGAACTTCGCTTAAGTTGTATTTGTTGCAAACACCGCAGTACTCTCCGAACACAGTAAGCAGACTCGGGATGCTGACAAACCGAAACGGGTTCGGACCCGGAAACACCTCGCCGTCCAGCATCACCACCTCGTCCGTGGTACTGTTGATCTCGAGCGCCTTCGCCTTGATGTACGACATCAGCTCGTTGTTGTACTCCTGCCCCACGACGTAGCTTAGAGCAAAGCCCGTGTCTCTGCAGCATCCACCCTTCCTCGCCACAACCACGTCCATCACGCCGTTGCAGGAGTGCAGTGAAGGACGCCCGTGTCGCTGACGAAGGATATGTGGCACCACTTCGAGTCCGGACTGGAGTTGATGACGCCGATCGTGTGGAAGAAGCCCTCCTCCTCCAGCCACACACTCCTCCCGAAGTCTACTCTTCAACCAGAGTTGGGAGCGTACGATCGAGAATGCTGTCCAGCGTTGTGTTCTGGGAAGCCGCCGCGTCCACGGTGGGCGTCAGAGGAAGGTGGATCAAGTCTTCTTTCGGAGTCTTTTGGATCGAGTCCTCTTTCGGAGTCTTCTGAACCACGCCCCCTTCCAAAGGACTCTTCTGGACCACGCTCACCTCCAGAGGACTCGAGTCATCCGACGAGGACGACGCCAGAAGCGTCGCATGCAGCTCTGCACGAGGCAGCGGTGGACTACACGACAATCAGGCGAGCAACGCGTACACGTCCTGCATCTGCGCCGCCTGCTCCATACACTCCTCACACTACGATGAACGCCACGAGAATCGGGTACGCAGGGGTACTTGGGGTCGCAGCGAAAGCGGATCTGGTTCTCGTCGGGGATGTAACGGTAGGAGCAGTAGTGCCGCCGCAGACAGAAGAAGCCGTGAATGCCCTTCAGCAGCCAGTAGCGGTAGCGTCGCATGAACCGATACCTCTCGTAGTCCTTCACCATGTCCGACATGATGCCCCACCCGCACCCGGCGAACGCGTAGCGACACTGATGACTCCCGTTCTCCGCAAGCAGTCCGTCGTAGAGACGGGTTCGACGCTTCGCGAGACAGTAGAGAGCGGTATACACGGAGTCGGTCCCCATGCCCCTGGCGAAGGAGTTCTGACTGCCTGCTGGAATGGCTCCGAAGGTGCAGTAGAAGAGGATGGAGCGTGCGTCCTCGCGGTGGAGAACTCCGTTGATGAACTCGTTCACGGTGCCGTCGCCGCTGATGAAGAGAACGGAATCGAAGGCGCTGGCGTCGAAGTTGATTCCCAGATCCTCGGCGTGGCCTCTACACCTGACCTCGGACGAGGAGCCGCCACGCGTAGTTGGTCGCCTGGAAGGTGAACTTCATGTTGATGAGAAGGAAGAAGGGCTTCACGACGTCCTCCCAGATCTACGTTGGAGAGGAGAACGAGCGGTACTCTCAGTGCATCCGTGCTTCCTCCGTGAGGGTTGATCACGACGAGGACCTTCCGTCCAGCGTAGAGCTCTGCGCGTGAGATGGAGGGAGTGGGGCCACCCAGGATCGACTGGTTCGGGTCCACTTGGAGTCGCTTCCGCAGCTGCTGGAGGGGCTCGACGGAGTCAAACAGCCTTCGGTTCTGGTCCAGAAGGAGCTCCGTGTTCTCGGCGTACTCCTTCATCAGGGTTCGGTGGATGTGCTTGTATATGAAGTACGCTACGCTTCAGACGAGACGTCTTTCCGACTGTTGTTCTGCTTCGACTCGGGGTCGATCAGGGATTTGGGAGGGCTGAAGAAGGACACCTGGAACGGCTTCCGCTCTCTCATTTCCCTGTTCGTGCAGCTCCTCACTCTCGGAAGAGCCACGAAAATGACTTCTTTCGACCGGTGGCTGTAATGGCAAAACACCATGTCGGTGAAGTGGCACTGCCCCTGGATGACGCCGCTACGGGGTTACGCGCAATGCAGACGCCCACTTTCTGTGCCAAACCAGCCGTTTACTCTCAATATGAACCTGAATGGGCATTCCCTTGTCGTTGCACACGTCGATATCCGTCGAAGACGATTCCCACATCGCTCTCGCAGCAAAGAACAAAACAGTATGGATTAAGGGATGAAGGGATATGATCTCTCAAAACGGAGGACGAAGAACGCATTCCTTTTCTGCCCCTGCCACTGTCTGATCGCAGAATCACCAAAAATGGCAAAACAAACGACTTCTGACCATCGTGCCCCAGCGCGATTCATCTCCAACCCTGCCCGTTTGCTTCGATAGCATATGCATTCACGGAATTCGTGACGCATTCCATGGAATCGGCCCTTCATCATCCAAACCAGACCGCCACCTCAGAATCGATTCTCTACACCCATTCCGTTTCATTTCCGAAATACAGCTTCAATCATCCTTTGTGATGGTTGGGCGGAGAAGGGAGAGAGGGGAGCGGTTTTCGATTCATAATTTCCATAATAGTCCTCCGAGTGGGAACCCGCTCCGTGGAAAGGCGCAGCGAAACCGTTCTTCCCGCTTCATTTTACCACCGCGCCAATTGTTTTCGCCCTCAACTCTCAGAAAAAGGTTCACAACTACCGATTCTCCCTTCATTTCTATATTGTAAGTGTCCCGTCCTTGGTTTTGCATTCCTCGAAAGGGTGAACGAAACGTTGTTGGAGCCAATCGCTAATGCTTCGTAGTTGCACACACATCATGAGCTGTGATCTCTGTTTCAAGCTGGACGAAGAG
>ERZ1106948.579-NODE-579-length-15401-cov-30.887854_pt1 | contig 15401 bp, 27 predicted proteins | sample MGYA00403673_ERZ1106948 | MGnify/ENA primary metagenome ERZ1106948 (study PRJEB35170, sample SAMEA104062409) | human gut metagenome | biome: human gut; feature: human-associated habitat; material: faeces | place: Denmark | collected 2012-05-07 ...
TTCTTTTCCATGATGTCCCGGTTTTGCATATGAATCCCCAGTTATGAAGTAGGAATAGGGCCCATTTGGAAGGAAGGGAAGAATCGGCAGGAGGACCGAGGATGTGTCTTTTGCGAGTGGAGTGCGTTGGGGGGAGGTTACGTGTGACAATGAACGAGTTGGTTTGGTTTTCGAGAGGGATGGGATTGTTAACTCTTCTTTCTCTTGGAATAGAGTTACGGAGGGGGAAGAATCATAGAACTGGAGTTTGAGAGGGAAGAGTGTCTTGGGATGTCACTTGGCTTTGATGACATCACACACGATTCACAGAACGGAGCACAACACATAGAACGAAGAGAGGGGAACAATCAGTGTTTCGTTTCGTTTCTCCCACCCGTTCACCATTATGAAGCTGAGCACCTCTATAGTGAGAAAGCGCAAGGGAAAGAGCAGTAAGGAATCGAGTGAGGGCGATGAGGGAAAGCGCCAGCGTGTCTCGCTTTCGGAAAGTGTAATCGCTTCGCAGTATCGATTATGGGTGTAGATGGCGAACAACGAGATCGATTCGTTTGACCAGGAAATCAAGTACCTGGAGGACAAACTGGGATTGAGTTCCAGCGATTCGAAGGCAAAGAAGGAGGTGCGTCGTCGTCTGAACAAGGAGTTGAAGGAAGATGGCTTTGGAGATGATATTATGTCCTTCTTGGATCAGATTGATAATGTGATGGACGTGGACCACCTGGCAGATGCCAAGAACGAGCTATCGAGTGAGGAGGTGGCTGCTTTGGAGGCGCAGCTCGATCCGAAGAAGGCGCCGAAGGGAAAGAAGGAGAAGCAGGCTAAGAAATCGAGTGGCGGGAATAAAGGGACTGTGGACCTTCATCAGTTGGAAAAGGAGGCGGAGAAGGTTCCTGATGACATTGCTGAAGATGACGGAGTGGAAGATGACTTTTCGGATGAATTGGTGGATAGTAGTTATCTGCGTTCATTTGCGGCGAAGAATGGGTTGAAGGTGTTGAATGGTGATGGGGAGGAGAGTGAGAGTGAGAGTGAGTTGAGTGGTGGTGATGACGTTGCTGATGAGGATTTGCTGGCGAGTGAGGATGAGGGCAGTGTTTCAAACGAGGATGCTGCGGATTCTGATGAAGGAAGTGTCAGTGCGAGTGAAGCCAGCAACAATGAAGAGGAAGACAACTCAGAAGCGGAGAACGACAACAACAACTCAGAAGAAGAGGAAGACAACAACAACTCAAAAGAAGACAACACCACCCCCAAAGAAGTCACCTACGGCAGCATCACCGACATCTACGGACGCGTCCTCAAAGGAAAGGAGCAAGAACTCAAGCAATTCACATCCAAATACGTGCCGCCTCACCTGCGCGAAGGAGCCGCACAAGAAGAAAAACCCGAACTCGAAGAAGCCATGGTCAAGGCGGTGCGCGAAGTGATCAACAAGGTCACGGACGAGTCCTTCATCACGATGTGCAACGTACGCACAAACGCATGACCTGATCATTAGTCGATGATCAACATCTACGCCAAGTACCCGAAGAACAGCGTGCGACAAGCGCTCTTCAACACCATCCTCTCCGCCAGCAAGAATGCCTTCAAAGTCATTCCCCACTTCATTCGCCTCTACGCTGGCATCGTCTCCGCCATCCAGCACGAAAGCGACCTAAACGCCGTGTCTTTCTTCGTGGAGAACGTGGTGCTGCTGGTGGAACAGGAGTACGCGAAGGCGGTCGAGGAGCACGACCAATCCGTACAGTGATTTCTTGATGATCATGGACAGGGCGATTCGATGGTAGAGTACTCCAAAACCCCGATCAACCTGATGCTCCTGCTGGCGTTCTTCTACTACGACGGGCTTATCACCTCCACGCTCCTCACCAACCTCCTGACGGAGAGCGCCAAGCACTTCACGGAACTGGACGTGGAGTGCATCTTCGTGCTAATGAAGATCATCGGATTTAAACTGAGAGGCGACGCGCCGGGCGAGTTGAAGGACATCATTCTCTCCATCAAGGAGAAGGCGGACGTGGAGCCGTGGAAGTGACCGCATCGCGCCTCCCTCACGCCATAGGAGCAATCAGCGCGTGCAGCTGATGCTGGAGACCGTGTACTCCATCAAGAACAACCGCGACAGCGCCGAGACCAAGCAGGAGCGCGAGAAGGCGACGCGCACGCGCAACCTCATCTCCAAGACCTACGGCGCGCCCGTGTCGCCGCTCTCCATCACGCTCCAGGACATCCACAACATCGACACCAACGGGCGGTGGTGGGTGCTCGGCGCGCAGTACAAGCCCGTCAAACAGACCGAGGTCGCCAAGGTCAAGCGAAACTCCATGAGTCGCGTGCTGGCGACGGCGGACCCCAAGGTGCTGAAGGTGGCGGAGAAACTCCACATGAACACGGATATCCGAAAGTGGGGGGTGTTTGTGGAATTCCAATTCTAGAGCCATTTTCGTGGTGCTGGTGACGGGGTCGGACTACATGGAGACGTTTGACCGGCTGCTGCAGCTGAACTTGCAGTCCGTGCAGGAGCGCGAGATTGTGCGCATCATCCTCGTGTGCGCGGGTCGTGTGGGTGCTGCCGAAATCGGCTTGATTTTAGGAAAAGCAGTACAACCCGTACTATTGTCTTCTGCTGACCCAGCTGTGCCACAGCAAGCCGTCGCACCGCTTCACCCTCCAGTTGTCATACCAGGACATCTTCAAATCCATCCAGGACTATTCCGAAGAGAAGTTGCGGAATCTGGCGATTCTCTTTTCAAATATCCTTTATTGTTTGCATTCACGTCCTTCATGGTAGATTTGATTCGGAACTTCGTTCTTTCGCTGTCCATGCTGCGCATCGTCGACTTTGGCAAGCACGACAGCAAAACGACCTACTTCTTGGAGGTGATGCTCGTCGACTTTTTGGAGAAGGCGGACGATCAGATCCTGCCCGCCTGCATCGCTCGCGTGGGGACGGGCGTGGACTTGATCACGGTGAGGGACGGACTGATGGTGTTCCTGAAGTCGCACATGAAACCGCTGCTGGAGGAGAAGCCGGCGCTGCGGTCGCGGATGCGGAAGATGCTCAAGTACCTGGATCGCGTGGGCAGCAACGATGACGAGGAGTAGTGAGTTGTTTGTTGAACTCAGTAGCGAGGGAGTTGTTTGTTGAACTCGATCGCGTGGGCAGCAACGACGAGGAGTAGCGAGTGAACTGTTTGTTGAACTCGATCGCGTGGGCAGCAACGACGACGAGGAGTAGTGAGTGCGTTGTTTGTTGAACAAACACCGTCGATACGAAACCAGTGATTAGCCGATTACTCAAGAGGAACAACGCACCACTCGCGAATTCTGTAGTTGGTGACGAGCTTGTTGGCAAGGTAGGGGTCGCGCTTGAGCCACTCGTCGCACACGGCGGGAGAATCGCCCTTGAAGATGAAGGTGGCACCATCGGGAGGATTGGCGTAGGCGCCGATCATGAACATGGTTCCCTTGGCGTGCAGCTCCTAGCCGTAACGCAGCGCGGACAGAACACAAACCTTAGCCAGACCGAGATGACCAGCACGGAAAGGGGCTCTCTTCTCGAGAATTCCCTCGACGTAGTCGTCTAGGCGTGAGCGCACCCGCTAGCTCCGACACATCAAAATGTAGTACTTCTGGTTCTTCGCGGCGGCGGCGAAGGAGCGGGTCATGGCAGGAACATTCATAGCGGTGCGAGCGAGCGCGTTCATCGTCGATAGAGGATGGATTGACTGCGATGAATGGGGGAGTGTTCCACCGTTGTACGCCGCCAGTAGGGCTCGATAACCGTTTCCTCGGTCTTCCTTTGCGTCCGTTTTCGAGGCATTTATTCAGAATGCAGATGCCTATGGGAGCGATTCCGATTCCTGCGCCTCAGCCGCAGGGACCCTACGCCAAACTGAAGGCGGCGATTCGGTCTTACGGAAAAGTAGAATGCGCTGCTTCTGCGTGAGGACTAGATGCTTTTCCGCTTTGGATATATTCCGCTTGTAATCTATCTGGGAATGCATGACAAATGGAACGTCGCGTACAAGGATCTTCTTCCCTGGTAAGGGAAATGCCGTTTATTCTATTCTTTTATGTTTCTCTCCTCCCCCTTCTTGTTTTCACAAAAGTAGGTCTGCTTCTTTCAAGACAACAGAAGGCAGTAAGGTACATAGCGTTACAACTCCTCAGTGTCGTCATAGTCGTCGCATCCATCGTCTGAGATGCGAACGTTCCGGGTTCCGTTCTTCCTCGTGTAGAAGTCCTTCGACGAGAAGGAGAAGCACGTGTGCTGGACGGAAGGGACGTGCTTGGAGTACGAGTCGAAGAAGGGGATGCCGTCCTGCACGCACTCAATCTCGTGTTCTCTACAGGGGAGTGGATTTATGTAAAAGACTACAGCACGTTGTACGAGACACCCACTTCCACGTCCCTGTTGCACGTGATATTGAATAGGTTCAAGTAGGTGCGATTGTGAACGAGGAAGAGCAGCTGGTTGTAGTGCACGGTGTACGGCTCGTACCCTACAATAATATGGAAAGGAGAATAACGCACCCTTTTCGCATTCGCTCTGCTCCGCTTCCCTTGTGAGATTCGCAATGGTGACGAAGGATGTGGCCATGCCGATGCACACGTCCGACGCATGAAAGTTCATATTCGTCACCAGCTGGCGCGCTGGTCCTTCGCGAGGCCCGACAAACTCGTACACTTTGTTTACGTACAACTCGCAAGGCGAGATGAAGGTTCCGCAGTCTACGGGTTAGGAGCAGCGATTCAACCGCGAACGCTGTGCGCGCACACCCACAAGGAATAGAACGAGCAGCACTCCAATCCCTGTGTTCATGGCGAGAGAATGAGAACGAAACTGTGAAGCCCAATCCAAACACAAACTCACTGACTAGTCCCGAACATGCTCGTTTCATTTCGATATCAGAAGAAGTCGTGCAAGGTGGACGTGGAGCTTCCTCTGACGTACGAGAAGCTGATTACGGCTGTCACTGTAAAGCGTGCGATTCTATGTGAATGCGTAGAACACGTTTGGATTGGAAGCGGAGAGACAGCAGCTGATCGTGAATAATGTTCAAATCACCGAGAGCAGCGACGTCTCCAAACTGAAGCTCCACATGTATCCCGTGAACGTCTTCGAGCTCAGTACGTTGGAGATTTCCATGGGTGGGCTCAGTTTTCATTTGCAATTCTGTCTTTCCTTTTTTGGTTCCGTATTGTGCAACCACATCATTGCGGTATGTCCTAGATGCGCATCGTCATCGCTAGATTATCCAATCAAGCGGTTTTGAGGTTCCTCCATTTGATTACTGCTTGCAGTTGAATAACCGTCTCATTGACATGAACAAGAAGCTGGAGGATGTCGGTTGTGTGGAGGGATCGCATGTCACGGTTGTGAGCAAGGGAGGCGAGGATCTCAGGCAGTACTTTACTTCTACGGAGGACGATCTTCCGGCGGAACCCGAAGATCATAAAGAGGACGTAAAAGAAGCGGAGGATAGGAAGCAGGAGGAAGAGCAAAAGGAATGCGTTGATGATAGTCTCGTGACAGTGAATCGTCGTCCTGGAGCCTCTCCGGCACAGCCGAAAACGGAATCGAGCGTTTACATGGAGTCTGCAACACCCGCGAATCATGTTCCTCCGGAAGACAAGGTGCTTCCCGATCAGGTGGCTAAGATGCTGTCCGGAATCGAGCCTCTCCTTTGCGGTTGTGAGGGAGGGAAGGAATTGTTCAGCGAATTGCAAACCACGATGCAGACCTACCAGAATGAATTGGAAGAGTACTCGTCGGAGTACAAGCATCTGCAGTCCATTGTGGACGTTATTCACTACGAAAACCAAAAGCTGAGGCAGATGTTCAATGATGCCGTGCCCTCCGAGGAGGATCGTCTCCGTACCGAGAAGTTGAACCAGAACCTCTTCCTCCGTCCCGTGGTGAATGCGCAGGAGGAGGAGATGCCGGACCTGCCCGATGATGTCGATGCGTTGAAGAAGCTGGTCCACGACAAGTACGCCACTGCACTGATGAACGAGCGTCGTTTCATGATGGAGAAGAAGCGTTGCAAGAAGTACAAGACGGTGGCTGAGAGTTTCGGCGTGAACGAGTCAAACGTGGACGAGTATTACGCGCCGATTCGCGAGGTGATGAACCAGTGCGAGCAGCTGAAGGAGGAGAACATGAATCTGAAGGAGAAGATGCGTGCGCTGAACGCGCAGCTGGATGCGCGTGAGGACGAGCTGAGGAGAATGGTGGTGACGGTGCAGAGTCGTGATGAGGAGTTGAAGGAGTTGGCGGGGAGAATTGAGGGGTATGATGCGTTGTTGAAGGAGAAGGAGGGTGAGAAGATTGAGAAGGGTGAAGTGGAAGGAGAGAGTGAGAAGGAGGAGGTGAAAGAGATGAAGGAGTTATTGAAGGAAAAGGAGGAGATGCTGAAGCAGAAGGAAGAGGAGGTGAGAATGCTCAACGAAATGAAGAACAACGCTTGTGAGGAGATGGAGCGATTGCACAGTGAATTGAGCAAGATGGAGCAGAGCAAGCAAAACAAGAAGGCATTGCTTGAGACAGTTCAGAAGGAGATCGACGAGGCGAAGGAAGTCATTTCCAGCCAAGAGCACATCATTCAAGAGAAGGACGAGACGATCCGACGTTTGAAGGAGGCGTTGGACAGAAATGACAGTAACGCGTCTGCAGACGCGGCGCAACTGAAGGAGGAGAATGCGCAATTGAGAGAGCAGCTGAAGAGTGTGATCGAGGAGAATAAAAGCGCGATGGAGAGCGAGAACGATTTGGTGTCGTCGCTAGAGGCGGCACTTGTTCTTCTTGAGGCGAATGTGAAGGCGAAGAAGGATCGCATGGATGCGTTGCAGGCGGCGATGGATGGTGTGAAATAGTTCGTGTATGTTTCTTGTTGGGGGCGTTTGTTCGAGAGATTCCAAAAAGAGAGCCGGTTTGTGCCGTCGATTTGAACGCATTTTGAAACCGAAATGGGCTGCGCATCATCCAAAGAAGCGGAGACTGATTCCACCGTGCTCAAGGAGATTCAATTTCTGGCAACAATTCGTGAAGTGACTGATTCGCTGAGCAAGCCGTACAATGCGGAGGAGGCGGATACTAGAATTCTAGATGTTATTGAGAACGAGCTGAAGGTGCGTTTCCTGGACGCATCGATCCACTCCCTCACGTCTATTCGTGAGGACGGAAAGATTGAGGAGTCGAGACTTCCCAGTGATTTAAAGTCGCTGTGTGATAGTACTATTATGGCCCAGTGCATGGGAGCCGATCATGTGGTTGATGGCTATGCGTTGCTCTGTAAGATTTCCCTGTCGTCCGCCTTCGTTCCGTTTGCAGCGAAGGATGTGACGAGGAAGTTTATCTGCCACCAGTTCAAGGATAACAAGTCGTACTCGTCTTTCTTGTATGATTTGTCTGGAAAGGTTTGCTCGTCGGCAAATGTGTGCGAGTACTCAATTCCATTTGTGTATGACGACGCAACGATTTCTGTTAGTGCAGTTGAGAATAGCATTTTGAGCAGCATTCCGTTGTTGCAAGGTGATAATGTGTATGCTGGTAGTTGGGATGGTTTCTGTAAGAAGAATGGGAAGAGTGGGGTGATTGAGGTGCCTGTGGTTGTTGAGGAGGTGCCTGTAGTTGTTGAGGAGAAGAAGGAGGTGCCTGTAGTTGTTGAGGAGAAGAAGGAGGAACCCGTGACTGAAGAGAAGGCTGAGCCTGTTGAGGAGAAGAAGGAAGAGGAAGAGAAGAAAGAAGAGCCCATAGTTGAGGAAAAGAAGGAGGAATCTGAAGTCGTTGAAGAGAAGAAAGCTGATCCTGTTGAAGATCCCGTGGCTGAGAAGAAAGAGGAACCGGTTGAAGTGGTTGAGAAAGAAGCGCCTGCTGTGATAGTTGAAGAGAAGGCTGAGCCTGTGGTTGAAGAGCTTATAGTCGAGGAAGAGAAGGAAAAGGAGCTAGAACCCACTGTGGTTGAGGAGAAGAAGGAAGAGCCTGTTGAAGAGAAGGCTGAGCCTGTGATTGAGAAGGAAGAAGAGAAGAAGGAAGAACCTATTGAGGAGAAGAAAGAGGAAGCGGTTGAAGAGGAAGAGAAGGTTGAAGAGCCAGTTGTGATAGTTGAAGAGAAGGCTGAACCCGTGGTTGAAGAGAAAGAGGAAGAAAAGGTTGAAGAGAAGAAAGAAGAGTCTGAAGTCGTTGAGGAGAAGAAGGAAGAGGAAGAAAAGAAGGAGGAGCCTGCTGTTGCTGAAGAGAAGAAGGAGGAGGTACCGATTGTTGAAGAAGAGAAGGAAGAAGGGAAGCCTGTAGTTGAAGAGAAGGAAGAGCCTAAGGAGAAGAAGGAGGAGGCTGTAGTCGAGGAAGAGAAGGCTGAGCCTGTGGTTGAGGAGAAGAAAGAGGAGAAGAAGGAAGAGAAGAAAGAAGAGCCCGTAGCTGAGAAGAAAGAAGAGACTGTGGTTGAGAAGGAAGTGCCTGTTGTGGTTGAAGAGAAGAAGGAAGAAGAGCCCGTTGAGGAAAAGAAGGAAGAGGAAGAAAAGGAGCAAGAGCCCGTGACTGAAGAGAAGAAAGAGGAAGAGAAGAAGGAAGAGCCCATAGTTGAGGAGAAGAAGGAAGAGGAGAAGGAAGAAGAACCTGCAACGGAAGAAAAGGAAGAAGAGAAGGAAGAACCCGCTGTTACTGAGAAGAACGAACAACAACAGAACGAACAACAAACGAAACAACCCTCCTCCCCCAAATCTCCCTCCTCCCCCAAACCCAACAGACCGAACCAGAACAAGTACCGCAAGGGCAAGGGCAAAGGAAAGGGCAAGGGTAAGCGCCGATAATCACTCCTCTCCTTGTTCCAACAAACAAACCAAAACTAATCCATCTCATTCACATTCCCCTGATCCTCCGAATCGCTCTCCTGCATCACCTGAAAACGCTCCTTCATCTTCAAACGGATCTCGTCGTTCAGCGACAGCTTCAACTGCCTCTGCGTCTTCGTCACCTCCGACTCGTCCCGCGTTCCCTTCACGATCGCCTCGCGCGCACTCTTGTCCGGCTGCTTCTCCCTACGCCTCACTCCACGCCATCACCCAAACTCGCTCGACACCTTCTGCATGCGCTGCTGCGCGCTTCGACGCAACTCCTCCATCAACAGCGAGTGCGCGTCCTTCACCTCCTTCTTCGGCGCCGGAGCCGGCGTTGGAGGGGGTGGCGGCGCCGACCTATTCTGGTCACGCGATACGCTTCGACGAGGCGGCGCTTGCGGCATGGGCGGCGGACTGCTCTTCGGCAGCGGCTCCGGCTCCAGCGAGCGACGACGAACGACGACGGGCGGCTCGGAGCTGGGCGGCTGGTACGACGCTGGCTTGCTGAAGTCCATAAGATAGTCGTCGTTTGTGTATGAAACCGGCTCATTGGCTCCGGGATCGATCGCCGATAGAAGTCCGGGATTTGGCACTGCGCGCGGCGAGGGCAGACTGCCCTGACTCATCATGTCGCTCTCCTGCACTCTTCGCCGAAGGGATTCCAATTCCTCCGACTTCCGTCTGCTCTCCTCCTTCACCTTTTCCATTTGTGCCTACGCCTCACACGAGCCACGAGCGGACTACGATCAGCGCATCCAGCTGCTTTTGAATCATATCCACTTTGTTGATTGTGACGGTGTCTACTCATCACGGGAATGGACGAGACCGAACCCGAATCGTTGGCGTCGTAGTCCGAATCGTTCGCCTCCTTCAGCGAATTCAGGAACTAGGTCGTAATGCGCGCACAGAAACGAGGTACAGACTTCCACTTCTCCACGATGAACGATCCGGAAAGGATCTCCATCGCCAGGCGTCCGAATTGCTCAAAGGATAGCATATTCTCCGCTCCGAATTCCTAAAGCGAATCACAAACAAAAAGCGAAGGCTACGAGAAGGGAGTAGTAGGGAGAGTTGAACTGCTCAAGGATTCTCGCTTGATCGGCTTTGCACTGGCGCACTGTTTTGGGATCCATGACGCTGCGATTCGTGTTTCCCATATCTACAATGAGACGGAACGGGGCGCGACTACTGGCATTGCCTTGCTGGTATCCAAAAGACAGCGTGAAATCCTCTTCGCTCGACATGCCCTGCATGTTCTCTTCCGTTCTGCACCACCACAAGGAATACACTTCCTCGGCAAAACGAAAAGGCACGCGAATTCCAAAAATCGGGGTGAATTGGGGTGCGGGTGACTGTTTCTGAATTCCAGTTGAGAGTGAGTTGAGAGCATCAAGAGGAAGCGAGAGGCCCGCTTATCCGCCAAGGCGAGACGAGATGGAGAACAAACAGCCCCTTATTCATAAATGACACCATACTTTAACAGATTCACGACATAGTGCTGATCCCATACTTTAACAGATTCACGACATAGTACTGATCCAGCAGCACGCTGTGCAGACACTCCACGCACACCTCCACATTGGCAAAATGCACCTTCTTCCAGCACAGCTGGTGCTTCACGGGGTCGAGCGTGGCGCGGATGCTGGGACAGGCGCTGGGGAGAGGATACGAGAAGTTGTTCATCGCGACGTGCTGCAACCGCGCCTGGTTGCACATGATTTGGTACCAGTTGTCCCGGAAGTTGGGGGGCCGGAGCTCGATGTACGTGGAATGGGGCAGGAGAAACAGAATCGTCGCCGCAGCAGCGCCATGGACGGACAACACAATATCCGATTTCATCGTGAGCAACACTTGCTGCTGCATCGGAATCGTGTGAATCTCGGATACCGTGAGGTTGAACATCTTCTACCGCTCACTCCACTCATGAACCAAAAACGTGCATGGAGCGGATCAGCGACAACATGGCTTCCGCGTTAATCACCTGTCTGCCCTTGCTGCGTGTGTCACGAGGCAAATACAGGATCTGCAGCACCCGTCTTTGCGTGTTGTACAGCGGAGAGGGATCCAAGTGATACGCCTTGTACATGGCGGCTCGAATGAAGTCGGCTTCATAGGGATGGGGGAAGTACCCGCCGCGCCCATCATGGTTGGTGTGGCCACTGATGCCCTAGTCCTGAACAGGAATTCAATCACGCACAATGTGCTTCCAGCAGAAGAATGCCTTCTTGCCCACGATCTTGCGCATTTCCTCGATTGAGTGGAAGTAAATCGCGTTCTTTCCCTTCGGCTGGTGCGTTTCCTTCAGCGCCTCCAGAATCCCCTTCGTCCACTTGATTTCCTTGCGCATCTCGAAGCGAGGGAGGAACACGTGCCGCATCTAGTGTGAATATTACGAGGATGCACTACGGGCGGCGTCGCGGAAGGATTCGTCGCGCGATGATTCACCATCACGATGTTCTCGAAGAAGTGACTGGTGTGTCTCTGCCACCCGGGAATGATCATCCACGCGCCATCGTCGTCCCACACCACCGCGCTCTGCGGATTGCCCGGAAAGGGCTCTATGCGCCTCTTGAACTTCCACAGGTGCTGATAGCCCTCCAGCCGGTCTGTGACGACCTTCCGTTCGTTCTTCTGAAAGAGGGTGATCTCCAGCGTTTCCATGTTGAGACAGACATTTGCCAGGTACGCCCAATGCACACCCTCGTTGTTGTAATTCACGATGGACGAGTAGGAAGCACTACAATGAACGGACAGCGAAATGGGTACTCGTCGGCGTTCTTCTCTTGGCTGCTTGCGCCAGGAAAGGAGCTAGAGATCAGCGACGAGAGGGATGTAAAACGCTTCACTGTAGTTCTGAAAGACGCAGTTCCTTCTCTGCACAAACTCACTCAGCCTACGTTAAAGAGAACGTGAAGGGCTACCACGTTGCAGAAGAAAAGTCGATGCTCCTTGGATGACAGTCCGAGCCTCGCATCTGTTGGTAGTTCTCGACCGTTTCATGAACCTGGTTCCCTGGATAGAAGGTTATGGCATTATTCCCCTCCAGTTTCACCCCTCCATTCTCCACAATCGCCGGTTCTACGCTAGATCGTGATACGAACCCCTACGAGCAAATTGCGTGAGCACATGCTTTTCATTTACTTGACGGTGCACCGTTTCGAGAGCAATGGAGTACTTCCCCATCCGAACGCCCTTCAGATCTATCCCATTACGTAGCAATACACGTCCAAAACCCAAGCGGAGCGGGAACAGGAAGAGCAGCACACTGGACAGAATGAACGCCGACAGGAGTCCGCAGACAAACGAAATCCCGGAGAAGGCGCTCCTGCTGGACTTCATGGGGGTGGAGAACAAACAGTCCAACCGAATCAAAAAGAAGCTAGAAATAGTACACCGGGGTGTCCGCCTTCCGAATCGCAGCCGCAAGCTTAGAATACATACACCGCTCTGTCAGAAACAGAACGTCACACTGTCCAAGGAGATACAACTCCGTGAAACTCCGCATCAGCGCCGCCTCGTTGGTGTACAGCCCCGTGTGCATGCGGGGCAGGTTTCCAACGAAGACCACCTGGGTTCCGAAGCGATCCAGCACCTCCTTCTCAATGACCTTGTTGTCCGTCGCCAGGAACAGCAACGCGTCCTTCACCTTGCGCAACGCCTCCTCGATGCGGGCAAAACCCTCGTTCAAGCGCTCGCGCGACAAGTGCGGCGACTTTTCCCTCCACGAGGTGTAGTTTCCCGCCAACCGCACGTGCATGCCCACGACGTAGTGCGTCTTGAACAGGTCCAGCCACGGTTGGATGAACTGCAAGGTGAAGGCGCTCGGCTGGAACACGGAGTGGAAGCAGTTCGAGTACCACGCATCGCGGATCACCGTGGCGTTGTTCTCCCTGTCGAAGGTTTGCCGCGCGCGACTCCGCACCCGCGGGTTTTTGAAGATTTGCTTGAGGATGGTGGTTCCGGTCTCGAGAACGACGGTTCCCTTGTACACGTCGTTGAAGTTGTACGAGTCCGTGATTCCCTGCACGGAGGAGCGAGGCGAGCACTCGATGAAGGTGAGCGTGTCATTCGCGATGTTGGTGGCTAGACTGAGACGCGCTTCTTCTGTGCGTGAAGAGAGCGGATAGAACGTACCTGAAGGATAGGTGAGCGTGGCAGGGAATGTGAAGTTGAAGAGGGGGAAGTGGAAGAAGTGATTCGGCAGAGCAGGTGCGTTGACTAGGCGTGAGGGTTGGAAAAGGAAACGACTCTGAACGACACGGTTGTACACCACTCCCAGCACCAGCGTGTCGCACACGCCCGCGATCTGGTTTGCGAGTCCCGCATTTCCATGCTTTTGATAAATGAGGCGACTCGTCGAGTTTTGCATGTCCCTTTCTTGCAGTGGAAGGAACACGTCGTTCATGTACTGGACGAGGTCCGCGCATCCCTTCTTCCACGTCGTGTTCGGCTTCTGTACGTCTTTGGGGCCCGTGGTCCCAGGAAGATAGTAGGCGGCGTAATCGAAGCCGAGAGAGGATTTGTCCCTTCTCGTAGATAGTTCCACTACAGAATGATGGGAAGGATCCGAATCCGACTTTGCTTTTGGTTGTTGGGGTGGACCCAGAGAACGGTCTTGCAATGCCGATTGATCCCGCTGTACTCTGCTATTCCCTTTTCGTACATCTGCTCGTTACAGTGGCAATGCAAACACTACGGACGGCGTCATCAAACAATCCCTTTCCCGTCGACGAATCACCCACGGCACAAGGAGGTACAGACCGAAGGCGAGGGCGATAAACGAGCACAGACCGATGAACACCGTTCGCATGGTATTCTCTGTCGACGGAGTGCGGCGTATTTCACGTTTGTTTCTGTATGAGTTGAGCGTGCTGTTTATGGGATGGTATCGCTTCTTTTGGGAGGGGTAGGGAATGGGATGCATGGATATGGATTGTAATTGGTTCCCTGTTTTGTGCATTGTTGAAGGAACGCGGGGAGAGAGAATGATCGTGCAATTCCAATGATCCTCGACAGACCCTCCCTTTGTGCACAGGAGCAATTCTCCTCACCCCTACTTACTGTCAAATGGCGAAACAGCCCTTTCAGAAAATGTCTGACGAAGACTATATCGTGTCCTTTTGCGACATCACGGGAGCGAGCGTGGAGGAGGCAGGGATGTATTTGGAGATGAGCGGCTTTGATCTGGACAAAGCGATCTCTCTGTACTTTGATAACGGCATTCAACCGAGGGAGATGGCGGAAGCCCCATCCAACGCGATTCCGGATCCTGTCGACGAGATGGAGGAAGAAGAGGAATCCGCTTCGCGCGTTGGGCGGATTTACAACAGTCAGGGTAGGAATGAGTCCCTGGTGTGAGTGTTAGAGGTATACCGACCCGAAGGCGCTGGCGTCATTGCCCACTCGGCGAGCGTGTTCAGTGGCGAGGATTCGGGTAGCTCCATCGGAAAAAGCTGACGCGTAGTGCTGTCGAAGCAATTCGATTTACCTGACGAACTCAAAGGCCCCTTCTTGATTGAGATGGCGAGAGAGATGGCGCTGTACTTGAACGTTCGAAAGTGGATTATGGTGTGTATCTTCGTCTTTTGTGCGTATGCGATGTGATGCGTAGAACCGCACCGAGTTTTCCGACGCGTGCATCAACCGGGACCTCTTCCACGACGAGATGATCATGGAGCTGATGAAGTACAATTTCATCATTGTGCAGCACTTTGCTCCCCTTGACATGGCTGAGCAGTGCGAGGGAAACCGTCTTCGTTCCTTCTACAATGTCGACTCCTTCCCCTACATCGCGATTATCAACCCCTTGACGGGCGGCGAGGTGAAGCGTATGAGCCGGATCGAGTACTCTGACGTGGACCGCTTTGCCGAATCCAGTATGCGTGTTGCTCTCATTTGAGAATAGTCACGGAGTTTTTGTCAGAGAACCCAATCGACGCTCTTCCCTCCATTCCCGTTCCCTCCATTGAGATGAGGACGTCGGATCGGAAGTCGCCCATCACTCCCGCGTGCATTCGCAAGTATGCGGAGTCGCGTCCGAGTCAGAAGCGGAGTAAGGAGGTTGCGTTGTCGTGTTGGGTGTGTTGTGATGTGTAGTGGTGCTTCGCGAGTGCAGTCGGGGAGTGGTTTTTCGGGAGCAACATTGGAGGGTGGTTTTTCAGGAGAGGAAATACCAAACCGTCGCAGTTCAGAAGCACCAATTCGCGGCAACTCTGAAACAACAGCAGTTCGCGATAATTCAGAAACAACACAACCCTTCCGCGACATATCCATCGAACGTTAGTACATACTCTGAAATTAACGCTGTAGCAGGCACGAACGCATGCCGCCTCCGCCTCCGCCTGCCAAATCGCATGTCGACACTGTGCGTGTTCAAGCTAGCCACGGTGGAGGAGCTGATGAACTACCTGAGCAACACGAACGACGAGCTGAAGGGGAAGCGCTTTGACCTTCTCGCGGGAACGCCGCCGTGCTCTCTTCTGGATAAAGTGGGAAAGCGAATTGCGAGTGAGGTGTAGAAGGAACAGACGCTGGACGCGCTTCACCTGAACGGGAGTGCA
>ERZ1106948.583-NODE-583-length-15335-cov-36.018783_pt1 | contig 15335 bp, 20 predicted proteins | sample MGYA00403673_ERZ1106948 | MGnify/ENA primary metagenome ERZ1106948 (study PRJEB35170, sample SAMEA104062409) | human gut metagenome | biome: human gut; feature: human-associated habitat; material: faeces | place: Denmark | collected 2012-05-07 ...
TCGATCGAATGGGTATGTCATTGGGGTGTTTGTTTGAAGTCATTTGGGAATGGGATTGTGTTCATAGAGCACGATTAAGCTGAAATGGGCTTCCTGTGCAAGGAAAGCAGAATACAGCTAAAAACACCTGCTATGAATAAAAAAAACAAATCAATTAGAAAGTCCTAAACGAGCCAGTCGCTCAGAACGAGGAGCATTAATCGCTTCCAGCTGCTTCGAGTACTGTTCATCATCTCTGTACAAGAGATTGCAAATAATCAACTGCGCTTCTTCCACGCCCTCGTCCTGCAAGATCTTCTTCTTGCTTCCCTTCTCCGCGTCAATCACGAGGTCAAACACTTGGTTCTGGAGACTCGGATGCTCTGTCACCGCCTTCTTCACGTGCTCCTCATCCATGTTCATTTCCTTGCACAACATCGTCAGAATGCGATCGATGCAACGGTTGCTCAGTTCCGAAATGCCCTGGTACAGAATCAGCGTGCGCTCGGGCGTCAACTCCTTGGGAAGACCAGGATCCTCGATCGGAGTGTTCTCAATCTTGCTCAGCAAGAAACGGCAAGGGTAGCACGCGTTCTTAAAGGACTGGAGGTCCTGAGCAGCGTAATGCTCAAAGCTCGTCTTGTACTGCTCGGGCGTGAATTTGTGCACCTCGCATGCCTACGAATGAAATGAAACGAAAACGACCACTTGTTTCTCCACCACAGCCATGGTGCTCTTGTACTTGTCCGCGATCTCCTTAAACACCTCCTCTTCGCCCATTCCCTTCTGTGTCATATCGATAGCCATCATGCCTAAGTGTTGCTACGAGTGACTGGCAGAATGGATTCAATACGTATACCAGAATCATCGTGTCGGACACTTCGTTCAGCAGGTCAATCATCACGTCCAGAGGAATGACTACAGGTGAATGCCAGCAGGAGCACGAACACTGACCGTCCGATTTTTCCTTCTTCTCCTCCTTCTCCTCGACCTTCTCTTCCTTCACCTCCTCCTTCTCTTCTTCCTCATCACGCGTCTTATACCACACGAAAGCGGCTGTTCCGAGAGCGGCTCCGATGATAAGAGCACTCTTCAACACAGAAGAAAGGTTTCTCATGAAACGGATAAGGAATGAAAACGAGAAGGGAATGGCGTGGAGTGGAATTGAGGGGGAGTTGGGATGAGCAGAATCACAATTGATTTCCGCGCTATGCTTCTCTTCCGCAATTGTCAGTCCGTGTTGCACTTTGACAAGCTGAAAACGGCACGAGTGATCTACGGCATGATTGTCGCTGCTGGATATCGGAATTGGTAGTTATACTGTGAGCTATCTTAGAAATAGGAGCATGAACGTGTCCTACATTGACGATGCGCTGATGACAACACTCAACAAGCAGCATCGACACAAGGATTCGTCTACCGATATATTGTCGTTCCCCGCCCATACGGTATGTGGTGGATGTCTTTCCGCTCATTCACAGAAAGTGGATCAGCCAGGACATATTCACTGCACCAAACGGACAGTAGATGAAAATGAGCGGAGTTGATGGAGTAGGAGCGAGTTCTTGGAGACATCTTCATCAGCACACCGTACATCACCGCCTATTGTGATGAGAACAGTATAGAAGTGCGAAATTATGAACGAGTAGATGTGAACGTGTGGGATCATCTCAATGTCCTCTATGCGCACGGAATCTCCCATTTGCTGGGGTAGCAACAAGTCGAAGCGATAAGGAATAGGTTTGATCACGAGAAGGACGAGGACTACGCCCTGATGGCCCCCTTTGAGAAGATGCTTCTGGATTCGTACACCAAATACGAGGACGAGTATGATCCCGCGGAGCAGGGCTTGTACGATTCTTGGAATTGGAGTCAGGACTTGGACATTTAAGAACCTTGTATCATACTGTGTCTGTTTCTTTGAAACCCGGGAGAGTTGCAGCGACTGCATTGCCGGAGCCCATACAATCGCATATCCACACTCCGATTCTCCGCATTCTGCTTGGCATAAGACAAGGAATATACTGAATCAATGGATCCTACGCACTCTTCTGTACCGGCGATTTCAAAAGAGATGGAGAATGAGAATGCAATGAGCTCGGTCCGTCGCTGTGCCTTCATCCGCATTGAGTCTCTGGAGTTCATCCAGCCCTTTGAGTCAACGAGTGACATCCTGGTCACGATGAGCATGGAGAACAAGAGGAGCAAGAAGCTCGTGACCGAGCGGTTCTTCGCCAACAACGGGCAGCCGTTCAAGAAGGAGATCAATGGAGACTACCAGTTAATCTACTCCCACAACGTGAAGTGCCATCGCGATCCTATCCTGCGCATCGCCGTCGAGAATACGCGCGCAAAAACCTTCTCCCGCCACCGTTCGGTCGCCGCTGCACTTGTGAGCATGCAGCAGATTGTGCAGCACGACTTTGACGGAGTGCTGCTGCTCTATGAGTGCCACGTCCCCGAAAAGAACCCGATTGGTCGTATTCGCGTTCAAATCCGCTCCGTGTATATGGACGACCAGGACGAAGAGGAAGATGCATCCATTAATTCGGAAGAGGCGGGCGATGATAATCTCGTGAGTGCTGTGATGTCCTCCATGAAGAATAGAGTTCAGATAACGACATACCCAACGGTCTCGCGCGCATCAGCCGATCCATCCGCAATATCTTTACGAGCAGCAGCGGATTGCAGCCCCGAGTCGATCACGATGACGCGGCGGACACCTTCCTCGCGCGTCCCAACTCTGCAGAGAATCCAGTAGCGCCGCCGGAGAATCCCACTTCCGTTTCCGACACGAAGGAAACGCCGGCGAAACTCCCCGTTCCTCCTCCACGCGTGAACCCGAGAACGCTGTCCTCCGGATTCAACTTCTCGCGCAGCTCTCGAGGCATCTCAGAGGACCTGGACTCGTTCCGAGGGAGTGGGGTGCCCCCCGAATTCGAGAGCTCGACGGACACAGAGTACTACAGTGCGGAGGGCGTGTCGACGAAGGACGTGTTCCACGAGGACCTTGCGAAGTACGTGGCGAACACGACGAAACCGGATTGGACCCCCGTGGTGTTTCTGGTGCACGATTTAGGGACACTGGGCCCTCTCCACGCCTATCTGTCCACATGTGTAAGAAATGGGACATCAAGCGACATATAGTCCGACCCCGAACTGAGCCAATCACTTATTCGCGTGTCCCCCGAGAACTGTTGCGAGTGCGTGCGCCGACTGTACGGCGTGTACAACGACAAGTGCGTCACGAGCGTTTCGTTAAGAATAGACTGACGGAGAGGGATATGGAGGCGTTTCGCGTGTTTTACTTCGGCAACGATGACTTTACGTGGTATCTGCTAACCGCATATCTTTCGTTAGTGTCCGACCGTCCCACGGAAACCTTCAACATTCAGTTTATCCCGCTTCGTTAGCGCTCCGTGCTCCACTGAGGTGTAGTGCTCACATGCTCTCTGACTCAGTTAATCTCCTCCCTCAACACCTCCTTCCTCCAAGCCACGTGCTCGCTGTACCAGTTCTACGCCTCCACGCTCAACCAGTCGGCACTCATTGCCCAGCAGATCCGAGAGGGCAAGAAGGGCGTCTGGGTGAACTTCCACATCGAGCAGCACTTGTTCTCGCTGCTGCACTCGCAATACGCCTGCAAGGCATTGCCGATCAACGAGGTGGCCATCCAGCGGTCCGAGGCCGAAATGGGGAGTCTTTTCGGAATTCCGGAATTGGTGGGTCTTTTGAACAACGACCAGGGAAAGGGGCTGAAGCTGAAGATTCCGTTTTTGTCGGACATTTCAGTCGGCATTCCGCTGCCCTTCTCTCCGATGCAATACAGCTTCCTCCTCGGCGTGGCGCAGAAACGCGGTTATCTGGCCGTTCTGCCGGACCTGCTGTCGACGGTGTGTTACGCCTCGGAGTCGTCGGATGTGCGCTGCACGCTGGACTACTGGGTAATCGAAGGCGAGGGCAAGCAGTGCACGCTGGAGTCGCACATGACGATGAAGAACGTGGTGGTGCAGCGACTGGCGGGACAGGGACTGAACGACGAGAGCGAGACGGGGTTCGGCATGACGGTGGTGGTGGCGAAGAAGGTGTTAACGAAGAAGTTGAAGAGAACGTTGATGACGAAGTACTGTCTGAATGAGAGCGGAGCGAACGAGAGGGAGAGCGCGTCGCGGCTGGAGTGTGCGGTGAACAAGATGATGACGACCTTTGAAGAGGCGAGCACGGTGTACGTGGACGGCGTGCCCTTCCACGGAGTGGTGTTCATGACGGTGAACAATCACTACTTCTCGAGGAGGAAGAGCTTCCCTGTGTGTATTCCGTTTGTGGAATCTGTATGATGATGTGTTTGTTGGGAGTTCTTTTCTTGTCGTGACTTCTCTTCTTCTGTTGTGAGTCAGTTCTCTTCTTCTGTCGTGACTTCATTCTCTTCATTTCGCGAGATACAACCTCTCACAACGAACACGTCTCACACAAACACGCCCAACTAACTCAATTGTACAAAGAATCAATCTCCTTCTTGTAGTGGTCGTGCACCACGTTGCGCTTCAGCTTCAGCGTCGCCGTCAGCTCTCCGTGACTCAGCGACAGGTCGCGCTCCATCAAGTACCACTTGCGCACCTCCTGCGCGCGCGAAATCGCCACCTTGTTGTAGCCCTCGATCGCCGCCTCCACCATCTTCTTCACCGCCTCGTCGTTGCGCGCCTCCTGCAGCGTCGTCGCACTGCCGCCCTCCTTCTTGATCGCCTCCACCACCGCAGGCAGCAGCTTGTCGCTCGGCTCGCCCGTCAGCGGGTTCACTTCCGTCTTCAGCGAGATCAGACACGACAGGAACTTGCGCTTGTCGCCCACGACCACGCAGTTGGCGATCATCGGACACAGCTCGATGATCTTGTTCTCGATCGGCACGGGCGACACGTTCTCGCCGCCAGCCGTCACGATCAGCTCCTTCAGCCGACCCGTGATCTTCACGAAGCCGTCCGCGTCGATCACCGCCTGGTCGCCCGTGTGCAGCCAGCCGTCCGCGTCGATGGTAGCAGCGGTCTCTTCGGGCTGCTTCATGTAGCCCATCATGACGATACGACCGCGGAACATGACCTCGTTGGTGTCGGGGTCCGTCTTGACCTCCACGCCACGCATCACGCGACCCGACGTGTACAACTTCCACTGCTGCTCGGTGTCGGTGTTGAAGGACAGCGGCGCCGTGCCCTCGCTCTGGCCCAGCACGTCGTGGATCTCCATATCCAGCGAGGTGAAGAAGTTCAGCGTGTCCTCGCTGATGGGCGCCGCGCTCACCGCGAGGAAGCGGCACTCCGACAGGCCCAGCTTGTCGCGAATCTTGTCGAAGAGCATGTGCTTGGCGAGCGTGTAGCCCCACGGGTTGTACGGCGTCTGCCCGTACTGGCGCGACGACGCGGCGGCGAAGCCGATCGAGCGGAACCAGGAGATCAGCATGCCTTTGAGGTACTACGTGTCAGAGGAGATGAGAGGGCGAACGGAGGACGCGGCGAAGGTGTCCTTCAGCTTCTCCGCGAACTTCTCCCACACGCGCGGCACCGCTACGAAGAGCGTGGGCTTGGCGGTGGTGAGCGTGGCGAGCAGCGTGCCGCGGAGCGCGTCGGGGCGCGCGATGAAAACCGTGACGGGGTAAAACACGGGGATCATCACGTCCACGAACTGCGCGGCGATGTGGTTCATGGGCAGGAAGGAGACGAAGCGGTTGGGACCCTGCAGGTGCACGTAGTAGTCCACCACCTTCGCGTTGTAGCAGCAGCCGTCGTGCGAACACATCACCGCCTTGGGGTTTCCCTAGCGTTGAGGAGGGCGAGAAGGGCGTACGGTGGTGCCCGAGGTGTAGATCAGCGTGGCGCAGTTGCCGGGCTGGATCGCGTTGGTGCGACGCTCGATCTCCTCCGTGGGGATGGAGGAGCCGAAATTCATCCAATCGTCCCATGTGTAGATCTTCGCGAAACCGTCCTTGTCGTCCACGGTGGGGAGACCCTCGTCGGGCCAGTACACGATAATGGCCTTCAGCTTGGGCAGCTGGTCGCGAATGGAGGCGATCTTCGTGGCGCTCTTTCCTCCCTGGCAGACGCAGATGGTCGCTTCGGAGTGGTGGAGGACGTAGTAGCAGGCGTCGGCGGAGTTCGTGGTGTAGATGCCGGCAGGAACGCAACCCGCCAACCAGGAGCCCTGGAGGGAAAAGAAGTACTCGCACGAGTTGAAGCCGATGATGCCCGTGACGGCCTGCGGGCCCATTCCGATTTTCGCGCACGACTTGGCGAAGCTAGTCATGAGCCCGAGAAGGGGGAGTTACCGGACGGACTGCTCGTAGTACTGACCGTATGTGAAGATTTCGCCGTCCTTCGTCACGATGGCCTTCTGGTCCGCCCACTGTTTGCAATTCTTGGTGAACTCCTAGGTGATAATGCGGCAACCACCAGGGGCGTACGGCGGCCAGAGTGTTCGGCTCGGGGTCGTAGTCCGCAGAGGGATTACGGCGGATTTCGATAACATCATGAATGTTGGAAGTGCAGTATCTGTTGCTGGAGCTGGCCATCGGAAGAGAAGAGGAAAAATAAAAGAAATTATGAATTACTGGCGGAGGAATCGCTCGACTCATGCAAGAAAGGACGATGACGTCATTTCCAGAAGAGCGAATTCCCGCGGGCACCGCCTCCCATCTCACTCGCTTCTGAAAAGGGTCTCCCTCAATCGCATCGCATTGCTGGAAGCGACAGAAGGACGGTGCACTCCGTCCGAGCTCGTTTTAACCACCCGGAGTGGATCATCCCAGAAACAGAGTCCACGGACCTCGCATGCCGTGACAGAACCATTGAACACAGTATGAGAGAAAACAAGGGAATGGAAGAAGAGAAGAATCTACAGAGAACGCATTATTCGGACAGGAGCATATGGGGCGTCCGGTCCCGATCGTTGTCAGTTGCCGAAGAGGAACACTTTTCTTTGCCTAGGTGTTTTTGAATAATGAAGGAAACAAAGTTGTTCACTCCTCTTAAGATCCGTGCAGTTGAGTTTGCCAACCGCATGTTTATCCCCCCGATGGATATGGTGCTCTTTTCGTTGCTGTTTCATCGCTAGTTTGCTGCAAAGAGTGACGGCGTTGCAAACGACGTTGTATTGGGCCACTACGCGGACTATGCCCATCGTGGCTTCGGTGGCATCATCCAGGAGGCGACGGCCGTGACGCCCGAGGGTCGCATTTCTCCCGCGTAGGGTTTGAAGTGTGGGTGTGATCATAGTGACATTGGCATCTGGAGCGACGATTTCATCCCCAATCTGAAGAGAATCGTGCAGGTCGTCCACGCCGAGAACGGAAAGATCGGCATTCAGGTGAGGATAGAGACATCCGATCACGCGTAGCTGGCGCACGCCGGAAGAAAGGGCTCGACCTTCACTCCGGGCGAATCGAGAGGACGCCAGTACATCCTTCCCGAGGAAGGAGGCTGGGAGGTGGTCGGACCGAGCGATGTGGCGTACAACGATCTCCACGGCAAGCCTCACGCGCTGACGGTGGAGGAGATCCACAAGATCGTGGACGCGTTCCGCGACGCGGCGAAGCGCGCTGTGACGTGCGGCTACGACTTCATCGAGATCCACGCTGCTCACGGGTACTTGCTGCACGAGTTCCTTTCGCCCTTGTCGAACACGCGTACCGACGCCTACGGTGGCTCCTTCGAGAACCGCATCCGCTTCGTGAAGGAGGTGGTGTGCGCCGTGCGCCAGGCGATTCCGGAAGGAATGCCGCTGTTCGTGCGTATTTCGGCGAGTGACCTCGTGGAGGGAAGCAGCTGGGACGTGCCCGAGGCTGCCAAGCTGTGCGCCGAACTGGTTCACAATTGCGGAGTGGATCTGATGGACATCTCGTCGGCGGGCTTGTCCGACCAGCAGGTGATTCCGAAGAACTGGGACTTCCAGGAGCAAATGTCCCACACCATCAAGAAGGAGACGGGCGTCGTGTGCTCCGCTGTCGGCGGCATCTGCGACGCCGAGAGCGCGTCCTACGTGGTGGACGAGCTAGGCATCGATGTCGTGGAAATCGGAAAGGCGGCGCTGTTCCACACGTTCAATCCTCGTGAGATCGCATTGCAGATGGGAGTGAGAATAAAGTTGTTGCTTTCATACGTAGGCTCCTATGATGCCCTGCAGAGCCGGAATTGCCTGGGCTCTTCGTGTGCCTCGCAATTACAGGAATTGGTCTGTTTGTTCGAGAAAACACGCGAGTTTGAGAGGATTCGCTTGTACTCCTTTGCCTCGCTCTCCATTTCTTCTCTGCTGCGCGGCTTCCGCTCCGAATCGGGCTCTATCCAATGAACAGTGCATGGAGGACATACTCGCACTAAGACCTCCCACTTTGTGAGGAAGGAGATCTGCCTCGTCTAGCATTTCGTACACATCATCGTTGTGTTCAAAGTCTCCGAATTTGCGGGGCATGATGTGAATGTGCACATCCGGAATGGTCTGGCCCGCTGGTGGCCCGTCCTGGATCGCGATCGTCACCGAGCTCACGTGGTAGTAGTCCTTGATGAAGCGCGTCATCTTTCGCGCGACGAGCATCAAGTCGGACGCCTCTTCCTCCGTCAGCAGATCGATCGTGGGAACGTTGCGTCGCGGAATGACGAGAATGTGTCCTGGCACGAAGGGCTTCAGGTTCACGGAGCAGTAGGAGAAGGCGCTCGTGTAGAAGACCTGGTAGGGCGGCAGCGGAATCGGGCCGAAGGGGAAGAAGCTCTCCATTTCCATCTTGGGACAGCCGATGAGGCAGAACAGGAGATCCTTTAGCGATGACACCACCACGCTACTGTGAAGAACAAGAACGGGAAATACGGTGTGTCCGCTGTCGTCGCCGCATTCAGGTAGGAGTCCGTTTCGGTGAGCATGAGGTGGTTTTCTGACTTCAGTGCGTTATTGTCGGACACCTACATGACACCCCACCCCCAATCCATACCAAGAGCGCATTCTGAACGTGGGGAACGGTTGCCTCATCCCACGTCAAACTAGGAGTCACTCTACTCTCCCTCCACGCACACCTGCTTCGATTCCTTGTTCTATGGGTGAGAGAAGGGGATGAATCCGCACACTACACTCCTTGGTCAATAGAATGGGGTGGATGCAGCACTTGTTGAGGGCTTCCAGAAAGCAGGGCTCACTGCACTCCACCGTCTAGGCATCATTCTTCGGCAGTCGCTTGTACTTCCAGTTTGTGTAGAATCGGAACGGGAAGGAGAACCCTCGTGATCATCCCTTCGACCATCACCTTGTGGACGGCGGCAACGAGCGTGTGCAAGGGACTCATTGGATTTCTCCAACAAAGAGGGAAATGTACTAAAAACTAAAGAAAGAATACGAAGACGACTGGCTTTCCTTATCTTGTTCCTCCTTGTTCTACACGTCACGCCCTCCGCCGACTCCCACCTCCTTGAACACCTTGAACGTCCTGTTCAGGTTGTTGTCCAGCAGCAGCACCGACGCGACGTTCTCGCAGCGGTAGCAGTAATTCGGAGCGGACCACACGGTGACCAGGTTGTTGCGCGAGAACATGTACTGGAAGCCCTGCTGCACCATCTGGTGAGCGCGGCAAATCAGTTCCAGTCCGTTCGTCTCCGTGAACTGATTCACCGCCGATTCGCCGAAGATGTAGCCCGCGCCTCTCGGACTCTCGTGGAAACCGTCCGTGTACTCGGGATCCGACCACAGCAAGTCGCAGAATGCGCCGCATGCGGGAACCTCTTGCAGACGATTCACCGTTCGTATCTGTGTGTCATGAATGCGAACTACTCGTACCTGGTCGATGGTGGAGATCGAAGGGGAGAGGCCTCCGTGAATGCACAGAATCTTGTTGTCCACCAGCTACAGATCAACGTAAACGGTGCGAGCGAACGGCGGCAACACCCAGGTAGTCGAAGACCTCCGTGCACCACGTCCATGGCTCCGTGCTGTCGTATTTGTGTGTGATTTCAAAGTAGAACCCGTAAACACGTGTGATTTCACGACTCTCGTGGTTTCCTCGCAACAACGTGATCTTGTCAGGATAGCTGCGAATGAGGAGCAACGAGCGAGGGCGTACCACAACTTTAGACAGAGGAGCAGCTGGAACACTTCGCAGCTAGCGTATCCGCGATCCACGTAGTCGCCCTACACATCACTGTCAACGCGGAAACACACCATGAAAATATACCGGTGGTCTGGAATATCGCCCCCCGTTTTGAAGAGCTCCAACAGATCACTATATTGTCCATGTATATCGCCACAAATCTAAACCTCACCGCCGCGAATGGGAAAGGAGTACGTTTACGGGACTGCTCACGGGCTGAACCGTGTTTTCTTCCACGAGTATTTCCTTCACCTACGCTAAGAATTGAAAGAAGGACGGTACCACTTCACACAGCTGTTTTAGCATTGGCATCGGCAGATAGCCGTGCTCGCGGACATACGATAAAAACTCCATTTGCTCGGTTGCGTTCGGATTGAGTCAATTAGGAAAGAGAGTCAGGAAATAGATGCTGTACCACGCTCAACAGGCAATGTTGGATCCAAAGCGAAGAGACAGGGGGACGCAGGTGCAGGAATGAAAGCGTTTGTGACTCCTGAATGACAAAAATAGTCCCGATTATTTGTATTCTGTCATTGTGACTATCCCCAAAACGGCTTGCTGGGATAGCAGGCGGCAGTGTGCTCAGCCGGGCAAGGCGGAACATGGCGATTGCTCTCTGCATGTCAAAGAAACACAATAGAGGGGATGAAAAAGCAGCATGCAGCATTTGGCTGATGTCCAGAGGAATAGAGCCCGTGAACTCCGGAGCTTACTGTGGCATCTTCACTGAACTAAACTGGAGGACGTCATGATGAAACCGTTGAGGTCCAGGCATCCGTTATGATGCTTATCCGGGTTGTTGGACCCTTAGGAAGTGACTTGCGGTAGGAAATGGGATCCGAGCTTAACTACTGCAATGCTGAATTCTCCATAACCCATGTGACCCGTATCGAATGTGAAACACTATGTTCAATTCAAACCTCGATCCTTACAACCCACTGTTGAATATCGTTCCAGGTTGCATTATATTCGTTAAAGCACACCTTCTTGGAATGATTAGCGTCATACTTAAGAAGAAGTGGCTTGTACACATCCGTGGACAGGCGCAATCTCCTGATCTCAAGAGTCGAGGTGGCGTCTATCAAATTCCGGCGTATGGTGAAGGAAGCAGTAGTATCAGTATCACAGTTCGTATTCTGGATTTCCTCTACTACGAATGATGTCTTTCGAGTACTGTCATACGATTGATCAATTTCCAGCACATAGGGCACCACCCATCGAACGAAACTCATTTCACTACCTGAGCCGTTGACATTTCATTGAGAACAGCCGCAAGAGGAGCAGGAACTGCACATAATGATACAGGAGAGTGATAGTGGATCGAGTGCCATATGTTTCTCGCAACTTCCTTTGCTTTATAGCACTTCCGGAATGGATATCGAGGAAGAACAATCCCGTGAAAGAGGCGGTAGAAGCCAATTCACGGCAACATAGCATGCTTTCCTTCCCCAATCATCACTACCCCTAACCCTTTCCATCCAACACGGATTCATCGACAATCGCAGCCTCTACACAGACCTCACGATCTTGCACCACTTTCTCGTGCGCCAATCCAATGCAGAGGTAGAAATGGGGAACCGTGAGGAATCCGTCACAAATACATATCGTACACGATGAGCGCTGAGTTGCCTGTTTGCTATTTGGATGGAGAATCCCTGACCCCCGAGATGGTACGCGTTTGGGTTGTTATTCATGATTGTAGCTGATGGAGCTGGGTTACAGAAAGTACAGACTTGATCTGAGCAAGGAAGCCTGGGCGAAGGTGGATGTACGCGGTTTGCGCCTCTCCCGTTACGTGTAGTCCGGCAGACAAGTCGTTGACGACATTGTGCACAACAAGATTGTGAAGTACGGCATCAACACCGGCTTCGGCAACTTCAAGGACGTTATCATCCCCCCTGAGTCCGTGGAGGAGCTGCAGGTGAACCTGATCCGCTCTCACGCCTCCGGTGTGGGCGAGAATCTCAGCTACGAGAGATCGCTGCGTATGCTCGCTCTGCGTTGCAATGTCCTCGCCAAGGGCAACAGCGGCGTGAGCCACGAGTCCCTTCAGCGCGCCCTCGGTGTGCCATATCATTATTGAATAACGTATAGACTACTTCAACGCGGGTGTGGTGTCCGTGATTCCCATCAAGGGCACTGTGGGCGCTTCCGGCGATCTGGCGCCTCTGGCGCACCTGTGCCTGGGTCTGATCGGCGAGGGCGAGTGCTGGGACCCTGAGGACCTGAGCATCCACCCGACGGAGGAGCTGGTGAAGAAGTACAACCTGACGCCGGTGCACCTGCGCGCGAAGGAGGGTCTGGCGTTCATCAACGGCACGCAGTTCATCTCCGCCCTGGGCGCGGAGGCGCTGGTGCGCGCGGAGCACGCTGCGCTGGAGGCGGACATCATCACGTGCATGACGTTCGAGGCGCTGCGCGGCACGACGGCGGCGTACCGCCACTTCATCCACGACGCTCGCAAGCACGCGGGCCAGCGCGAGGTGGCTGAGCGCATGCGCGCGGTGCTGAACAACGACCTGTACAAGAGCGAGATCTTCGAGAAGCTGACGGACAAGAAGAAGGTGCAGGACTCGTACACGCTGCGCTGCGCGCCGCAGGTGCACGGCGTGGTGCACGACACGCTCCGCTACGTGCGCAGCATCATCCAGACGGAGCTGAATTCCGCGACGGACAACCCGATGATCTTCAGAGACGAGAACGGCGAGCCCGTGATCATCTCGGGCGGCAACTTCCACGGCGAGTACCCCGCCATGGCGCTGGACTTTTTGGCGATCGCCATCCACGAGATCTCCGACATCTCGGAGCGCCGCATCGAGCGTCTGGTGAACAGCGCGCTGGGCGGCCTGAACCCGTTCCTGACGGTGAAGGAGCGCGGCGGTCTGGACTCCGGCTTCATGATCGCGCACTGCTGCGCCGCGGCGCTGGTGAGCGAGAACAAGGTGCTGACGCACCCCGGCGTGGTGGACTCCATCTCCACCTCCGCCGGTCAGGAGGACCACGTGTCGATGGGCGGCTTCTGCGCGCGCAAGGCGATCGAGGTGACGGAGAACGTGGAGAACGTGATCGCGATCGAGCTGCTGGCTGCCTGCCAGGGCGTGTGGCTGCTGAACGCGAAGCCGACGGAGCCTCTGCAGAAGGTGTACGACCTGGTGCGCGAGCATGTGACGCCCTACACGCGCGACCGTTTCATGAGCCCCGACATCAAGGCTGTGCACAAGCTGGTGAAGGAGAACAAGATCTGGGAGGCGGTTGCTCCTTACATCGAGAAGTACCAGGAGTACGAGAAGGTCCACGGTCAGAAGTAATTGCGGTGGTGTGTTTGTTTGGAGAGGTGCTTGAGTTTGTCTGAAGGAGAGGTGTGCTTGCTCAGAATGCTACAGTCTCTGGCTCAACTAACTTGGATGGCGAGAAGGAGAATGCGGAAACTGGGGGCACCCCACTTTTCATCAACAAAAAGCGTGGCGTCTAGGAAGCAGCATTTCGTAATCTCAATTACGATCTGTGTGTAGCGTCGTTGACTTTTGTCCATAAGAGTTTCCACAATCGAAGAAGATTACCAGAGCAGTGTTTTAGTGAACTTTAAGTAATTCCTCTGCATAGCATAGTGATGGGTAGTGTCGTCGTTGCAAACAGATCCTCAAGTGATCGGGCGATGGTCCGATAAGGAGCATCAGCTCTTTATAGAGGCTGTTGCTCAGTACGGCCATGATTGGAAGGCGGTTTCGGAAGCGGTCAAAACGCGGACAATGACTCAAGTGCATCCCTCTTGTCAATGTCACGACTAGGTTCGGAGTCACGCACAGAAGTACCTTGCAAAAGCAAAGCGGGCGAGTCTAAGTGGGAAATCGACTTCTCCACAAGTGCTAACAAATCCGTCTGCTCCCCTTCCTCGCGAAGAGGAGAGGGACTTTTTGAACAAGGCACTGAGTGTGTCAGACGGAGACAGTAACAAGTCGTACTCATCGGCCAGGCTGAAGCATAGACGATACGATATATACTCAAACGCAATGCTCCAGCTCCTGAAGGTGCGAGCGGACACGGTCGCGAAGCTAAAACGCGAGAACGCGTTGTCAGAGGACAACGTTGCCTTGAACCAGGTGGATTCGGACGTTCTGAAACTCCTGGACAAGGTGCTGAAGGATTCTGTTCTCTCCGCTCCCCAAAAGAACGACATCTCCTCCTGGCTGCTGCGCGCGAACCTGGACGCGCGGTCAAAGCACTCGAAGGAGATCGAGGGTCGAATCGACGCCTCGTTCGACTCCATCCTGCCCTGCGACGCGGTTCCTTTCCACCGGCTGACGGAGCGGGAGCGGAGCACCACGGAGATGGAAGACGAGGTGAAGGATGTGAGTGGTGGTGAAGTGGGTTAACGTTCAGCTGCTCAGTCGGAGCGCGTCGCCAGTGTCTTCGCTCAACTCCTCGGGGTCGTTTGTTGTGTCGTCGCTCAATTCCTCGGGGTCGTTCGCGTCTCCTGCAAAGCAATCGAAGGATCCACAGGACATAGGAGGCGAACTGGTGCAGTATCTGACTCTTCTGAAGGAGATGCCTCCGAAGCGACCCAGTCCCAATTCGGGTGGGAATGCACCTCAAGTGCCGGTTGCCGAGAGCAAGTCCGATTCCGCGATCATGCAGTCAAAACCCAGTATTCCCGCGAAGAATGTGAAGAGCGACTCGCTGGCAGTGCTGGCGCAGGCAAGAAAGGAGAGCGCGCCCGCAATTCTGCCGAAGCCCGACATTGCTAGTCTTCCCCAACAAGGACTTTCGCTTCGACCCTCCTTGCCCTTCTCCGTCATCACCATCTCACGGGAAGACCTGCTGAAGTACATCCAACAGAATCAGTCGGTGAAACGCCCGCTGGAAGTGGAAAGCAACTACGTGGCGCGGCTGGTGCCGTTCCAGCAGGAGGTGGCGGGGGAGCCGAAGCGGCGCGTGAAGCTGGACGTGGTCCAGTACGCGCTGAGCGAGACGCCGGTGGGGCAGTTGGTGGCGCCGGACGGGAAGCAGATGGGGTATCTGGTGCCGACAGACACGAACGAAGTGGAGGTGCCGAAGGCGATAATGATGCGGTCGCCCACTCCGGAGGGCGCTCTTCCGCAGTATTCTATGTACCTTCCTCTGAAGGACTCTGTTGTTTGTTCAACAAAGAGAGCATCTGTAAAAGAGACAGAACCGAGTACACTGCGTCGTTTAGAGCTTAGGGAAAGCCTTGTCGTTCTTCAGGTTGATCTTGGGGGCGCTGCGG
>ERZ1106948.584-NODE-584-length-15319-cov-74.512251_pt1 | contig 15319 bp, 13 predicted proteins | sample MGYA00403673_ERZ1106948 | MGnify/ENA primary metagenome ERZ1106948 (study PRJEB35170, sample SAMEA104062409) | human gut metagenome | biome: human gut; feature: human-associated habitat; material: faeces | place: Denmark | collected 2012-05-07 ...
GAAAAGGGATGAAAGGGGAAGAGAAATGTGAGTGTCGTGAGTTGTCGAGTTGGTGCGCGAAATCGCGTGTTTGGGTTGCGTGTAATCCACTTCACGAGAGTGAATCGTTGTGAAGGAAGGAATTGCAGAATGGAATCATGAAACTACCTCCACGCCCTTCCAATCTCATCCCCATCTCCTTGATTCCATCTATTCGCTCCCAGCACACTCCAAATCAAAGAGCAACCAAAACAGGGTCATGACCCGATTCTGAAATGCCCCTTGATTGCATTTTCGCCAAAATCTACTATTCCGTAAGCGTTGTGTTGGAAATCATAATGCGGATTTCGTCTAACCGTTCTGTAGAATGGATGAGTGCGTGATCAACTGCCTGTCGAAGATCAAGAAGGCAACTTCTTGGCGTAACGACAAGGATCTTCGAGACACCATTGATAACATCTGCGCTGAGATTAAGGACGAGCGAAAGCGTCTGAAGAAGAGAGGAGCGGAGTACAAGGATACCGACGCCGATAAGTACTGGGGCTGTCTCCGCTCGGCGTTGGAGAACAAGGCGCCCGGCGTGAAGGCTGCCGCGATGGACGCCATCTGTGTCCTCATCCAGGAGGGTTATTTGACTGGAGAGGCGGAGCCACTTGAGCCGCACGTGGATCGCGACGACTTCACGATGATGGAGCAGATCGCGGACTGCCTCTGCGCGCAGAAGGACGTGGAGGACGACAACATGAAGCTGTACCTTGCGAAGAGTCTGGCGGAGGTGGTGAAGATGGGCACGGTCAACGGCGAGTACCTGCTCAAGACCATCGATGTTTGCTACAAGGTGTACATGGAGGCGACTTCGGGCGCTACGCGCGAGGCTGCGGAGGATGCGATGAAGGAGATCATGGCGTTCCTGATGCAGTCCATGGACTACGTGGACAAGACGAAGGATGCCGAGGTGATCAACAGCAATGCTCCGGTGACGCCGACTCCGTACGAGAATAGCGACGACGAGGACGAGGACGGCAAGCAGCGCGGCTTCGGCAGCGAGTGCCTGTACGTGGGCGTGGAGATGCAGATGGGCTTCAAGTACGAGGGCGGCATTCAGGGTTGGAACCTCGAGACGGAGGAGGAAGTGGAGGAGGAGGAGTGCGATGAGCAGAAGCTGGATTCGCTGCCGTCGCAGCGCCATCGCGACATCTACCTGGTGTTCCGCAAGCTGTGTTCGATCGCGAGCACGGAGGATCCTGACGATCCTGTAGTGCGTTTTTGTGTGCGTTGACACGTAGGAGGAGAATCACAAGATGATCGCGCTGACGGCGATCAAGGCTGCCATGGAGAACATTGGCGAGGACTTCAACAAGTACAAGGCGTACGTGTACCTGGTGCGCAAGTACCTGCTGCAGAACCTGCTGCAGAACTTCATCTCGAACAACATGGACGTGGTGGAGGTGTCGCTGCACATCTTCACGCCGCTGGTGAACAAGTTCCGCATCTTCATCAAGAAGGAGATCGAGGTGTTCATCATCAACATCTTCCTGGTGATTCTGAACTCGCAGAACAGCGCGATGCGCCACAAGGAGATGGTGATCGAGGCGTTCAACGAGATCAACAAGGACCCGAACTTCATGATCGAGCTGTTCATCAACTACGACTGCGATATCAACTCGCGCTCGATGTACGAGGACGTGGTGCGCACGCTGTCGCGCGTGGTGGAGGGCAAGTACAAGGTGATCAACAAGCGCAAGGAGGAGAACGAGAACGGCGAGCTGGAGGAGATCGTGGAGGAGGAGGAGGTGTACCCCGACGAGGAGCAGATCACGGAGGAGCTGCTGCCGGCGAAGCGCATCGCGCTGGACGCGCTGGCGCACATCCTGCAGCCGCTGGCGGAGAAGTGCCACATCACGGAGGCGGAGAACAACAACACGATGACGCTGCAGCAGAACAAGGAGGAGGAGGAGCTGACGCCGGGTTTCACGCCGGCGGTGCAGGCGAGCGACACGGACGTGAAGATCGTGGAGGCGACGAACATTCTGCAGAAGTTCGACGAGAAGCGCAAGTTCCAGGAGGACATGCAGACGGGCTACGCGATGTTCAACAAGAAGCCGCGCACGGGTATCGAGTTCTTGGTGAAGCAGGGCCGTCTGGAGAACACGCCCGAGGCGGTGGCGCAGTTCCTGTACAAGAACAGCGACTTCTTGGACAAGCGCGAGATCGGCGACTACATGGGCGAGCCGAAGGACTTCAACCTGGCGGTGCTGAAGGCGTACGCGGACGGTATCAACTTCAAGGGCCTGTCGTTCGACATGGGCATCCGCACGTTCCTGGAGCGCTTCCGCCTGCCCGGCGAGGCGCAGAAGATCGACCGCATGATCGAGCGCTTCGCGAACGCGTACTGCGAGCAGAACCCGGGCGTGTTCGTGAACACGGACGCGGCGTTCGTGCTGGGCTACTCGGTGATCATGCTGAACACGGATCTGCACAACCCGAACATCGCGCCGGAGAACCGCATGACGGAGGAGGGCTTCATCAAGAACTGCCGCGGCATCAACGACGGCGGCGACTTCCCGCGCGAGTACCTGCTGGACATCTACCACCGCATCCAGGAGAACGCGATTTCGCTGAAGGAGGACGACATGGCGCGCCAGGCGCAGGAGAAGCGCCGCTACCGCTCGAAGGAGGAGCGTCGCCAGAAGGCGTTCTCGGTGGAGAAGATGGACATCATGAACAAGCTGAAGGTGGACATCGACGACGAGACGACGGAGTACTTCGAGGCGTCGGGCAACGAGTACATCGGGCCCATGTTCAAGATCCTGTTCCCGATGGTGATCGACGTGTACGCGAAGGTGCTGGAGCTGAGCGACGACGAGAGCGGCATCGAGAACACGCTGACGGCGGTGAAGGACTGCTTCGAGATCTCGTGCTCGCTGGGTCTGGACCAGGAGCGCGACCGCTCGATGGAGGTGCTGAGCAACTCGACGCTGGTGAACGAGGAGGAGTGGTTCGACGTGAAGAACAAGCAGATCGAGATGATCCGCGTGATGCTGGAGCTGGCGCAGAACTACGGCAACCACATGGGCAGCGCGTGGAAGTACATCCTGACGATCATTTCCTCGCTGGCGCAGGTGCACCTGTACGGACTGGAGCCGCTGGCGCGCAAGATGATCGAGGCGGACCCCGACAGCGCGCGCGTGAGCAAGAGTGGCGAGTACGCGCTGGTGGAGACGGCGCGCGAGAAGCAGGAGCTGATCGAGAGCATCATCGACCTGCGCGCGCTGGACCGCATCTTCGCGAAGACGGCGAACCTGGACTCGAAGATGATCATCGAGTTCGTGAAGGCGCTGTGCGACGTGTCGCTGACGGAGCTGAAGAAGAAGCTGAACGACGACGAGGAGGCGGGCGCGGACGCGGAGGAGGAGAGCGAGGAGGACAAGCGTCCTCGCCACTACCTGATGCAGAAGGTGGTGGAGGTGGCGGACTACAACATGTACTGCCGCTCGCGCCTGGAGTGGACGCAGATCTGGCAGATCATGTCGGAGTACTACATCTCGCTGGGCTGCTTCCCGATGGGCCAGGTGGCGCTGTCGGCGATCGACTCGCTGAAGCAGCTGTCGGTGAAGTTCCTGGACAAGGAGGACCTGCGCGCGTACAACTTCCAGAAGTCGTTCATCCGCCCGTTCGAGTACATCATTTCGCGCACGCCGAGCGCGGACACGCGCGAGATGATTCTGCACGTGGTGCACAACATCGTGCAGACGCGCTCGAAGAACCTGTCGTCGGGGTGGAAGATCGTGTTCTCGGTGTGCACGTTCTGCGCGGAGAACGAGGCGGACCCGCTGACGAGCATCGCGTGGGGCATGGCGAAGGAGCTGTTCGACCAGTACTTCGAGTGCATGGTGCCGGAGATGAACGACCTGACGACGACGTACTGCGCGTTCATCGGCGTGGAGAAGGCGGAGATCAGCCAGGAGGCGCGCGAGTACGTGACGAAGTGCGCGGACGTGATCATCGACGGCAAGATCGTGTCGTGCGAGGCGACGGACAACCAGTTCACGGACTGCGACGAGCACACGAAGGTGTGGTGGCCGGTGTTCATGGGCCTGAGCCGCTACGTGTACTCGGACGCGCGCTACGCGGTGCGTAACGACTGCTGCGAGCGCATCTTCGCCATCTTCCAGAACCCGAAGGTGCACTTCAACGAGAAGCTGTGGAAGCTGGTGTACGACGGCTTCATCTCGACGATCTTCGACGGTCCGATGAAGAGCGGCGTGGAGAGCATCAACGAGCTGATGAGCGCGCCGACGGCGGAGGACGCGGTGATCCGCCTGGGCAACGCGCGCGAGAACAAGAAGGCGTACCTGCAGACGACGGGCGCGCTGGTGATGTACTCGATCGTGCGCCTGTACGTGGAGCGCCGCGACCAGGTGGGCTTCCTGCTGACGGAGTTCTTCGCGCTGATGCAGAACGCGATGAAGCAGTCGATCCTGTCACTGGCGCGCATCGGCGTGTTCTGCCTGAAGCAGATGATGCTTGAGGGCGCCAAGTCGTACGACGAGGCGATGTGGGACGTGATGCTGAACGAGCTGGAGGTGGCGTTCAAGAACAGCATGCCCGACGACGTGGTGCTGAACGCGCGCAAGAAGCTGCACCTGATCTACGACAAGAACCTGCGCGCGGGCGGCGTGGCGCCGAAGGTGGGCAAGTGGGTGCGCACGCCGTGCGGCACGGGCAAGCTGGTGAAGGTGGACGACATCTGCGCGACGGTGGAGCTGATCTACGGCAACGCGTACTTCCACAAGCTGAGCGAGGTGGAGGACCTGGAGAAGCTGAAGAAGGAGAGCGCGAAGGTGGTGAAGAAGGAGAAGGAGGAGAAGCGCAAGCGCCGCGACTCCGAGAGCGAGTCGAGCGAGTCGAGCGACAGCGAGGACGTGGTCGAGGAGGTGGTCGAGGACGAGAGCATCAAGCTGGAGACGACGGACACCCGCTCGCTGGACATCGACGAGGTGATGGCGCACACGAAGACGATCGTGCAGAGCGACCTGGCGGCGCTGGTGAGCGAGGTGGTGGACCTGATCTACGCGTCGTTCACGTTCGAGCAGGTGAAGCGCATGCTGGGCCTGATGCAGAGCGTGTCGGACATGACGAGAGACTTCCACCAGGACATGGAGCTGAGAGAGATGGAGAAGAAGCTGGGGTTCCCCAAGGAGGACGACATGCTGCCCACGCTGATCTACGAGCAGGTGGCGGTGGAGACGAGCATCATCCACGTGCTGTTCGTGCTGTACATGGACGAGAAGGCGCCTGAGCGCCACGAGTACGCGAACGCGGACCTGCTGGAGCGCATGAAGAACTACCTTGCGGAGTACGTGGAGATTGAGAAGGAGGCGCACGTGAGCGAGGACGAGAAGGTGAAGAAGGAGAAGGAGCGCGTGGCGGTGGCGTCGGTGCCGCTGATTACGGAGATCGTGAACGGAATGGACAAGACGCCTTTCGACAAGTTCGTGGCGTACTCCGCGACGTTCTATCCTCTCTTCGTGTCGATGATCGAGTTCTCCGGAAGCGAGGTGCGCGCTGCGCTGGCGAAGATCTTCAGAGATAAGATTGGAAAGATGCTGTTCCCGTAGGGGTGTTTGTTTGTCAGTGCAGTTCTGTCAGGGTGATTGCTCGGTGTGGTCTCTCTTTCGTGAGACGGGCTTTGTCTTTCTCTCGTGACATGGGATTTGCTATGTGAAAGTGATTCTATTCAACGCAAGAACGCTCCTTTCAGTGAGGATCAAGTCCATTCACAAAGAACACGTTTCTCATTCCATTCGATAACAACCTCTCCCCAACACTACGCTTACGCCCGCCTTATGCGTGAAGCAGAAACGCAGAGAATAAAACTGGGTCAATTGGGTCATGTCCTCTCCCTCTTCTCAAAAAGAAGATGAACGCCTACCGAACCACACTTGAGTGGGTGTACCTGCTGATCATAACGGCATGCCTGTTCGCCCTCTTCTTTGGACAGTCCTTTCAGCACAAGTGAATTCTTCTCCCACAAAGGTCACAGCGTAGGAGCGACGAAGTGCGCACTCCGTTGATCACCGAGAAGTTGCAGCCCGTCGAGCTGCACCGGAATGAGACGGCGGTGGAGCCAAGGACCGTCAATATCGTCTTCAGGATACGAGAGTGGTCCGTCATTCCCGATATTCCTGTAATGACGACGAAGAAGCTCGTCATTCAGAACATCTACTATATCATGTCGAACGACACGTATATGCGCAACAGGTGGCGTCTGCAGGAAATCGGCCGTCGCGCAAATATCACCATCACGAACTACAACAACGACAACGACTACCTCTCGTTCCTTTTTTCCTTTTACTACCGGAGCAGTTACGTTGCTGTAATGAACATAGCAACGCTGGACGACAGGAAGTCGGTGTCCGAGTTGGTCGTCACGTGGATCGCCGACGCCGTCGATTTGGTGTCGTCAGACGCGGACCAGGCGGTGGTTTCGGGTGAACTCCCCTGCTCTGGCATCGGTCTTCAGTTTAGCAACTTTTTGTTCACCACGAATATCGCGCTTCGTCGTATGCTTACGCACACGTCTCTGGACATGTCTTCCATGTCCCTGTTCTCTCTCCTTCCGGCGTATGCCGCGCTGAATTCCTCTTGGACCTCGCTTCGACTCCCCACCGGTGACAAGTGGCTGTTGAACGAGGAGCAGCAAAGCACGGCGTCCGCCCTTTCCTTCTGGAACTGCCCTGCGTTGAAGATCGACGCCAACAGCACGATCACTGTGTTCCTTCGTCTGTACCAGCGCCATTACCTGCAGAAGCAGCTCGAGATGCTGATGGCGCAGTCCGTCAAGCCGGATCAGATCGTCATCATTCAGAATCGGAATCTCACGCAGTTCCGCTACGACTTTATCGTGAGTCAGTACAAGAGGCGCTGCGACATCTACTACATCTGGAACGTGAACTGGAACTCCTTCTTCCACCTGAGCTACTTGGTGAGTTCGGTGGTGCCCACGACGCTGAGCTTCACCTTCGACGACGACCAGCTGCTCTCCGACCTCCAGACGCACGCGAAAGCCATGGAGGCGCTGAGCAAGCGGCCTGGCATCTACTCGTTGCGGCAATGGTGCTGGTGCAAGAAGTACCTGTCGAAGGAGAAGGTGGACGCGTGCTCGAAGCGGTGCGGCGCACAGACGGACCTCGTGGTGAACCCGTTCTTCACGTTTTCTGCGTACGGAAAGTTCATGTGGCGATACGACATCCCCATGTACTTCTGTTGTGAAGAAATGTCGTACTTGCTGTCCTCCTCCATCGAGTGCGGGATTCAGTGGTACACGCTCCCGATTACCTACTCTTCGTTCCAGCACGACCAGCAGAGTCGGGATCGCGACGAGTACACGCAGCGGATTATGAAGATGGTGAACTGGACGATCGTCGATCACCTCCCCGTGATCTACTACACGCGGGCCGGATACAAGCCAGAGTACCCCTACGACAGTCATTATGTGAATGTTAAGCGCGACATATTCCCAGTGTGGCGTGTTTGTTCCTCGACGCTTGAAAAGCAAGGACCACTGCGCGTGCATCATTCATGATACGCGAAAAGCAGATAAGGATAGTGCGCGCGCCCTATGAACGCGTACGCTTGCTGGACTGGATTCCCTTCGTCCGGAATGATATACCTCACCCTCGTGTAGAATCCTCGGATTCCTGTTCCTCTTTTCCATTGCATGCTGTGCAGGTTTGGGATTTTCACCGTTTCGTTAGCGTAGAAATTGAAACGCTGACCGATTCCAACTTCAACGGTCTGGTGAAGGATGGGAAGGACGCAGTGTGGGTAATCGAGTTCTACGCCTCCGTACGTCGGTTGTGGCTCGTTATTATGCATAGTGGTGTACACAGTGCGATCTCTTTGTTCCCACGTGGAACGATCTTGCCTCCGCCGCTCCTCCAACCGTTCGGTTCGGTGAAGTGGACATTATGGAGCAGCGCGGCGTGACCACTCGCTTTAAGGTGCAGCAGTACCCCACGTTATACGTGATTGATAGCGTATCGAATGGAGGAGGGATTGAGAGAATAGGGAAGGGCGTACGAGTTTAAGGGAATGCGCGAGCTTGAGGAGTTGTTGGACTTTGTGAGTGGAGGGTGCGTGTTTCTAGTTTCCGTTTATGAGTAGGTATAAGGAGAGTGAGGGAATTCCGATGCCTCCCGCGCCAAACATGTTTATGGTGACTTTCCAAGTAGTGGATTGCTGTGAGTGTTGATGGATAGAAGTACGCGTCGAAACTGAACGATTGGATGTCAAATCATCCTATGATCATCTGCGGCATGCTCGTGGGCATGGGTTTCTTGCTGGGCATGATGATCACGCTGTTGTTGATTTTGATTTGCACGGTGCGTGTTGTGGGGTAGGTGGTGAAGAGTAGACGGAGCCGATTGAGGAAGTGAGTGAAAGCAAAGAGGAGGAAGTGGAAGAGGAGGAGACGGAGGAAGTGGAGGAGAAGACAGAGGAAGTGAAAGAGGAGGAGATGGAGGAAGAGACTGAAGAAGAAAAGGAAAAGACTGACTAACAAACACACAACAAAACTACATCATAATACACACACTCCTTGTCCTCTCTTTGTTCTGACAACACGGTACGAGTCTCTTTCCCATCATAATACCCAAACCCCATCATCTTCGAGGAGTGGCAGCACAGCACATGCCTCTTCCCTTCATCCTCGTAACTCGCCACCACTCCAAAACAGGACGGAAGCGCGATCTTCATGCGTTCCTGATCTTCCTCCAATCGCCGTATCACGTCCATCACTCCCTTCTTGCGATCTCCTCCCAACAACGCACTACACACGTCCTTTGCTGCCAATTGACGCACAAAACACTCTCCATATCCTGAGCACACCACGCCAACATGCTTCTCGCACCACACTCCTGCTCCTGGAACGCTGCACAAGCCACCACGACCGCTTCTACGCATCCAGCTCCCTCCACTGCTCCCAGCCACCACCACCTCCTCGTCCTACTGTGAACGCAAGCGAACAGAAATACGGAAATGACAATGCAACCCACCGTGTCCTCCACTTCGCGCTGTTTGGCTTTGAGGATTGCCGCGTACTGCTTCGCTCGATGGTACTGTTTCAAGGATAACTGGAGATCACTTGACTGATCAACACGTACACTACACTTCTGAAAGAGAGAACGCTCCTTCGCGTATTGCACCGCTGCGGGACCAACCAAACAGCAGGGACGGATGATCACGCCGTACTCAAGAGATTGGCAGGACTCTTTCAGAATCGACGCGGCGATTTCGGTAGGGTTGGCACAATCCGGAGCAGCAACGACACAGCCAAGGGCGTGATCCGTGCTGCGGAGAATGATGGCGTCGCACTCAACGACGTTCTCCTACGCAACACTCATGTCTCTCGAATCCCACTCTCGTCAGTGCGCTTCCGTTCCCCGTATTCACCAGTCCAGAACACTCAAGACACGACATCACACACTTCGCGGCTTCCACGCAGTCCTTTGTGGTCTACAGATGAATTCAATCGCGTTCTAAAACGGAGAATTCCGAAATACCGGACTGAATACTGGTCTTGAGCAAGCCGTCCAAGTCTACATTTCATTGGAATAGCTGTACAAAGCACGTTCCCTCAGCACTCTCCCGTACCGTCCCGCACCAAGATGCACGATTATCGTCAACATCGAGTCCCTTCCTCTGTACTGCGGATAACCTGTAGCCGTATCACCGCGGAGCCCAAAAGCGTCTCAGCAACGAGGAGACGCCAAAATCGGAGCGAATTGTGTCAAAAGCGAACAACGCCAAAAACGAACTATCTAGAGGAGGCAATGTCGCTGGAAGAGCAGATAGCGCAGTCGCGTCAGATTTCGTTCATTTCTCAAGCCGAACGGAGGAACGCCCGTTTCCAGAAGTACATGGAGGACACGCATACGGTAATCCCGTGCCTGGACGGGAATCCCGACATGTTTTATGCTTCTGTTTTTGACGGACATGGGGGTGCGGATCGTTCCGTTGTTTGACAACTAGGGCGAGAAACTGCGGACTACGTGAGTCAGAATCTGCACGTGAACCTGATTAATGCTCAAAAGTCGGAGGAGCTACACACAATCGAGCAGTGCTTGGAGTATGCGTACTACTTTACAGATATGGAATCGAAGAAGGAGGACATGAAGAACAGCGGGTGCACCGGTGTCACGCTTTTCGTGCTCAACGAAGATGGCAAGCGTGTTTTGTACAGTGCGAACGCGGGCGATTCTCGCTCCGTTCTCTTTTCAGACGGAAAGGCCACCAGACTATCTCACGTCTCCTTTCCCCGCTTGCGTCACGCGTAGGACCACAAGGCCTCGGACCCGGATGAGGAGAAGCGGATCGTGGACCTCGGCGGTTTTGTGATGAAGAAGCGCGTTTTAGGCATCCTCGCGATTTCTCGCAGTTTTGGTGATCATTCATACAAGCGGTACATAACAGTGCTTCCATACGTGAACAAGGTGGAGCTGACGGAGAGCGCGGAGTTTGCCGTTCTGGCGTGCGACGGCGTGTTTGACGTGCTTCAGGACGAGGACGTGTGTCGGATCGTGAAGGAGGAGGTGGCAGCCAGCGGGACGGCGGAGAAGTGTGCGGAGCGGATTGTGCAGGAGGCGGTGGATCGCGGCTCCACGGACAACATCACCGCGGTTGTCGTCGGGTTGAAGCCCATCGCGGAGTGGAAGTGGACTGTTTGTGACAAACACGCAACGAGAGCAAAGAATCAATCCAGCGAACCTCCTTCAGGAGATTGGCAAACACGTTCGCATGGAACACAGGGCAGATGAATCGGAAGCCAGACAGACAAGGCACGCTGCCCTCCGAGCTCCAATCCAGCCGCCTCAACTCCTCCAGGATAAGATCGTCGCGTTTCCTCAGATCCTGAAGACTGGACACAGACAGACTCGCTTCCTCGTTCATTCCGGCAAGAATGCGATCCACGAGATCGCCGCGCTCTTTCATCACCTGCACATCACACACCCTCGCCACGCTCACCGCTCCAAGACCACTGAACCGAATGCTCTGCTTCCTCATCACGTTCACGATGTGGCTCAGTTCGTCGCACTCTCTCACCGAGTACTCCTCTGATCCTCACTCGCCCTGCACACCTCTACCTGGCTTCAGCTTCAGCAGCGCGTGCAACCGCTCCAACGAGAAGCCGTCCACGAACACGAACTGCACGCTCTCCAGATGGCTCCGCGACTGCATGATGATAGGGAAGAGTACCTCTCGCATGTGGTCGTACATGGATTTGATGGCGGCCTCGATCTACCAACAACGCGATAGTCCACTGCCTACATGGGGCTGCTCCTCCTTGGTGAAGGAGGTAACGTCGCGAAACGCGCAGTCGATGTCGGTCCATTGCTCCTTCGTCAGCAGATTGCGGTCGCACCACGATCGGCACAATTCCTTCATCCACGAGTAGTACTGGGCACAAAAGAACTACAAAACAACGGAGGGGAACGGAAGTACTTCCTCGCTATTTGACGACTCGTTGAGGGAGTGAAGGATGTTGTACTGATCATGGAGTGACTGTGCGTGAAACAGGCGGGATGAAAATACACAAACGGTGCGCAACAACAAATGGAACAAATCCACATTATAACCGTACTCTGAAAGGCTCTTGGACACATGGACATCGAGCTCCTTGATCACTCGCACTATCCGAGCCTTTGCATGAACATGAGAGACAAGGACCACTTTACGCTCTGAAAGGATGGACAATTGACCACTAAGAAGGGAGCACTGCGTGACATAGTCATTCGGATTGTTGAGCACGATGGGGTCCGTGATTCCAACGGCACTGCACTCACACTGATACATTTCCCAAAGGTAATTGCGACAAGTGCGCACTTCATACTCCTTCTACACGTGATTCCATTGTAAATCCATTACGGCCTTCAAAAGATCAATTACATCGTCAAAAACGGAGTGCAGTTGGGAATAGGAGTAATGCCCTTTCGAGAGCGCCTCCATCTTCCAGCAGGGAAGAGAGAATAACACCTACATGTGAAAGAGGAATGGATTGCCAACGCTCTTCGAATCCAGACCCAGAGCCTGACATAACTCTGCCATTTGTATCCACTTTTCCTCGATTCCTTTCTTCATCATCTCTTCCTACGGATGAAGTCCACTTCGCGTATCTCACGGAATAGTGCTGGGCACGGTCCTTTATATAGTTTGAAATATCACCCGTGTAGGAATCGATGATTTCCTGCAACGGAAAGGCAACGGTTCCTAGTTGGCTGTATAACGTTTGCAAGTGAGAGAGCTGTTCCTCAATTCTCTGCTGGACACTTTCCATCGCATTTATGGAAAAAGAGACGGATACTGCAGTGAATTAGCACAAAACAGATACTGCGAGTGGATTGGATGCACGAAAAGTTGTGCATTTCGTTGATTCAGGGATTGCTGTAATTGTGGGGTTGATTACACATTCTACAGGGTGCAAAAGTGCGGATATTCACAATATGCAGTTGATGCTGACCGCTATTGAGTTGTGTGTGGTATTTCACTGTTCCACTGATATAAACACGTATCACTTCTTTCCACTTGAAATGGTGGTCGTATCACTCCGCACTCATTCAATGCACGAAATATAGTGCGTCCAACCGTATTCCTTGGCATGAGGGATCCACTTCCTGTCTTCTTTCCATTCCCAAAGAGTATTAATCGAATGCCCCATCCCGACAAGGCAAGAAAGACACTAAACAAATTGAAGGTGGAAGCGTCTCTCTACATACCCCGTTTCAAATCGTTTCTATCGCAGTACACAGGACTGTCCATCGATACCGTTTTGGTAATCGTTCTCTTCTTCGCCCTTGGGCTGCCCAATGTCATTGTCCACGGATATCCCCTGACAACCAACCTGTACAAGTGGTGCATCACCGCCACCGTAACTCATAGTATTCAGCACATGAAGCAGAACAGCGAAGGAGGCATTGCTTCGGGGGTATACGGAACGGGCGTTTTCCCCGTGAGTCTGCTATTATTCATCATAGTAATCACATTCTTTGTGAAAGAACTCGTTTTGGTTGTTATGTGACGATCAGGAGTAGATTTCATTCTACGTGCACCCGTCAGTGGAGGAGTTGATGCGAAGAGCGAATTCTGTCAAGTTGAAGAGACGAATGGGGACCATGAGACAAATGAGTTCTCTATCTCAGCTGTATGTGCGTGATAAGGTCGTGTTGAATAGGGATATGATGTCCGTTGGAGTCAATGCGGCTTCTCTGAATCCTTTAGAATGGGTCTGTTTGATGAATACAGGAGAGTTTCTATTTGCGTACTCACACTATGTAAAGAAGAATAGCGACTTACGAGGTTCTTCAAATCCGGAGTCTAGTTTTCATCATGCGACGGATATTTGCCACTTTTCTTGTGCTCATCACGTTGATCACAGTTGTTAAATGTGCGGGAGAAAAGAAGCGAGTGTGAACGAAGTGCGTGGATAAGGACTAGAAAGGACCGATCATCACCAACAAAGTGTTCTTTGACATAGAGATTGATGGAGAGAGTGCCGGAAGGATCGTAATGGGATTGTCGACGCATTTCAACGCCTTTCATCACTAGATATGGTCAAACTGTTCCTAAAACAGTGAAGAACTTCCTCGCACTCTGCAAGGGAAACATGGGAGTTGGCAAGGAGGGAAAGCCGCTGTGGTATAAGGGATCTGTATTCCATCGCATCATTCCCCACTTCATGATCCAAGGAGGAGACATCACGAGAGGAAACGGAATGGGTGGCGAGAGCATCTACGGTGAGAGGTTCCCCGACGAGAACTTCGTCCTCAAGCACAAGCGACCCGGTATGCTCTCCATGGCAAATGCTGGACCCGATACGAACGGCTCTCAGTTCTTTATCACCACTGTTGTGTTAAGCGACGTCGTTGATTGTTAGGTGAAAACGCCGTGGCTTGACGGTAAGCATGTGGTGTTCGGAAGAGTCATTGAGGGAATGGACGTGGTGAGCAAGATCGAGTCCATCGGCACCAGCACGGGAGTGCCCCAGAAGAGAGTGGTTATAGCAGACTGTGGAGAAACAAACATGTAACTCAACTACTCTTTGTTGCAACTAGCGGCTCCCAAGGGTCTTGCAGGAACGATTCCTTATAATACATGCGCACAAACGATTCATCGCTCAAGTCGTCACTATCGTGATACAGGAAGAGGAAAACAAACACGCAAATGAACGGTTGACGATAGCCTCTAGAGAAAGATGCCGGTTTAAAATGGTTAGCAGTGCTGGTATTCAAATGAGTGTCGGCAACACGAGAACCATCTAACACTGAGAGCAAACGATAACACGAGAAACCACCACCTCCACACGCTTGCGGCGATGTGTTAACACGAACTGAATTATCCATAGAAAAGAATGCAATTCTTACAAGAAGAGACCGAAATATGCAAGAATTTGGTTGAGCTTTCAACGGCAATTATTGCATTAACAGAAGGGTATACACCCCGGAGCATCGTATTGTAATACTTAACGGAAGGCTCCCAGCGCAAACGCACTAACTACCAACTAGAAGGCAAACCAAGTGTACGAAGATCACTCCCATATCCGTTTTACGTATAGACGATAATCGAATTGGACCGCACTTAGGGTAGGGTTCGAGTTTCTGTACTCGACAGTGACAAAAGCGGCTTACATGTAGAACAATCATGACTGCAAGCGAACTAGACGAGCTGAAACAACAGGTGGAGGAGCTACAGTTTGGACTACAGACTGTGGAGGACGACTTGGAGATGAAGACACAGGAAGTGGATTCTCTGAGAGAGGAAGTAGAAAAGAAGGAAGCAACAATAAGAACCATACAGGAAGAGTTGGAGAGAAACAAGAGGGACAACGCATTACAAGAAGAATTGCTGTCACTGAAGCAAGAGGAATCAAAGCAACTCAAGGCAGGGATAAGGGAAGCATATCGACTAGCATTCCAGAGTGATGAGTCAAAGGACTATCAAGAAATGCTCAAGGAGATATACCAGGAACTGCAACACGCAAGAGACAAAGAGAAAAAGGAAACAACGACACAACAAGAAGAAGACAACGCAACGCGACAAGAACTCATAACAGCGAAACAACACATCAGCGAGAAGGAAGCAATAATACTCAACCAGAAGAACGATCTCAAACAACTAGAGCGTCGCATCGTGGAGTTGGAGAGCGTGCTGAAGGAGAAGGAGGAAGCGTTGAGCGGTCTGAGCGCGACGTTGGAGAGCAACGACAGCGAGCTGGAGAGCAATAAGGCGCGCATCGTGGAGTTGGAGAGCGTGCTGAAGGAGAAGGAGGAAGCGTTGAGCGGTC
>ERZ1106948.586-NODE-586-length-15310-cov-5.634218_pt1 | contig 15310 bp, 27 predicted proteins | sample MGYA00403673_ERZ1106948 | MGnify/ENA primary metagenome ERZ1106948 (study PRJEB35170, sample SAMEA104062409) | human gut metagenome | biome: human gut; feature: human-associated habitat; material: faeces | place: Denmark | collected 2012-05-07 ...
TCTCTTAGCTGCTGCAGCAGCTAAAAGAAGCTATTAAGAAGCTATTAGAGACTTCTACGGAAGTCTTACAGGAGAAGAACATGGAGAAACAGGATACCCGGCGCTTGTTCAGCCTGATCGAAACGATCTATCCCAATGCGAAGCAGCAGTCCCGCACCGCCGCAGACTTAGAGGCATGGACACTGGTTTTGGCCCCATGGGACTACGAGGACGTGAAACAGGCGGTCATTGTCCGGGCGAGGGAAAACCGGTTTTACCCGGATGTGTATGAACTGGTTCCATTCCTCCCAAAACTGGAAAAACCCAACGCGGAGGAGGCTCCCATGCCGGAGCCGTCCGACGCCTATCTGGAAAAATTCTACGCCAAGGCAGGCGAACAGCACGAGCGCTGGCATGAGGCTGGCATCCCCACCCCCTCCGAAGCGAAAAAGCAGGGGATGACCTACGCCGAATGGTGCGCTCTGGCAGATATGCGAGGTGTTTAATGGCAAGTAATTTTCAGCTGGACGAGCTGATCCGCCGCTATCCCCTGCGGGAGAAAAAGCAGAAGAAGGTCCCCAAGGTCGAGTTCCAGTCCAAGCAGCTCTGCTGGGATTGTGCAAACGCCTGCGGCGGCTGCGAGTGGTCCGACCATCTGGAGCCGGTCCCCGGCTGGGACGCCACCCCCACAAGCCGGGGGCTGAAGGTCGGCGGCAAGGGCAAGGGCGGTACACGGGTAGAAGCCTCGTTCGCGATCCGCTCTTGCCCCAAATTCAGGAGGGACACACGATGATGCGGCTTGTGATCGACATTTACGATGGCGAGGATACACAGGGCACAAAGGAGGCCATGGCCATGCTGCTGGAGCCTCTGGGCCGTGTCCGCGTGGTGCAGGTCATCATTGACGGAAAGGAAGAAAAGCGATGAAGGTTGAATCTACCGGTCCCGTTCTTTACCCGATGGGGGTTTATACGTTTGCCTTTGCATGCGTACATTGTGCAAACAGACATTCAGACAAATGCTACCTGTGCAAGTGCGAGAAAAAAAGCGGATTTGAGCCGAAGCGGGATCCACCTGTGATTGCATTTGAGATCCCCTATCCGGCAACAAAGCGCGGTAAAGCAGCGTGGAACAAGCGGTTTGGCCTGAATGCGTATTACGCCGGTAAGCACTGGTCGCAGCGGAAGAAGGACGCGGAAGAGCTGCACGAGCTTGCCCACTGGGCAATGCGAAAAGCAGGGGTTACAAAACGTCTGGTAGATCACCCCGTCAAGGTGACATTTTTCTGGAATGACAATCTGGACATCGACAATCACGGTGCGCTGGGCAAAGCCTTTGTGGACGCGATGAAGGGCTACATACTGCCGGACGACAACCCTGAGTGGTTCCGCGCCGTGGAACACAAATTTTGGAGCGGAGATACGATCCGCGTGGAAATTGAGGAGGCAGAATGATGGATGCTGTGGAGTTTTTGGAACAACTGAAAAAACGAAGTAAAAGCAACCCGGATTATTACGGTGAAGAACTTAATATTGCACATATTGAACCTATATCACTCGTTAGGCAAGTCGAACAGTGGGCCGCAGAGCATCCCGTCAAAACCCGCCAGAGCGAGTTTCTAAAGCATTACCCCGGCGCGCAAATTACAATAGACGGGTTCCTCCATGCTTGCCCAATGGATGTATTCGGCAATACGGGTATCGACTGCAACAAGCGAACTTGCTTTGAGTGCAAAAAGGCGTTCTGGCTTGCGGAGGTGGAGGACGTATGAAAGTGTTGATAGCCTGCGAGGAATCGCAGGAAGTCTGCAAGGCGTTCCGGGCACTGGGGCATGAAGCCTACTCGTGCGACATCCAGGAGCCGTCCGGCGGGCATCCTGAGTGGCACATCTTAGGCGATGCGCTCAAGGCCATTGAGGGGGGGCAAGTGACCACTATGGACGGGCAGACCCATGATGTGGGGCGGTGGGATATGATTATTGCTTTTCCGCCCTGCACCAAAACCAGCAACGCCGGAACGCGGCACTTGTATAGGGGCGGCAAGCTCAATATCAAGCGGTATTATGAGGGCTTGTGCGGCAAAGCGCTGTTTTTAGCTATTTGGGCAGCGGATTGTGAAAAAGTTGTGATTGAGAATCCGACGCCGAGGAAAGTCTTTGAGTATCCAGAGCCAACCCAAGTCATACAGCCCTATCAATACGGGCACCCGTTTAGCAAAAAAACCTTGCTGTGGGAGCGTGGTGTCCAGCCGTTGGAGCCGACAAACATCGTTGAACCGACAGCAACATGGTGTCCGAGTGGCAGTTACAGCCATAAGCATGGGGAACAGCACAAAGGTATGTTTACCACGGATAGGGCCAAAAACCGCGCAAAGACCCTCCCCGGCATCGCCAGAGCCATGGCGGAGCAATGGGGTGGAGACATAAGGGAGGAATTATGAGAGATACAAACCTCGTAAATGCCCTGCGGGAACACGCAGATTGGTGGGAAAATGGAGACATGATGGATCCGCTGGGAGGGCTGGAGAAAGACCTGTTTGCAGCCGCTGACCGGCTGGAGAATCAAAACGCACACATCGCGGCGCTCCAGAAGGAGATTGAGAAGCTGCGGGCGCAGTTGCCCCGCTGGATCCCGGTGGAGGAGCGGCTACCGGAGAATTTTCGGAAAGTGCTGTGTTGGGGTGAGTATTTCCGCTATGGAGACTTTAATGGAATGTTTGTAAATTACGCACTCGGATATCAAAACAACGGGCGCTGGGGCGGTGAAGTTGCCAATGGAACAAATGCCCGTGCTTTGGCGTGGATGCCGCTGCCGGAACCGCCGAAGGAGAAATAATGGAAAATGTTAATTGCCTGCGTTGCCGCTTTAGGCATGAGGACAACGGGAACTGTACTGCGGTCGGCGGATTCTGCACGGCGGTCCCAGCGGCGCACTGCCCGTTACTGCGTCAGTATTTAGACACGGGCATGACGCCGGAACAGTGCGAAAACGCGAAGGTCATCATCGAATCCGTCTTTAGCGATGACACGTCAAAGGCGGAGCGGATTCGGAAATTGCTAAAAGCCGACGAGGACGGGCGGCTGGTGGTGCTGCCGTGCAAGGTGGGCGATACGGTGTATTTTGCTTTGCTTGGAAGAATCATTGAAAAGCAGGTATTTAGCATCGTTTCATTTTCAAATTCCACAAGAATTTACTGTGACGGAACCAGCGAATATTTCAGGCCAGAGGATATAGGAAAAACTTTCTTTCTCACCCGCGAGGAGGCGGAAGCGGCATTGGAGGCGATGAAGGATGAGTAAGGCTGTGATGCTGAGCATCCGCCCGAAGTGGGTGGAGAAGATCGCCAACGGCGAAAAAACCATCGAGGTCCGAAAGACCAAGCCGAAGCTGGACACGCCGTTCAAATGTTACATCTACTGCACGCTGCAAGGCTGTAACGAGTTTTTTCGAGTTGATCTTGGGCGTGATGTTGCCAAGTGGAACCGCGGCAAGTGGGCAGACCGCAAGGGCAAGGTTATCGGGGAGTTTACCTGCGACCGGATATTTTCCATCAATGTTTTCGACAATGGTAGCATTCAGAACTGGCTTTTCGAGCACATGGAGCGATCTTGTCTTACATACGAGGAGCTTGCTGACTACATCGGCAACGGGAAAACCGGCTACGGCTGGCACATCTCCGACCTGCTGATCTATGACCAGCCGCGGGAGCTGACGGACTTCCGGCGGATTTGTCCTAATGACCTATGCTGTGAGACCTGCGCCATGTACAGCAACAACGGCGGTATCTGCAACAATGGGGCTTTGCCGCTTCGCCGCCCGCCCCAGAGCTGGTGCTATGTGGAGGCGATGAAGGATGAATGACTTAAAACCGTGCCCGTTTTGTGGATATAAGGGCGTAGAGATACTTGCGGATGATAACGAGTATTTGTACTATCGGTACTTCTCACAGTGTCAGAGATGTGGGGCCGGTGCAAAGCGAGGCCACACAAAAGAAGATGCTGTTAAGGAGTGGAACAGGAGGAAGGAAAGAACATGACGAAGCGTTTTTGTGATCTTTGCGGAAAAGAAATACACAATCTTCAGGAAACTTATAGGGTCTGCGTGGAGAGCAACGCAAGCATCTACGACAGCAACCCGGACATAGTGAATGTCATAGTGGATGTGGGGGAAATATGCCCTGCCTGCGCGAAGCGTATCCACCAGACTGTGCAAGAGCTGAAACAGGAGGGCTGACAATGACACTAACTGAGATGTTTACAATTTGTGATTCGTGCGTATATGCGCCATGTCTTTGTGGGAATGACCCTGAGAACTGCGTGGCGTATGTGAGGAGGACTTCTGACAATGGCTGAATACATTGAGCGCAGCGCGGCGATTGAGGCCGCAAAGCACGCGTGGGCAAAAGGGCTTGAGCCGTCGCAGTATATTGAGGCCCTGCCAGCCGCCGACGTGGCCCCGGTGGTGCATGGGCGGTGGATTTCGTGGGAAAAAGCAGGAAATTTTTTTCCGTCACCAGACAGGCACGAGTGCTCTGTTTGCCACGATGCGGCGCAAGTGCTTGTAAATGGGCTGGAATTGTTGTCGGATTACTGCCCCAATTGCGGGGCGATGATGGACGGGGGGATTGTGAATGGTAGATAACGTGATGGTGAACATTGGCGCGGCGTTTATGATCGTCGGCGGTGCTGTGCTGGTATCAGTTGTTCTCGGCTTGGCGATATATGCCGTTGCGTTGGTTTGGGTATCCACAATCAATAAGTTTCGGAGAAGGGCGAAACTTGTTACACGGTGCAAGGATTGTGTGCACGCTGATTCGGCCACCTTCAACAAGAAAGGATTTCTGATTTGTCCTGTCAGCGGTATGGACATTTATCCAGACAGTTTTTGCAGCTACGGCAAGAGAAAGGACGGCGGGGATGGCTAAACAGTCTGGGTATTTGCAACGGCGGGAGGCGGAGCTGGACGCCACCTTCAACGCCGGGGCGGCGATGGCGATGCAGTTTGCAATGGACACGCTCCAGATGGCCCTCCACCAGACGGAGGGCTGGGGCTACGATCGGATCATGCGGATCACCCATAACTGGGTTGCCGTTCAGCGGGAGTACAAGCCGGCCCTGGACTGCCGGAACCCGGAGGCGGACGTCCGACAGGAGCACATGGATCGGGTTCTTGCGGAGATCATCAGCGGAAAGGCAGAGCTGATCCGGTTCCCGGATCGGTATCCAAACGCGAAAAAGATCAAATACGGGAGGTAAGAAAATGTATAATTCAAACAATGGGAACGTGGACGTTGCACCAACTTGCAACTCGGCCTATGAGCCGGATTGTGTGAAGGAACCCCGATTAGTTGGGATGAAAGAATCACTTTTAGCCCTGCATGACCGTAATGAAAAAATGCGTGCGCTAATCTGTGAAATTCGAAGTGGGCTGTTTGGCCTTAACCCGCCGGAATGGAACATGCCTGAATGCAATTGCGCTCAAGATGTTACGAATGATTGCAATGCGATTTCCACGCAAAGCATTGAACTTCTAATGGACATCCTGCGAGGGCTAAACGGCGATTGATGGGAGGTGCCTATGAAGAAGGAAGATATATCGCTCCTGCGCATCTATGCGAAGAATGACATGAATTGCGTGAAAACAGCGAAGGAAATGGGCATCCATCACAACAGCGTGATCTATCGGCTGGGCAAAATCAAGTCGGAAACCGGGCTGGATGCGCGGAAGTTCTGGGACTTGGTGATGCTGCTGGAAATGGAGGAATCATGAAACTTGGACAGGTGGTTCGGGCCAGATTCAAGTCCATACCGTCCCAGCTGGAGCGGCAGCACCCGACGTATGAGCAGATGTATCCGTTCCGGCGCGGAGAGGTAATTTACATCCACCCAAAGGGCCGATTTGTCAGTGTGCGGACAGAAACGGCGGGAGGCCCTGTGGTAGAGAATTTCCGGCTATGTGAGGTGGTTATGTGAGTACCTTCCCGGAACGGCTGCGGAAATTAAGGGAATCTGAGCGGCCTGCTAAAAGCATGAGAGTGAAAGCGGAGCTGATTGGGATCGGGCATGATACGCTACGGAAGTACGAAACCGGGGAAAACGAACCGGCTCTCAGCCAGTTGAAGCTGATAGCAAATCATTACCACGTCAGCTTGGATGAGCTTGCATGGGACGAGGGCGAACGAGAGAGTAAACCTTTATAGTATCGCAAAAAAAATTGGTCTTTGCCCCCAATTCGGGGCAAGCGCAGAAAAATATGTGTCAGAATGAGGGTGCGGGGTTATATCCGTATCCTCATTCTTTCCATCCATCCTTTCTTTCCTCCTGACCCCGGCGGATGCCGGGGGTATGCAGACGTAGCTCAGTAGGCAGAGCACCGCACCAGGAGGTATGCGCAGGTTCAAATCCTGCCGTCTGCACCATGGCGGGGAGCGTTTCGGGTGATGCGTCCTCGCTCCAAGAATATATAAGCTGCGGCCCGCAAAAGCAACTCGTCTCCGGCAACTGGTACTTGCCCTTGACGCCCCGGTGCAATTCCGGTTGGGCAGAGGCCCCTCCGCACCTCTCAACGATGTGTCCCAGGAGGGACATTCACGGCATAGGTGCCCCGTAAGGGGAGACCACAGCGAGTGACGGAGACTTTTCCCGAAGCGCTAAAGCAGGGCAGGACTGCAATGCCGTACCAGATGTGCCCCTCGGGGCGGGTAAAGTCTGCTATGTAAGGCCAAGGAGCAGGGGCCGGTAGCAAAATAATGTTAAGAGGTTATGCGAAATGAAAAAGTATATTGGCACGAAAATCATTGAAGCGGCCCCTGCTATTCGCAAGGGTGGCAAGGTCTACGATGCGAACGAGCTGATCCCCAGAAGCATGGAGCCTGCGGAAGAGGGGTACAAGGTTCGTTACCAGGACGGCTACGAGAGTTTTAGCCCTAAGGACGTGTTCGAGGAAGCGTACCGCCCCACCGACGGCATGAGCTTTGGCTTGGCTATTGAAGCGGCAAAGAAAGGGAAGAGAATTGCCCGTCGTGGTTGGAATGGCAAGAATCAGCATGTCGAGCTTGCGGAGCGCATCAGCTATGAGAATGCTGCGCATGAGGTGATCAACGCCATTCACGAAGCTATCGGTAACAAAGCGCTTGCTTTTGTCGGCACATCCGGCGTGCAGCTCGGCTGGCTGGCATCGCAGGCGGATATGCTTGCCGATGACTGGATGATCGTGGAGTAAATTATTACCGGTAGCAAAACAGGAGGATGGCATGGAAATCACAAAACGGCGGCTTGCGGATATTGTGCCGTATGCCGCAAACGCAAAAAAGCATGATAAGCGGCAAATCAACAACGTTGCGGAGAGCATCAAGCAGTACGGCTTTGTACAGCCGATTGTGATTGACCGTGACGGCGTGATTGTAATCGGCCACTGCCGCGCTCTGGCGGCAAAAAAGCTGGGCATGGAAGAAGTGCCCTGTGTCTGCGTGGACGATCTGACACCGGAGCAAGTGAACGCCCTGCGGTTGGTGGACAACAAGAGCAACGAGAGCGATTGGGACTTTGACCTGCTGAAAGGCGAACTGCCGGAGTTGGATTTATCGGCGTTTGATTTTGACTTTTCTTTTCCGGAGCTGGACGAATCCGAAATTGAAGAAATGACCAACGAGCAAAGAGAGCAGGAGTTTCGGGAAAGGATGGAGCGTGGAGAGCTTTCAGACGATGATGAGGACTACCAAGCTTTCCTTGAAAAGTTCGAGGCGAAGAAAACAACGGACGATTGCTACACGCCGGATAACATCTACGAAGCAGTAAGAGATTGGGCGGCTGAGAAGTACGAAATTGGCAATGCCGCAATTGTGCGCCCGTTTTATCCGGGCGGAGATTATAAAAGCGAGAAATACCCTTCTGGGTGTGTTGTGATAGACAATCCGCCTTTTTCCATTATTTCAGAAATCTGCGAGTGGTACACAAGCAAGAGAATCAACTTCTTTCTGTTCGCTCCAACGCTTACACTCCTCGGAATTATGCGCGGCTCGGCAAACTATGTGGCGTGCGGGTGCGGAGTTGTGTATGAAAACGGCGCGTCTGTCAATACGTCGTTTGTTACCAACATGGGGGGCAATAAGATTGTCGCTGCCGCTGATTTAAGAGAAATACTGGATGACGAGAACAAAAAGAATCTCAAAAAGTTGCACAGAGAACTGCCGAAATACTCATATCCAGATGAGGTTTTGACAGCAACGATGCTGTGTTATATGGCAGCTCACGGCGTAAGCCTTGAAATTAGAGAAAGAGATGCACATTTTATCCGCGCGCTTGACGCACAGAAAGCGTCGGGGAAAAGCTTGTTCGGCTCCGGCTTTTTGCTATCGGAAAAGGCTGCTGCGGAAAAGGCTGCTGCGGAAAAGGCTGCTGCGGAAAAGGCTGCTGCGGAGAAAGTAAGAGTATGTAATACAAACGTGTGGGAACTTTCCGACAGAGAAAAGAAAATCGTGGCAGGGCTTGGGCATGACGATTGAAGAAGCACAGGCAATTATTGCCAAAACAAATAGCCCATATCTAAAGCGGGACATGGAGAAGTTTATTAAACGCCAGCAGAGAAAGGAGGGCGCGTATGGCAAGGCCAAGAAAGGAAATAGATCAGAAGCAGTTCGAGAACCTCTGCGGCCTGCAATGCACGCTTGAGGAAATCTGCGGCTGGTTTGATGTATGCTCGGACACATTGGAAACATGGTGCAAACGAACCTATAAGAGAAGTTTTTCGGAAGTTTTTGCGCAAAAGCGAGGAGCGGGGAAAATTTCACTGCGTCGGAGCCAGTGGCAGCTTGCGGCAAAGAACGCAAACATGGCGATTTGGCTGGGGAAACAGTACCTTGGGCAATCCGATGGAGCGAACGAGAAAAGCACCCTGGAGGTGCGGATTGTAGATGATCTATAAACTGTCCGAAATTATATCGCCGGTGTTCGCAGAGCCGCACAGGGCGGTGAAGTCCGGCGAGATTAACGAGCTCGTAGAAAAAGGTGGGCGCGGTAGCGCAAAGTCATCCCACATTTCCGTTGAGGTCGTTTTGGGATTGGTGCAGCACCCGCAATGTCACGCTGTGGTGTTGCGTAAGGTGGCAAACACGCTGCGTACATCGGTTTATGCACAAATATGCTGGGCAATAGCGGAGCTGGGGTTAACGGATAGATTCCGCTGCACTGTTTCCCCGATGGAATGCACATACATCAAGACCGGGCAGAAAATCATGTTCTTCGGCCTAGATGACCCGGGGAAGCTGAAATCCATCAAGGTGCCGTTCGGGTATATCGGCATTGCATGGTTTGAGGAACTGGACCAGTTTGACGGCCCCGAGCAAGTGCGTAATGTGGAACAGTCTTTGTTCCGTGGTGGGGAATACTCCATGTGCTTTAAGTCGTTCAACCCTCCTGCTATGGCACGGAACTGGGCGAATCAGTACGCATTGGAGAGCAAGCCGCGCAAGCTGGTGCATCACAGCACATACCTGACAACCCCGCCGGAATGGTTGGGGCCGCGTTTTATTGATGATGCGGAACACCTGAAATCATCCAACGAAACAGCATATCGCCATGAGTATCTTGGCGAGGTGGTGGGGTCTGGCACACAGGTGTTTGAAAACCTGACCATCTCCTCTATTCGGGACAAGCAAATACAGCAGTTTGACCGCATCATGTCCGGCGTGGACTGGGGCTGGTATCCAGACCCTTTTGCGTTTAACAGGGTGCATTATGACGCAGGCAGACGGACGCTGTATATTTTTGACGAGTTGACCCGCAGGCGCACCAGCAACCGGGACACTGCCGACTTGGTATTGCAGCGGATTGAACCGGATGAGTATGTAACAGCGGACAGTGCGGAGGAAAAGAGCTGCAGCGACTATAGGAGCTATGGCATTTCCTGCCGTGGAGCAGAAAAAGGGCCTGGGAGCGTGAACTACTCCATGAAGTGGTTGCAATCTCTGGCCTGTATCGTTATAGACCCGGAACGCTGCCCTGATACAGTAAAAGAGTTCACGGAGTACGAATACGAGCGCGACACAAAGACGGGAGAGGTTTTACAGGGCTATCCTGACATCAATAACCACCACATCGACGCTGTGAGGTATGCGACAAATCGTATATGGAAACGGAGAGGGCAATGAAAAAGCTGAGGGAATACTTGATAAATCGTTTTTTGCCTGCTTGGTGCCGGGAAGAGCTGCTGGAAGAAAATAAAAAACTGCGGCAGAAGGTGGAGCGGCAGGCGGAAGAGATCGACAGGCTGAACGCTTATATTGACGGCGTGACCGATGCTCTGCGGCGGCAGCCGCGTATAATTGTAAACGGAGGTGAACGCCAGTGAGCGTGATTAGTGCTGTGATGAGTGCGAACAGAACATACAACATCGAACAGGCGTTTAATGCCAAGGACATCACAACGGCCACCATGCGCAACGCCGTTACCGATTGGTACAGCCTGTATTACTGCGATGCAAACAACGACACCGAAGACACCTCTCAAAGGCTCCCTGTTTCCGTTGTAAGCAAGCTGTACAAGGCAATCTTTTCCGAATATATCGCAACAGCGGACGGCGCAAAGAGTGGGTTTGTTGACGAGATCATCCGTGGGCTGGATGGCGTGCGCAAAAGAGCCGTGCAGAAGATGCTTGTTGGTGGTCGGTGCTACATAAAGCCGTTGCTTGGTCAGCCGATGGCGTTTGGCGTGATTGACCGGCGCAGTTATATTCCGCTGGGGCGTGACGGAAGCGGAAACATTACCGACATTGGTACATGGGAGCAGACACAGACCGGGAATCTGACCTATACGCTGCTGGAACGGCGGACGGTGGACAATGCCGGGTATCTGACCATTGAAAACAAGCTGTATCGTTCTGATGTGCCGGATTCTCTTGGTACGGGAGTTCCGCTAAACACGCTGGACAAGTACGCAAGCCTTGAGCCTACCATGACGCTGCCGGAGCCTGTTTTTTCCATTGGACTTATTCCTCTGGAATGCCCTGCGGAGAACTGCGTGGACGGCTCCCTTGACCCTGTGTCTGTATACGCTGCGGCTTGTGGCCTTATCCACAACATCAACCGCAACGAAGCGCAAATCAACACGGAGTTTGAGAATGGGCGTTCCCGTATCTTTGTCAGCGACGATCTATTGCGCAAGGACAAGAACGGAAACCGACAGTTTGACCGCACCCTGTTCGTGGGTATTGATGATGACCCGGACAAGGCGGGTGTTACCATCTTTTCCCCGGAGTTGAGGGAGCAGTCCTATTTGGCAAGAAAGACGGAATATCTGCGCAACATCGAAAGTTTGATCGGCATGAAGCGCGGCGTTCTGTCGGAGGTTGAATCAACGGAAAAAACCGCCACGGAGATCACATCCAGCGCCGGAGAATACAACCTAACCATTATTGACTTCCAGCAGTCTTGGACAGCGGCGGTGCGGGAAGCGGTGCGTGTATGCAATATCCTTGGCCAGATGTACCACCTTTGCGACAGCACAGGCGTTGACCCTGAAAAAGATGTAACCATTTCCTGGGGCAACGGAATCCTGTATGACGAGGATCAGGCGTGGACGGACTACAAGGCAATGGTTTCTGCTGGTATGCTCAAGCCGGAAATCGCGCTTGGTTGGTACTTCGATATGCCGACGGACACCCCTGCAGATATTGCGGCGATTCGTGAGAAATATATGCCGGAAATGCCGGAGGATGATAACGCAGAGGATAACTTCTGATGCTTAGGGCAGACGAAATTGCAGCACTGCGGGACGCTGCCACGGAACTGACACAGCCGATTGTGGACTATCTCCTGCAGGACTTGGCAAGGCGCATATCGGAAGCCGGGCAGTTTACGGCATCTGCACAATACGAAGTGTGGAAGCTGCAGCAGCTTGGTGTTTCACAGCGAGAGGGTAAGAAGCAACTAAAAAAGCTGCTGAAAGTATCAAACCGTGAGCTGCGACAGATGCTGACGCAAAGCGCAGAGGTTGGCTATAACTACGATATGCGCAGCTTGCCGTATGTGCAGGCTTTGCCGTTTCAGCGGAACGAGGTCATGCAGAAGATTGTTTCCGCTGCCGTAGCACTTGCTGAAGATGACCTGACCAACATTACACAAACGCTGGGCATGATTGATCCATACGGGGATGCTTTGCCGCTACAGGATGTGTATAGGCGGTGTATGGACTTTGCGTTCATGCAAGTATCTACAGGAGCAACGGATTACAACACGGCAATCCGAGAAGCGACAAAGAACCTTGCTGACAAGGGCGTGGTATGGATAGACTACGAAAGCGGCGTGCATACTTCTCTGGAAGCTGCCGTGCGGCGTAATGTCATGGGCGGTCTGGGTTTGATGCAGGAGCAGATCAGCCAGCGCACACACGATGATATGGGCGCAAATGGCTGGGAGATTGATGCACACAGCAACAGCGCACCGGATCATGAGCCGATACAGGGCAAGCAATACAGCGATGCGGCGTATGAACGCCTGAACAACAGCCTTGTGCGTCGCATTGGTACGCTAAACTGCGGGCACTCTGCACACCCCATTATCTTGGGCGTTACCCCACCGCAATACAGCAAGGCGGAGCTTGCCCGGATGCGGCAAGCCAACGAGGACGGCATCACCTATAACGGCAAGCATTATACCGGCTACGAAGCCACCCAGCGGCAAAGGCGCTTGGAAGCCGCCATGCGCAAGCAAAAGCGGCGCATCCTTGTGGACGAAGCCGCCGGGGATGCGGATAAGCTGCAAGCAGACCAGATCAGGCTGCAGCTACAGCGGCAGGAGTACGCACGGTTTTCCAAGGCTGCCGGTCTGCGGACGCAGGGAGAGCGTGCAGAAGTTGCGAAATTTTCGTGGAAACAGGCAAAAGAAGCTGCTGCAGAGTACGAAAAGGTTGCGAAAGCTGCCAATGAGATGTATGATATAGGCAGTGAGGAAAAGAATGTCGCTGCTTATATGCGGGATTTGCCGCTCCGCAAGCGCATACAGTCCGGCGAGTTTCCTCTGGTTTTACACAGAGGGCGACAGAATAATCACATTGCTGGCACACAAGAGTATGCGCAATATGTCGCACGGATGCAGAGAGCCGGAAAGTATGGGCCGAGCCGCATGACTATACCGGAGGATGATGCGCTGGCACTCATTGATTCCTATAAAGGAACCGGGATCCTGCTGCGAGATAAGCATGGAATGTGGAGAAAGTCCGAGCTGATTACGATACATGGAGATAAAATTGGCGTTGCTGTAAATGATCGGACGGGTGTGGAAGCGGATACATCTGTATTTTGCATACACTATAGCAAAGACGGTGTACATATTTCTCCGGATTACCCAAGCAAGAAGGGGGCGAAGTGCAAGAAATGAAATTAACAGAAAAAGAGCTATTCGACTTTATGGACTCTGGCCGTGAGGTGCGAGTTACTTGCACGGACGGCGATGTTTTAACTGGTCGGTGCTGGGCTTATGGCTCGGAAGTCGCTAAGGAGGAGTTTGGCGAAGATGAGCCTTGCCTTGATGTAGGCTGTAGCACAATCGTGACACTGAGCCAGATTAAGAAAATCGAATTCGCAGATTAACCACAATTTAATGACAGATGCGTAGTACCTTCGGGTGCTGCGCATTTTTCATACCCATTTTTGCCCCAGCCCCGGGCGTACAAAACGGGCAGCGCAGGGGACGCGACCCCCGACAACAAAGCGTAGCGTAAGGAGAGCGCATGAAACGAGAGTTTTTGCAGAATTTCAAGGTTGGCGACCAGCCCATTCCCAAGGAGATCATCGACGCAATCATGGACGAGAACGGGAAGGACATCGAAGCGGCAAAGAAACCCTTTGCTGACTACGACTCCATCAAGGAGCAGCTGCAGACCGCCAAGGACGGCCTGAAAGCGTTCGACGGCGTGAATGTGGAGAAGCTCCAAGGGAAAATCGACGAGCTGACCGGACAGCTTGCCGAAAAGGATAAGGAGTGGAAAGCCAAGATGGACGGCATGGCCTTTGATGGACGCATTAACGATGCCATTACTGCCGCTAAGGGGCGCAACGCAAAGGCTGTTGCTGCCCTGCTGGACATGGATGCACTCCGAGCCAGTAAGAACCAAGACGCAGACATCAAGGCTGCGCTGGACGCGCTGAAAAAGGAAAACGGCTATCTGTTCGAAGCAGACACCCCCGCTCCTTACGCATCCGGCACAGGTACACAAGGCGGCGGCGGGCGCAAGTATTCGGACGCAGAGAACGCAATCCGTGCCGCCGCCGGGCTCAAAATGGAATAAGAAAGGAAGTTAAAAATTATGGCAAACTCTATTACCCTTGCTAAGCAGTTTATCCCCATCCTCGACGAGGTTTACAAGAACGCATCACTGACCGCTAAGCTGGACGGCGCTGCCGAGCTGGCCCGCCAGGGTGCAAACGCGAATGAACTGATTATCCCCAAACTGGATATGCAGGGCCTGGGCAACTACAGCCGCAACAGCGGCTATGTGGCCGGTGACGTGACCCTGACCAACGAAACCGTACAGTGCAACTTCGACCGTGGCCGTATGTTCCAGGTGGACTACATGGACAATCTGGAAACTGCCGGTATCGCCTTTGGCCGTCTGGCTGGTGAGTTCATCCGCACCAAGGTTGTCCCCGAGCTGGACGCTTTCCGCTTTGCTGCGTATGCTTCCACCTCCGGCATTTCCAAGATTTCCGCTGGTGCTACTCTGGCCGACGGTGCGGCTGTAATTACTGCCCTGCGTAACGGCACCAACAAGATGGACGAGGACGAGGTTCCCTTTGATGACCGTCACCTGTTCATCACCCCCACCCTGTACGGCATGGTGCAGGATCTGGACACCACCAAGAGCAAGGAAGTGCTGAGCCGCTTTGCCGATGTGACCCTTGTTCCTCAGACCCGTTTCTACACCGCCATCACTCAGTATGACGGCACCACCGCCAGCCAGACCGCAGGCGGCTACATCAAGAATGCGACCTCCGGTCTTGATATCAACTTTATGATTATCCACAAGCCCGCCGTGATCCAGTTCGAGAAGCACGTCGCCCCCAAGATCATCGAGCCGTCTGTGAACCAGACCGCTGATGCTTACAAGTTCGGCTATCGCAATGTCGGCATTGCTGATGTGTACGAAAACAAGGTTTCCGGCATCTATCTGCACCACAAGGCCAAGGGCTAAGGCGGTGCCGTATGCTAAAGATTGATTCACGCCTGAAAGACATGAACGATCCCGAAGCGATTGAGAATTTCAATCGTGTGCTGAAAATCTGCGGCGCAAGCATCTCCAAGGTCAGCCTAACGGCTGACTCTACCGGGAAAATCAATG
>ERZ1106948.589-NODE-589-length-15264-cov-33.256230_pt1 | contig 15264 bp, 22 predicted proteins | sample MGYA00403673_ERZ1106948 | MGnify/ENA primary metagenome ERZ1106948 (study PRJEB35170, sample SAMEA104062409) | human gut metagenome | biome: human gut; feature: human-associated habitat; material: faeces | place: Denmark | collected 2012-05-07 ...
AGTTCAGGTTCTTCGTGCCGTAGTGGATTCTGGCAACCAGCATCTTGCGGACGTCGTCTTCACTAGGGGGAGGTGAGCGAAATCCGCTAATTTCACAACCACTTACGTTGGTTTGTTGAACGCCATCGTGTGTCACCTCGAGAGCAAGGAAATCGGTTAAGAAAAAGATGAAAGCGCTTTGAAAACTATTCGGCGATTGCATTGTACTTCGAGGTGGCGACTTTGTGCAAATCGCGCAATGGTTTGGGACGAAGCTGGCTCTCCGATTCATTTCTCACGTGATTGGGAGCAAGTGTATCATTCGATTGCCTGCAGTTCCGCTGTCCCATACACCCCCTTTCCGAAGAGAATGCGAGTCCGTCGAGGATGGAGGAAACGGAATGTGCACATGGAGTGCCCGAAGCCATTACAATCCAAAACGCAGAATGGATGGGGGGATGCGCAAGGCTATCCGGAGTAAAACCGAATGAACTGTAACTGGGTCATGGCCCAATTATATCCTATTTGTGTTTTTGTGGTTCTACCTTTTAGAACCGGGCAACCATGGATCCGAAGGACGCGTCTGCACAGTCCATAGCGGAGTGCACGGATGATGAGATGAATACCATCGGTATTGGGCGCATGTCTCGCTGTGACCGCTAGAAACGCTCACTCCCACGGGCGGAGTTGACTACGCGAGCAACGAGGAGAAGCTGGCGATGATGGCGGACGCTTTTCGGACGATTCTGAAGGTGAGTTCTGTTTCTGCGGCGTTAGCGAGTAGTGCGTTGGAGAGGACCCCGACAGAGAGGGTTTGGTCAAAACGCCGATGCGTGCCGCCCAGGCCATGCTGTTCTGTTGTCAGGGCTACAAGCAGAGTCTTGAGGTGTTCGATTCTTTCCTCGCTCACTCGTAGGAAGTGATAAACAATGCCGTGTTTGAAGATGCGTTCGATAACATGATCATCGTGAAAGATATTCCCATATTTTCCATGTGCGAGCACCACTTGCTTCCTTTCTACGGAAAGGTTCACATCGGATACATTCCTACAGGCAAGGTGCTTGGTCTGAGCAAGCTGGCTCGCATCGCGGAGATCTCCTGCCGCCGGTTACAGCTCCAGGAGCGAATCACGCGCGAGATCGCGGAGAACATCATGAAGGCAGTGGACTGCGAGGGAGTGGGTGTTGTTGTGGAGGCTGAGTAGGCGCTCGCTTCTGGAGTGAGGAGTAGACATATGTGCATGTGTATGCGCGGGGTTCAGAAAGTGGGTTCGCGCACAGTGACGAGCACCGCCCTGGGAACGTTCCGCCGAGATCCTCGGACTCGAGCCGAGTTCTTCTCGAACATCAATCATCACTACCCTCTTTGTTCAACAAACGCTCCTCCTAATTGTACAACTCAGTAAAAGGGACACCAGCCGCCGTAGCTCTGGCACAGATTATACCGCGACGTTGCCTGCAGAATCAATCGTCTCACCTGCTCCTCCACCGCAATCTTCTCGTCCTCGTAGAAGTCGTTTCCCGTCAGCTTGTCGCGCACGCGCGAGATCACCGCCGTCGCCTTCGCATTGGTCTGGTTGGACACGTTCGACTCCTCCTCGCGTCCTCCATTTCCCTCGTCGCGTTGCGTCTCCAGCAGCTTCCAGTTCATCAGCGGATCGTGCACGAACGCCTCCAGAATCGCCATCAGCGAGTCCTCGTTCTGTCGCATCACGCTCATCACGCTCTCGCACGTGCTGCGGAAGGTTCCCTCCACGCCGCCCACCTCCATCGCCTTCACCAGCATGCGCGTGAGACGGAACGGAATGCGTTCTGGGAACTTCTCGCGCTGCATCGTCACCTCGAAGCAGTCGCCGAAATCGATGTGGCAAATGGACCCTATCTCTCACTCGCCGCCTCATCCCCCACCCGACACACGGTCCACCATGATGTTGCTGGGGTGACGGTCGCCCAGACCCAGGATGTAGCCCACCATGCTCATCACCGCCAGCGAGCGTGTGTAGTTGATGCGGCAGTGAAGCCACTTCTCGCTCGACTTGCTGCGCAGCCACAGCACCGACTTCAGGTCGTCGCCCACCGTCTCGTCCATCACCGTGTTGAACACCTCCACGCGCTTCACCGCCGTCATGTCCTCGTACATCGGCGCGTACTACACCTCACTCCCACAACGCACACCCACCTTCTTGATCAGTCCCAGCTCCGCCGACGGGTCCGCGTGCTTGCACATGCGGTACATCTTGATCAGCGCGTGGATCGTGTCGTGGCGGTCCACCCAGCTCACAATGCCGCAGTTGTCGTTCAGCGGCGTCACACTGTACGTGCGCACGAACAACTCCTGCTTGCACGTGTCGGGGTTGGCCACCAGCAGGCGATTCACCATCGTGAAGAACTGCATCACGCGCTCGTCCTACACCTCACGCGCCCGCGCCTCGCCCACCTGCCTCAAGTCCTCGTTGCCCTTCAGCAAAAAGTCGTACTTGTTGTTGTCGTTGCCGAAGATCACGATCTTGCGCGGACGCTGCTTGCTCTGCAGCACGCTGAGGATGCGGTAAAACTGCTTGATCTTCACCTACCCCTCACGCCACCGCACTGCCCCTCACGCACTCGTTCTTCTTCTCCGGCGTGTAGGTGCCCGGCACCGCGATGGAGAGATTCTTGATGTTGAGCAACTTCGGGCTCACCGAGTCCAGCTCCAGCTCCGACACGATCTTCACCGACTTCACCATACGTTTGTGCATCTACGCCTCAGCCCTTGTGCGCGCACCCACATCTGACAGGATCTTCCACGCGCTCTCCAGCTCGTTCACGTTGTTGGTGGCGATGTACCGCAGCAGGTACTCGCGCGTGTTCTCCATCTGACGCTCGTACATGCGGTGGAAGTTGTCCTCGTTGCGCGTCTACGCCTCACACGCCTCGTCCACGCCCACCTCCGACGGACAACCGATCATGCGGTACAGGTCGTCGAAGATGCTCAGCATCTTCTTGATGTTTTTCATCTCGTAGTACTGGCAACTCGCGTCCTCGATGCCGCGCATCCATCGCTCCGTCCACAGCACCGCCACACGAATCATCTCGCCACTCACCACGTCTGCCTCCTTCACTAGAATCATGTTGTCGCGACGCAGGTGCGACAACACCTCCAACGCCGCCTTCTTGCGCGACTCCGCCGACGACCGCGTGCTTCGCGTCAGCGAGTACACGAGCGCCTGCGGATGCGCCTTCGACAGCTGCACAAGCAGGTTGATCAGCAGCCGCTTCGCCTTCGACTCACTGATGTGGATGCGCGCCACGAGCTGGGGAATCACGTATAACCACGTGTCGAGACTGATGATGTTGAAGCCGCGGTTGATCTCGTTGATCACCTCCTCGCGGTTGCCGTAGGTGAACCACAGCGTGATGATGCGCAGAATGTCCTGCAGCACGATGGAGCTGTTGCGGTCCTTCGACAGCGAGATCGCGTCGAAGAAGTTCGCGATGGCCTCGCGCAGGTGGCGCGTGACGCGATCGGCGTTCTGCGGCGTGTTGTGCGAGTGGTAGTACTCCGCACACGTCATGTGCAGCATCGCGATCTCGTGGAACGCCTTGTGGTCATCCTTGTTGAAGGAGGAGCAGTCGTGGATGATGGATGAGATGTCCTGAACCACCTCGTCCGTCAGGTTGCGGTGGTTCTCGTCCAGCTCCCAGTGCGCCAGGCGCAATCGCATTCGCACCTTGATCAGCACGTTGTCGTCCTTCGCCTCCTCCTTCACCGCGTTGCCCACCAGCGACGGCAGCGTCAGGTCCGACTCGCGCGGCTCGGGCACCACCACCGCCGGCTCCTTCGTCTCCTCCACCAGACGACGCAGTCGCAGAATGGCGTTCTTCGTCAGGCCCTGGTCGTAGAGGAACTTGTGGTAGGCGTAGCGCACCTCCACCGCCGCCGCCAGCTCGTCGTTCATGTTCTCGCCGAGGACCGTCGCGTTCTTCAGGTTGATGCCCAGCGAATTAAGCGTGCGCAGCGCCAGCGCGGGGCGGTTGGACTTGCGCGAGAGCGAGATGAACTTCAGCCAGTGCTTGCGCGAGTACGGGATGCCGCTCTCGTCCTTGTCGCCCACCTGCACGAAGAGCTTGCGCAGCGACAGCAGGTCGTGCCACACGCTCACGTCGTACTGCACGCCGTCCAGCCGCTTGTCGAAGGTCATGATGAGGTGTCGCATGGACGACTGGTACTGCGCGCTGCCCTGGTTCTTCAGCCGCTGCAGCCGGCAGATCTCCTCCAGCTCCTCCAGCTTCTCCAGCTGGATGAAGTGGTTGTACACGCGCGAGTAGCCCTCGCTCACGATGGGCGCCAGCGTACGCCCGATCATGCTTCGCGTCTCCGTGATCAGCTTCTCCGCCTCGTCGTACTGGCCCTGGTGGATCAGCAGCGCCGCCTGGTAGAACAGGATGCCCGAGCTCGTCGACGTCGTCTTGCCCACGTAGTGCTCCAGGTCGTTCCAGTCGCCCAGGTCGTACGCCGCCTTCGCCGCGTATGCCGCCACCACCTCGCCCTGTCCGCTGTCCTCCAGCTTGTCCTCCGACAGCTTGATCACGCGCAACACCATCTCGCTCTCGCCCAGCGCGTTGAGGCACCGAATGCGGCCCAGCGTCAGCTCCGTCTGGATCGGGATGTTCAGCTGCTTGCGCTCGTACGCCTCCAGCGCCTCCTCCCAGCGGCCCAGCTTCTCGTAGAGCTCGTCCTTCACCTCCGTCACGTCGCCGTGGTACTTCTGGCTGTATCGCAGCACGCCCACGGCGGCGTCCGACAGGTGCAGCTGGTTGTTGATCTGAATCAGCTTCTCGATGCACGTGTCCGGCGTCGTCTCGTACTCCATCTCCTTGTAGTGCAGCGCCTTCGCGTAGGCGTTCGTGCCCATCGCCAGGTTGCCCAGAATGCGGATGTCCAGCGGCAGCACGTAGTCCTTGCTCATCTGCAGCACCACGTCCTCGTCGTGCTCCATGAACTCGCCCAGCGACAGCAGCTGCATCACGATCTCCGGCGGCACCTGCGGCGACTCGAACGCCTGCTTGAAGCAGCTCGCGAGGTCGGCGCGGTTCGCGGGGTTCAGCTCGTTCCACATGGAGGTGAACGCCGCGTTGTACAGCTCGTTGGCGAACGGGTTGATCGCCTGCGCGAGCGCGTGGCAGGAGCGCAGCGACGGGTCGGGCGACTCGCGGATCATCTGAAGCGCGAAGCGGCGGTTCCACTCCTTCCAGTCCTCCTTCGTCGACAGCGTGATGGCCTGCTTCCAGAGCCCCTGCAACACGGAGGTGTCGCCGCGGTAGGGTCGCGGCTGGAGAATGCTGGCTTGAAGCACCACCGAGTCGTCGTCCTTGTCAAATACATAATCCACCGCCGGGAGGATGCCGCCGCGATACAGCGCGTTGGAGATCTCGTTGAACTTGGGGTAGATGATGCTCTTCTCGCCCACCACCTTGTTGATCGCGGAGAGGTAGATGTACGACTCCTGCTGCTTCTTGTAGATGATCGCGCAGATGACGTCCATGATCTCCGGGATCACGTCGCACACCTCGCAGGAGAGCACGCGCAGCAGCGGCATGATGATCTGCGAGATGTACAGCGACACGTCCAGCTCGTGCACGATGCGGCGCAGACACTTCACGCCCTCCAGCTGGAACAGCGAGCACTTCTGCGTGTTCTCGATGAAGCGCAGAAGGCACGGCAGCACCACGTTGAGGTGGTTGTCCAGCGACGGCACGATGCACAGCAGACAGTGCACGATCTCCGTCGCCGTCTTCTTCTCCACCGTCTCGTCGCCCAGGATCGACAGCATGCGCGGCAGCACGTACACCAGGTACAGCTTGAACTCGCTGTGGAAGCAGGCGCTGCAGGTGCGGATGAAGCGGAGGATCTGCTGCTGGTTGGAGGTCCAGAAGGGCTCCATGGCCTTCAGGATGTCGGGCAGGTAGCTGCGGATGTGTTCCTTCACGATCTGCACCAGGTCCATCAGAAAGTACACGATGCGCTCGAAGTGCGACGGGTCGCACTGCTTGCTCTCCATCGTGCGGATGAACGGCGGGACGACGAGCGTCAGGTAGGAGAAGGAGCTACGTGTGAGGAGGTGCGGAGAGAGCATACGTGCTGTTCATCTGACTGATCACCATGCTCAGCGCGTCGATCACCATCTGGTGGTACGCGCTGTACGAGGCGTCCACGAACACCCCCATTAGTGCCTCGAGAGTGATCTATGTCTCATTGTGCCGCTCTGACCCCACGATCAGATTGCGCTCCGAGTTGCGACACAGGATGGGTCGTTGGTCCTGTTGCAGGTCGTCGTATCCAGCGTACTGCTCCTTGCCCTCCGTGATCTGCTTTCTACGCCTCACTCCACGCCGTCGCTCGTGACATGTTCTTGTTGTACGTGAAGGGGTCGATCGCGCCCAGCACGCCGATGCAGCGCATCACGCGGTCGTTCAGGTTGTACGTGGTGCTGCCCGTGCGGTTGTGCTGGTTCAGCAGGATGTCCATCAGCGAGGAGTACTGGATGTACGGCGTGATCACGTACCCCGTGCAGTACACGTACGTCTGAAGCAGTCCCAGCGCCGCCTCGCGCAGCTCGTTGTTCTGCTTCAGCGCGTCGATGATGATCGGCATCAACACATCGCAGTGCTTGAACAGCGCGGGCGTGCTCACCTCCGCGAGCAGCGACAGCGTGTCGATGAAGGCGATCTTGATACTCTCTACGCGTCACCACCTCTCGCTTCCCTCACCCTGCTGAATCGTCTTCAACTGCGTCACCAGCAGCTCGAACACCGGGTTGACGTACGCCTCGATCAGGCTGGACGTGGAGTGGATCGCCAGCCCCAGCAGCTGCACCGACTCGATGATCGTCGAGCTCTCGCGTGAGTACCCCAGCGACCGCAGCAGGTCCAGAATCAGCTGGCGCACCGCGTTGGTCACCACGCCCGGGATCGACGCCGACAGCCGACTGATGATCTGCAGCACCGCCTTCTGGATCTCGTACTTCTCGTCGTGCAGCGCCATCAACAGGAATGACACATTCTCCGACTACGCGTTAGCGTCAGACGCATGACCCACCTGCAGCAGGTACGGGTCGAAGCGCTCGTCCAGCGAGTTGAGCAGCGTGGCGCGCACGCTGCTGTCGCGGTCGCTCAGTCCCACGGAGATGAGCTTCTGCACCTCGTGGTACTCCTGCATGAACAGCGTGTTGTGCTTGGTGGACTTGTCCTTCGGCAGCAGCAGCTTGCACGCCACCGACACCGCGTTGCAGCGGATCGTCTCGTTGGGGTCGTCCACGTACGGCATGACGTACCGCGTGATGTAGTCGAATAGGTTCACGTTCTGCAGCTCGAACACCTGGAGCGTGTGCAGTGCGAGGATGATGCTACGGGGGTCGCGTCGCGACTTCTCGATTCTACGCATCAACTCTCCCGATGAGACGCACTTGGCACGTCGCATGGTGAAGGAGGAGGGGTCATGCTGCGCCTCAAGCGGGTCGTCGCCCAGCACCACGGAGAGTTCGACCAGCAGCTTCTCCTGCACCAACTCCAGACTGTCGTGCGTGTGCTTGGACACCTCCGTCAGCGTGTCGATCAGGTCCTGCGATATGCCCGCGATGAACAGCTAACCATCACCACCTCACGTCGCTCTCACGTCGTTGCACAGCTTCGCGATCTTGTCGGTGAAACGCTCCTTCAGCGCGCACGACATGTTCGTGAAGCAGTTCAGCGCCTCTCGCACCGCGCTCGGCTTTCTACGCCTCAGCACCACGCGCCTCGCCCACTTCTTCGGGTTGAGATTCTCCTTCACGATGGAGCAGATGCTGTCCAGACGGTTGTACGCGTCCTCCGGCAGCACCAGCGCCAGCTCGCCGATCGCCTTCAGCGCCTCGCCGCGGTACACGTCGCGGTGGCAGCACGACATCAGGTAATCGAATCTAGGGTGGAGAGGAGAGGCAGGACGTACACCTCCATGCGGTACTCGTCCGTCAGGAAGGAATCGGCGTAGATGTTCATGTAGCGCGTGATTACGGGAATCAGACCTTGGGGTCAGAGGGTGGAGAAACACGTACGGATGATTGTGATTTTGATGTAGACCTCCTTTGTGTTGAAGTAGGACTGGATCGTGGAGTAGATGGAGTCGATGCTCGATCCGCAGAACTCCATCGAGTTGTTCAGAAAGGAGTTGATGGCGATCAGGTAGCCGTGGATGGACTCGTTCTTGCCGTCCTTCGGGAGCTCCTGAATCAGGCTCAGGAAGCGGTAGTAGAAGTCGTTCTTCTTCTGGTTCTCGCGCTGCTGCATGAGCAAGAGGCAGGCGGAGAGCGCCTCGCCGGCAGCCTGACGGATCAGGATTTGCCGGTCGCGCAGAGGCTCCAAGATGCTGTCCTGGAAGGGCTGGATGTGCTGGTAGAAGTGCGTTGGAGAGTTGTCCGCGACCTCCTTCAGGACAAGCAGAGAAAGAATGCGCTTGATCTCATCTTTCGAATGCTGCAGATTGTTGAACGAGTCGTTCAGCACGGACTCGATGAACTCGGACAAGTACGAACTACCCACTTGCAGCAAATGGCCCAGCGTCTACGCGTAAAACCCGTCCCCTTGCTCCCTACGGACGCTAGTGGCTTCAGAAGCGTCTGCGAGTGCGCGTCCTGCATCATCGATTCAATATATTGCGAAATGCGGATGTTCCGATCTTCTTCCTGATAGCCGAGATCAACGAGCTGATCCACGAGATTGAGAAACCCCAGATGGGAGTTCTCTTCGCTGTTTCGGTTCAATCGCGTCAGCAGCTGAAAGATCTCGTCGCTAATCTTGGAATACTCCTGAGCGTCCGCGTTTTGGTATTTGCGCTCTACCCATCGACGGTAGAGCGCCGACGTTTGGATTCGCACATCCTCCGACGGAGACACCAAATCGTCCAATATGTGATCCGAGTGATCAAGGGGGGTGTGGAACAACCTCACTTGATCCTGCATACTTGAATTTCTACGAAACACCAATCGGACGCCTCCAAAATGGACTGATTCGAGAATCGGGAAAAACCCTCCTATTTCTGGAATCGGTAACAAACAGGAATAGAGTACACTAAAACAACATGTCATTGACAATGCCGTCCTTGGCATAGTACCCGTTCCGAATACATTCCTTGTCAATGATGGGGGTCATTCCCTCGATCCCGTCGCAATTCATGATGTGCCACGTCATGTGCTCTTCGCAGCAAATCAGGCTGGGGTATTGCCGAATGGCGTCTCGTTGCCTACACCTCACATCGCGGAAGAGAGCGTACCACAGAGCCGTTTTCATGTTATAGTACTTGTCGTAGAGCGTGGAACTGCACTTGTGACACATGAACAGCTTGTACACATTCGTCTCGGCGCATCGCGGATTGCTGCACTTCAGCAGTCGACGGAGCTTGAACGAAAAGAGCTGCGTGTGCATCGGGAATGTCTGAAGATGCTCCAGCAGGTGGAACTTGTCGCAGAAGCAGGAGTCGCACTCCACGCAATACACCAGATTACTTCGACAGCCACACTGCGCGCACACCTTCTTCTCCCTCCGAATCGCGTTGCACTTCGCGTACAGCGTTTTCAGCTATGCGTCATCTCCCTCTCCTGTGCGCACCTCCTCCCGGTCGTGTCGTGTCATCGTCTCGCAGTGGATACGATGCTGGACCTCGCCCTGTTCTCGCTGGTACTGCGAGACGTCGATGTCCTTCCCGCAGGCGTATCGGCAGTCCTGAGGCAAGTGGCCTGTGCGACCGCACAGCGGGCACTTGTGAGAGTCCAGGATGGTCACGGCGTCTTTGAAGCGGTGCTTGTTCGCGATGTAGCGGTGCTGCTCTGAGTTGGCGACTCCGATGAGTTGTGAGTTGCGTTCGTTGGGAGGTGGCTGTGAGTTGAGTTCGTTGAGAGGGAGTGCTGTATTGAGTTCGTCAGATGGGAGTGATGTGTTGAGTTTGTTGGAAGGAACGGGATTTGATGGTTGTGAGGCGGCGAGCCTGGCTTCCGCCTTCTGTTTGCACTCCAACGAGCACACATCCTCGTCCGTCTTGTCGCAGATGTACTGACCGTACTTGCCGCAGATCACACAGAACGGACCGAGGATGGGAGCCATCGGCGCGTCTTTGGAGAGAGCGATCACATCGCTTGTTTCCTCTTCAGTCGCAGCATCGCTTTCGGTATTCTCGTTGCAGTCAATGCTCTCTTCCTTCTCACATTCAATACTCTCCTTCTCCTTCTCTTCACATTCAATACTTTCCTTCTCTCTATCACAATCATCGCTTTCTTTCTCTTCACTCTCCCCCTCTTTCTCACGCTCTTCGCCATACGGAACAAGCGACGTCTTCGGATGCCGAAACACGGCAGCCGCGTCCACGACAGAAGGAAGAGGCGACGATGCCACATTCTTTGGCAGCGGGAACTCAAGCGTCACTGAACTTCACTTCACATCGAATCCATTACGTGGAGTCAGATCCACACTTCGAGACCGTTTCCTAGCTCTCTTCCCTGGCTGTGGTGATGATCCTTCAACGACATCCTCTCGCTTCTTCGATTCTACGTGTTTCAAATAACACCAGAGCAAACTTGCATTCCCGCTCTTCGATGCATAATACTCTGGCGTGCGTCTCTCCTGATTCAACACTCTGGCAAGCTCTCCCATTTTCGCATTGTCGTCCTATGCATCAGTCGCTATCAATACTATCACCAAATCCGACAACTTGCCGGCATCCCACCCCAACTTATCAAGGATGGCAGCATAGTCTTCCGAGTTCGTCTGCCCTGTAGCAATCCGATACACTTGCAGATCCTCCAGAATTCGGTCTGGTTTGTGTTTCTTCGCATGCTCCCACGGCTTAGGCTATCTCTCATCACAATCAACAGAACGCATACCCGTTGGTACGAACTGTAATTGAAAGCCATCGAAGAACAGAAAACTGAGCTTTGATCGCACTCTCCTCTTTCTCCATTCGACAAAACGTGATGCCCGTAACACCCAAGTTCAGCATCTCACAGGTATGCACTTTCGTATTCATTTGCCTCTCATGGATAGGATGACGAGTTTGTCATTATCGAAATCAATGTACCGTGGGTATGACCCACTTAGTATCGTTTAGAGAGTAGGTTCGAGTGGGAGACATGGAGTTTGTCGTGGATGGCTGCGAGTTCTCCTTCTTCTGCAATCCCTACCTGCTAAAGCTGCAATTCCCATATCCGTGTATCGATGACGAACGCGCCAAAGCTGTTTATGACATGGATAAGGTTTTCGGTATCCTTTCCTCTATGAACTGTAGGACCATGGCACCATATTTGTGCACGTCCCAAAAGTGGAGAAGGGAAGAGTGTTCCCTGATCTGGATATGCTCTCCACCTTGTTGATGAAACCGGAACCGATGCCGTCTATGGAGTCTATTCGCGAGGAGCATCAGGGGTACTATCTTTGTGTTGCGTTTTATGCAGTCCACTTGTTCAGGAGATCAGTGAGGAGGGTGTGGCCCCACCAGCAGAGGAGGAGACGCAGGAAACGTCAAAAGAACTGTTTTTTCTCGAAGAAGAGGGACAACGCCCCCATCGCAAGTACGGCTTCAACGATTTGTTTGAAAACGTGTTCAAGAGCTTTGAGGACTGCAGCGATGTCATCGAAAACCCGATTCCGGACGATTCCACGGTTGATCCGCTGGAGATGATGAAGGAAATGGAGTCCTCCAAGTTCGATCCTGATCACTATCTGAGCGACTACGTGTACGGAAAGGAAGATTATCTGTACACGGAGTTTGTGGATATCCTTTGCGTTCGTACATTATCGCGTTCTTGACTACCACAGTATTTACCGGACTGGGTGAAGGTGGATCGAATCATCCGCAAGCAACTCAAGTCGAATCCAAGCCCGCCTTTAGTTCCTCCGTCTGAATGGAATCATCTCGATGATGAAGTGAAGGAGAGTGATGAAAAGAAGATTGTAACGCCAGTCAAGAAGGAAGACCCTCCAAAGCGACTGATTGAAGTGATCGAGGAGAAGAGCGGTGAAGTGGTGGACGAAGGATCTAGAAATGAAACGTCTCGAAGTGAACCCCCTCTCAATGAAACGCCTCTCAATGAAACCCCCAACCGCATTGACGGCGAGCTGACATATCCCTCGCTGCTTCTGGTGAACAAGCAGGAAAAGCCTCAGCCCCCCAACGACGGGATCCCAACGATTTCAAAGCACCCCGAGAACCTGTCTCAGACGATGAAGAGCCACATCGCTGCAACAGTACCCGGCTGGAGAGCGTGGTGAGGAATAGAGAATCAGCCACGAGGAGGAGAGCGGTTGGAAGCTCACGGACGACGAGAAGGAGTTGTTGATGTCCATCAAAGCCGTGCCACTCGCCGTGCCGAAGAAGAAGGTCAGAGGAGCCGTGTGCTCGCTGGTGGACGTGCTGTGTGCGTACTGTTACGATGTGCGCATCACACAACACGACGCTTCGCCCGAGTCTGCCTGGACTATTTCCATCCTGTCGCCAACACTGTCGTGGCTGGCGCCCTCCACGTCGCTGCAACAGACTCTGATCCACTTCGCGCGTCGTGTGTTGATCTACCCGTACCTCCGTCGATACGACTTGGCGCGGCTGTGTGTGAAGGACTGTGCGCTGATTCTGAAGCTGGGGAAGCGGAGAGTGTTGAAGTGCCTGTTGGACGTGGGAGTGGGTGGAAAGAGTGATCGTTAGATAAAGAAGATATTCAAGTATTCTGATCGAAAGTACATATTGAACACACTGTATATCGACAAGTTCATTCTGTGGGTCCAGGTTTGATTTCGACTTGGAATTGATGGATAGACGCTGGATTATCCTTTGCTGTACGATGCTGCTGAGGAGATTCTGGTTTGAGGATTGGCATGCTTTGTGATGTGTAGTACCTCTTATCGACGGCGGTGACGAGAGAATCGCTTGATTTGGGAATACCTGAATTGGATGAGCAAGGAAAGGAGATCGTTTTGGAAGAGAACGCTGCGAAAGAGGAGGCGTGATGAGTGTCATGTGTTTGTTGAAGTTACCGATTCAGATCGCTAAAGGATGAGGGCGTCTTGGAGTTGCTTCTCCAAAACAAGAGTATGAGCTGTTTGATACTGTAACTGTCTTCTGGCTCATATGTACAAACATGGAAGTGGCTTTTCTGAGAGTTGAGAGAAGCGCATTACAGAGTTCTCTTGGACACTGTTATCTAATAGAACAGTACTATGAGCAACCATTTGGTAGTGATGTAAGCTATTTGCAAAAACAGCTGTGGATTGCATCAATGGAATAGCGTTTGAGTTGATATTCAAAACAGAGGAAGAAATTCGTACAATGCAGTATCACTTTAACAATGCTCGGAGAGCCCCAATGTCTGCAAATGAGAGAATGACGAAGAGAGTACCTCCAATGACCGTAGCGTTCTTCGTGTTGACGAACGCACTCTGACCAAGGCCCACATTGGTGAGACTGGGCATGTCTAATCATCATACACAATGAATGCGAATCACTCTCAAGAATGACAGAGTAGGGGTTAACAAAGGTGGGACTATAATACTTGGTGGTGGTTAACGCGGTGAGGTTGGGCAAATCTAGTCAGTCAATTCACTTAACAAGAATCACTTCGCATGATCAGTATGCTTGAAACGTCATACTTGAATGCAAATGCATGATAACCCATTTGAATGGAGGTCAATTCAGGCAGGTCTATTCAATCACTCACATCATAATCAATCACTCTCAAACACAACACGATAACATAACCTGAATGTATAATCAGCGAACACGAGCGACTTGAGAGAAGGCATGTCTAGTCATCACTCACTGTGAATGAGAATACCCTTCAACTCCAGTGAAGTATAAGTGAAGTCATCATAACCGATTTCAATCACTTCCAACGCATCCACATTCTCAATCTCAATCACACCATAGTCACAGAAGGAAATCTGATCCACCTTCAACGACTTCAGTGAAGGACAATCCTTCAAATAGAAATGACGATTTGGATTGCTATCACCCGTTCCTCTCTTCTTCGTGAAACTCCTTCTTCCAATCACCACACTCTCCAACTCACTCAATCCGGTGATGCTCAGAGTATCCACAAGAGAAAAGGAGTTATTCCCAATTTCCAACGACTTCAGCTTCGAGAATCGAGAGAAGTCCAACTCCGCGAAGTCGGATTCACCAACACCATTATCGATAACGATCTCTGTAACGCTGGAGTCCAGAGAAACCAACTCAGCAACACTCGTGACAGTCGCATTTGGATTCTTCTTCAGTCTGGGATTGTCAGCCAGCACGCCAATGTCTATTCATCACGCCATTCAACAGCACGTTCTTGAGCAGTGCAGGACCCAATACTGGTAAAACGAATCAGGAAGAACCACATTGGTGAGACTGGGCATGTCTAGACATCACTTCATTGTGGGTGAGAATCACTCTCGAGAGTGATGTAACGAGGATGGTAGAGGGTGGGACTGTTCTCGCCGGTGGTGGTCAGGGTGGTGAGTTTGGGCAAGTCTAGTCAGTCAATTCACTCAACAAGAATCACTTCGCATGATCAGTGTGCCTGAATCATCGTACATGTCGAAGCTCATTACGTTACTGCCCATTTGAATGGACTCCAATTCAGGCAAGTCTAGTCAATCAGGTGAAGGAGAAAGAGCCACTCTCAAATACAACACGAGAACAGTACTGGAACGCATTTGTACCAAGCAAGAGTGATTTGAGAGAAGGCATGTCTAGTCATCACTCACTGTGAATGAGAATACTCTTCAACTCCAACGAAGCATTGTAGAAATTGTAATTCCAGTTATTCAAATCACCAATCTCAATCACTTCCAATGCATCCACATTCTCAATCTCAATCACAGTGTAGTCAGAGAAGGACCAACGACCCATCTTCAACGACTTCAACTTGGGGCAATCCTTCACATACAAACGACGATTTGGATCATTACCATAGCTCCTCTTCTCCTTCGTGAAACTGTTCCACCCAATCTCCACACTCTCCAACTCACCCAACCCAACGATACTAGTCTCATTCACGTACATGAACGACTCGTCGCCAATCACAATACTCGTCACATTCTCGAATCGGGACAGGTCCAGCACAGTGAACGAGGGATCGTTGATGATCCCGCTGTTGAATACGATCTCACTCACGCTCGAGTCCAGCGATAACAAGTCTTCCAAATCGCACACTGTCGCGTTCGGATTGTGTCTCGGCAGATTCGGGTGACTTCCCAGCGCTCCGATGTCTATTCGTGAGAGAGGGATGCATTCACTGCCTCCGCG
>ERZ1106948.590-NODE-590-length-15261-cov-34.565369_pt1 | contig 15261 bp, 24 predicted proteins | sample MGYA00403673_ERZ1106948 | MGnify/ENA primary metagenome ERZ1106948 (study PRJEB35170, sample SAMEA104062409) | human gut metagenome | biome: human gut; feature: human-associated habitat; material: faeces | place: Denmark | collected 2012-05-07 ...
ACCCATGATGTGTCCACGGCAATCAATCACAACTTCCTTTTCGAACATTTCTACGGGCGAAACGTAAGCACAAAGAACGGATGGTCGGCACTGCGCCGACTCGCACACGGCGGACATTGCACTCTAGCAGCACACGCACGTACCTGTAGCAGTCACACAACGCTAATGTGGGCGATTGTCCTGACGGGTAGAAAAAAGCACCTCACGTGCGGTGGTTCGTTGGCTTCCATGGGTGGCGTAATACTACTGTCCCGATCACTCTTTATCCCATCGAAGGGAGCGTCTTTAGCGAATAGCGTTGTGCTGCAAACGCTTGGGAGATGTCCGTCGTTCGGTCTGTTCGGTCTGTGAGTACTCTTGAGAGAACACTTCTTCGCCCCTATGCGGCCGTTCGGTCGGCCCGGGGAATGCAACCCGTTTTTTCGAACCAAATCCGCTCCTTTTCGCGAAGATATCGCTTCGCGGAGGACAGGACTAGTGCATTTAGCAAATATGGAAAGCCCACATTATTCCTCATCGGTGGTATTGGCGGTACGCGTGACGGGGCGTGTTGATTGTAGTGGTCTACACCGGAGCGATTCTCGTGCAGGAGGAAAAGCTGCAGTTCGCCTCGAAGAGATATCCCAACTATTTTCGGAGGGCAATGCTCCAGCTCTCCGCCGGCATGGAGTAGGAGCCCTCTCTTCCGTTCCCATGTAGGTGGAGAGACATCTGGCGCCGCTACGAGATGCTGAGGAGAACGGAGTATTCGCGAAAAGCGAGTGGGTCTTCCGTGGGATCCCTGTGGGCGCGTTTCCGCGCGTGGTGGCTGGGACTCGACGACTACTATCGTTGCATCGCTCCGATCATGGGACTGAACGTGCTGGTGTGGATTCTTTGGAGAGTTCCTCGCTGCTACGGCACCATGACCAAGTACTTCCTCTGCCAGCCCTACGTGTCGAAGGCGTCCTCCCTCTGCGTAGGCGCTGGGACGGGGGGTGATTGCGTAGCTGTGCACCTTTTCTCACCAGGAGTTCTGGCACCTGGCGTGTAACATGATCGGTTTAGTGTCGTTCGGTCGTCTCGCGTACGATGTCCTCGGCAACGAGCAGTTCTACGCCTTCTATCTCTCGGCTGGAATGGTCTCCTCCTACGTGTCGTATCTGGCCAAGTTCGCGTTGCGCAGGACGGCGATCGCTTCCTTGGGAGCGTCAGGCGCGGTGTACGCTGTGATGGCGCTGGCTATCAAGCAGTTCCCGGGCATTTCGGTGTCCATCATCTTCCTGCCGTTCATTCCCATTGCCGGACGTGAGCGTGTCGCGGCTTGTTTACGTCGTAGCCTTCGCCTTTCTGGGTCTGATTCTGTTTGACGTGTTCGGACTGATTTCGGGAAGGACCCCGTTCGACCATCCTGCCCATCTCGGCGGCGCCGCCTTTGGCTACTTTTACGAGCCGTTCCGCGTTTGTCCCTCTCGTTTGGCTGATGACTAGGCGGTTCTCTGGAATCACTATCGCCAATTCCTTGTCACCAATTACAGAAAGATCCGTCACTGGGCTGTTTGTCGAACACACACGTCATATACTACAATCACTTCAAGTTGTTCAGTCGGTCGTTCAGGTCGTTCTGCTGCTGCGAGCTGCCAATGTTGTAGCTGCCGCGATTCACGAACGTGTCGGGCATGGACGGCATCTGGGGCACGGAGGGGAGCTGCAGGTCCGCGGGGAGCGACTGCATGTTGGGCGCGTTGCCGAACGGAAGGTCCGCCTGCGGAGGGAACGCATTGTTGCCAGCGGGCGGGAAGGCGTTGTTGTTCGCAGAAGGGAACGGCGCATTGCCACCAGCAGGAGGGAACGCGTTATTGTTCGCAGGAGGGAAGATGTTATCAGAGGGAGGGAACGGAGAGCCGCCGGAGGAGAAGGGCGAGTTGCCGCCGGCGGGCGGGAAGAGGTTGTCCGCAGAGGGGAAGGTGCTGTTGCCGGCAGGGGGCATGGACGTGTTGCCAGCAGGAGGGAAGATGTTTCCGCCAGCAGGAGGAGTGGGGGGCATGGGGGGCAGGGGAGAGTTACCGCCAGGAGGGAAGAGGTTGTCCGTCGAGGGGAAGGGGGAGTTGCCAGCAGGGGGCATGGGAGGCATGGGCGCGTTGCCACCAGCGGGAGGGAAGATGTTTCCACCAGAAGGAGGCATGGGAGGGTTGCCACCAGCAGGGGGCATAGGGGGATTGCCACCGGCAGGGGGCATGGGAGGATTGCCTCCAGCAGGAGGGATGGGTGAATTGCCACCAGCAGGAGGGATGCCGCTTCCAGAAGAAGCCATGCTGTCCATCAACGCAATGGGGTTCATCTGGTCAGCGTATTGGTAGGCAACGTTGTTCTTTCGGAGAATGTCCTGAAGCGTCTCCTCCACGCTGCTCGGATTCGGAATACACGGCGTGAGACGAGAACTGATGCGAGGATCCACGTCCATCTCGATGCCGTCGAGCAGCTTCCCGTAGTGGCTTTGGATGGCCTTGCAGATCTGGGGGAGCTCTTTGATGTTCACTCTTCCGTTGCAGTAGAGGATGGAGGCAATGTAACGACGCATATTTGACGGGATCGCCTGCTCGTAGTTCAGGGACTCGATACGAGCGTTGAAGGTCTGGATGTACAGATTCAGAATCTCCAGGGCAGCGACCGTCTTCTTGAGGTTGATCACGTTCTCGACCTAGAGGCGTCACACACCACCTCGGCACGTACAGAAATCTGTGCCAGCTCCACATCTCCATTTGAGTACTTCTTAGCAATATCCTTTCCCATGGCTAACGCCTGACCGTTTAACTCCTTCTGTCTCTACAGCGTGACCGAGGCGGTGAAGCACTACCAGCACGATGCGCGTCGCGCAAGAGGAGCAGAGGTAATTGAGCTTCACTTTGTCGAACTTGGGCATTCAGAACTGATTACGATTCCAAATGAAAGTAAATATGTAACGGGAAAGCTTGCAATCCAGTCTAAAGCGGTTTCAATCCAGTGATCCCGCCCACACTCGCTCGCTTCGTACACAGAACCGCAGCGCTTTTCTTTAACTGGACAGAGGCGATTTTCGCACTCCTTTCGGCTCCAATCTCACTTCTCGCTGCTTCTGTATCGGATAGCGAAGCAATGGGCAGAGCGATTCTCGGGGACGATCCAGAGGTGCTTCTCGCTCTCCCGGCATCGGAGAAAGGATGATCGAAGCACACAGAACAGAATAGAAAGCAACGGAGAGAACAAACACTATTCCACCATGAGTCGCCAATCCAAGAAGCGTCAAGCACCGAATCAGGGACAATCCAACCAGCACGAGGAGCGGGGCGATGCGGCTAAGGTCGTGTGTGAGGGAAAGACGGTCGAACAGAAGGAGAATCGAAAGAGCGAGATGAGCACAAATGAACGTGCCTACTCGTTGAAGCGGAGGTGACCTGTAGACGCATCTCAGCTGCGAGTGATCAAGCACGAAAGCAACATCACAGTCGAAGGCCAGACGGAGGATTTATCCGTTCCCGTATGGGTGTTTGCCGCGCGTTGAGGGTTAGGTCGATCAATTGTTCAAGAACGGCTTCCCCGAGGGAAGAATCGACTACTACACCGAGAGTGATAACCGCAAGCGTATCGGAAAGACGGAGGAGCGCCTGCTGACGGTGAACATCCCTGAGATCGAAACGAGCCTTAGAAAGGCTGCCGAGGTGCACAAAGAAGCGAGAAGCTACATCCAAAACCGAATCAAGCCCGGCATCCGATTCTGGGATATGTGCTGCGATTTGGAGGACAAGGTGCGCTTCCTGATAGGAGAGAACGGTCCCAACGTATGCGACATGAACGGTGTGCAATGTAGGCTGGCATGGGGTTCCCGACGGGCTGCTCCATTAATAACGTTGCCGCCCACTACACGCCGAACCCGCACGACATGTCGAGACTGCAGTACGGCGACGTGATGAAGCTGGACTTCGGCACGGAGGTGAACGGTGCCGTCTCCCGCCTTCTCTGACGCGTAGGGTACATCATCGACTGCGCGTTCACCGTGGCGTTCGACCCGCAGTTCGACGAGCTGATAAAGGCGACGCGGGACGCGACGTACACGGGCATCAAGCACGCCGGACTGGACGCGCGTCTGGGCGAGCTGGGCGGCGTGATCGAGGAGGTGATCAACTCGTACGAGGTGACGATCGACGGACGCACCTACCCGAGTGGCGGCTGTGCTGGCGCCTGACTCCTAGTCGTGCCGATCCGCAACCTGTCGGGCCACAGCATGGTGAAGGGCTCGATCCACGGCAGCAAGTGCATCCCGCTGGTGTTCGAGGACACGCCCGACCGCATGGAGGAGGGCGAGGTGTTCGCGCTGGAGACGTTCGCCACCACGGGCACGGGGTTTGCGGACCCCGCGCTGATGACGAGCCACTACGCGCTGAACCCGTCGCCGGAGTACCCCGTCATGTCGTGACGGAGAGCGGGCGTGACACGTAGGTGTCCGCAGGACGAGCGGCTTCTCAAGCACATCCTGCGCACCTTCAATACGCTTCCGTTCTGCAGACGGTGGCTGGACCGCGAGGACGGCGGTTCCTTTGCCGTGAACGGGAACCACGGCAGACAGGTGAAGTGCATCGACTCGCTGAACCGACTCGTGGAGAAGGGCATCGTGGAGGTGCGGGTCGAGGGAGGCGATGAGCATTAGGATTACCCCCCGCTGTGTGACCGACCCGGCAGTTACACGTCGCAGCTGGAGCACACCTTCTTGGTGAAGTGAGCGCTTGGTGGGGGAGTGAGGTGTAGGGAGAACTGCAAAGAAGTGTTCTCGATTGGAAACGATTATTGATTTGCACGGGCTGTTTGTTTGCACTATTCTCTGAGGGGCTCTCCACCTGGTTCATCATTCTTTTCTCTCAGTTGGCTTGTTTTCGAAATGGCCTTCTCGTGCTCGTACGGTGATGGGTGCGGAATGGTATACGTGAAAGGTCTTGGTTATCGGTTTGGTTAAGAATCAGCGTTGTCAATCGATACAAAGGACGTGAAGGGAGATTCAAAAGGACGTAGGAGTGCTTAACACGTCCTCATATCTAGCATCGTCCAAGTACTACATGAATGTGCACATATGGGACCGTGATAAACAAATGGGTGAAGCGTCTCGCATGGCTATCAACACTAGACAAGCCAATTACCCTGAACTCGACCATTGACAAGTCCCTTGTGTTTGACGGAATCGTCTACTATGGGAACACTTCCATCGTGGTGTCGCTGCTCTCGAAGCACTTCTGCGGTCGATGGAGGACGGAGTGCTCGGCTTCATTCCGGCTGCTGAATTGCATCTATCTGAAGTGGATGCAGGAGCGCCAGAGCGATTCTGCGGACAAGTTTTCTCCCCTGCAAGAAGAAACGGAATTCACTCCGCACGTTTCGTTTTTGTCGAAGGAGGACAGCATCGCCTACACGCTGCCGTTTCAGAAAATCGAGTTGGAGGGGAATGGGCGCGCTGATGCGTAGTCTGCCGCTGAAGAGTCCGGATGGCGTTGTTATCGCTACCATCCACTTGATCACACTCTTTATTCCCTATGCTGTTCGGAAACCCTGGGAATCGCGTCCCCCGCTGATGCACATGGCGGCCATTCTCGGCGATGTCCCTCTGCTGAAGCGCGCAGTGGACATTGAGAATCGTGGCGAACTGTGGAACTTCAAGGTATGCGCGACTGATCATGTTCATCCTAGTCGCTGAACCCGCTCACCATCGCGCTCATCTCCCACAAGAAGCAGGCGTACGAGTTCCTGATCCAGCTGCACGAGTCGCACTCCTTCATCACGGACAACACACACCGAGGCAAGTGGCGCCACTCTCCGTGCCTTAGCCGTAGAACCATCTTCCACTACGTCGCCATGTGCGGCGACTACCGCTTCCTCCGCATCGTCATCAACGCGCTCCCGAAGAAGCAGGACATGCCGATGGTATTCCACGCGCGTCGGCGTCAGTCATAGTACCTGCAGCGTCCCGATGAGTTGGGCGAAACGCCCATCTTCTGCGCGATCCACAAGCACGACGTGAAGATGGTGCAGTCGCTCATCCGATGCGGCTCGCTGCTGGACACGCGCAACAACCAGGGCAACACGCCGCTCATGGTGAGCATTCTGGAGAAGCAGGAACCCATCGCGCTCTTCTTCGCCTCGCTGAGTCGCATCGGACCCAACCACGCCCGCGTGTACTAGTACGACAAGGAGTGTGTGTGAGACGTAGCGCCACGCCCGCCAGCACCAACAGCAAGGGGCAGAACGCGCTGATGCTCGCCGCGCGCGAGGGCATGCTGCTGGTCGTGCGGCGACTGCTGCACTGCCACGTTCCCGTTCTGGCTGTGGACGTGGAGGGCAAATCGGTGTTGCACTACGCGTTTGAAGCCCCGCTGAATCAGATGGGCATCGTGTGCGCCATTCTCGGCATCAAGAAGACTCCTGTCGTGAGTGACATTACGCGCGAGTGTAGGGGAGCGGGGACGAGGTGAGGCGTAGGGGTTGTGAGCAACCACGTGAACACGGACTTGATCTCGATCACCTTCTACAACAAGGACACGGTCGATGTGCTTCTGAAGGACTGCGAGGAGGAGGTGAGAACGCTGCTGAAGGCGATCGTGGAGAACACAGAGGTGCGCGAGAACACGGGCTTTGTAGATGAGGATGACTATGATTGTCGTGTTTGTGGCAGAAATGACAGAAATGACAGAAATGACAGTGCATCACACCATCCAATGGGGAGAGCGGTTGGTGGGAATCAAAGACAATTGCTCCGATGCCGCCAAAGAAAACGGGGTCTCGTAAGAAGCGAGACAAGATGCGTGCTGCGCAAGTGGTAGGGAGATGTGGTGCGTCCTTGACGTTGTAGGAGAAGAACACGATATCGAGAATGATGGGCACGTCGCAGCTGTTGGCATACGGTGATATGTCAAAGGTGCCGGGGAATTTCGAGATGGAGTGCCAGGAGTGCGGAATGAAGCAGAAGAACCGTGCTTTTTGCTATTTTTGTCACGCCGTTGGTCGAACCCGACTGGAATAAACGATAGGTTCAGAAACTTCCCGTGTGCGCGCACTGTGGACGCATGAAGTGCTCTGGCGTGGGCACAGATTGCTTGGTGAAGCACCCCGGAACTACGGTGACGGGCATGAAGTTCGTCGGAGCGATTTGCGACTTCTGCGAGGCCTTTGTGTGTCATTCAAAGAAGTGTATCCAGGAGCACGCGTGCGCGTGCCCGTTCCGCGAGAGTCCGGATCCCGGTTCGCTGAGCATCAAGTGCTCCGAGTGCCAGCGCGATGTGTGGAGTCATGGAGGGCGCATGTACCAGTGCAACATCTGCGGGAAGTGGAACTGCCAGGACGACCAGTTCGAGCACCAGGCCATGTGCCAGACATTGGAGGGGGAGAGCTACAAGTGCATTTCGTGCAACAAGCGAGGACAGTGGTCCTGCATGCGATGCAAGATTAGTTACTGCGACACGCACGTGCTGTCCGCGTTGAACGTACGAATCGATGGAATTGCGTCCCCTGTAGAAGGATCGGAACGGTGTCTATCGTTGCAAGCGCTGCCAGTACGAATTGAAGGACGTGTCCAATTTGTCGTTGAGCGGTACTCCTTTTTGCGAGCAATGAGCTGTAGTGAAGAAGCATGAGTATGGAAGACAGGGTGTGTACCAGGAGTCGCAGGATGATGACGACGACTACGCTAGTTACGGCGGATATGACTACGGCGCGGAAGAGGGCAGCGAGGATGAGGATGAGGATTGAGTTCTTTTAGTTGTGCTTCCTGTTTCCAACAAAACCTACAGTCAATAACGCCTCCTTCTGCGCATTCCCTCTCTCGGAGCCTCCTCCTTCTTGACCACAGGAGGAGCAACGGGCGTGGGCTTCATAAAAAAGAAAATCACTTTCAGCGACATGGCGGCCAGGGCAAACGTGAAGGAAATCGACAGGAAAAAGCGCGTAATGAACGGGAGTTTCATGAACGAAGACATGAATCGCCCGTAGTAGAAGCGAGCGACCGAGTAGAGCTCCGGAGACAGCGTATCTACGGTGAACACGCAACGAAAGGCAGTACTGTCCACGATCGCTTCTAGGTACTCCTGAATGGCATTTCGCTCGATCTTCACCGTGCGATAGTAAATCCCCGTCTACACATCACTCCCAGGACAAGGACATGCTCGTTCACTCAGTAGCAGGCCACACGGAATCTTGCTCGCATCAACTCCGAAATGAGAAACGTACTCGCCCCACTCCTCTCCGTCCAGAAATGCAAACGCAATTCCCTTCTTGCACTATGCGTTATCCCTTCCGTCCACGACAACTCTTGTCGGCAGAGAGCGCAGAATATGCTTGATTTCCGCCATCCGAGAGGGATCCAAGAGAATTACCGAATTCACCACCAGCAGGAAGGTCTGCTTTCCGCTCTGAACAATGTCGCTGAACGCCTTGCCACGGTACTAGGACGATTACCCCGACAGACAACGCATACTTCGGGGAAGAGAGGGAGCGTGCGCTGACGAATCCACTCCAACAGGCTGTCTTCGTCTTGCACGTCGCCGTGGTAATAAACCGGATCCACTTCATCTTCGATGCGCACCACAAACGGCAGCTGAATGGGCGGGAATGCCTGCAAATACGTGTCCGTTGCACCGAACACGGCGTAGAGGAGGAGGTTGTCCGAAGCATTACGGAATTCGGTGAGAAGGTGTTGGCTTCTTTCAGAGTCGTCCTATCCTCATCAGTACAAGCAAGAATGCGTACGTAAACGCAAATGAACACCACATTGGCGGAGTGAGTGAGTTGGTCATAACCCTCCTTGGAGTCGAAATAGGTGACGGACTCGACTACACTCAATGCAATGCACGACGCGTACCGTTCAACGAGTCGCACATGTCGATTAGAGAGCGAAGAGACTGTCTTCCGTAGAAGTCGTGGATCGCGTTGTTGATGATGTACTTTATCCAGGGGAAGGAGCGCACGTTCATTCTCTCGCACAGTCCCTTGTCTACAGAGCAATCGACGTAGCCCAGTCCAATTTCCTCGTTGTATTTGGCTGCCAGGTAATCCACGTTTATGTTCATTTCATTTCGAACCGAAAAGGGCGTCTATTCATCACGAGTCACGAAATCGAGAGCAACGTTCTGAAACACGACGACCCATTTCCCATCCTTTATGGTATCGTCGAACGTTTCGTTTCGCAGCATCTTGACGTAGGAATCTTGAGTATCAGCGCAAGGCGCCAAACCCTACCCGAGAACGAGAATCCATAAATGCGATAGATGAGCAGAATAGAGAGAAGATGGAAGTAAAACCTGCGTAGTTCCATTACCACCGCCAAATCATTATTTCCTTGATCCAGCCACCTTCATTTCACGTAGGATATGTGTGACGAGTGCTGCAGCTCTCTCGGACTCCATATGCGTGCTTCTGTTGATCATCGGAGGCACTCTTTCCAGAGCCGAGATAGAATACCAGGGATGAATTGCTGCGTCCATGTGCACATTTCTGTGTGCGCCATGCCAAGATCGATTCTAACAGTGTATGTAGACAAACAGACGGGATTGACAACGATGAGCAATAACAACTAAGCAGTTTACCAGTCATCATCATCTCCGCCGAAGAGACCGCCTCCGCTCATATCCACATCTTCCTCTTCCTCCTCTTCCTCCTTCTCCTCCTCCTTCTTCTCCTCAGCGGGAGCAGCGGCACCAGCAGCAGCAGGGGCAGCAGCACCTCCAGCGGGAATGGAGACAAGCTTCTCAAGTCCCTCCTTGATCATCTCCTCGATGTTCTTTCCCTCGAGGTCAGCAAGGAGCTTCTCAATCTTCTCGTCTTCGGCTTCAGCACCGACGGACTCAAGAACGGTCTTGATGTTCTCAGCCTAGGCGTTATCGACACCGCAGTGGGTTGTACAGTGGGCTTCTCGTTTCCTCCGAGAACGAGCATGAGGTAAGCACTAAGATGTCTCATCTACGGAACGGTCAGCTCCTCTCCCTCCACGTCTCTCCCATCGACTCCGAATCGGCAGTCACGCCCATTCACCACACAACCTACCGTAATATCAAGTCTTTATCTCTGAAAAGAAAGGCTCCTTCATAATCGGTGGGGGTAGGCTCACCCAGGGGTAGCGTCACGACAACAAACACGATTTCTTAGCAATTACACATTTTGAGACGCCAGCTCCTTCGCAAATCGGAAGTACAGCGTTTCTCTCGAAACGCCGCTCAGCAAACGCCACTCACGCAACACCTCTTCTGACAGATCGCTCTGCGCCGCCTTCGAAGCACTTTCACAATCACCGCAACGGATCTGCATGTACAGCGCGTGAAGGGTGCTCATCTTGTCCAAGGCCTTTCCATCGGCACTCATCAGCAGCTCCTTCGCCGTATTGAGCGCCGCACACAGGTTCTCGGGAACGCCACTGTCCGGCTCCGCGATCTGCGGCACGCTCCCCGGCTTCCCCGGCAACTCCGTGAACACCGAGCCCGATCGCACACGTCGCTTCTACTCGTCACCTCAGCACGCCGTCCGAACCTCGCTCGGGTCGGGATGATGCACGATGTCGTTCGCGCGCTGCTGTCGCACGCGAGTCAGAATTGCCGCCTATTTCCGTCACCCCACCCCACTGTGCGTACACGCAGCCACCGCGTCCACTGCGCCTGCTCCCTGGCGTCCTTGAACACGAGACGAATCGGCTTGATGTCGGTGGTGACCTACGCCTCACGCCTCTCCGCCACCGCGACGATCAGCCCGTTCTTCTCCACGCTGGAGTCCACCTCGACCAGTCCGCAGGCCTCGAGCGGGACGATGAGGTGGGGGTTGTACTTGCCCAGCCAGTTCATCTTCGCGTACAGCAGGATGTCGCTGAACAAGAAGAACTACGCGTCACGCCCTCCCCGCGCCGCTTACACGATACTCCTTCAGCACGCCGCGATGCGTTCTCTTCGTGAGGACGCCGTCGTACAAGAACTTCCGGCCCTCGGCTTCGGGAACGCTGCCCGGCTTGAACAGCTCCATCTTGTCCTCCACCTTCTTCAGGTCCAGCGACGCGGAGTAGCAGTCCTTCAGCAGCGAGATCAGCTTCTCCAGATGCAGCATCTTTACCACGTCCTCCTTCTCGCCGTCATCGATCACGTCGAGGTCCTTCGCCGCCTCGCTCTGCAGCTCCTGACTCATGCTGTCGCGCAGCTGGCCCGTCACGCGCGTCATCACGTCCACGAACGACTTCTCGGGCGCGTCCAGCGACAGGAACCAGCAGCTCATCAGGCAGAAGCGGAGGATGTCCAGCGACTTCGCCAGCAGCTCGTTCTGCAGGTGGCCCTTCACCAGCACCACGTCCAGGTAGATGTCCAGCTCCAGCCAGATGCAGCGGAACAGCGTCTCGATGGTGTCGGAGGAGCGGCCCTTGTCGAACAGCTGGATGTTCACGCGGTACTCCTTCAGCAGCGCGATGTGCGTCTGCACGCAGCTCAGCAGCGCGATGTGCTCCTTCTGCGCCGGCGGCAACTCCACCACCTTGTTCTCCACCTGGTTCGGCATCTTGATCTCGTTGTTCACGATCGACCAGTACAGCTTCGTCATCATCGCCTATCCCTCACGCCCCGCACGCGCCGCTACCGTGTCCAGCGGCTTGCCGTGGTCGATGTCGCGGTTGTTGTTCAGGAACTGCGGCAGCGTCATCTTGTTCTGCGGCGCCACGTTCGGGTTGTGCGCGTCGCTGTTCAGCAGGATCGTCGAGTACGCCAGGATCATCACCACGTCGGAATCGCGGAACTTCGTGGGGTTGTCCTCCCAGTAGCACTGCGCGAACGCGGTCACCAGACGGTCGATCTTCTGCGCCTCGCCCGGGAGTCTGAACCCGCACTTGGTCAGGAAGTGGCGCACGGCGATGTCGAAGTCCATGCCCTTCCAGTTGGTGCCACCTACGCCTCACGCCCACACCCCACGGCTACGCAGGAAGCGATAGCGGATCTGATCCATAAGGTTGCGCTCCTCCGAAGTGGTGCCGCCGTCGCTGCCCAGGTAGTCGCCCAGCTCCACCTCGTCGAGCTGCGGCAGGTACAGGAAGATGAACTTCACGATGCCCTCCGCCGTTCGCTCGATCACGCGCGAGGCGATCAGTCGGGCGATGCACTTCTTCACGCCCTTCTCCTTCGCCAGCGCCAGCGCCTCCTTCGTCACGCCCTGTCCGTACGGGGAGATCGCGGACCCGTACAGGTCGCTCTCGAGCGTGATGTGCGACGGCACGCGGCCTCGCGTGGACTTGTACAGCTCGGTGACCTCCTCGATGGGCGACTCCGCGGCGGGGTTGGAGGACGAGATGGAGTTCGCCGCGTCCACCACCTCCTTGGCGATCATCTTCAGCAGGTCGCTGCCCTCGCTGGCGACGCGCAGCTCCTCGGGCGTGGGGTTCCTGCCGTCCTTGTACTGCGCGACGTAGTCGCCGCACCAGTCGATGAGTTCGGTGACGGGGTTGAAGGGCGACTCCTTGTTGTCGTAGTTGACGAAGGCGTCCACGAGGTACTCGGTGATGCTGAAGAGGTTGTGGAAGAAGTGGAGGATCTCCAGCTTGGTCGAGGACAGCGTGGCGGGACTACGCGTGAGCGAGGGAGAGAGCGGGAACGATTGCAGGAGCGACTGCAGGAACTTGAAGAGGATCCCGAGTTCGGTGATGAGCTCCTGGCGGTAGAGACTACGGTGAAGGCGAGAGCGCACGCCTACTTCCACAGCGTGAAGATGAGGTCGGAGGCGCTGTGCAGCACGCTCAGGTTCATCGTCTCGTCCACCGTGAGGCCCAGCAGCAGCGAGGGACAGAGGATGTAGCGGTACACGGGGATCAGGTACAGCTGGAACGAGGAGGGCGCGGTGGTGCTTCCGTAGCTGATCAGCTCCTTCAGCACCTCGTAGTACTCCTTCTACCCGTGACGCCAACACCGCGCGCTCACTCTGCCCTGCTTTCGCATCAGCACGATCTCCATGAGGACCAGCAGCGTGTAGTTCTGGTGCGACAGGCGCGAGCTGACGCACTGCGAGATGGCGATCATGTCGCCCACGATGTCGTCGATCATCACGTTGCCCGCGCTCTCCAACATCGACCCGAAGTCCGTCATGATCTTCGTCAGCACCTCGCCCTTCTTCTCCTCCTCCTCCACGTTCATCACGCGCTCCTCCATCAGCGACACGTAGCTCTTCACGCCCTTGCTCAGCTGGTCGTACAGCTGCGACGCCTCCAGCCCCTGCTCCTGCAGCGCGCCCAGACTGAACTGCAGCAGACCCATGATCTGGTTCACCAGGAACATGCAGGTCTGCGGAATGGTGGGGAAGGACCCGACGATCTTCAGCACGAGGTTGATCAGGTCAGTGGCGTAGGCCTCGATGGAGGTGAGTCCGCAGTCGTAGATGGAGGAGAGAATGACCTCCAGCAGCGGGTCGTTCACCTCGCCGGCGACGGCGGTGGGCGCGGAGATCACGAAGTGGTAGAGGTGCTCCAGCGCGTTGCGCGTCAGCGAGATGTCGTTGGAGTGGATCGTGATGAGGAGGGGCAGCAGGCGGCGTGTGTTGAGGAGCAGCTGCTCGGAGAGGGCGTGAATTGCAGCGTTATGTGCTGCGTCTGTGCTGTTCTCTTCCTTCTGTTCTTCCTCTTTCTGTTCTTCCTTCTGTTCTTCTTCCTTCTGTTCTTCCTCCTTCTTCTCCTCAACAACCTCCTTCTTCTCTTCAACAACCTCTTTCTTCTCTTCAACCTCCACGGAAGCCTCAACCTCGCTCTTCTCCGCACTCACACTGTCGACGAGGAACTGAGGAGAGCGGAACAGCGACAGCCAGTTCTACACGTCACAGCCTCCCTCCACCTCCACCTTGTTGAAGGCGAGATAGTACGGCTCGCTGCTCTTCTCTCCCAACAGCGCGTCGTGTCCTCCCACAGTCTCGCGCACAGGGAACCCTTCTACTCCTCACAACACTCAGACACTTCCACCCTCGTCGAACTCCTTCTGTCTCTGCGTAATCATCTTCAGACTCGTGATTCGCATCGCGCGGCGACTGTACTTCACGCACAGGTAGACGGACTTCCCCTTGCTGTGGGGATTCAGATTCGCATCTTCTCCAGAGGGGGTGTTGCGGATGACGGTGAAGCCAGCCGGGACGATCTCCCTGTGGTCCAGAGAAATGAGGGCGATGTGTGAAAGGAATTGGGGAGAATCCACTGTTGACGGCTTCACAGCGATAACGGTGGAAATCTACGGTATGAAAGGGAGTGCACAGCATCACTTTATGTGGAAGACTCTCCTCCGGCATGAGATACTCATAACCCTCTGGGAGGGGCTCGTTCTACAAGTCACGGAAAGGAGGAGAGCGAACGATCGACACGACCGTGACGTCACTGTAGCCGAGAGAGAGATCGTCGCTTATCTTCACGATTCCGTTGTTGTCGATCTCCAAGCTGAAAAATGAGTTACACTACCCGTCTCACTACGCATCGGCAGCCTTCAACAGAGGAGTATTTCCTTCGCATTGAAGGGCACAGTACAGGGAAAACAGGAACGGTATCTGCAAATAACGTACTCTGCTGCGAACCCACTTTCTTCTCAGATCTCTCTTTCAATTCTCCAATAGCATTCGCTATGTGGTTTTGGAACGCAGAATCCACAATTGACATTGTATTTGTGCTATCTACTTGTGAATCACACACCTCGCATCGTGCCCTGACTATCCATTTTCGGTTCGACAGTATTCAACACAGATTCCTGCCGAAATCCCGTTCCGTAGCAACGGGAGTTTCATTGTTTGTGTGCTACACTCCCCTCTCCCTCCGATTGAAACCATTGCATTCTCCGTCATGCGCTCTATCGCCCGGAGCCGAAAAGAGAAGTCCATCGTCGGATTCACAACTGTGTGACTCTCGCCTCCAGTACGTGTCTATGGTGAAGGCATACACAAACGATCGTGTTTTGCGTTCCTTTCCTCAAGAATAATGGGAATCGCAGTGGAACCCCTGGGTCGAGGAGGAGTATTCTTCGCATGCAGCATAATTCCCAATCGCGTGGGGGTAGAATTGGCTCCTTTCTGCCTTTCTTTTGATGGCACATTTCTATTGAGGGAATCAATTAGACACTATGGTACGTGATGCTTTGCAGTTGCCACCTTTGCTTCCATGTTGCAGTTCCATTTCTGACTCTCTGTAGGGTATTGACTTAATTGCTGGAGGCCGCAAGTGCGGACACAAGACAAGAGAGGCTCCCAAGAGCGACAACATCTATCTCGCTCTTCTGGTCAAGGTAGGAC
>ERZ1106948.591-NODE-591-length-15254-cov-32.995000_pt1 | contig 15254 bp, 22 predicted proteins | sample MGYA00403673_ERZ1106948 | MGnify/ENA primary metagenome ERZ1106948 (study PRJEB35170, sample SAMEA104062409) | human gut metagenome | biome: human gut; feature: human-associated habitat; material: faeces | place: Denmark | collected 2012-05-07 ...
GAAACCAACAAAAGGAACACAGAAATCGGGCGTCTTTTTGGAGGGGAGTTCAAAAGCGGAAAGGGGGTGACAGTTTGATGGCGGAGGGCGTGCTATATCCGCTGCTCTTTGGGTTGTCCGTCCATTGGTTCCGGATGATGGTGTCGAAGCAGTAGGATCCCGCCTTGCTATCCTTGATGTTCTTGAAGGCTATGTTGGAGTCGACGGACACGCCGCAGAGATCGCACAGTTCGGTCCAGATCAGGCAGGCTTGGGAACAGAAGTACTTGTTTGTCAGCGGCTTCGAGTGACTGTCGATGTGCTGTCGGATATCGTTGATGCCCACCACCCCGTCGTTATCGACATCCATGACGTTGAACCAGAAGCGCAGACTGTGGTCCTGCATGGCGTCCTATACGTCACTCATGACTGACTTGCATTACGTTGAATAGCACATTGAACATGGCGTACGCTTCGTAGGACAAAATGGAGTCGGAGTGGACGCCGAGCATCCCGTTGATAAGCGATATGGATCTGTGAAGCGCGAGGTCCGTCAACTTGTGCACCATGCACTCCATCAGTTGTTCAAAAGTGATGCACAAGTAGTGATGCGATGTCGGCGACTGGATGCTGCAGAGATAGCACTGCTTTTCGAGTAGCGGGAGGTCGGAATCGAGACTGAGCGCGATGGTCTCGAATCGAGTGACGATTTGCTGCGTGAAGGCGGGAGCGAAGGGGACGACAGCGCTGATGGACTTAGTTTTGAGGTACTCCAGAATGGGGAGCTACGCGTCACTCTCAAGGCGTTCCCTTACCAGATTGGAGTGGAGGATCTCGCGGCGCTGCACGTGGAGCGAGGTCAGTCCGTTCAGCTCGAAGAGAATGGCGATGGAGACGGTGGTGATGTAGAGGCAGGAGTGCACGCACAGGCGCGAGCGGTCTTCCACCTTGCTGGACTGACTCTCATGGATCCCGTCGTACGCGAAGTCGCTCCAGTAGAGGAAGTCGCAGATCATCTGCTTGATGTCTTCGTAGCGAATGGAGGCGTCCGTAGAGAGGACGGCCAACAGTCTCTCCTTCCCGTCGAGTCCGAGCATGAGTCCTTCCCAGAACTCCAGGAAGCTCGCGCGCTCGATGACGAAGGGGTTCCAGGAGGGTCCGAGTCGCCAGGGTGGGACGAGGAGTGTGTCGTTGCAGCAGGATTCGGGGTAGTGGAGTTGTTCTTGGAACTCGTCGCGTTCTGTGCTGGGCGTGTGCGTTGTGTCTTCCGTGGTGTGTTCTTGAGTGGTGGGTGCGTGGTGGGGTTCTTCAGGAGTTTCAAGTTCTTCAGGAGTTTCAAGATCTTCATAGGAGCGAGGGTATCCTTCAACCACTGAAACAGGAGATTGCTCATTCACTGAAACAGGAGATTGCTCATTCACTGAAACAGGCTGCTCATCAACTGAAATAGAACCCCCTTCAACCACTGAAACACCCACCGAACACCCATCCTCCTCACCCACAAGAGCATTCGTGAAGGACTCAACCCCACCACTCCCCCTCTGCACCTCGCGCGTGCAGTGAACGAACTGTTGGTACTTGCGGAGGATCGACAGGTGAAGAATGGGCGGGACCCCCAGCTCCTCGCTCAGAAGGCGAGAAAAGGCGTCCTTCGAGGATTCACACAACACGAACTGATTCCCCTTGAAGAAGTCGAGCAACACCCTCAGCTCCGGCTGGTGCTCGAACGACAGGTAGCTGTTCTTCGTGAGGATGTGAGGAAGAATCGAGCGCGACGTCGCCTCCACCAGCAACTGGTCGAACTCGAACTTCAGGCGGTCATAGCGCTGCTGCAACAGCTGCTGCTCCGCGGAGAGCTGAGTGATCTGCTGCGCGAAGCGGTAGTTTCGCTTCCTCACCTTCGCGGACGAGGGCTTCTCGCTCTCAGCAGCGCTCTGACTCTCGAGGACGGAGGAGGAGGGCAGCAAGGCCACCTGGTTGTGATAGATGGTTCGGTAAACCTGGTTTTCTTTGATGACGCGCTGAAAGCGCAGTCGGAGGATCTCGAACGTGACGGGTTTGAGGCTACGGTGAAGCAGAAAGCGAAGTGATACAGGAACTCGGCAGCGCCGTGCAGCAAGCAGCTCTCGATGAGCGTCTGGTCCCTTGAGGCGGACAGCACAATCACAGGAATGAGAAAGAGGTGAAGGTCGTTCTTCATCCTGCTCAGAATCTCCTCGCCCTTCATTTCCTCCATGTCCCAGCTGATCAGCGCGATGTCGTACTGGAGGTGAGAGTCCAACCCACAGGCTACGTTCCACTCCTTCTTCAGGTGAATGAAGGCTTGCTTGGTGGAGGTGAACAAGTCGGAGTGGCAGTGGCAGCGACGTAGAATGATTCTAGGGGACACACACATCACAGCACACACTGCAGAGAGGATAGAGTCGCGCTGGAACTGTCGATGCATATCGCGTGATAGGCCGTGGCGTTGTCGTCCTACGCTGAGAGGCGCACACAAGGGAGTACGGGAAGCGTCATCGCATCCACTCTCTGCAGAATCTCGCTCACCTTCTGAAGCGATGGAGGGTACGTGAGGAGGTAGTAGTGGAACAGATGCTGTTGCTGCTGAAAGAAGTGGTAGTACTTCTGCTGGTCACCATGGAGAAGAGGGACTACTTCCTTGCACACCAACAGCAGCGGAGCCTCGTAGGCGAGCGGGTCGATGGTCATGGACGTGATGAGATGGATCCACGAGGTGTCATTCCCGAAGACGTTCACACACACAAGGGAAGCCGCGTGCTTCTTGCAGGACTGGATCAGATCGTTCATGGTGGAGGTGATGACGAGAAGGAAACCGCGCGAGGAGAAGAAGGAACGAATCGAGCTGATCTCTTTCGATTCGAAGTTGCAAACGATGATTATCTTCGCATCTTGCACTTGCATGAAAACAGAATCACTCCCCGACAAGATCTTTCGGGCGTCTTGTCAATCTGAAACAGCGATGAAACTCCCATCATGGATTCTCACATCCATAGAAAGACAAAATAGAGTCCGCTTTGCTGCTAGCATTCCTCTTTCCGAAGCCAACAACGAATGGAGACTCGAATCGAACCGGAAGGCGCTACCGAAGTAGCTGACTATAGTAAGTCGATATGGCGTCCCCATCACACCGTAGATCTGAGGAGTGGAGAAGTGAGTTGTTTCTGCTTGTTTCGACTCTGTAGCCCATATTGAGTTCTACGCCGCTCCTTCTCACAAATGTTCCTTCGTCGATGTCCATCACGCAAATCCAACTCTATTTTTCAACTTTTGTACCCATTTCCTCCATGACCGTCATTCGCGATGAGACCGACAGATTGAAATGTACTTCCTTTTGCTTGTCTTCAGCGTAGATGAGTGCATCATTTCTGTCGATAGTCAATTCGTGTCGCAGTTCATGGAGAGTGTGAACAACCGCGTCACTTTCCCCGGGGTGATTTGCGTGTTGTGCTCTATAACCCAAAGATGCACAGTGCCGTGACTGTCAGCTGCTTCAACCAGGTTTTGCCGAATTCCGGCGCGTGCTCTTCTCGCAGCGCGTCTCCTGCAGCAGTCCACTCGCTCTATCAAACATCAGACTATTTCTCTGGAGGCTCTTTCACTGATTCCCAATTCCACAACAATGAGTTCTATGTTCCTCCTGAAGTTAGGCAAGTGGTCATCTCTTTATTGGCTGACATCTAGGTGACGCCCGACTCGTCCCTCGGAAGTCGACAGTCGCTCATTGGAACGCCGGAGCCTGCAGCGCCAGTGAAGGAGCTTTCCGCAAACGTGAGTCCACTCTTTGGCGCGCACCACCTTTCGATCGGCAACGAGGACCTCAAGCCCATGATCGCTGCCAATCAGTCTCTGAGCTTCGACGAGTCATTCAGTGACATGGACAGAACCGCCCGACGAAAGATGAGCTACACACCAGAGAACGACTCGTCGCCGTCTCTCTTCGCGACGTTCAATCCCAACCGGTTCTGCTTCCCGCGACCGTTCGAGCCCGTCTTGGACCACTCCGTCGCGCTCACCCGAGGAACGCCGCGTGCGTTTCCGGTAAACCACCAAGAGGGTAACGGTGAGGGAGTGGAGTGACGGATAGGTCCGGTTGGAGCCAACCTCTTCGTCTACCACCTGCCGCAGTCACTGACCGATTCTGATCTGGAGACGATCTTCTCTCCCTTCGGTACGGTGGTTAGTGCCAGAGTGTACATCGACAAGGACACGGGCGAGAGCAAGGGATTTGGCTTTGTGTCATATCAGTCCACGGAGGCGGCAGAAGCGGCGATCATATGCATGAACGGGTTTCAGGTGGGAACCAAGCGACTGACTGTTCAACACAAGAAGGAAAAGCAAAAGCCGTAGTGGTGTGGACGGTGGATGAGTTGTAGAGCGGCTCGCATTAGCGGAGTGCAAGACATAAGAATCGGGCAACCGATTTGACTCTATGTTTCTTTAACAAACAGTGGTGCACTAGCTATTCACACTCTGCGAGGGAAGGGGAGAAACGGACTACGGGTCAAGGAGACCATCAACGCCTACTGGATCGAACTGGGTGCCATTCCCGTCGATCCCGAAATACTCGATCGTCTGCTGCAGTATCTTCGGGTTCTGGAAGTCCTTGTTCTCCTTCATCTTCTCGACGAAGGACCGGTTGTTCTGCCGGTAGTACTCCAGGTCTCTCTGAATTGAATCCTCGACCTCCTTCATCTCTTCGGGTGACTACACCTCATCGGCCTCTCCCAGCCGCGTACAAGTCCTTCTGGCGCTCTATCCATCCGCGTGACAAAGAATACCGGAGCAGCGGGGAAGCGGAAGAACCCTGAGAACAATTCTGGATACCCACCTCCTATCCAGGCTCCAGTCGCGTGAATGCAACAAACACCCCATACGCAAATAGCACGCAGTACACCAAAAGCGGTTAGTTGAGCTTCTCCAACTCTCTGATACGGTTGATAATGGCCGTCTTGTTGACATCCAGCACCTCTCCAGCGACAATATAGTTATCCATGATCTCGTAGACCTTGTAGAAACTGTAGATGATATCCATCTCGCAGACGCTCTTGAAATACATATCCAGGGTCTCGACCAGGAAGTGGATGGTCTCCAGAGTGAGAAGTTCGTTATCGTTAATATCCACGGCCACCGTGAAGAACAAACCAGCGTAACGGCGCGTAATCAGTTTGTACGTACTAAACTCAATGAAATTCGTTACCTTCGTGTCTCTCGCAGACACCAACTTATGAATCTCGTTTTCGAGACGAGTTTGTTCCTCAAACTCCACGGGGATATACCACTTAGAAAGTCTCGTCTTTCCCTGCTTATTCTGAAGTAGTAAATATCGAATCATTCTCTCTCTGAAGGAATATGTGTAGAAAAATGGAAATGGCCAGTGGTCCCTTGGTTATCAAAGCATCCATCACTATTCGCGCATCCTGTGTCGTATCGACCGCGAATCCGCGTTGGCGTGATTCCGTAGACGGATCGCAATGCCATAGTGCTATGGGTGGCTCGTTCCGTTCATCACTCCATTTGTGCTCCACCTCCGCATGGAAGAGGGAGGTCGCTCCACTGCAAACAGCAGCAAGCAGATGAGGTTGAAAGCGAGAAGAAGAAGCGAGAGCAAAAATCGGGGCGATTTTTGCACCAACTCAAAGAGGCAAAAACGATTCATCCGCCTTTCTGTTGACTGTTCCAGGACCGCGATGAGCTCCAACAACGACAGCCAAGTGGAACGCGATCGAGAAGAGGTGGAAAGCCTCAATCGCCGTCTGCTCGAGAGAGACATGAAGGCGACGCGCAATACATCTTCGCTGAACCCGATAGCGGTTGATTCGGAAATCAACAAGATGAGCGAGGAGCAGAAGCGGAGTCTCGTTCCTCAGCTTCGAGAGCTGTCACGCCAGGAGTACTTGCAGAAGAGAGAGAAGATGAAATTGGAACTGCTGCAGAAGGAAGTGGAGGAGGAGGAAATGGTGTATAGCGACAGCGAGTTGACCGGCCGTGAAAAGAGAAGTCGCGAAGAGAAGAAGGTGGGAGGCAAGCGATGACTGATGAGAGTGTAGCTCATTTTGGAACTGGCGCAGAAGAAGGCGCGCGTGGATGACAAGCTGGATGTCTACGTCATGCCGACGTCAAAGACGGTATTCGATTCTGCGTGCTGTGAGAGGTAGACTGCGGACGGTCATGAAGTGCTGAACAAGGATTTAAATAGCTTCAAGCAACGGTAGGTCGCTTTTCAGTACTCATGATCATAGTTATGAGCGGGAAGAGAAGCGTGTGACGGAGCAGGACGAGTGGGAGAAGAACCAGCAGGCGATGACGCAGTTTGCGATCGGTGCGCAGGATAAGAAGAAAGAGGGGGACGAATACGACTTCGTCACTGAGACGGAGATTGAATTCGTTGAGGACCTCCAGCGAAAGGGAGTGAACGTGGAGGACCTGATCAGGGAAAACGAGAAGAAGGAGGAGCTGATGAAGAATGCGAAGAGCGACTTCGAGAAGATCCAGATTCAGCGCGCCTCTCTCCCCGTGACGCAGTGCAAGGAGCAGATCCTCGAGTACATCAAGAACAACAACATCATCGTCGTCGAGGCCGAAACCGGTTCCGGCAAGACCACCCAAATCCCCCAGTTTTTGTACGAAGCAGGGTCGTTTCACCATCATCCCATCATTCGTAGCTACTGCGAGAAGGGCAAGATCGGGTGCACGCAGCCGCGTCGTGTGGCGTGCATGGAGGTGTCGGCGCGCGTGGCGCAAGAAATGGGCTGCAAGCTGGGCTTCGAGGTGGGCTACAGCGTGCGCTTCGAGAACAAGACGAACGAGCGCACGAAGATCAAGTACCTGACGGACGGCATGCTGCTGCGCGAGTTCCTGACGGAGCCGGACCTGGCGTCGTACTCGGTGATGATGATCGACGAGGCGCACGAGCGCTCGCTGCACACGGACGTGCTGCTGGGTCTGATCAAGGATGTGGCGCGCGTGCGCGACGACCTGAAGATCATCATCTCCTCCGCCACCATGGACTCGGAGAAGTTCTCCCAGTACTTCGACAACGCGCCCGTGCTCTCCGTAGGCGCGTGATGACTCGCTCACCTGCAGATCCCGGGGCGTCGCTACAGCGTCACCACGCACTACCTGAAGGCTCCCGAGAGCGACTACGTGGAGGCGTGTATCATCGCGACGCTGCAGATCCACATCTCGCAGCCGCTCAACGGCGACATCCTGGTGTTCCTCACGGGCCAGCAGGACATCGAGGACGTGCAGGAGGGGCTGAACAAGCGCATCAAGAGTCTGGGCAGCAAGATCAAGGAGTTGCTGGTGCTCCCGCTGTACTCCGCGCTGCCGCGTCGAGAGCAACAATTGGTACAGGGTCGAGCTTATGTCCCCTAACCCCTAGTGCTTCCAGCCCACGCCGCCGAACGTGCGCAAGGTGGTGCTGGCGACGAACGTGGCGGAGACGTCGCTGACGATCGACAACATCTGCTACGTGATCGACAGCGGCATGTGCAAGCAGAACTCCTTCAACCCGCGCACGGGCATGGACTCGCTCATCGTCACGCCCATCTCGCAGGTGGCGGTGGAGGAAGGCGATGAGGCGTAGGCAGCAGCGCGTCAGCGCGAGGGCCGCGCGGGTCGCACACGCGACGGGCACTGTTTCCGCATGTACACGAAGTACACGTTCGAGGTGGGCGCTGGGCGTGGCGTGATCAGCGTAGAACGAGCTGTCGCCCTTCACGATCCCCGAGATCCAGCGCACCAACCTGGCGTCCGTCATCCTGATGCTCAAATCCATCGGTATTTCGGACATCCTGCACTTCGACTTCATCGACCCGCCGCCAGTAGAGTCCATCATGCGTGGCATGGAGCACCTGTACGCGCTGGGGGCGTTGAACGACGAGGGCGAGCTAACCAAGATGGGACGCCGCATGGCGGAGTTCCCGTGCGACCCCACGATGAGCAAGTGCATCATAGGCAGTGAAAAGTGGGGGTGCGTGGGGGACATCCTGAGCATCTGTGCGATGCTGGACGTGAACAACAGCGTGTACTACCGTCCCAAGGGCCAGGAGATGCACGCGGACAACGCGCACAAGGGCTTTTCGCAGGGCACGCACGGCGACCACGTGGCGCTGCTGAACGTGTACAATCAGTGGAAGGAGAACAGTTACCAGGAGAACTGGTGCTACGACAACTACGTGCAGTACCGGTCGATGGTGCGCGCGCGCGACGTGCGCGACCAGCTGGAGGCGCTGTGCGACCGCGTGGAGGTGGACTACAAGAACGACAAGCCGGACGACGACAAGAAGAACGAGGCGATCCGCAAGGCGCTGTGCGAGGGCTTCTTCTACAACATCTGCCGCCTGCAGAAGTCGGGCGAGTACCAGTAGGGGGAGGGAAGGGTGATGACAGCTAGCACGATCAAGAAGCCGAAGGTGGTGAGTATTCACCCGTCGTCGGCGCTGTTCAAGTTGGAGAACCCTCCGGACTACGTGCTGTCGGGGTGAGAGGGGGAGGTGACGTGTAGCTTCCAGGAGCTGGTGTTCACGACGAAAGAGTACATCCGCATCAACTCCGAGGTGGAGATCACGTGGCTGAAGGAGATCGCGCCGCACTACTACAACAGCAACGACTTGCAGAACGAGAGGAATAAGAAGATGCCGAAGGTGGTCAAGAGGGGTTGATTTATGTACTCTATGCGGTGGTTTGTTGGGGGATGAGTGTTCTATTTGTGAAGGTGTGGTTGTTCTTTTCGTGGGGAGTGTAAGTGTTCTTGCTCTAGGTGATAATCTGATTACTGAAAAACACCCCAACACAAACTCCAACACCTTTCAATGAAAGCGAAATGCCCAATTTCCATATTCCCTCCTTTCACGCACCACTCCTTCTCCCCATCTTCACACATCCCCCTTCCGCGTTGGGGGTGAGCACACCCAGCCCCTTCCACCAACACCGCAAAGCCATTATTTCCGTATTGCAACGTTCTAGGAGGAGGTAGGTGGCGTTTTGGGTGAGTGGAACACGCAAGATACACTCTATTTCGTCCTTTTCTCTAGGACGTCGTAATTTTCAATCTTGCAACACGTTTCAGTATCCAATAATCCATTGTGATTCCTGATCAGTGGACCATCATTATTGACACATCTGTAGGTAGTTGTTCTGTTTGTTACAAAACACGCGTAATGCACTGTATCATAGAACATAACACTATTTCCCTTCAACTGCTCCTCAATGTGGGCACGAAGCTGTTTCGCTTTCTGCAAAAGATAGAGGTACTTGTGATCGTCGCGGACAGACCGCTTTCCGGCGTCGAGCTTCTTCCTGATCTCCTTCACGTAGTTGTATAGGTCGGAGGCCATCCAACACGAAGAATCGGCAGTGAGTCGCTCTTCGCACTCACGAAGAATGGAATCCGTCTCTTCGCGCATCGATAGCACCTCCGTTGCCCTTTTGCTTTTGCTTTCGAGAAGCAGCAGCTCCTCCTGAAGTCTCTGCTCCTCTTCGATCCCTTCTACACATCACAATTCACTTGAAGGAACACCTCCTTCCCCTTCCGAGTACTCTGCCACGAGCTGGCGCGAGAACACCTCGATGTGTTGTGGGGGATGCGTCACGAGGGTCTGCACCTCTGGATGACGATTGCAGAACGCCCGTATGCAGCACCCGCGAGAAACGTCCTCCTCCATGTTCGATGTGAATCTGCGGATGATGCGAGAGCAACGCTCTTCACTTCAGTACTCCGTGTCGACCGTAACGCTCCGAAGACAGAAGACCCTCGATCATCGCGCGGATGGTGTTGTACCTGGCGCTGCTGCCCTCCAGAATCACACAGTCCACGCCGTCCACCTCCTGCCCATGACACCACCAACACACACAAACAAACAAGCACTTCTCGCACATCGTCTGCAGCACCTCAAACACCCTGTACTTGGCGCACTGCCTGTTCCACGCGTCCCGCGTCACCTCCACGGACACCTCGCAGTCGCTCCGAACCCCACGCACTTGGATGGTCACCCGCTCCGCGCCCTCGGAGGACAGGATGCACTTCGACTTCTCGCAGCTGGACCGGATGGAGCTCTTGACGCGCGGGTTCCCGTGGATCCAAGCGCGTGGGACCCCCTGCTTCTCCAACTCCGTCTCGACGATCTCCGTCAGAATCTGGTCGAGCACGCGTCCAGAGCAGCTTTCCGTGACGCAGCAGAAGGGGAAGGTCACGTCGCTCCCGTCGAAGTGCGCGCAGAACACGCTGCCGTGGCTGTACCCCACGTCCACGAACATCACGTACTGCTCCTGGGAGAAGGCGTCCCGTAGCGAGTTGTAGAAGCCGTACTGCAACGCGATCGCCTCGATGTCGAACACCAGCTCGGCGTCCTGGAAAGCGGCGAGCTTGAGGAGGCGGCACAAAAGGGCCACCTGCTCCTTGGACCACGTGATGGGCAGCTAAGCGTGAGCGGGAGAGAGAACGGCGACAGAGACCACTACATTCCTTCCCTGGAAGAATTGCAGTCGCTCTTTAATGAGTTGGTAGAGTTCCCTGAGCACGATTATGTTCGCCGCATCCGCAGACATCAACTCCTTGTCCAGTCCATCAGGGGACAATTCAAACAGAATCCTCCCGTTGGGATCCTCGATGATCTTCTGGAGCATGTCGTAGTCGTAGTCCCGTTGAAGTTGGGACAGACGCGCTCCTAGGTAATTCCGAACAAAGAGAATGGAGTTGGTGGGGTTGTCTCTGTACTAAAACGTTACACTGTGGCACTACAAGAACATATATCATGCTTTTGTCGCACGCGCACACCTCATTCCTGTGAACGCCCACTGCGGAGCTATTCTTCAGTCTCACATCATACCCATACAGTATCCGTATGTCGGATTGGAAGGAATTCCGGATATTCATCATCTGCGAACAGCACTCCTCTCCCGTTTCTCCGAACGACGCCGTTATGTAAATCGAATGGGCTCCGTAGTCGATTCCGATGTAGGAGTCCTCATTCCCATAAGCCATCGTCGCCGATATCTGACTGAAGAGCGACGAGGGTTGCAAAAGTGGGGGCATAAGGAAACAAACAGCTAGCGCGCTTCGAATAGCAAAAAACGCCCAGTATATTCTCTAGCTGTGGCCCAGCTTGTTCACCTTCCGAGGAGGGAAGGTCGGCATCAAACGGCAGTCCTGCGGAAAGGGGGATTCACTAAACCAGGGATGGTGCAGAGCCTCGCTCGCCTACTCGTCAAGCAACGATTCCACTCCGAACGGTGATACGCTTGTCTGGATTGTACTCGAGCAACCGCTTCAGCAAATCGATGCCCTATTCCTCATTTCCCTCGCACGACAATACCTGCGGAGACAGCATGGGAAAACGCTCTCTCAGATGATCGCGCGTGAAGACACCCTCGTACCTCTCCACGCAGGCGAAGTTGGGGAGCTTCTCCAGCTCCGGCCAGTCTTCCACGCGCGGACAGCCCAGGAGGTCGAAGATCTTCAACAGCTGGTCGTTCTCGTTCGTTCCGCACAGAATCGGCTTCCGCAAGATGAGCTCGCCCAAAATGCATCCGACGGACCAGATGTCCAGACCAAAGGAGTAGAGAGTCGATCCAAGAAGAAGTTCGGGAGGACGGTACCACAGCGTCACGACGTTTGTCGTTACGCGGCGAAGGGGATAGCCCATGGTACGAACTAGCCCGAAATCAGCCACTTTCAACTGTCCTTGATTTGTGTATAAAAGGTTTGATGTCTTCAGGTCGCGGTGAATAATCCATCGCTCGTGCAGGTAGGCCACGGCTTCCAGCAACTGGCGGATCAGACACTTTACCTCGGAGAGAGACCACGGCCGATTCTGGTTCTTCAGTAGATAGTCGATGTCTTGCTCGCAGTATTCCATCACCATATACACACTACCCCTCACAGCCCGCTCGCTGCCCTACCTCTCGCGATCTTTTCCGACAACGATCTCTTCCAACTTGACAATATTGACATGGTGAATCGCGCTGAGCATCTGGATTTCGCGAATGGATGTGATTGGGAATCCCGTCTACACGCCATCATCTCCAATAGAAAGCCCTATTACTTGTCCCTCGTTGTAGAGCTTGATCTTCTTCAGCGCGACGATTTCGCCGTCCGACTTCCTCCTCGCCCTGTAGACATACCCGTAGGTTCCCTTGCCAATTTCATTTATAATCTGGTAATCCGTGATGCTGTTGCAGAGTCCGTAGACTATTGCGTCACGAGGGAAGACCCATCAATATCGTACTGCGTTTGTTGTTCGCACTTGGTTTCGTTGCATTCTGCATCGTCTTCAACAAACACAACTCATTACTAAAAGCATCGTCTTCAACAAACACAACTCATTACTAAAAGGCAGGGGGAGACCCGATACTCTCCGTCGGACTGATGTTCTTGTCGATCGAGCTCATGTGATCTCCCACTACACGTCAGCGACGAGAGAGACGCCTACTGGATAAACGCAAGGCATTGCAAGACGCGTCTCCAGTGATCTGGAATTCCTCGCTGTCCTTGTGGCTTCGGTTGGTAGCGAACACCATGTTCTCGATGTCCTGGCGGCTGTACGAGTAGTCCAGGAGAGAATTGCTAAGCACGAAGTCCTCCTTCAAGAAATCCGCAACGACGTCTTCGGAGACGGGCGTTTCCTCCGCCGTGACGATGCTAGGAGTGAAGGACGGATCGAGTCAAGACGTCTTGAGATCAAAGTTGTACACGAGCAGCAGGATGAGCTGGATGGGAACCACTTCGAGGCAAATCTCGTAGCAAATGTCGATGAGGTTGTTGGGAGTGAAGGCGATCCGGAGGACGCCGAGGATGTTCAGAAGATCGACACTACGCGTGACGGGAACCGCGGGTGCAAACGCAAAATGAACGAGGATAAACGCGTTAAGAATAATCTCACACACAAAAGTCACTCTCGTTTTCGATTCCGTAAAAGACACGCGGAAGCGAGAAATAATGTACAACTGGAGGGTCGCCACCAGCAGCGCAATCCCGATACCCAAAATGGAAAGGATGTGGTGAAGAAGGGACTTGTTGTACGACGTCCACTCCATAACGGAGCAAATCTACGCCTCAATTCCAAAGCGAAGTGCGACGATGAACAGAATGTACTCAAGGAGAACGAGATAGTCCCACACCTTGCAGAACACGCGCTGCTTCTCCTCGTCCGCCGCGTACAGTACCTACAGTCGAATCCGAAGAGCACCGAGTACAACAATATAATGGCGAGAAAGAATGAGGAACGAGCTCACGATGCATGGATACAGCAAGTCCAGAAGCATCATCGAAAGCTGCGCGTTTGAATTCACGCCGTGGAAAGACATGATAAACCGCAGGACGACCCAGAGGAACGTGAAAACAAGAAACTTGAAGTACGCGCTACGGATTACTGCACCCTCGAGTGGAAAGAACCTTTTCAGCTTCTGTTTGTTGATCAGGGAGAAGCCGATTTGGATAGAAACCTCCAGGAGCACCAATCCGAACACCACTCCGTTGATCAACCCGTAGACGTTGCTACTCATGTCGTGCGAGCAGCGGACAACGACTTTGTGCTTTCTGTTGCGCGTACAGTGGTTCCTTTGTAAGGATGCGGTCGCACTGTGACCGACCTCATCGCTGTTTGTCCCAACAAACGAGTATTACGACGAAACCATGAAACTTTTGATCTGCGATACGATCGACACGCATCCCTCGATGAGAGTGATCACGATTAGACAGGGGGCGAACCGATACAGCCAAGGAGGGCCGAGAACGGTGGATGCCGTGCCGTTGCTCTTCTGTCTCACCTTCTTGACGGTCGCGATGTAGAAGTACGAGGGGAGGACGTAGATGAGCAGAATGCCCCCCGTCGCTCCCGTGAAGCTGAACACCACGTCGAGCTGCGGAATCAGCGTGGCGATGAACCACACGACCGTGCACCAGCAGAATCCCTCCAAGAGTCTCCGCTTCCAGTTCCTCTCCCCTTCAAAGAGCATCTTGTCGATCAGCGAGACGGAGGGGAAGACCACCACCGGATTGGAGAAGACCACCACGAGCGCGTACGCCAGCTTCACGATCTCCAAGTACCAGTACCCCTTCTGTTGGAAGTTGGTGAGAAGGTTTCCGGCGATGGCGTCCCCAAACGCGAAGTAGGCAAAGGAGCCGACGATGTAGTAGAGGATGGCGCAGCTGATGGCTCCCGTTCTGCCGATTCGGAACATCTTGTGCACCTTGTTTGCGAAGCGGGTCTTCTGCGGAAACTTCAACTCTCTGACCATCTTCGGAATGTTGGCGTGGAAGCACAGCGCGGAGGAGAAGATGGTCATGGACACCGCGATCTTGCCTGGGTCGCTGGGGAACAGCGCGTAGTGGAGGGGCTGGACGTGAGTCTACCACATCGTTCCTACTCCCTCGAGAAGCTGCTGGATTCCCAAGTAGATGGAAATGACCACGAAGAGCACGATGCACACGATGGCGCCGAAGGACGTGTATTTCAGGTTGTCTAGGCTCTTCAGAGAGACGAGCGGAACGGCGACAAAGAGCGTTATCGCGTAGGTGATCCACTATCCGTCACGTCAACCCGCATTGCTCACCCAGCGGTGTTTCCATAGAACGGCTGTGCTGAAGCCACCCCACGCGTGGAAGAGGTCGAGCACTTGCTCGAATAGAATCACGGAGTACGCTGTGGAGGCTCCGAGCTCGTATAGGATGAGGGTGATGCACGAGATGTTGCGCGCCGTGCTTCCATAGAGTGCTTCAGCAATATCGGCATAGGAGTCCTTCCTCGTGTAAGCGGCGGAGACGATAAGATAGTAGGCGCCGCAGATAGAGAACAAGCAAGAAATCAACAGGAGCAGGAAGGACCCTATGAGTCCCGTTCCGTGAATGGAGGAGGGGATGGAGAGGATTCCAGCGCCAATAATCGTATTGACAACGTTGATAAGCGTAGACTGAAACGATGCCCCTTTGTCCTGGTATTCGTGGACAGCGTCCTCTGAAACCGGGTTCGGAGGGGAAACAACAGTTCCTTGCACAATGGTCTTAGACATAACTGACGCGAGTCATGATGACACGACAATCAGAACACGACTCTTTGGAAAGTGTTCCAATGAGCAATGAGGTGTTCACAACTGAGATGGGATTTACAGCAACTGAGATGGGTGTTCACATCAATCACACACGAACACTGTACTCAAACAAACACTACGGACAATCAAGGTATTCACAAACACCGGATGCTTAGTAGCCGTAACCGTAGAGGGTTCTGCCCTGTCTCTTCAGAGCGTACACCACA
>ERZ1106948.595-NODE-595-length-15193-cov-533.437905_pt1 | contig 15193 bp, 12 predicted proteins | sample MGYA00403673_ERZ1106948 | MGnify/ENA primary metagenome ERZ1106948 (study PRJEB35170, sample SAMEA104062409) | human gut metagenome | biome: human gut; feature: human-associated habitat; material: faeces | place: Denmark | collected 2012-05-07 ...
ATAAATTCCGTGCTGTTTAACTGCGTTTTGTGGTACATATCCGACAAAAGCGCATCAAGGCGTTTCCGTTCTTCGCAGGTAACTTCATCCGTCTTTGCGTACAGTTTGTTTTGCTCTGCAATCTGCGCTTTTTGCTCTTTGAGTTCGTTCTCCGCTTCGATGATATAGTTTTCTTCGGACAGTCTTTCGTTGGTTTCGGAAAGCGCCGCGTTTATCTCGTTGACCTTGGATAAATCTTCGATTCTGAAAGTATATCCGCCGTGTATTTTTTCTGCTGAAAGCCGTGTATTTTCATCTATCATTACGGGGCTTTTTGCCGCACGACCGAGCAGGATTTTATCCGTAAAAACAGACTTTTCGGAGTTATAAATCACGTTAAAATTTTCATCCGTGATAACCACCGAATATGCCGAACGATAGAAGTAGTTTTCGTATTCGTCGTTGGACGGAATCAAACCTATGGCGATACAACTTTCTATCATTACGATACAGGTAAAGCACAACAGTTCCGGGATTTTGAACGCCGGCGTATCCGTCAAAAAGCATACGATGAAAACAGCCACGCACACAATGAAAACGGTTACGGGTATCCACGTTTTACGCCTGCACGCCGATATGCCGCACTTCAAAATAAGCACGATAAGGCTTGTTAACGTTACGGCAATCTCCCACGCGAACGCGATATAAAATACGGTTCTATGCTCGTATGAAAAACCGTTCTCGAAGTTCAAAGCGAACGCCCATTCGTGTACGTCGTTTGTGAATATCAGAAGAAACAATATCACGGCGGGTAAATATAAGAGATACCACGCTTTTGCGAGCGGTTTGCCCTTTTTGCTCTCTATGCTGAACGCCGCAAGCAAAATCGTCGGCGGAATAAACATTTGCGGAGCGTAGTATGCGTACCAAAGATAGCGCGAAAGGGCGTCTGTGTCCTTTGTCAGTCCGTACTTTATCATTCGCACCACAAGGAAAAACAAAATCAGCACGGCAATCGTAAGGAAATATGCACGCAGATCTTTCCGCACCATTCTATGTATAAGAGAAACGCCCCACGCCACCACGAGAGAAATCAGTATCGTGTGCGCCAACAAAGCAAACAAGGCGTGCCAAAAATCAGGAAGGCTCGAATCTACCGCCTGAAATACGCCCGCTAAACAAAAGAAAAACGCGCATACGGCATATAGAACTATTCTTTTTTTGTTAATAGCAGTCCGCATTTCCGCGTTTCTCCTTTTCGTTAGTTACTTATACTCATTCGCTTCAATTTTGGAGCGCATCTAGCGGATTCCCAAATCTTCGATGCAAGTTGCTGTTTATTCATGGTTTTCTACTTGAATTGCTTTCTCTTTTTTTGCCGCATTATCGGCTATATCATAAGTTTTCATCAAATTTGCGATATACTTCTTCTCGCTAGCAACAACCGTTTTGGGATAAACTACTTTCAGCTTATCCCCGAAAGCGCAGCACCAAGCAAGAAACGCAGGGCTGATCTGAACAGAGATTTCAAGCTGTGCCGTTCCGTCCCCTCTGTCTGTAAGGGATACGTCCTCTCCAAATTTATCCATTACAGCATCTATCAGCGAGTTATCTATCTGAATACTCACGCGCTCCTCTTCCCCGACAAACATCCCGAACACCTGCTTTTTATGCTCTGTGATGTCGAACCCTTCAATGGCAGGTACAGGCGTTATGTCTTCCGATTCCACCTCTACCGCTTCCATTCTGTCTATACGGTAATGAGCGACATTTTTATACTTATCACTGTAACCGACAAGATAATAGTTGTCATTAGAAAATATCGTCGCATACGGATTGATTACATATCGCTTTTTATCCTTACGAAATACACGTTCTCCGTGCGCATTGTAATCGAAGTAGAAAAACGAAACTTTCTTCCCCTCCATTATGGCACGTTCAATTTCATTGACGTTATAGTAAATCGCCTCGTTCGTGTGCTTCGTGATATTGAAGCGCATGATATTCTTTTTCAGCACTTCTGCCCGATGGCTTCCAGCCAAATCTGCTATCTTGTCAACCAACACTTCCGTCTTTTTAGGAGTAATAAAAGACGCAGCCTGTACGGCATCAAGCAAAATGCGTAATTCAGGGATGTCAAAACTACGGTCAGCCACATAATACTCATTACTGATAGCCCTTGTACGCAAAACCTCATATCCGTAGTCATTCAAAACCTGAATATCACGGTATAAAGTTCGCCTGTCGCACTCTATTCCCTGATCGGCAAGTTTTTTGATAAGCGTATTCGTAGGCATAGGATTATCCTCGTCAGTCTCCTGACGTAAGATCTCCAATATCTTGACCAATCGAATACGAAACGCTTTTTCAGGCTTCATACCAAAAACTCCTTAGGCTAATCCATTATTATTATAGCATACGGATTACTGAAAATCAATTTCAAACGGCGTATAAATAACAAGAGGATGTACAAATATATGCACACCCTCTCTCTCGATCTACTTTCTAACTAATTAACTGACACTTCCTCAATGGCTTCTTCCAACGCATCAAGAAAAGCGTCGAATATGTCTTTAGGCACTCGACTTAAATCCAGCTCTTCCATAAATTCGATTTTCACTTCTTCCTGCTGTTTTTTCATACCTACATTATAACCGACCTGCTGAAAAAACGTGAGTACCTCTAAAAGCACTTTCAGACTAAATAGTAATGTCACCGCACATTCAAAGATACTTTCAGACACCTCTTGTCTTTCTCGTTGGGTGGGTATCGGAAAAAGCCGTTGCCGTCAAGGGTAAAAATTATCGCTGAAACCTTCCAGCCGATCCTATGGGACGGCTTTTTTCTTGCACTCAACGCAATAATTTTTCGGGCTGCGCCCCTTACGCCCTTGACGGCTTAGTCTTTTTCCGATTTCTCCGTTGGCGTCGAAAGACAAGTTCAGCCAAGGAGGCGAGAAGAAATGTTCATAGAGAACAAACTATTTTTTCTTAATACGTCAGAAACTGTCGTATTTACCGCCTACACTGCTTCAAAAAAGCAACAGGAGGTTTTTCATTTATGAAGACAGCTGTAATCTATGCCCGTTACTCAAGTGACAGGCAGACGGAACAATCCATCGACGGACAAATTCATGTCTGTATGGAATACGCCGAACGCAACGACATCGTTATAGTCGGCACGTACATAGATCGTGCGATGACCGGCACCAACGACAACCGTGAACAATTTCAAAAAATGCTCAAAGACAGCGACAAGAAGCCTTTCGATTATGTTCTCGTTTACAAATTAGATCGATTCTCTCGAAACAAATACGAGATGGCTATCCACCGCAAACACCTGAAAGACAACGGTATTAAAATACTTTCCGCGATGGAAAATATTCCTGACACTCCAGAAGGCATTCTGCTTGAGTCGCTTCTCGAAGGATCTAAGCGCTCAAATGGAAATAATAAATACTATGTTAAAATCTAATTTGTAAATATCGCTTTTATACTATGGAATAGTCACAAATATATCGCAAACAACAAATCATTCATGAGAGATGTGTTCCATAAGAAATTTACAAAAACCAAATTTTTACAGGAAGCATCTTATAGAGGCGAGTCAAAAAACAGCTGCTTTCGCTTAACGCGGTAGCCCCTAAATATTGGAGAGATTGAATTACAGGGTGGTTTGACTATCAACCATCATCCCTATATGCAATTAAATCAATAATAGCACAGATCTTTTCTATGATTTCATCGGCAGTAATTTTTGATAAGTTGAGTTCATAATACAATCTTTCAACGTCTAATGATGTCTTATTATAGCTTGCATAGTTTGCCAAGACCATATCGGCCAATATTTTTGCAGCCCCACCGGTGGAGCCAATGGGGAAAACATATTTACCTTGTTTGTGGGCGATTTCAAATTCTTTTACAACTCCATCCGCGACAATAGTGTTACCTGCTTTATCTCTTTTGTTGCCGAACAAGAAAAAAGCAATACCGCATTTTTCAATCATTTTTTCACGATAATGCTTAAAATGCTCTTCTAATTTAGGAGAACGATCTTCGGAGTGAATGCAATAATATGTTTTTGGAAAAGGATATATCAAAATCTTTTTCCCAAAATCCAAATCATTATTGGCAACAGCTTCGGCTGCGCCTTCTACTATATTTGGACCAACTCCTAATCCGTAGCCCGAAATAAGATTGACATCCTGATCTTTAAACCTCTCAATTAGTTTATAACCGAGCCTATATAATAGATCGTGCGCTTCGTTTTCCGTAAACTTTCCATATTCCCCACAGCTACTGCCAGATATAAAGATTTTTCTTGCCATATACTTTTTATAAATCCTTGATAGTATTTCTTCTACCTCGGTATATTCGTCAATTAGGCAAGTAATTATACCTTTTTTTGTCAACTCATCAATCCAGTAGCGTTGAGCTAATTCTTTTTCCCTGCATTCTCTTTTGAGTATAAATAAATGTGTTTGCAAAGTGGGCGTTTTTAGTTTTAATAGATTTATTATGTTTTTTATGTCAGGATCATTAAAACTGTATCCCAAAAACAACATTGAATTTGTGGCGAGTTCATTCTCTAATGCAGTTACAAAATTACAATGTGATTTGGGGTAATCATCATAGTCATCTTGTAAAATAACAATGCCGCGAGGTTCATTGGCATCGCCATGTAATTTATAAACTACATTATCTCTGCGTTCTTCAGCTGTTATGAAAGAATCGTTAGTTTTCATTACATCGCGCTGTTCATAAGTGGTTTTTAGTGCATCTTCAATTAGCGTATCAAAATTTGTAGTCCAGTAATTTCTTATTGGCAACCTAGCTAAAAGCTCGTGATTTAGATTATACTTTAGACCTAAAAATTTGAGAGCTATTTCTCTCTTAAAATCACCTACATCAATCTTATTTTGTGTTACATAATATTGCAAACCCTTAATTAGGTCAGGATCATTTCCCGGTAGTTGCGATATATAAGGGGCAACTAACGATTTCCAATCTATTTTGCAAGCATCATATGACATCCCTGAACCAAGAAACACTGATAGACTTTTATGTTCTAAACAATTTACTATGTAATTGATCAAATCCGTCTTTTCCATCATATCAACTATTCCTTCTCCTTAGGGGTTCGGAATGATCATAATCATTTGTTTTACGGCGTTGAAAAGCCTTATCAATTAAATATTTTAATTTTTCAGCATCATTGGCAATAACATCCCAATTTACAACAGAAATGCTAACATTATTGCGTGCAATATTGATAACTATTCTATTAGGAAGGAAAGGATAATCATGTTCTATGTAGGCCACATCTTTTTGAATAGGAGTCCAAGTTGTAAAAGCATTACTCATAACTTGTTCTTCGTCATTTCCGCAGGCAAGCATTTTTTGCTTTCCCGATATACTTGGTAAATTTATTACCAAAATCCCCATTTTAGGATTTACATCACTATCATACATTGCCGCATGAATCTCCCAATCAATATGCTTGCGGCGTTTAGTATTTTGTCCACACAATAACACCAAAACAGTTGCATCTTGGATATAATCATCACGAATAATTTTTCTAACTTGTTCGTCTGTTAAGCCAGTATCATCAACTTCATTTTCATGCACGGAATAGTCATCAAATACGCTTTGACAACCAAAATAAGGTATATATTCATTCATGCCTGTGAGGTAATTTTTATAGTATTGATCGTCCGCATGATAATAACTAATAAAGACTTTGTGTCGGGGAATGTTATTCATTTTATAACCTCATTGTTTTGCCAAATTGTAAGAACCAAGATTTTGACTTTTTTCAAATGTAGTACTAATATAATAATTCGGGTATTTCAAAAATTCTTCTTCAGTTATTATATCTACATAATGTTTTGATAATTTATTGTAATCAGCCATATTAAGCAAATCGCTATCGCGGAAAGATATTTTATTGTTTCTATTTTGATTTATAATATTAAACAACTTATTTGTATCCCAATCTCCTCCATACGATTTAGCCCAAGAATAGGGATTGAGACCAATTTGCTCATAAAATTCATCTTTTTTCACAACACATATTACTCCATCGGCGTGAGAAGTTCTGCCATTACGTGTTTGTTCGCGCAAAGCATACCTTATTTCCCATTCCATCCATTCACTTTGTTTCATATTGGGTGATATGATTACAACCATAACCGTTGTGTCATATATCATATCAGCAAGGTTCTTACGAATAGTGTTCGTTGCGTAGTCAGTTAAATTAGGCGAATCACTGGTTTCACCTTTATAATATGTAGCGTCCGCTCCCAATTTTTTTATTATCTTATCTCGCAAATCTCGTGATTCGCTATATTTATATGAAATGAATGTTTTATGAGCCATAATCACCTCCCAATTTATTTAATTATAGCATGATTTGACAAAAAAATCAAGAATTCGACAATGACGATAATCGCTATTATGAGAAGGTTGGCTCGGAGATCAAAGATATTACTGATGAAATCAATTTTGATTTACCTAATGGCTGGGAATATGTCCGATTATTTTCCCTTGGAGTATTAGGTGGTGGATATACTCCCAAGCAAAACGAATTAAAACCACACGGATTAGTCCCCTATTTTAAAGTCGCAGATATGAATTCAGCTGGCAATGAGAAATATTTGCGATATACAAATAATTATTTGGCGTTTAAGCCTAAAAAAATTTTCCCAAGCAATTCAATTGTATTTCCTAAAAATGGAGGAGCAGTTTTTACTAATAAAAAAAGAATATTGACGACCGATTCTGTCGTAGATTTGAATACAGGAGTATTTACTCCAACTACTCTAATTAATTTTGATTATGCATATCTAATATTTTCCACAATAGATTTTAGAGAGTATTATAAAGGCACGGCATTGCCCACAATAAATAATGAGTTTATGCGCTCAATAATATTCGGTTTGCCACCCCTTGTAGAGCAAGCACGCATTGTATCAGAAATAGAAAAATTTGAGCCTTTGATTTCAGAGTACGACAAACTTGAACAGCAGGCGACAAAGCTGGACGATGAAATTTACGATAAACTCAAAAAGTCCATTTTGCAATACGCAATTCGGGGGAAGCTCGTTCCGCAAGACCCGAACGACGAGCCAGCCAGCGTTCTGTTAGAGCGCATTCGCGCCGAAAAGAAAGCCAAACTTGGCAAGAAATATGTGGACAGCTATATCTACAAAGGTGACGATAACTGTTACTACGAACACATTACCGGAAGAGCGCAGGATGAGCCGGTCGAAGTGCCGTTTGATATACCTGATAATTGGGAGTGGAGTAAAATTAAATATATTGCCGATACACAAACAGGCACTACGCCATCTACAAGTGATAAAAGTAATTTCGGAGATTATATTTCGTTTGTAAAGCCGGGAGATCTTGTTAACGGTCGAATTTTATATAATCGCGAAATGTTATCAGAGCGAGGATTAAATAATGGGCGGCTTATTCCAAGCAATTCCGTTATAATGGTATGTATAGGCGGTTCCACGGGAAAGTGTGCTTTAACCGACCGAGATATAAGTTGTAATCAGCAAATCAATACGGCATCACCATGCAAATGGGTACTCCCGCAGTATTTATTTTTTTTCATGACGTCTGACTATTTCTATAAAACAGTACGTGCAAATGCGACAGGAACAGCAACACCAATAATCAATAGATCTACTTGGGAAAACCTTGTGATTCCAATTCCCCCTCTTGCGGAGCAAAAACGCATTGTAGCGAAAATCAACGAGATATTCGCAATGCAATAAAGTCAGATCCCCTCGGAGGTCCGAGGGGATAAATTTTTACCAAGTGACAACTTTATCTACAATCTCTTGTTGTTCGCTGGCAGTCTTGCGCAGGTATATTCGTGTCGTTTCAATGCTCTCATGCCCCATAAGGTCGGCAAGCAGAGAAATATCATTATATTTTTCAAGGAAATTTTTTGCAAAACGATGACGGAAAGAATGGGGATAGACAACTTTGGGATTTAAGCCGTACTTATTGGCATAGTTCTTTAATTGTTGGGAAATGCCGCGCACCGTAATGCGGTCGCCAAAGCGATTTAGAAACAAGTAGCCGCTGGTCACGCCTTTTTCGGCAAGCCATGCTTCCGTTTCTGTCTTCAACTTTTTGGGTATGTAAAGCCGCCGCAGTTTGCCGCCTTTGGAGTATAAGTCAAAGTAGCCGTTAAAGACGTGTTCCACCTTGATTTGTATCAGTTCGCTCACCCGCGCGCCCGTTGCAGCCAAGTAGCGTACTACAAAATACCATTCCCAATTTCCGTCGCGTTTCAGGCAATTCTTCAAAAACTTGTAGTCCGCATCGCTGATGACATTTTCCAAGAAGTTCTTTTGCTGAATCTTTACCGGAGCCAGCCGCAGCTTCTCTTTCTTGATGAAGTCGAGATATTTGTTTATTGCCTGTATTCGCAGGTTTACAGTTTTTGGCTTGTAGGTTTCAATCAAATATCCCTTGAATGCCAACAGGTTCTGCTTTGTGATCTCGCCCGATAGCTGGCGGTACATTCGTATCGTAAGCAGGTACGAGGAGATCGTGTTTTCGGACAGATTTTCCCGCCGAAGATGTGCTTCAAATTCGTCTAACATAGGTTAAACCTCCTAAAAAAGTAATACATTAATTTTACTCTTTTCAGAGGAAAACCTCGATCAAGTATGCGGTGTAATGAGAAGAGTTCTGTTATTATGAGAAGGTGGAAAATTTAGTAAAGGAAATCTCCGGCGAAATCCCGTTTGATACCCATGAAAGCTGGCAATGGATCCGTGTGGACAATCTTTTTCAACACAACACGGGTAAGGCATTAAACTCATCAAATACACAAGGTGTCTTGCATCCGTATATCACGACTTCGAATGTATATTGGGGATGTTTCAACTTAGAGCACATTAGAGAAATGCCTTTTACTCAAGACGAGTTTGCAAAATGTTCTATTGTCCCTGGCGACCTTTTGGTTTGTGAAGGTGGTGACGTCGGTCGAGCGGCAATATGGGAAAAGGATATTCCCATGTGCATACAAAACCATATACACCGATTGCGCGCATATAATCCCGTGTGTACCGCATTTTATTATTTTGCTTTCTTTGTCTATAAAAGTATTGGCTTGATAGGCGGCAAAGGTATTGGAATTCAGGGATTGTCAAGCGGCACTCTCGGCAAATTGATTTTTCCGCTTCCACCGTTAGCTGAACAGGAACGCATAGTCAAACAAGTGGCAATAATATTAGAGAAATTAAAAGACGAGGTTTAAGCCTCGTCTTTTAACTGTTTGCAAATGGTGTTGTACCGATCAACAATTCGGCTCTGCTCGTTAAATGGCGGTATTGGAATCACAGCTTTTAACAAATCTTGTCTGCTTATACCCGGAATGAAACTTTTAGCCTTGTTTTGCAATACAAGAACATATGACTCCAAGAAAATTCTAATATAATCCAAGCAAACGCCATCGGCGTTGATGGCCATAATTTGTCTTGCTATATGCATATCTCCTATATTGTTAAACGCCATAGTCCCTACCGTGCCTTTACAAGTGATTAACAAATCATATTTGTGCGAAATAGTAGCCGGATTTGTTGTCCACCTATTTATAATCAAAGAATCATTTTCAATGTTACTTGCACCAGTAATATAGGGTATTCCTATTCTTTGAGAATTATATTGATTTGGCTCTAAATCGCGTCCAGATAAAAGCGTAATAATTGTTTCCAGTCGAGAATATGCCCAATTTCTAGGCAGGTCAAAAGGTATTTCATCGCTGATATTAGTGACAGTTTCGCCGACCTTCTCATAATAACAGTTATCATCACCTTTGTAGATGTAACTGTCCACATATTTTTTGCCGAGTTTGGCTTTCTTTTTGGCACGAATGCGCTCTAAAAGTACGCTTGCCGGCTCGTCATTCGGTTCCTGCGGAACAAGTTTCCCCTGAATGGCGTATTGCAAAATGGACTTTTTGAGCTTATCGTAAATCTCTTCGTCCAGCTTTCTGGCTTGTTGTTCAAGCTTATCGTATTCAGCAATCAACGGCTCAAACTTTTCTATCTCCGCTACAATACGCACTTGCTCGGCAAGAGGTGGAATTGGTAGAATAAGTTGAAGCAACCGTTCTTTCCCCAAATTATAAAAAGCTTGTCCTGATTTCTTTGTAATTGCTTTAAGCTGTTTATTAAAATAGCTGCTTTGAAGAGCGTAAAGTAGGTATTTTGACAACTCATCAATTTGACAGTAAGGACGAAGTATAAAAACAAAGCCACCGGCGGTAACATTATTGTATGTTTGTTCAACACGAGCAATTTTACCAATATTTTCAATGCTTGTTACGGCAGGAGTAATCAAATCGTTCCGCCATAGCAATATAGAATCCGGAACTAAATTATTATCAAGAAAAATATCATTGTCGAAAAAGTGATATGAGCCATTTAGTATATTGCCTCCTCGCAGAACTCTTACCAATTTTTGATTAGTGGTAGCAGACTCTTTTTTGAAGGATGCACCTGTCTGTATATTAAGCAATGTGCTGATTTTTGCGAATTCCCAACCTTCTGGCAAATCAAATTCACTGACTTCATCATCAATACAAACGGGGGGATTATTGCCCATCTTCTCATAATAGCGATTATCGTCACCCTTGAAGATGACGGAATCGTTCTTATCTTTCTTGATTTTACCTTCTTTTATCAGCCGCTGCTTTTCGGCACGGATGCGTTCGAGCAATACGGACGCGGGCTCGTCGTTCGGATCTTGCGGAACGAGCTTACCTTGTATCGCCAGTTGCAGGATAGATTTTCTCAATTGTTCGGCTTTCATTGTATGTCTATCTTCTCCTCCAGCAAGCGGCGCTCTTTTTCGATATAGTTTTGTAACTCTTTTTCCGTTGGCAGTGTGAACTGATACTTCGAGGCGAAAATATTCTTTTTATCGTTCAGCACAGAATATTTTACTATGGCTTCGCTCTTTTCGGAACAAAGAATAATACCAATCGTAGGATTATCGTCTTCATTTTTATAGAGCGCGTCGAACATACGGATATAGCTGTCCATCTGCCCGATATCCTGATGTGTGAGTTTACCTATCTTCAGGTCGATCAGCACATGGCACTTCAATATACTGTTATAAAAGACAAGATCAAGGTAAAAATCTTCGTCGTCATAACGCATTCGCTTTTGACGTGCAACAAAACAGAAACCTTTGCCAAGTTCCAGCAAAAAGTGCTGCAGATTGTCTATCAGCGCCTGTTCGAGCTTGGATTCGCGCAGAGCGGGATATTCGTGCAGCCCCAGAAACTCCAAGACGTAAGGGTCTTTTATAAACCCTTCTGTCGGAACAGCGCACAATTTTTCCTTGGCTTCCGCGATAATGGGCTCTTTGTTGCGGCTCATCAAAAGCCTGTCGTAATAAAGCGTGGAAATTTGCCTGTCGAGCTGCCTGACAGACCACCCTTCGGAGACGGCTTCACGAATATACCAATTGCGCGCCTCGGCGTTTTCCACGCGCAAAACGGTGCGGTAATGCGACCACGTCAATTCGGTACACACCGTGTTCCAATTCGGGAAAGCGAGATAGAAGGCGCGCATATTGCGAAGATTCCTCTCGTCGAATCCCTTGCCGAAATCTGCCGTCAGCCTTTTTGAAAGCTCGGAAATAAGGCGTGCGCCGTAATCAGCCCTTTCTTCGCCGCCTTGCTGCTCGACGATGTTTTTTCCGATCTGCCAATACGCCATCACCATTGCAGAATTCGCCGCTTTGTAAACCTGTCCGCGCGCGGATTCGAGTATGTTTTTGATCTGATTGTAAAATTTTACGTCAACCAACTCATTCATCCGCTTTATCCCCCAACAATGCCATAATTTCCGAAAGCACTCTGTCTATATCGGCATCCAAGCTTGCTCGCTTTTCGCGGTATTGCTGGATAAAATCCTGCGGAGCAAGAATTTCTTCCTCTTCGTGTGGGAACCCGCAAAGGTCGATATTGTAACCGAGAGCGGCAATCTCTTCAACCGTGTACTTCTTTGCTTTCGGTGCATCGTCAATAACCAGTTCTTCACGGTTGTTCCACCATTCTATGGCGGGGGCGAAATGCTCAAGCTTCATCGGCTTGGTCTTGGAAAAGTGCTTGTATCCTTCCGGCATATCCAGACGATAGAACCATGTTTCCTTGGTAGGATGCGTCTTATCGAAGAAGAGAATATTCGTAGTGATCGAGGTATAAGGCGCAAATACGCTGCCCGGCATACGAATTACCGTATGCAAGTTGAATTCGGACAAAAGTTTCTTCTTTATTGCAACTTTCGCGTTATCTGTACCGAAGAGGAAGCCGTCGGGCAGAATTACCGCCGCCCTTCCATTATCTTTGAGACGGTACATAATGACAGACATAAACAAGTCTGCCGTTTCGCTGCTCGCTAAGTCAGCCGGGAAGTGATTTTTCACGTCTGCTTTCTCATTCCCGCCGTAAGGAGGATTCATCAATACAACTTCGAACTTGTCCTTGTCGGTATAATCCAAAACATTGTGCAGTAGTGCATTGCCATAACGTATATTAGGCGTGTCTACATCATGCAACAACATGTTTGTAACACAAAGGATGTACGGGAATTGCTTTTTCTCTATTCCAAAAATGGAATTGTAGATCTTCTCAACATCATCGGTGCTTTTCTTTTTGGTTTCCAGCTCTTTCAGCCAACTTATTAGAAAGCCGCCCGTTCCGCAGGCGAAGTCGGCGCAGTGTTCTCCGATTTGCGGGTCGATCATCTTTGCCATAAAATCGGTGACGGCGCGCGGCGTATAAAATTCACCGGAAGAGCCGGCGCTCTGCAACTCACGAAGGATCGTTTCGTAAATCTCACCGAAAGCATGGCTTTCTTCATAATCGCTCAAATCCAACTCGTCAATGACATTGATCACTTGCCGCAAAAGAACGCCGTCCTTCATATAGGTGTTGGCATCTTCAAAGGTCGTCTTGACAATAGCCTTTTTGATGGGCGTGGACGGATCGACTTGAACGCCTTTAATGAGAATGTTTCCGTTCGCATCTTTATAATCCTTGCCTTTTAAAACAGGGAAGAGAATGTTGTTAACGAAATTCAGAAGCGCGTCACCCGTCATGCCTTTTCCGCCCTCTTCGTGCGCCCAATTGCGCCAGCGGCAGGGATCGGGGATGATCGATTGATACTTGTCGTCCTCAAATTCCCAGTCTTGCTCCTTGGTGTCGTAAACTTTCAAGAACAAAAGCCAGGCAATTTGCTCGATGCGCTGTGCGTCGCCGTTGATGCCTGCATCGTTGCGCATGATGTCGCGCAAGCGTTTAATAAATCCGGAAATGTTGCTCATATGTTATGCCGCCTTATAAATTTCTTGTTCCAGTTCTCTTACCGCTCGGATATAGCCCTCTCTGCCGCCGAATAATGAAGCGATTTTTGCGGGCTTGCCGAACTTGATAAACGGATCGAGTTTAAGGATGTCCATATCCTCGATTTCGTAGATGCCGCTGTCCGCATATTTTTCCAGTAATGCTTCAAGAACCGCCCTTGCCTCGCCGCCGTATTTCGCAAACACATTGCGCTTTTTTACGTTTTCGGCACGCTCCCGCCGTGTCAAAGGCTTCTGGTCGAAGGCGATATGGCAAATGAAATCATAGTCATCCACATCGCTCATACCCTCATCCGCTTTGATCTGTTCCAAGTCAATGCCGTGTTCATTGAAAAGTTCTTGGATCTTGGCTTTCTTTTCTTCGGCAGACCATTGCAAAATAAAATTGTCCAAAGAAGAGAATGTGCCGTAAATATTAGCCTTAGTATAATCGATAATGCTTTCCTGCCGCAAGAGTTTTCCATCGGTATCGTAAACAGAAACCATGCGCTGCGAAACCGTCACTTTGCAGCCGCGACTATCGACCACATACTTATGTTTCGGCTCTATCGGCGGAATAGGAGGAATGACTGGATCGTCGCCCAGCTCTTTGGGCTGCACATGACGGAATTTGTCATCTTGTTCGATCGGCCCGTCCCACTCGGGATCGGCAAACAATCTGGTCACGCCGCGGAAATCCATGATAACGAAATGTGTTTTTCCGTCCTCATAACGCAGTCTCGTTCCGCGCCCGATAATTTGCTTAAATTCCGTCATGGAACCGATCATTTCATCTATAACGATCAGCTTGACCATTTTGCAGTCCGCACCGGTGGAAAGCAACTTTGAAGTAGTGGCAATCACCGGGTATTTAGCAGATACGGATATAAAATAGTCGAGCTTGCTCTTGCCGTAATCGTCGCTGCCTGTGATCCGTACAACGTAATCCGGATCTTCCGCGCACATATCTGCGTTTAACTTTGTAAGGGCAACACGCATCCGTTCTGCTGCATCTTCCGTTGCACAGAAAACGATCGTCTTTGCCATTCTGTCGGTCGCCTTGAGATAATTTGTGATCTCAGTTGCAACCATGTCGATACGGTCCTGAATGATGATGTTGTAATCGTAATCGCTATTATTGTAGATACGATCTTCGATTTCATAACCATATATATCGCGTTGACCTTTGCGAGGGCGCCATTCGTCATCAATATCCGTCTTTATGCGTATAACCTTAAAAGGCGCAAGGAAACCATCGTCAATGCCTTCTTTCAAGCTATACTTATAAATCGGCTCGCCAAAATAATCGATATTGGATATGTACGAAGTTTCCTTCGGCGTTGCGGTCATGCCTATTTGCGTTGCAGAGGAGAAGTATTCCAGCACTTTACGCCAACGGCTTTCTTCCTTTGCGCTGCCACGATGACATTCGTCCACTATAATCAGATCAAAGAAATCCTTATCAAACAGTTGCTTATAGTGCGCAAGCGTTTCTTCGTCCGTCTCTTCTTCGGTCATCTTGTTTCCGACAAGCTGTTGGTAGAGAGAGAAATATACCTGATGAGAAGTGATCGTGGTGCGGTCGTCTTTTGCAAAATTGATTTTGTGTGTGACTTTTTCAAGCGGCTTAAAATCGCCGCTTATCGTCTGATCGACAAGATTATTGCGGTCGGCAAGATAAAGTATCTTTTGCTTTACGCCGCTCTGCAACAAGCGATACACGATTTGGAAAGCGGTATAGGTCTTCCCCGTTCCCGTCGCCATGACAAGCAAAATGCGGTTTTGCCCCTTTGCGATGGCGTCCATTGTGCGATTGACGGCAACCTGCTGATAAT
>ERZ1106948.596-NODE-596-length-15182-cov-3.223508_pt1 | contig 15182 bp, 15 predicted proteins | sample MGYA00403673_ERZ1106948 | MGnify/ENA primary metagenome ERZ1106948 (study PRJEB35170, sample SAMEA104062409) | human gut metagenome | biome: human gut; feature: human-associated habitat; material: faeces | place: Denmark | collected 2012-05-07 ...
GCCGGCCGACGAGACCATCGAAGCCTTCACCCGCATCTGCGACGGCGTGTACGACAACGTGCCCGAGCAGGCCTTCTCCGGCATCGGCGGCATCGAGGATCTCGAGCGCAAGTGGCACGACATGCAGAAGGAATATGGTGACTGATGAGTGAGAAAGCCACGATGCAGGTGAACATCGTCTGCGCCGAACACCCGGTGTGGAGCGGCGAGGCGTTGCAGGTCACCATTCCCGCTTCCGGCGGTCAGATGGGTATTCTGCCTAATCATGAGCCTGTGCTCACGCTGATTAAGCAGGGTAAGCTTGCCGTGGTTGAGAAGGATGGTTCCCGTCGCGAAATCGAAGTCGCGGACGGATTCATCTCCTTCGATTCGAACAAGCTCACCGTTGCGGTCGAAGATGCCGGTACGTTGAAGCGTGCCGAGGTCGAAAGCGCAGAATAACCGCACTGGCGATACGTCGACGATCAGACGATCAGCGGTGATGAGTCGACGACTATCGTTTCCCGATGGGGCGGCACTCTACATGGGTGCCGCCCCATTCTTGTATTTTCCACATGCCCTGGGTTGGTTGCGACTGCCGGTCATGGTGTTGTGGCAGTTTCCACCGGTTGCCGTCGGTGCCTTCCGATGACCGCCGGCATAGCCCTGAGCCGTCGATGGGGCGATTGGCCGGAAGATTGGACCCATGCGCTAGGGTGGGCTCTTATGCGAATTCTGGTTGCCGATTGCTCCGCCGAATATTCCGGCCGTCTCAATGCCTCATTGCCGCTTGCCAAACGCGTGCTGCTGGTCAAGGCCGATAACAGTCTGCTGATCTTCTCCGAACTCGGGTCATACAAGCCGCTCAACTGGATGGCGGCACCGTGCACGCTCAAAGACATCACCCCGCCCGACGCGGACGATGATGCGGATACGCCTGCCCCCGAGAAGGTGCTGCGTGTCGCCTCCGCCAAGTCCTCCGACGTGCTGGAAGTTACCTTGCAGCACATCTATTCCGATGAAACCTATGACTTGGGCGAGGATCCCGGATTGATCAAGGATGGCGTCGAAGACCACCTGCAGCAGTACCTGGCCGAGCAGATCGAACGCATCGGCAAAGGGGCGAAGCTGGTGCGCCGCGAATACCCGACCGCCATCGGCCCGGTGGACATCATGGCCATCGATGCGAACGGCGAACACGTCGCCATCGAGATCAAACGGCATGGCGGCATCGACGGCGTGGAACAGCTTACGCGCTACTGCAAGCTGTTGAACCGCGACCCGTTGCTCGCGCCCGTGCACGGCATCTTCGCCGCGCAGACCATCACCCCGCAGGCCCGCGTGCTTGCCGAGGACCGCGGATTCCGCTGCCTGATACTCGACTATGAGGAGATGAAGGGCACGGAGGACGATTCGCTAAGGCTTTTCTAGCGTTTCCTCAAACTACCGATGGTGAGCACCCCATGAGCGACGGTAGTTTGGGCTTCTCTCAAACTATCGACGTTGGGGTGCGCTCAGTGTCGATAGTTTGAGGAAATGACTCAGTTCGTGCGCTGGTACGGAACCTCTGCGTGGAAGTTCCAATGGTTACTTGTGTTTTCGATGTCCCATTGCCCTTGCATCGACTCGATAGTCTGACGGTATCGTTCCAGCCCGGACCGCAGACCAACATCGGTATTAGGCTCCGGAACGTCGGAAAGTTCGATGACGAAAGCGGCATCGGTCCAACTAATCAGCATGGTGTAGCCGGCAGATGCCTGGGCATGCTTGGCGATATTGCCGAACAGTTCGCGGACGAGACCGATGATAAGTGTTGCCGTCGCGTCACCCAGCTGTGTCGGTTCCGTACCGAAACGAATGACCTCGCCTGCGTAGCCGTTTGCCGCCAGATTGCTCTGGCAGGTGGCGATGAGCTTGTTAAGTTCGTCGAGTCTATCGATCCCGGTGGTTTCGGAGGCCTGCGCTGGCGCGGTGCTGCTGTGCCGCAGGGAGACGAGTTGGTTCTGGCGGTGGTCATACGTCTGTGTGCCGTCGTATTGCTTGACGGTTGTCTTGTCGCTTTCAAGTGTGCGAATAGCTTTTCGGGTATGCGTCAGTGCATCAAGAGCTAGGTTTTTAACGCTGTGCCACGCTTCCCGCTGCTCATCGTCGCATATTGCAATCTGGTGATCGGCCATCATGGCGATGTCGCTCAGATCGTTCGTCGTATAGTCGTGCAGGCGTTGTGCGATTCCGGCGTTGGCAAGCAGTGTCTGCTCCCGCTGTAGTTGGCGTTGCCGTTCCCCGTTCCTGCGAATCAGCACGCTGATGCTTAAAGTCAGAGCGATAAGACAGGGGAACGAGAGCAGATTGTTGTCGATGGCGGGAAACGCAACTGTATACGGTGAGAAGAACACGGCCGCAAGCAATGCGATGCCAGCCAAAACCCCTTCTACAAGGCTTGTATAGCCGATACTTCCAGTGGCAAGCAGCGCCAGAATTAGCATGGGCGCGAACGCTGTACCTCCGATTAGGAAGTCGCCTATGGATACGACGATGACCGCATAGCTTCCATGCTGCGGTTTGTATGCGAACCATGTGGATGCGACTGTGGCGGCGAGCCCACAGCATAGGTAGCGCACCCATTCCGAGCCGTCAATCCCCCAATCAAGGCCTATATTGGCGATTGCCGCAATGGCGAGCACGCATGTGCATGTGGTAAGTGCTGTGCGTGGCATGGCTTGCAGGAGCCGTCGGAGCGTAGAGGTATGTGCGGTCATTCGTCCTCTTCCTTGAGAGTGAAGTGCGCGTTATTGTTGGTATCGCAATCATTGCAATAGGTTCAGATGATATGCAGCTGTCGACTCTGTGCGATGACGTCATGCCAGTCGGAAATATGGAATTTCGTCTTGATATTACGTCGGTGCGAGAAAACGGTGTCGGTGGAAATGCCAAGACGGGTCGCGATCTGTTTGGCGTTCAGGCCTGAGGCGCTGAGCGTAAGGATGCGCTGCTCGGCATCAGTAAGTTTTGGCAAAGGCGTTTGTGCGCTGGATGATTCGTATTCGGACTCCATCGACTCTTGAGGAGCGGCTAATGCGTCGACGATTGCCTTGGGAAGATTGTCGGCAAGCGTCGTCTTGTCCAATATCGTCGTGATGCCGGCCTTCGATGCTTCCGCCTGGTACAGTTCCGGCTCATACGAGGTCATACCAATGATCGCAGTGGTCGGTGAGATGCGACGAATCGATTGCGCGACCTGCGGACCGGTGATGCCGTTCAAAGCCATGTCGAGCAGTAGAATATCCGTATGCCGCATGCCATGCTGGCATTCCTGCAGTGCGCGTGCCGGGAAGGTAGTGGTCCATGGATTCAGTGTCATGCCGTTTCTGTTGTTGAGCTGCTTGAGCATCAGCATGATGTAGTTCAATGCGCAGGCATCGTTGTCGAGCACACCGATGCGTATGCTGCGAATACCTATATCCCCCTTGAATGCCATGGTTGCAGTGTATCGCATTGCCTCACTGTGGAACGATGCCGTTTCGGGAAACCGTCTGCAGTTTACTGCAGGCGCGTTGGGCTGATCGGCCGTGTCCGCATACATTGGTCCCGTAAGACAAACTGTCTTGCCAACCATGCAGGGACATCATGCAGAGACGATATACAGAGACGAGGAGGGATGACGGGTGATCAATACCATGCTGTTACAAGCGCAACTGCGAAGAGGCCTGCTTAGCATTCGGTTTGCCATTGTCGTGGTGTTGTCGCTGTTCCTGGTCGGATTCCAGTGGTGGACGATACGACATGCGGGATATAGACTGCCATATCACCAGCCGACGTTCTTGGACGAGACGCTGTTGTTTTCCAGCTATGGCAGTGGAACTACGCTATATCAGTTTCTGTTTCCTTTTCTGGCCGCATTAGCTGGAGGAAGCACACTGGCCGTGGAACGTCGCAGTGGCAGATTGACGTTTCTGCAGGCTCGTTCAAGCTATGGCGTCGTGGAACGCACCTCCTTGTGCTCGGGTTTTCTGCTGGGAGCTCTGGGAGGCGTGCTCCCCTACGTCATCGATGTTCTCCTTGCTGCTGGGGGAAATCCCCATTTGTCGTTTATCGATGGCGTGGAGAGTTCGGATGTCGATATTGCGAGCTTCCAATTCATTCTGATTTCCGCGAATGGATGGGTTTATCCGATTTATCGGTTCAACCAGGTGCTGTGCATTGTCGTCGTCGGACTGCTAATGGCGGCACTGTCAGGATTGTTTGCATGCTTGGCTGTTGCGATTTCGCCGTTCGTAAGGCATCGGAACGTGGAAGTGCTCGTGCCGGTTGCCTTCCTTCTGTTGTGGTGGATGCTTCCGGGGATAATCCAGCTTTCCTCCATATCAAGCCATGTTGAGGAACTGAATCCAATTCTCTATCTCCAACTTGATGGTTTCGAAACGCCTGGGGCGAACATCGCGAACCTTATTGGCATCGCTATGACCTTGGTCGGTTTTCCGGCGATAGTAGCCGTATTGTGCTGGCTGCAAAGGAAGCGCCATGATTAACGATCTGTTTATGCCGATCAGACGTGTTTCCGCGCATGTGCGGGGTCTCATGTGGATTGCAGCTGCTTGCGGTTTAGCGTACTACTTATCAGTGTTACAACAGTCTATGCCGTTGCCAGTATTGTATCGAGGCTGCATGGTGGAGCTCGCGGAGCGTGTGATTCTGCCTGCGAATCTCATGCTGTTTTGCATGGGCTGCGCACGTTTTGGCGCATTCGAACGTGTACGACGAGACCCGCGAGACGAATTCCGTCTGAATGCCGCGTGGCTGGCTCTTGTTGCGTTGTCCATAGCTGTAAGTGCCTGGGTTCTTTTCGTTGTGGCGAACATGCTTAAGGGCAGTCTGTGTGAATCGGGACAATGGTCGCTATGCGTGGTCATGCTGCTGCAACTGTTCATGATGAACATGTCGGTCGCATTGCTTGTGTGGCTGTTGATGAATCTGGGTATACCATGGGGGCAGATTCTGCCGCCTGCCATCGCCATTCCCATCATCGCCGATTTCTGTCTGAAACTGATGCCCGGAGATCTGACTCGATACGCTTTCTATTTCTGGTATCCGATCGGCGATTCCTGGGCAACGGTGTTCGTGCGGCAGGTGCTGCCTTTCATCGGTTACTGCATGCTTATGGCCATGATGAACATGGCTGCTTTCCATCGCGCCGACAGATTGAGATTGACATGATGGTGTGGAAGAGGACTCTGCAGGTGCTGCGCGAAGGCAACGGTCTTCGTCTGATGCTTGTGCTCATGTACGTGGTGATGACGTACCGTTTTTACACGAGCGGCCAGGATTGCAGGATTTTCATCGGCATGTTCCGCGCCCCCGAGTCATACATGCCGTCCGGATTGGAAAGCAACCTGTACGCCATCGGATTCATGGTGGTTGGTGTGGCGTTGATGCTCGAACGCCCTTCGGAATATCTCAGCATTCCCGAAACGATGGTGTACGTGCGCAGACCCCGAGGTCTACCGAGATTCCTTGGATATTGCGCGATAGTGGGGGCGTATTGCCTCGTCTATGCCGGCGTGCAGCTGGCTGTGGCCCTTCACGTGGTGTACGCGTCCCCCAAACAGCTGATGATCGGTGCGGTATGCGCGGGCTGGACGTTGCTGGTGTTGGCATTGATCATCAACCTGGGCTATCTCGGCAGGAACCGCCCCTACGGTTATCTTGCGGCAATGGTGCTGTACATCGTGCCGTTGTCGTATATGCCGTTGATGCGCTGGCTGCTCGAATCGCCTCTGGGCGTACCGAATTGGAGCGTGACATTGGGCGTTCTGACGGCGGCGCTGATCGTGGCGAATTATGCGCTGTTCGAGCGTCTGGAAATCATCTGAATCATAGTCGTTTCGTAAGGAGAACATCATGTACATCACCATCGATCATGCGTCGAAGACCATCAAGAACAAGCAGGTGCTGCGGGATGTCAGCGCCGGGTTCGAACGCGGAAGAATCTACGGCGTGGTGGGGCCGAACGGTTCGGGCAAGACCATGTTGCTGCGTGCGATCTGCGGGTTCATCCGATTGGACGCGGGCACGGTGACCATGAACGGCGAGCCTGTCGTGTTCAATCGGAAGTTGCCGGACTCCGTGGGTGTGATTATTGAGAATCCGGGATTCGTGCTGTCTGAAACCGGTATGCAGAATCTGGAATATCTGGCCGGTATCAATAAGGATTTCGATCAGGAGGAGACGGAACGGCTGCTGAGACTGTTCGATCTGCTGGATCATGCCGACGCCAAGGTGAAATCGTATTCGCTGGGTATGCGGCAGAAGCTTGCCATCGTGCAAGCGCTGATGGAACACCAGCACCTCATCGTGCTGGACGAGCCGACGAACGGATTGGATCAGGAATCCGTGGCGATGTTCCTTGAGGAAATGCGACGTCAACGGGATCGGGGCGCCACCGTCATCATCGCATCCCATCACTTCGATGAGCTCAACCAGATCGCCGATTATTGCTATACAATGCGTGACGGCGTTCTCCGCGCTGAGGACTGAACCGCGGCTCGGGCCACGCTTGGGCAACAGGCCGAGCCGTAAACTGAAAAGGAGCCTTCCCGATACCTGGGAAGACTCCTTCGCTATATCGGCCGAAATCCGCCGATTGAAATCCGCTGCGGAACGGCTAGGGCAGCCGATCAGTACGCGGCGAGAATGTCGACCACGAACACCAGCGTAGAATTCGCCGGAATCGAGCCGGAGGCCTTATTGCCGTAGCCCTTGTCCGGCGGAATCACCAGCAGTACCTGTGAGCCGACGGTCTGACCGATCAGGCCGTCCTTCCAGCCTTGGATGATCTGCCCGGACGATGAGACGTCGGCGTCGAACGTCGTGTTCTTATCCCACGAGGAATCGAACTGCTTGCCGTCGGGCGTCCAACCGGTGTACTTCACCACGGCGGTCATGGAATTCGTGATCTTCGTGCCCTTGCCCTTGATGAGCGTCTGGGTGATCTGCTTGTCGACCGAGCCCTGACCGTTCATATCGATGGACGGCTTGCCGTTCTTGCCCAGCGTCACCTTTGGCAGATTCGCCGGAACATCGGTGACCTGGTCGCCTTCGGCACGGGTGAGATCCTTCGACTTGGATACGAGCGTGTAGACGAGGATGTACGAGGTGTTTGCGGAATTGCTGTCGTTGATGCCGAATGCGATGGAGGTGTTGAGCTTCTGCCCGATCATCGCCTTGTACGGTTCGATCTGCTTGAGGTTCGAGTCGGACAGCAGGATGGAGCAGTCGGGGGTGTTCTTCTCCCATGAGCTCATGAGCTCGGAACCGTCCTTGACGTTTATCGCAATGCCTTGGGCGCACACGCGGTCGCCCTTCTGGATGGTGGCGCCATCGCCCTTCTGCAGCACTGCGTAGGTGTTGTTCTGCACCGTCATCGGGGTCTTGAACGTGACCTTCGGTTTCTCTCCGAGCTTACCGGTGGCGGTGATGCCGGCGATCTGGTCCATATTGACCGTCTGCTTGCTGGATTCCTTGGATGAGGACGATGATGAGGATGAATTGTTGGAACAACCCGCGAGTGTGGCGCACATGGCCAGCGCGCATCCGGCCGCCAAGGCGGAGCGGAGCAGCGTGGTGATCTTCTGTGAATGCATGACATACCACTGTAGTCGGAAACCTTGATTTTCCGGCGATGACGCCCTTTGCTAGAATGGCTGGGTTATGAGTTTTTTAAAGCGGACAAACGAATCCGAGGTCGAAGCCATGGATAACGAGCCAAACGCTGAGAAGAAAGCGCGCCGTCATGCGGTATTGATGCGCGGTGTGGTAACCCCGATTCTGGGACTGCTCGCTGTTGCGGCCATCGGACTTGGCATTATGAATGCCACGGAATGGAAGCCCAGTCGTACGATTACGGCGCAAACGCAGGTTTCCGGCAGCCGTTATGTGGTGACGGATCCCGGTGTGGCCGGCCTGGTGGATAGCGATGTGAGGGTGAAGGTGCTGTCTGGCGGATCGGGGAAGGTCTGCGTTGCCGCCGCCTCCGCCAAGGATGCCGCCGGATGGTTGTCCGGTGAACGCTATGTGCGCCTGACGGGTCTTGATGATTGGCAGACGCTGGGTACGCAGAAGGCCGGCTCGTCGGCAGGGCAGAATGCCGGAACGTCGCAGGACGGCACTGTGGAAGGCGTCGATTTCAAGGATTCCGACATGTGGCATGCCGTGACATGCGACACGAAGAGCGTTGAGTTCGAAAGCAATGTGAAGAACGATTCGACGGTTCTGCTTGTTGATTTGGGCGAGAAGCAGAATGCGGATATCTCGTTCACCTGGACGCGGAAGACGCTGCCTGATTTTGCTACGCCGTTCTATTTCGTTGGCGGTTTGCTGGCTGTGGGGGCGGTGCTGACCGCTTCCGTGTTCGCCATGCCTCCGCATCGCCGCCGTCATCGCATGGTGATGGGCACTGCCGGGCAGCTTGACGAGCATACCGATCAGCAGGCTGAGGAGCCGGTCGAGGAGGTGTCCATCCGTGAGGCGCTGACCGGCAGCATGAGCAGTCTTGCCGCCGCGTTCAAGCCGAGCAAGCGTGGCGGGCGCCGTCATGCCGCTGCGGCCGGGGAGGATGTTGAGCAGCCGACGGTAATCGATCCGTCCGCTCGTAATCTGGTGGCTGATGCAGCCGGTGCTGCCGCGGATGATGACGATATGTCCGTCGGCGAGGAGACTTCGGTTATTTCCGCGGACGAATTGCAGGCGTATTTCGCGCGATTGGCTCAGGAGTCCGACGAATCCTTCGGTATTGCCGAGGATGGCGATGCTGCCGATACGGGTATCACTGATACGGATGCCGCCGACGTGGCTGATTCCGCCGGTGAAGTGCATGATGATTCCGCTGATGCTGATGCTGACGCTGACGCGGAGAACGAGCCTGTTGAATCCGCCGATCCAGTTGAATCGGACGATACCGCTGAATCCGACGAATCGGACAACACCGATGAACGTGATGATCCGAATGACGATAGCGAAGCGGATACCAACGCCGAATCGGACGAGTCGCATACGGCCGATTCGGCTGACGATGCAGCCGAGGCCGCTGATGCTGATGCCGATGCATCGAATGAGGAAGCGGCTGACGACCAGCCCGACGATGCGTCCGATACCCAAGCCGACGATTCCGAAGCGGAGCCGGTCGAAGAATCCGCCGACGATTCGTCCCAATCCGAACAATCGTCCGAACAATCTGATGACGAAACCGAAGACGGAGCCGACGAAGACGATCATGCCGCCGAGCAGTCCGCCGAGGAGGAATCCTGATGAAGAAACGTACCGTTACCAAAGCCGCGGCATTACTGGTCAGCGCCGGCATGCTGGTCTCCCTCGCAGCGTGTGAAGGCCAGGTGCCGCAAGCCACGTCAAGCCAGTCGTCCGAACAGTCCTCGCCTGATCTGACCACCACCCAGGAACACGCGATTCGCAACAAGATCCTTGACGCGATCGACGCGGCCGACGCGGCACAAAGCGCCGACGGCCTCAGCGAACGCGTCACCGGCCCACAGCTCGACATCCGTTCCAGCGAACTGACCATCGCCAAGGCCACCGGTACCATGCCGGCCAAGGCGACGATTCCGCGCAAGATCACGCAGACCGTCATCCCCGTTAATGACGGCTGGCCCCGCACCGTGTTCACCATCACCACCACCACCGACGACCAGCAGTCCAAAAGGCTGCTGGTACTGACCCAGGATTCGGCGCGTGACAACTACAAGCTGTGGGGCGTCGCACGACTGTTCCAAGGCGCGAAACTGCCCAAGTTCGAAGTGCCCAAGCTGGGCAGCGAAATGGGCACCGCCAAAGACGCCAAACTGGTGGCGACCCCCGCCGAAGCGGTCAGCGAATACTGCGATCTGCTGAACAAGGGCGATGCCAGCGCCTACAAGAAGAAGATCGCCGACGACATGTTCCGCAGCGATCTGGAGAAGCTTTCCGCCACGGTGCAGCAAGGCATGGAGGCCAACAAGGGTACGCAGCAGCAGGTCTTCACCGTGCCGAAGGACCAGATCAAGATCATGCGTTCGGCGGCGGATGGCGGCGACCTGGTCGTGGCGCGCATCGATTCCACATGGACTAGGCAGGCCGGTGAAGGGCGTGAATCATTGCCTGCCTCCGACGAGGAAAAAGCGTTGTTCGGCAACGGCAAGGCCACCAGCACCATGAAGGTCACCTATGTGAACGTGGTCGCGTTGTGGATTCCCGCAGCGGGTTCGAATCAGCAGATCGTCGCCGTGGGCGCCGAACGCCAGCCCATCAAAGTGGAGGCGATATAAGCCATCCCATGCCGTGCGCACGGCATTCGCATGCCGCCACTAGCACACATGGGGCTTGCAGCACGGCGAATTTTGCGTAGCACGAAATCGTTGCTGGTACTTATAGTTAAGCCAGCAACGATTTTTGTTTTCGGGAGGGCAGATGGCAGGTCAGCAGCAGTTCAATCCAGGAGTTTCGTTGGCGGGCGCGGTCGATCTGGAAGCGTTGAAGCACCAGGTCAAAGCCGAGCCGGGGCAGGCCGGTGGCGCTCCGGCGGCAGACGGCTATGTGATCGACACCACGGAGAACACGTTCCAGGCGATGGTGCAGACCTCGACCACGTTCCCGATCCTCTTGTTCCTGTGGATTCCGACCGATGACCGTCTGTTCCCCATGGCCCGTGCGCTCGCCAACGCGGTGAACGCGATGAACGGTCAGATTCAGCTGTCGCGTATCGATATCGCATCCAACCCGTCCATCGCCCAGGCATTGCAGGTGCAGGGCGCCCCAGCACTGTTCGCGTTGATCGGCGGTCGACCGATGCCGTTATTGCAGGGCCTGCCCAGCGACGAGGAAATGCAGCAGATCACCGAACAGGTGCTGCCGAAGATCGTGGCCATGGCCCAGCAGGCCGGCGTAAATGGCACGGCGCCATATTCTGGCGATCCGGATGCCGATGGCGCGCAGGGCGAAGGTGCCGCGAATCCGGCTTCCGTGGTGCCACCGGAACATCAGGAGGCGTATCAGCTGGCGCAGGCCGGCGACTATGCCGGTGCCGCGGCGGCGTATGCGCAGGTGCTTGAAGCCGATCCGAATGATGCGCTCGCGGCCCGTGAACGTGCCAAGGCGCTGCTGTTGGCGCGTTCCGCCACCGCCGACGTGCGTGATGTGCGCACCGCCGCGGCCGATCGCCCCGACGATGTGGAAGCGCAGCTTGCCGTGGCCGATATCGATATGATCGGCGGTCAGATTCAGGATGCATTCGACCGTCTGCTGGACTTCGTGGCTGCCGGGCATAAGGCGGATATCGAACCGGTTCGCCAGCGCTTGCTGGAATACTTCGCCATTCCCGAGGCTGGCGATCCGCGTCTGGTTGCGGCTCGTCGCCGTCTCGCCACGCTGATGTACTGACAGCTGATGTACTGACGACAAAGTCGCAGGAACCGGCATATCGACAGCGGGCGGAGCGTAATGCTTCCGCCCGCTGTCGTCTCTATATCTGTATGGGCATATGGGCGCTATCCGAATGGTGGGCTCTGCGGAGATGAGGCAGACGTGGTGCTGATGCCGAAGCCGGTTGCGTCTGTCTAGTCGCCGATTCTGTTCGTGCCGAACACCTGTTGGAAGCTGGGGCCCTTCTCGCTCAGCTCGGCTTCGAACTCGCCCGCCCACCTGCTGAACGGTCTTGCGGCCAGGCTTTCGTTGCTGAACCGTGGTTGATCGGTGACTTCGGTCAGGCAGAATTTCGGAATCGTCAGGTTCGTCACCGGCCCGCTGCGCGCGGCCTCCGCCACGATAAGCGGCGCATTCGTCGCGCCGAACACGTCCACGTTCCAGCCGTCCTCGGCGATCCACACGGAATAGCGGTTCTTGATGACCGTATCGCCGCCGCGCGTGATCAATTCCGCGGCGATGCGGGTATCGATTTCCATCTCTTTCTCATACCGTGTTCCCAGCGATGCCGGCCCCTTCACCGTCACATACGCGTGGGAGAACTCGTCACGGTAGTCGTGCAGCACATCGATGGGGTAGGTGTCGCAATCCATGGTGAGGTTGATGCTGTTGGAAGTGAGTCGCACGCGCAGCGCGTAGTTGCCGGAATGCACGTAATAGCTTTGGATGACGAGCTTTGGGGGATTATCTCTGCGATATTCGGCGGGCAGCGCATGGCAGAAGAAGCGCCGCTCGTATTGGAAATCATTCGTTGGCTCGGACATAATTCAAGTCTAGACGGTTTTGTTGCGAGCAATGCGGCGATTATGGCGTTATATGGCGCAATGCGCGCGGTGCCGTGTCCGTGGCGGAGGTTTTCGTTCAGATGGTGTAGAGTGGGGGAGTTGCTTGGGTTTGTAGCTCAGTGGATAGAGCGTCTGTCTCCGGAACAGAAGGTCGTGGGTTCGATCCCCATCAAGCCCACCGGTAGGGTTCCAGCCATTCGGTTGGAGCCCTTTTTCATGCGCGAGGTCCTGCAGGCGCGTGCACGATATGCGTGCGGCTCCGCAGCGGCCGGATTGCGGGCAGGGATGGCACGCGTGCGAGGGGAGCAAGTAGACTGCTGGGAAAGACGGACGGCATTGATTGCCGGACGAAGCTTACGGCACGCGTGCACAGGCGCATGCCCCGAATCGCAAGGAGTGCACAATGAACGAATCTCTTGAAGCAGTGGCAACTACCCAGGCGCCGGCCGCATTGGGCGCATACAGCCAGGGCGTGAAGGCGAACGGCTTCGTGTTCGTCTCCGGCCAGCTGGGCATCGACCCGGCCACCGGCGAACTGGCCGGTGCGACCGCAGGCGAGCAGGCCGCTCAGGCGTTGAAGAACATCAAGAACATCCTCGACGCTGCCGGCAGCAGCCTCGACAAGGTCGTTCGCGCCACCATCTACATGAAGAACGTCGATGACTTCCACGAGGTCGACACCGTGTACGCTCAGACCTTCACCGGTTCCGTCAAGCCTGCCCGTGTGGCCTTCGGTGGCAACAACATTCCGAAGGGTGCGCTCGTCGAGATCGACGCCATCGCCGTGCAGTGACGATTGCAATGATCGCAGCACAGTGACATTGGTCCCGGTTTCGTCCGGGCCTAATCCGTCTGGCCCCGTGTGAAGTTGATTCCCACGGGGCTTTTGCGTGCCGCCACAGGTGCACGATAATCCGAATACTGCCCCATGCGAGGGCTTCGCGTACCCGCATACCGTATAGTTGCCCCTTGGATGCGCGTGCCGGAACGGTCGCATCCATCACAGCATCGCGGGCAAGGAGCATATACGAATGACCGTGCAATCGGACAATGAACGCAGACGGCCTGAAACGGCGGGGGAGTCAAGCGTGACGGAAACAATGGAATCCGCGCAAACGACGGGAACCGCGGGAACGGAAGTAACGGACGAGCAGGGCGGCCTTGAGCGCAAGATGAGTGCCCGCCACCTGACCATGATCTCCCTGGGCGGCGTGATCGGCACCGGCCTGTTCCTCAGCTCCGGCTACACCATTCACCAAGCCGGGCCATTCGGTGCGATCCTCGCCTACGGCATCGGCTCGCTGCTCGTATACTTCATCATGCTCAGCCTCGGCGAACTGTCTGTGGCCATGCCCTACGCCGGTAGCTTCCACCTGTACGCCAAACGATTCATCGGCCCCGGCACCGCGTTCACCATCGCCGTGCTCTACTGGCTGAACTGGGCTGTGGCGCTCGCCTCCGAATTCACTGCGGCGGGCCTGCTCATGCAACGATGGTTCCCCGATTCTCCCGCATGGATATGGTCCGCGGTGTTCATCGTGGTGGTGTTCCTGCTCAATATTCTTTCCGTGCGATTGTACGGTGAATCGGAATTCTGGTTCGCCAGCATCAAGGTGATTGCCATCATCGCGTTCATCGTGGTCGGCCTGTTCGCGATCTTCGGCATCATCCCCATCAAGGGCTACAGCCATGCGCCGCTTTTCGGCAACTTCGTTTCCGAAGGCTTGCTGCCGAACGGCATCATCCCGATCTTCTCCACCCTGCTCACCGTGGTGTTCGCCTTCTCTGGCACCGAGGTCGTGGGCGTGGCCGCGGGCGAGACCAAGGACCCGCAGAAAGCCATCCCCAAGGCCGTGCACACCACGGTTTTGCGTCTGGCCATCTTCTTCATCGGCTCCATCGCCGTCATGTCCGCGCTCATCCCGTGGCAGAAAGCCGGCGTCGACACCAGCCCGTTCGTGCTCGTCTTCCAGTCCATCGGCATGCCGTTCGCCGGCGACATCATGAACTTCGTGGTGCTCACCGCCGTGCTGTCCGCCGCGAACTCCGGCCTGTACGTGTGCTCGCGCATGGTCTGGTCGCTCGCCAAGGAACATATGATCCCGTCCGCGCTCGCCAAAACCAATTTCCATGGCGTGCCGGTGTTCGCCGTGCTGTTCAGCATGGCAGGCAGCCTGCTCGCCCTGCTGTCGTCCGTGGTGGCCGCGTCGACCGTGTATCTTGCGCTGGTCGCCGTGTCCGGCTTGGCCACGCTCGTGGTGTGGGCGTCGGTATCCGTATGCCATATGCTCTTCCGCAAGCGTTGGATCAGTGAAGGTCATAGCGTGAGTGAACTGCGCTACAAGGCTCCCGGCTATCCGTTCGTGCCGATCGCCGCGATTGTGATGTGCGTCGGTGCGCTGGTGCTCGTGGTGCTCGACCCGTCGCAGCGTTCGACCCTGCTGTACATGATTCCGTTCGTCGCGTTGTGCTACGTGGCCTACTACGCTTCCGAAGCGTGGCGTCGCCGCAGGAACGGCAAGCGCTGAACCTGCGCTGAATCTCACCGCCGGATCGGCACAACCCGCGTAATCCGTGATTTCACCCCTCCCTTTTCCTCCACTCGGGCGTATGTTCCACGCCTTGAAGCGAAGCGGAATCGGAGGGGTGATTCTGTCTGTGCGCTCGGTAGACTTGGAGGAATGAGTCCAGAAGCGCTTAGTGAACTGATTTTCAACATCGTCAACGACCTTGTGAGCGAAGGCAAGGCCGGTACGTTAACCGCAGATCTTATCCCCCCGCAGGCCAAGTTCGCCGTGATGCGTCCGAAGGACCGCGCGCACGGCGATTGGGCATCCAACGCCGCCATGCAGCTGGCCAAGAAGGCCGGCATGAAGCCGCGTGACTTCGCCGAACTGTTCGCCGCCGAACTCGTCAAGGCGGACGGCATCAAGTCCGTCGAGGTGGCCGGCC
>ERZ1106948.598-NODE-598-length-15167-cov-3.806842_pt1 | contig 15167 bp, 13 predicted proteins | sample MGYA00403673_ERZ1106948 | MGnify/ENA primary metagenome ERZ1106948 (study PRJEB35170, sample SAMEA104062409) | human gut metagenome | biome: human gut; feature: human-associated habitat; material: faeces | place: Denmark | collected 2012-05-07 ...
GGAGTGGGGCCGCTGGCAACATCGCCAGCGGCCCCACTTTTGCACTATACGCTATCCCCTACTCGGTATCCTCGACCTCATACGAATCCGCCTCGGCTGGCTCATCGTTTGTCTCTGTCGCAGCCCCGCGCGCCTCGTCAAACGCGGCCTTCATGGTCTTGTTGCCCCACGTGAGCTTGCGAATGGTAAGATCGTCGGCCTTCTTGTTGGCTAGGCGCAGATTGTTCTCGGAGGACAGCAACGCCTCCTTGGTTTTCTGCAGATGGCTAATCGTCTTGTCGATCTCATCAATCGCCGTTTGGAACTTGCGGCTCGCGATCTCGTAGTTGCGACCGAAATCATTCTTGAACTTTTCCATCTTGGCTTCGAAGTTCGTGACGTCGATATTCTGCTGTTTGTACTCCGCCAGTTCCTGCTTATAGCGCAGCGAACCCATGGCGGCGTTGCGAAGAAGCGTGATCATGGGAATAAAGAACTGTGGGCGAATCACGTACATCTTCTCGTAGCGATAGCTCACGTCCACGATGCCGGCGTTGTAAAGCTCGCTCTCGGGTTCGAGCAACGTGCAGAGCACCGCGTACTCGCAGCCTTTTTGGCGGCGATCGTGATCGAGCTTCTTAAAGAAGTCCTCGTTTTTGTGCTTGGTCGCAGTCTCGTCGTTCTCGTTTTTCATCTCGAACATAATCGAAATGACCTCGTTGCCGCTCGCGTCGCACTCGCGGAAGATAAAGTCGCCCTTGGTACCCTCGGACGCATCGTTATCCTTCTCGAAGTACGCGTTAGGAAACGCCGTCATGCGCAGACGGTTAAACTCGGTCTCGCAGTGCTGCTCGAGCGACTCGCCCACCATCTTGGTGGACAGGCGGACCTTCATGTCCTTAAGGCGCTCGATCTCTTCATCCTTGTAGCGAATCAGGTCATCGCTCGCACGCTTGGCCTGCGCAAGCTCGAGCTCGTGTGCCGCCTTGGCCTGCTCCTCGCGAGAATCGCGCACTGCCAGCTCGCTCGTCAGTTTGGCACGTGCCTCATCGCGCTCACGCTCCGCCGCGGCGACCGCCTCTGACAGGTTCATTTTTGCCATCAGTTCCTGCTCGCGCAGCTGGGCACGCAGGCCCTCGGCCTCTTGCTCGGACTGAGCCTTTGCGGCGGAGAACTTCTCTTGCACCTTCGCGCGATAGTCAGTAAGCGCGCGCTCGGCCTCGCTGCGAGCGGCATCGAGCTCACGCTGCGACTCTGCCGCGGCAGCGGCAAGCGCCATCTCCTGGGCTTTGTCCGCCGCGGCGAGCCTGGCCTGCAGCTCGGCAATCTGAGCGTCGCGCGCAGCTAAATCGTTTTGAGCAGCGTTGCGCGCCGCCGACTCGGCAAGCTTTGCTTCGTCATCTTTGCGCCCAAGCTGCGCACGCAGGCTATCAATCTCACGCTGGAGTTCGGCATTTTCCTTTTGAGCATTGGCTCGTGCCTCTACCGCCGCGCGCTGGCTTGCACTCTCGCGCTCTGCGGCAGCGCCCTCGAGCTTAGCGCGCAGCTCGGCAAGCTCAGCATCGCGCTTGGCAACCTCTTGCGCCAGTTTCTGATCCGCAGTGTTCTTCTGCTCGACAAGCTGAGCGTTGCGCTGAGACTCTGCCTCCTGCAAGGCAGCCGTCGAACGCGAGCGCTCAAGCTCCAGCGCCTGCTCGCCCTCGCGCTGGACTGCCTTCACACGCTCGTCCAGGTCGCGCGAAAACTCGGCATCGCGTACTTGCTTGACGATATCCGCATAGCCGGACGCATCGACCTTAAAAACTTCGCCGCAATGCGGGCACTTGATCTCGTTCATAGCAGCTCCTCGATGGACGCAAATATCAACCGGCTACACTCTACCGCGCCGCACGGACAAAAAAGGCGCCGCCGCCATAATGGCAACGGCGCCAGGACCACCACAAAGGTGCCTGTCCCCTTTGTGGTGGTTTGAGTGACAGTTTGAAAATTACAGTCCAAAGAAGTCAAGGATTTGGTCACGGCTTACGGGTCTGTAGTCGTTGGCATCAAGGCCAACGTCATAGCGCAGGATCGGGCGTTCGCGATCGCGGTTGCGCACGTTGGTGCGGTCTCCCCTGCTGTGGATATGCCCGTGCAGCATGATGGCGCCACGCGCCTTGCCATTCCAGCTAAGCATGGGGTAGTGGCTCATAACCAGACGATGGCCCTTGGCATAGCCGGGGGCAATCTCCAGATAATCACGCACGTCTTCCCAAATTTGCGGCACGTCGGGATCTTCCCAATCGCCGTCATGGTTACCACGGATGAGCGTCACGTTTTGGCAGGCAATACGCTCGCGCAGGCGCACCGCCTCCGCCAGGGGCAAACGATAGGTAAAGTCACCCAGAATGTAGAGACGGTCATCCACAGCCACGCACTCATTGATGGCATCGATGACCTTGCGATTCATCTCCTCGACCGAGCCAAACGGCCGGTCCATGTCGTGCAAGATATTCGTATCGCCCAGGTGCAGGTCGGCGGTAAACCACATCATCGTCTCTGTCCTCATTTCGCAACGTGTTCAACTCGTGCTAAGTATACAGACGCAGCGATGCGGCGGTTATCCAAAGAACCCGCCGAACAGTCCGCGGCGGCGCTTGTCTTGCTTTTTCGAAGCGTCACCCTGGGTATTCTTATCCTGCCGCTTCTTACGATCCCACTCCAACTCATCGTCATCGAGTAGCATATCCCACTCAAACGGATCGTCTGTCAGATCGAACAGGTCATCGTCATCAAACATGGCAGTCTCCCATACCGATTAGCGAGCATCCACCACATAGAGCCCAACGCGCACCTGATGCCACGGGCTGCGCTCGGGGGCAACCTGTTGCACGCGGGCCTCAAATACGTCCTCGTGGCCGTAATACATCATCAAGGACAGCGGGCCGACCTCGTTTCCCGGAACATAGCCAAGCTTGGTGTTGCCACAGTAAATCGCAACCGCCTCGGGATCATGGGGATTATCGCGCTCGGCGCACAGCGTCAGTTTATCGCCCGCTTTAAGATCGCCCAAGACCAAGGCGCCATCGGTATACTGAAATCCTGCAATGTGAAATGACAGAAGAACACGCGAAGGCTCGTACATAGCAGCTCCTCTAACGGCCGGATAAACCGGTGTGTAACCTTATTGAGAAGTCTACGGTCCCGTGCGGACACAAATACATCCTGTCTGCGTCCTTCAATCGTTTGCCTCAACGCTTGCGCGACAGAACGCTTGCAGATAAGATAGGAACACGGATGGCACCCGTTGCCGCGGGTCTTGCTAACTCCGATACACGTTTTCATCGTGAGAAGTGGCCGTCTTCGCTTACGCGGGGGCGGCTATTTCATTCGGCCGATAAACAGGCCGAGTTCGATAGCCGCGATTAACAACGCCAGTAACGAAATAACATCGCTTACGTTCATACCAATTCCCTTCTAAAGGGAGTTGGCCCATCCGTACCCCATAGCAGTAGTCTAACGTAAATGACAGGTAATAGGAACACTTGTTCGTATTACCTGCCATTTCCTAATGCACAAACATGCGCACAAATTTGTGCTTCCAGCTTGCGTAGGGCGCATACCGAAACGGCACGTCCAGCCACGTTGCCTTGTTCACGATGCTCTTCTTATGGCTAAACGTATCGAAGCTCTCGCGGCCATGGTACTGCCCCATGCCGCTCGCGCCCATGCCGCCAAAGCCCATATGGCTCGTAGCCAGATGCATGATCGTGTCGTTGACGCAGCCGCCGCCAAAGGGCACGTAGCGCACAAAGCGCTGCTGAACCGCGCGATCCTGACTAAAGATATACAGGGCCAGCGGCGTCGGACGATCCGTAATAAACGCTTCGGCCTCGTCTAGGCTCTCAAACGTCAGCACCGGCAAGATGGGGCCGAAAATCTCCTCCTGCATCACGGCGTCATCGGGGGTCACGCCGTCCAAAATCGTCGGCTCAATCTTGAGCGATGACTCGCGCGCCGTGCCTCCAAGCACAACCTTATCGGGATCGATCAGCCCACGCACGCGCGCAAAATGCTTGGCGTTGACGATATGCCCATAATCCTCGTTATCGAGCGGATGCTCGCCAAACATACGGCGGGCCTCTTCCCTGATGAGGTCCAGCAGCTCGTCGTGCACGCGCGCATCGACCAGCAGGTAGTCGGGCGCCACGCAGGTCTGGCCCACGTTGAGCCATTTACCAAATGCGATACGCCGCGCCGCGACCTTCAGGTTTGCCGTCGCATCCACGACACAGGGGCTCTTTCCGCCCAGCTCAAGCGTCACGGGCGTAAGGTTTTTACTTGCGCGCTCCATGACGAGTTTGCCGACCGGAACGCTACCGGTAAAGAAGATCTTGTCCCAGCACTCATCGAGCAGCGCTTGGTTTTCGGCGCGCCCGCCCTCGACAACCGTCACCAGGCGCGGATCAAATGCCTCTTCACAGATTTGCTTGAGCACCGCACTCGATGCCGGAGCATAGGCACTCGGCTTGATGACCACGGTATTGCCCGCGGCAAGAGCCCCGGCGAGTGGCTCGAGCGTCAGCAAAAACGGATAGTTCCAGGGCGCCATGATAAGCGTGACGCCATAGGGCACGGCTTGCGTTTTGCACACGCTCACGGCGTTAGCGAGGTCACACGGACGCAGGCGCGGACGACTCCATCGAGCCACGTGAGCGATCTGATGACGAATCTCGGAAAGCGACGTGCCGATCTCGCACATATATGCCTCGTCATGCGACTTTCCCAAATCGGTCTTGAGCGCATGGGCAATATCGGCCTCGTGGGCCCGCACCGCATCGCGCAGGCGCACCAGTGCGCGGCGGCGAGCATCGACATCAAACGTAGCGTGCGTCTTAAAGTAGGTGCGCTGATCGCCGACGATGCGCGCAATTTCCTCGGTGTTCATGTGCCCTCCTAGTTCTCGCCCTCAAACATACCACCTGCAACGACTTCATACATATGCTCGAGCTCCAAGCGGTCCATTAAAAGCGGAACGGGGTACAGGGGATTGGCCTCGGCATCGGCATTCGCCGCCATCTGCGGAATGTCGGAGCGGCGAATGCCCGAGACATATTTGGGAATGTCCAAGGTAGCGTTCATTCGATCGACCCAATCGATAAAGGCCTCGGCCGCCAGGTTGTCCTGTGCGTTAGCCGGCGCGATACCAGCCATGCGGGCGAGGTCGGCGAGCTTAGGAGCAGCAGCTTCACCATAGGCGCGAAGCATGTGCGGCAGGATAATGGCATTGGCCAAACCGTGGGGAATCCCATAACGTCCGCCCAGACTGTGCGCGATGGCATGCACATATCCGACATAGGAGCGCGTAAAGGCAACACCCGCTTTATACGCTGCCGAAAGCATATTGCGGCGCGCCCGTATGTTGTCCCCACGCTCATAAGCATCGAGCAAATTGTCGTGGATGAGCAGCACCGCCTGACGCGCCATCTTGCGCGTATAGGGCGTGGTACTGCGCCCGATAAAGGCCTCGACAGCATGCGTTAGAGCATCCATGCCCGTTTGCCCCGTAATGGAGGCGGGCAGGCCGCGCGTAAACTCGGGGTCGTGCACCGCAAAGCGCGGGATAAGCACAAAGTCGTTAATGGGGTACTTGTAGTGCGTCTCGTCATCGGTAATTACCGCTGCAAGCGTTACCTCACTTCCCGTGCCCGCCGTAGTTGGAACGGCGATGAGCAACGGCAGGCGACGATGAATCCGCAGCAGGCCGCGCATCTTGTTGATGGGCTTGCTTGGCTGCGCGATGCGTGCGCCCACGCCCTTGGCACAGTCCATGGCCGATCCTCCGCCAAAGCCGATAATGGCCCGGCAGGCACTCTCTCGGTACAGGGACGCCGCTTCCTCCACGTTTGAGACCGTGGGGTTCGCACGCGTTTCGGCATAGACCGTAACGCCAATCCCCCTGGATGCGAGCGCCGTCTCGAGCGGTGCCGTGAGCCCCAGACGGGCAATGCCGGGATCCGTCACGATAAGGACCTTCTGGATCGAGCGCTTTTGAAGCACCGCGGGCACATCCTCGGCATGCTCTAAAATGCGCGGCTCGGTATAGGGCAGGATCGGCAATGCAATGCGAAAAACCGTCTGATATGTTCGGCACCAGGCACGACGGGCTAGATGCATAAAGGAAACTCCTTCATTTGTTGATAGGTCAACATTTGCTCGACCGATTGTACTCAGCAGAGATCGCAGACGGTCTGCCAATCGTTAATCAATCAACATCTTCATATCTCAAAATTGTTTTATTAAAAATCATTCCTAATAGGCTTCACATTTGGTTGCATTTATGGATAATAGAACTCGTCAAGACGCACGTCCGGAGAGGGCCCTTACGGGACCGGGCGAGCGCACAATCGCCATCGATCGAAAGGATCGAATCATGAAGTTTGTTTGCCCCGTTTGCGGTTATGTGGAAGAGTTCGACGGCGACCAGCTGCCCGAGGACTTCAAGTGCCCCCAGTGCGGCGTTCCCGGTTCTCGTTTCCTGAAGCAGGAGGAGGGTCAGCTCGAGTGGGCTGCCGAGCACGTCGTGGGCGTCGCCAAGATGGAGGGCGTCTCTGAGGACATCGTTGCCGACCTGCGCGCCAACTTTGAGGGTGAGTGCTCCGAGGTCGGTATGTACCTGGCCATGGCTCGCGTCGCTCATCGCGAGGGCTATCCCGAGATCGGCCTGTACTGGGAGAAGGCTGCCCACGAGGAGGCCGAGCACGCCGCCAAGTTCGCTGAGCTCCTGGGCGAGGTCGTGACCGACTCCACCAAGAAGAACCTCGAGATGCGCGTTGAGGCCGAGAACGGCGCCACCGCCGGAAAGACTGATCTTGCCAAGCGCGCCAAGGCCGCTGGCCTCGATGCCATCCACGATACCGTGCACGAGATGGCTCGCGACGAGGCTCGTCACGGCAAGGCTTTCGCCGGCCTGCTCAAGCGCTACTTTGGCTAAGCCAACCGCTTGAGACATAACCTCTAGCTCGATGAGGCCCGGACCGTATTGGTTCGGGCCTTTTTCGTGCCTCACAAACTTGTTAACTACCTGAAATAGGACCGCCTTCGGCATAGGTTTCTCGTCAAAAACTAAGTGAGTAGACTTTTTGGAACTTGCCGAGCAGACCATCCGTATTGCTTTATAAAGTCGCAGGGAAATGACTTGTTTCAAAACGGCCTGGTCGCCATCAAGCCAAAAGTCTACTCACTTAGTTTCGCAGCCGTCCACGATCGAGCTATTTTGTGTCTAACGGGCATCTTTTCGTCGATTACTCCCAATTTTGTCCAGTCAACGAATAGTTCAGACCGGAGTAATGTCTCAGCCCTTTGCTCATCTGAGCTTTTATCACGATATTCAGCATCGAGCATCCTGCATACGGCCTTAACGATCGCGCAGAATCTATCCTCATCGGATATCTGTCTGTGTGTCAGGAGAAGTACATCGTAGCCCATGGCCTGAAGGGCTGTCATGCGGTCAGCGTCACGCAAGCCATCCCCTGCGCGTCCGTGCGAGGCCTTTCCCTGACATTCAATGGCCACCTGTCGCCTACCGTCCGGTGAAGAAAGAAGTAGGTCGATATATACACGGGACTTTCCCACAATCGCTCGAGCACTTGTGCTTAGCGTCACTTCGACATTGAGCTCTATGCCGCAAAACCCTTCGCCTCCCAGGGCTCGCGGCAGTCCAAGCAACAAATACGCCTCGACCTCAAAAGGCGACGCGGCACCCAATGGAACGAGTTGCGATACCGCCATAAATCTATTGCCGTAACGCATCCCACAAACATCTGAACAAAAACGGTCAAGGTCTCCGCCCAAAACCAAAGCGTCTCGACGCCATAAACTTGAAGTGATGCCGTCCTCGGACGGGCAGCGCACCCAACCGAACGTTGTCGAAATCGCGCCCGAATCAATTGCACGCGAAAGCTCCGCCTCAAGCGCCACCGGCAGAGCACACACCGCAAACAAGCCACACATCTCCGCCAATACCAAAAGAAGCTGAAGATCCGTCAGATGCCGTGACATGATGAATGCCGTCAGTAGAGGAGACGTAATCAAAAATCCATGCTCCGTTTCCAGCACGGATTCCCTGGGGAGCTCACCAAGAAACAGCCGCTGCCTAATGCTGGCAGGACAAGTCCGTTTGTTTCTCGTCCGAACCAATGTATGCAACGGAAAACCGAGCGCGACCGCAGCCGTCGGGTTGCGGGCGAGATCATATCGCTGCCGGTCTTCTTCCGGTCGTGGAAGCGGCGGACACAAAGCGCGGACTTGAGGAGGCAAACGCCAGTACCTAAAAGCCGATATGTCACAAAGTAGATCCTTCATAGGCACAGGAGAACACGAATTTCAACCCAGTCAGTCACGCATTGGCGCGAACGCACCAAAAATGGCGCCGAACGGACTGCCAAGTTTTCAACAGCCCTCCCAAACTGGCCAAAAGCTTGTCGAGAGCTGGACGAAGCCCTGTTGAAAACCCCATTTTTTTCTCATGCAGAAGCTTTACGCGGCAAGTGAGTAGACTTTTTTGAACATTCCGAGCAGGCCGGTCTTCCTGCTTTTCAAAACCGCGGGTAGATAGCTTGTTACAAAACTGCCTGGTCGCCAAAGTGCTAAAAGTCTACTCACTTAGATTGCAGAGTGCCCCCCATTAGCTGCAATTCCAAGGTAGTTAGCACTTTTGGATTCAGATCGTCATACTGAACAAGAATTTGACTTGAGTTTTCAGGGACAAATGCACCATCGGCACACCAATAACAGTCACTGATATCGATAAACGGAATACCCGAGCGCGTGAGAGCCCGCGCAAAAGAGCTTCCACCCGTTCCGCGCTCCGCAACAACAGTGCAGTAAAGGCCCGCGTCCGCATGCTCGATCGAGACCTCCCCTGCCGGAAACGCTTTCCGTACAAGCGCCGCCAGGCCATCACGCGCCTCGCGAGCACGAACACGCACGCGGTTCACATGCCGCTCGTAATCACCCGATTCCAGCAAACGTGCCAAAGCGACCTGGTCAACAGAACTCACCGACGAGGCGTAGAAACCAAGGCTGCGCCTAAACCGCTCCATCAGCTCATCGGGCAACACCATGTACGCTAGACGCAGCGCCGATGACAGGCTCTTCGAAAACGTGTTGGTGTAGATAACCGACTGGGCGGCATCGATCGACGCGAGCGCGGGAATCGGCTTACCAGCAAGGCGAAACTCACAATCAAAGTCATCTTCGATGAGATACCGGCCCGGCTGCTCGGCGGCCCAGCTCAGAAGCGCATAGCGACGCGCAATGCTCGTCACAAGGCCGGTCGGATACTGATGGGACGGCATAAGGTGAAGGACATCGGTCCCAGTTTTCTGCAGAGCGCTCAGGTCCACGCCGTCGTCATCCAACGGGACATGTCGAACTTTGCAGCCCATAGCCTGATAGATGCGCGTCAGGCGCAAATAGCCCGGATCCTCAACGGCATACACCTTGTCGGCTCCAAGCAACTGAACCAGCATGGTATCGAGCAGCTGGGCGCCCGCGCCGATAACGATATTGTTGGGATCGACATTCATGCCCCTCGTCCCACGCAGATGGTGAGCAATTGCGCGTCGTAGCCGAGCGGTGCCCTGCGCCGGTGCGGGCGAAAAGATTTCGCGCTCATCTTCGGATGCCAGCGTCGCCCGTAGTGCGCTTTGCCAAAGCCGCGCCGCCTCCAAAGCGGAAGGAGAAAGTGCGTCGAATTGCTCGACCCGCCCGCGGACATCATGCGCGCTGGGGTCCACAGAGACGGCATCTCGGTCGATGCCCTCCGAAGCCAAAGGCAAAACCGGTGCATCCGGAAGCTTGCAAGCGTAGTAGCCACGCCGCGGCTTTGAGCAAATATAGCCCTCGGCAAGTAGCTGGCTATATGCATTCTCGATAGTAATGACACTGATTCCCAGATGACTGGCAAAGGCGCGCTTAGACGGCAAATGCTCCCCCGCCACAATGCGTCCAGCTACGATATCATCTCGAATTTGCTGGTAAACATACTCATAGAGCGATGCTTCGCCGCGTTTTTCCAAATTGTAGTCAAGCATGAGTTTGCCACCTGATCTTATCGAGCTGTTCAATCTGGTATTAGTCTGACCTTATTATTATCTCGAAAACTGAGTATTTCGCCATACCCAGCTCCCAGATAGGATGTTCCGTCAAGCAATGCACATGCCAACCAAGGGAGCAACCATGCCAGAACAGACCAGCAAGGCCGATCGCGTCAAACTCAATCGCGAGCTCGCGCAGATGCTCAAGGGCGGCGTCATCATGGACGTCACCACGCCCGAGCAGGCACGCGTCGCCGAAGAGGCGGGCGCCTGCGCCGTCATGGCACTCGAGCGCATTCCGGCCGACATCCGCGCCGCTGGCGGCGTCTCGCGCATGAGCGACCCCAAGATGATCGAGGGCATCCAAGAGGCCGTCTCCATCCCTGTTATGGCCAAGTGCCGCATCGGTCACATTGTCGAGGCGCAGGTCCTGCAGGCCATCGAGATCGATTACATCGACGAGTCCGAGGTTCTCTCCCCTGCCGATGACGTCTATCACATCGACAAGACCCAGTTTGACGTGCCGTTTGTCTGCGGCGCCCGCGATCTGGGCGAGGCGCTGCGCCGTGTTGCCGAGGGCGCCACGATGATCCGCACCAAGGGCGAGCCGGGCACGGGCGACGTCGTCCAGGCTGTACGCCACATGCGCAAGATCCAAAAGCAGATCCGTGACGTTGTTGCTCTGCGCGACGACGAGCTCTTTGAGGCAGCCAAGCAACTGCAGGTTCCGGTCGAGCTGGTGCGCGAGGTCCATGCCACGGGCAAGCTTCCCGTTGTGAACTTTGCCGCCGGCGGCGTAGCGACCCCTGCCGACGCCGCGCTGATGATGCAACTGGGCGCCGAGGGCGTCTTTGTCGGCTCGGGCATCTTTAAGAGCGGCGACCCCGCCAAGCGCGCCGCCGCCATCGTCAAGGCCGTGGCAAACTTCACCGATGCCAAGCTCATCGCCGAGCTTTCGGAGGACCTGGGCGAGGCCATGGTGGGCATCAACGCCGACGAGATCGAAATCATCATGGAGGAGCGCGGACGCTAGTCCGGCAGAAAGGATCGCACATGAGCGATTATGCAGACCAAACGGTCGCCGTGCTGGCGGTCCAAGGCGCATTTGCCGAGCACGAGGCAAGACTATCCGAGCTGGGCGCGCGCTGTATTGAGCTGAGGCAGGCGGCTGATTTGAAGCAGGACTTTGACCGTCTGGTACTTCCCGGCGGCGAGTCTACCGTTCAAGGGAAGCTGCTTGATGAGTTGGGCATGCTCAAGGAGCTTCGTGCCCGTATCGCTGAAGGCATGCCCGTCCTGGGCACCTGCGCCGGCCTGATTCTACTGGCTCACGACCTTGCCGCCCACGACGATAAGGGCACGCCGCGCCTGGCAACCATGGATGTACTTGTCGAGCGCAATGCCTACGGCAGGCAGCTCGGCAGCTTTCGAACCAAGGGGCAGGTAGCCGGCATCGACGGTGAAGTGCCGCTGACGTTTATCCGCGCGCCCCGCATCGTCGAGGTCCGCGGCGATGCCAAGGCCTTAGCGAAAGTCGACGGCCGTATCGTCGCCGCCCGTCAGGGCAACCAGCTCGGCGTAACCTTCCATCCTGAACTCGATGAAGACATCCGCCTCCACGAACTGTTCCTACAAATGTAGGCATCGACATTAACAAACGAAACGAGAGTGGATAATCTCCCACTTTAAGCTTGGATGCAGGCTCAAACCGGGAGATCATCCACTCTTGTTCTATGTAGTCGTTTAAGAACGTCCCCAATGACTACAAGGAGTGTCCCAAGCTGCCGGCAGAAAAGGAACGTCCCTAACTGCCGCATCCGGAGCAAGACAACGCCGCAGGCAGAGGACGGACAGCGAGCGGGTCGCATTTGAGGCAAGGTGACGTGAAACGAAAGGGCGCTGACCTTCTGGTCGCGCCCTTGAAGTTGAACGTCAGATTGTCCAAATGCGGCCCGCGCAGCGTCGGCCCGTTACGGCGTTTGGTAAAACGCCGTAACTAAAAACGGTTACCGCGGAAGCCGCCACCGTTGCGGCCGCCACGGTCGCCACCGCGACCGCCGCGGTCGTTACCACGGTTGCCGCCGAAGCCGCCACGGTTGCCGCCGCGGTCGCCATAGCCACCACGGTTGCCACCAAAGCCGCCGCGACCGCCACGGTCGCCGCCACGGCCACCACGATCGCCAAAGCCGCCGCGACCGCCACGGTCGCCGCCACGGCCACCACGGTCGTCACGGCCGCCGCGAGGACCGCGATCCTCGTCCAGGCCCATGGCGACGAGCGGAGCGATAACCTTATCGAGGGCGGCCATCAGCTCGGTGGCCTCCTCGTAAGAAAGCTCGGGCAGGAGCTTCTCCTTCTTGTTGGCAAGCTCGACCAGGCCCTCAGCGGCATCCTCGGCGGCGAAGACAACAATCTTGCGCATATCGCCCTCGGCGTCGTCGATGCGGCCGACCAGATCGGCAGCCTCGGCCTCGGCCATCAGGCCATCGAGCTCACGAAGGCGCATGCCCAGCAGGTCGGACATTTCCTTCTGCTCCATCTTGGGCTTGAGGTCAAGAAGCTTGATGGCGCGCTCGATGTTCGCCATGCGCTCGGCCTTGGCCTCCTCCTCCTTGGAAATAGCAAAGCGACGGCTACGCAGCAGGCGGGCGGCCTTCTGCATCTTGTCCATCAGCTCTTCGTCATCGTAATCAACGGCGGCCTCGACAACCTCGGCCTCCTCCTCGGCGGAAACCTCGTCAGCAGCCTCAACCTCGGCAGCTTCGGTCTCCACGGTCTCGACTGCCTCGACCTCGGCAGCCATGGTCTCGTTCTCGGTCTCGTTCATGATCTCTTCGTTCTCGGACATGAGACTCCTTCTTGGCCCTCTCGGGCATCATCGCCCCATTCGCGGGGCCCGTCGCGCACTCTTTGCGCTTTGAACATTCATGCCTCTCGGCAAAACGTCCATTAGTTTATGGTGTCGCCATCCAATCTAGCTGCAGAATCTATGTGCACACATTAATGCGACATGTGCGACTCGCGACGAGCGTACACCAGCGACGCCACGAACCCGACCGCGGCAATTACAGCCGCCACACGCACGGCAGCTGCAAATCCAATCGCCTGGGCAACGTCGGTCGCAGCGCCAGCCGCGCCGGCAGTCGACGCAGAACTCGAGAGCAGGCCGATAAACAGCGACGGGCCAAACGATGCGGCAATCATATTCCACGTGTTAAGCAATGCCGTTCCGTGAGGATGCTCAGCGGCAGGCAGCGTCTCCAAGCCGGCCGTTTGCGAGGGGCTCAGCACCAAACCGACTCCGGCATACACCACAACGGTCAGCGCCACGACGACGCCGATGTTCATGCTTGCCGCCGTCATCGAGATGGCAGTCTGCCCCACGGCAACCAGGGCAAAGCCGACCGGCAGCAGCGGCCATGCGCCACGGGCGTCCATCACGCGTCCGCCCACAATCGAGGTCACGGCGTTGCAGGCAATCGCCGGCAAAATGAGCAAGCCCGCAATAAGTGCGGTCATGCCGTATGCGCCCTCAAAATAGAGCGGCAACAAAACGCTCATCGAGAACGTCGTCATCATCGACACCACCACAAGCAGGCACGCGGGCCAAAAACGAACGCTCGCCATGGGACGCACGTTAAGCACCGGATGCTCGAGCTTGAGCTGGCGGGCCGCAAACAGGCCGAGCAGCACAATGGCGGCGAAAAGCGTCACGATACCGGCAATCAGATTGGTCGAGAACTCGCCTACGGAATACACAAATGCCGTAATACCGGCGGCGAGCAAAACAACCGACAGAATATCAAGCGTGGTGCTCGAGCGCTCTCCGACATTCTGAACAAGCTTAACGCCCGCCGCAGCGACCACAATGCCGCCCACCAGCGGCACTACGAACACCGCCCTCCAGCCAAACAACGTGCACATAAGACCGCTGATCACGGGTCCAAACGCCGGCCCCAGCGTAATGCAGGCTCCGCCCAGGCTCAGATACAGACCGAGCTTCTCGCGCGGGGCGCAAGACAGCACCACGTTCATCATGAGCGGAAACAAGATGCCCGATCCCGCAGCCTGCAAAATACGACTTGGTAGCAAAACGCTAAACGACGGAGCGATCAGACACAGGACTTCGCCGGCGACCATACATCCGCATGCGAAAAACAACAGCTTGCGCGTCGAGAAACGGCCGGACAGGAAGGCCATGATGGCCGTAAAGATCGACGTCACGATCATGTAGCCCGAAACGAGCCACTGCGCCGTGGTGGCACTCACCGAAAAGGCTGCCATAATGTCGTGCAACGCCACGTTAATGATGTTCTCGTTAAACGCGGCAACAAAGGCTGCAATATACATTACGACGAGAATCGCCGCAGTGGCCGATGGCGCTACTTGAACTTGTTGCTGAGATTTGCTCCCCATGCATTTCCTTCCTCTTGGAACGACAGTCGCATCGCCCCAGAGGAGCAGTCCAGGGCGAAAAATGAGCCCTAGACTTACGCCAGACGCCGTACACGACGAATCTGGCAACATGGTCCAACGTCAAAAGATTGTAACGCGGACGCGCAGCTTTCCTTCCGCGCTATTATTAAAAGTCCACGAAAGCATAAGACATGAGGAGCCCGCCATGATTAAGCCCATCATGAAATCCGAGTTCTTTTTGCGCCTGCCTTCCGAAGACGCGGGGCCCGACGATGCCGCGACCGGGCAGGACCTCCTGGATACACTCCACGAGCATGAGCACGAGTGCGTGGGGCTCGCCGCCAACATGATCGGTGTGCGCAAACGCATCATCTGCGTAAAGGACGGCAACAGGGCGCTCCTGATGTACAACCCTCAAATTCTTGAACAGGTCAATGCCTATCAGACGAGCGAAGGATGCCTCTCGCTGACCGGCGAGCGTCCCTGTACCCGCTATCGCCGCATTAAGGTTGAGTATTTGGACGAGAACTTCGTTCACCGCATCAAAAACTTCTCGGGCTACACCGCCGAGATCATCCAGCACGAAATCGACCACTGCAACGGGATTGTTATTTAGTTCCGCCGTTCTACCGAACGGCGGACCACTTGACGCTGCGCGAGCCGCATTCACGCCAATCTGACGTTCAATTTCGA
>ERZ1106948.599-NODE-599-length-15159-cov-34.854740_pt1 | contig 15159 bp, 17 predicted proteins | sample MGYA00403673_ERZ1106948 | MGnify/ENA primary metagenome ERZ1106948 (study PRJEB35170, sample SAMEA104062409) | human gut metagenome | biome: human gut; feature: human-associated habitat; material: faeces | place: Denmark | collected 2012-05-07 ...
AAAAGAAGCAAAGAGTGAATGGGATCTGGAGAACAAACAGGGGAGAGGAGATCATTATTGTAGCGTCTAAGCAGGTAACCTTTTGCATTACTGCTTCTATTCTGGTAATCATCTCCATTGTTGCCTCTCCGCTGATAACCACCTCTGTTGTTGCCTCTCCGCTGATAGCCGCCTCTGTTGTTGCCTCTCCGCTGGTAACCACCTCTGTTGTTGTCCCTTTGTTGGTAATCACCACCGTTGCTGTTTCTCTGTTGCTGGTTATCACTTCCACGGGTCTTTTGTTGCTGAACACTTCCACTGATGATTTTCTCTTGAAAACTTCCAATAATGTTGACGATTCTCTGTTGATCACTTCCAGTATTGTTGCTTCTCTCTTGCTGGTTGACACTTCCACTGTTGCCTCCTTGTTGCTTATCACTTCCATTGTTGCTATTCTGTTGCTGAACAATCCCACTGCTGCTTCTCTCTTGCTGGTTGACACTTCCAATACTGTTGCTTCCCTGTTGTTGCTGAACACTTCCGTTGTTCTTCTCTTGTTGAACAATTCCACTGCTACTTCTCTCTTGCTGAACCATTCCACTGCTACTCTGCTGCTGAACAATTCCACTGCTGCTTCTCTCTTGCTGAACAATTCCACTGCTGCTTCTCTCTTGCTGAACAATTCCGTTGCTACTTCTCTGTTGATAGCTACCTCCATTGTTGCCCCTTTGTTGGTAACCACTATTATTGCTTCTCTGTTGGTAACCTCCATAGTCGTTGTTCCTTATCAGACAACCTCCGCTGTAACCTCTTTGCTGGTAACCTCCATTGTAGCGTCCTTGCTGATAACTACCTCCATTGTTGTTCCTTATCAGACAACCTCCTCCAATGTTGATTCTAAGCCTGGGTCGTGGCTCATCTTTGACTTCTTTCGTAGGATCCTTAAAGAAGCCTATCAACTTGGGGTGCTGCTTCAGGGTACTGCTCAAATCTAGTCATCAGAGCACGCACACTTCACAAACATCTCACCGAGTTATACCTCATCTTCTGAAATGCCGTTGGCAATTGCAGTTTCTCCACTTTCGGAATATCTAGGGCTCGTCAGCACCCATTTCACTCACTCTCCAGTGTTAGATTATGCACTTCGTCGAAAGCGCCTTTCTCCGGGTTCTCGATTGTTGTGAGAGAAGGGAGATCTAGTTATCATTCAACATCCCACGCACACACTCATCATAGTGCAATAGAAAGCACCCTCCTTACCATGCAATGCGTTATGCCCCAAGGTCAGCGTCGTCAACTTCGGGAGATCTACAATAACAACAGAACCACAAGTCCACCCTTGATTTGAACTTTCTGGCAACTACAGAAAGATTCATCTCCAAGAGTGACTGTCGTCAGTAACGGCAAATCTACTGTAAAGAGGGATGGTAGAGATGACCATTGAGGGAGAAATCGGAGGAGTAGAAGCAGCACGACGAGCTGCCGACGGTGCCGATGGACAGTGTGGTCAGTGTGGGCAGGTCTAGAAGTGAGAGAGGAGGGAAAGAAGCACTAATCAAATCAAAACCTTTGAAGTAACGGAACGAAAACTCACCAATCTCGATACACTCTAGCTTCTTATTCAAATAGCAATTGAATGCAAGGTGCACCTGTTGGCCATCGTCTTTGGGGTTTAAAAAGCTATTCTTTCCAATCTTCAAACTCTCCAACGACCTCATATCCGTAATAGATAGGGTTTTCGCACACTTGAAACAGTTATCGCCAATTGTAATCTTCTTCAGCCTCATGAGCCAATGGAAATCAACCCTATTCCACTTGTCATCATTGCAGCTGTCATCGCTTATCACCAACTCTTCAAGCTGGCTGTGAAGCAGTATCGTCTTCTCATTCTCTGGAGTGACCGTCATCACTTTGGAGTTGTCAAAAGGAGCATCGTTTACCCAATTGCCATTGTATTTCGAATACCCATTCTGATCATACACACCCCCTTCTCCCCATCGCTTTCCATTCACGAATTCCCCAGAATACTCTACCTCACCACTATCTGGGTAATATGTCGTTCCAGATAACACGTTCACGTTACCAACGCGGTATCCTTCGTACACTCTTGTCCAATTCTTATCAACCTCCGTCCCAAACCCGCACGGCTTGCCATCGCATACATACCCATGCCAGCGATTGCCATTCTCCAATTTAATAGTCGTATCATCCACACTGGTTATATCAAGGTAGTTCGACTCGTTAAAATACTTGCAGTCATTGGAAATCAAAAGATACTTTCCGTCATGGAACTCAGCAAAGGCACTCCCATAGCGCAGCATTGAATTCCCTGCAACAATCTCAACACGAGAGTTACTCAATGATATGCTAAGAACGCTATAGATAGGGGGCTTCAATTCCTTCCACAGAAACTCCTCTAAGGTCATGTCTGACTTCTTATAGCGGAAGTAAGAAGACATCTCGAAGAATGAACGTGAAAGAAGAAGAAACTACTCTATTGTGGACTCTCAAGTCAACCCTTTCTGCCCACGGGGCGTATTGGGCGACTTATGAATAATGATAAAGGAAAACGACAAAGCGGAAGGGCTCGATTCTATGACGGATGTGGATTTGCAAAACGCACGTTTCTGCACAGAAAACACTTCATAAATGACTCTTCACCTTCTCGTACTCCGACGTCAGCATGATGTGCTCCACCGTAAGGGCACTGTCCTGTACTGAAAAAAGGACAGACAAACAGTCAAACTCGAACTCTGAAATACGCCGATTCGATCGCTTACTCACATCGGCGCCTAGCACCTGTGTCAGCACAGCCTTCATCTCCTCGCTCGTCTTGTAGTAAACGAAGCGGCCCTCCAACTCCTTGAGCTCCTTCAGACTCGCATCACTGAAATGGACATCACGCTGCTCCGCCTTGTTCATTACCCACTGTGGAACGAGGGCATCATCAATGCGATCAAAGGAAGGCAAATAGGGCTTGATGTCCAGAATCGGTGAACCGTCCACAATGTCCGTGTCTAGGAATGAATCCAACCAACAGTATCGACTCGACACCACCAAATACCGCTTCTTTCCCCACGCATGAACTTCCTCCAGCTTCACGACACTCAATCCGATAGGTGAAGGACGATGCGGGGTGCGTGTGGCGAAGAGGCCCGTGCTTTGTCCATGAAGACGAGGCGGACGCACCTTCGCCTACAGTGAACGAGAAAGGGAAGGCGTACCGGAAACGTCACTCCCTTGTCCGTGTTGGACTTCAATAGAGTGGACGTGTTGGTGTTCTTGTGAAACACGAAGAGCACCCAGATGTGGCTGTACTTGTCCAGGTCGTCAAAGGCGGGAGGAGGAACCCAGTCCTCGATGTCGAGGCGCGACTTGGCCATCGGTGCCAACCCGGGCTGTCTAGGCACTCCCTGACAATGAATGTAACAGGAGTGCGCCGTCGCAATGGGCTTGAAACTGAAGGAGTCTCCCTCCAGCTCCTTCCTGCAGTTCTCTATTGCCGTGCGCAGTTGCTATGCAGTCATGATAAAAGAAGCCATCAATTACCTGCTCCGCGTGAGTTCGGCCCACTCTCTCCGTCCACCTCAGCTTTTCGGCCACTTCGCGCAGTCGTCGCTCCTCCTTCATCTCCACATTATCCAATGGCGAAAATCCCTACACCCTTCTCCAACTGCCTCACTCTCGCGCGATAGGAGACGCAGTGCAATAGCAAGAACGTGACGAGCGCGCACGCCAGAGACACAAGAAGGGCGTCCATTTTCTGAACAAACAGCCAGACAGACACTCGATACAGAACACAGGAGCTCATCAGTACCCATCAAACTTGGTCGTCTTCTGCGTTGTCGGCGACGGAATGCTAATCGCGATCTGCTTCTTCGACGCGTACCCCGCAGAACGACTACACATCACCACTCACAAGCATCCCCACGATGGAGTGGACTGCGGGAGCGTAGAGGGCGCCTGCACACGCGAGCCCGTCACGCTCGCCACTGCCGTCGTCGCGGGGACACGCGAAGTGTTTATGGACCGGATTTGCGGGGGCGGACTGGGTCTCGTTGGGGGCTGGCGAAGTCCCTGCGTGACAGTGACGGTGATGGGAGAGGGGATGTAGGTGCGAGACGCACTGGGCGCGACGAGGGGTCGTGTGGGAGAGCCCAAACGATTCGCGGTTGGCGCACGGATGGGAGACGGAGAGCGAGTACCTGTGTACGGGTGAGGCGGAGGCGGCGGCGGACTGGCGGCTGGCTTGCGCGGCGACGACGGCAGCGGGTTGGTGTTAAGGGAACGCGGCGCGGACAGCGTGTTCAGGGAACGCGGCGAAGACAACGGGTTGGTGCCCAGCACGCGCGTCGAGGACAGGGCTGGAGTCAGGCTGAATGGAGGCGGCGGGCTGGCAGCGGGCTTGCGCGGTGACGACGGCGGCGAGTTGGTGTTGATGGAGCGCAGAGTCGGCGGCGACGCGAGCTGGCGCGGCGAGGACGCGGTGTCGTTTACCTTCTTGATCGAGGAGATGCTGGACGATCGCATCTTAATCGTCGCGTTCATCATGTCCGCCTGCGTCTTCAGCTTCTCCTGCAGCTGCGCGTTCTGCTGACGCAGCTCCTCTCGCTCCTTCTCCAGTCGGTCCTTGTCGCTCTGCAGCTGCGCGTTCTGCTGACGCAGCTCCTCTCTCTCCTTCAGCGCGGAGTCCTTCTCTTCTCGCAGCGCGTCCTTCTCCTTCACCACGCGGTCTCGCTCCTCCTTCAGCGCCTGCTTCTCCTTCTCCACGCGGCTCGTCTCCTCCTTCAGCTTCTCCGTCGCGTCGTCCGCGCTCTTCTGCACCTCCTCCAGCTCGAAGCGCAGCACGCTGATCTCCTCGCTCAGCCGCGCCAGCTCCTCCCTCGACTCCTGTCCGCTCCCCTCCAGCACCATTCGGTCGGACGCCGGCGTGCCGTCTGATCCTACGCATCACTCCCACGACCCTCGACTCACCCTTCAGCGCCGCGATGATTCTGGACAGACGGATGTTGTCCGCCTCCACGTCGTCCTTCTGACGCTTCAGCTCGTCGATGCGCTCCTCGTACTCCTTGTTCCGCGCCGCCTCCCGGTCTCGCATCTCCTTCTCCATCAGTCTGGAGGACTCGTTCATCTTCTCCACCAGGCGCATCACCTCGTCGTCCTCTCGCTCGCCGTTCAGTCGGCGCTCTCGCATCTCCCCCACGATGGCGCGACGCACCTCGATCTCCGTCCGCACCACCGCCTCGTTCAGCTCCGCCTCGCGGTTGCTCTCCATCGCCAGAATCTTCCGCTCCTGCTCCACGACGACCTTCTTCAGGCGCTCGTACTCCGTGATCGAGAAGCCGCGCACTGGCGTGTGCAGCTGCGGCAGGTCGTGCGGCGACGCCTCCTACGCCTCAACCCACAGCTTATGCTTCACGCGCGATGAGATCACACGACCGCCCGCGTCGCGGTACACGATGGGCTTGGAGTCCACTCTGCCCGTCACACACACCCCTCATCCCCACTTGGACTGCACCGTCTTGATGTTCTTCACGATGGTCGTCTGCTCGATCGCGTAGAAGGTCTCGTCGAAGTCCGCGGCGTCGTTGCTGATGTTCAGGATCATGTGAATCGGTCCCGCGTACGCGCCGTAGTAGGAGGTCTACTCGTGACGCGTCGCATGCGAGGATACGGAGAGAAGGTAGGTTAATGTGCAATCGCGGTAAGACGTCTTGTAGTTCGTTCTCCCCGTGAAGGTGGCCAGGTCGCGGAGGTTCTTCATCAGGTGCAGCAGATCGGAGTTGATGGCCGTGGCCTCCTGGAAACGCTCGCCGGTCGCCAATGTGCGCGATGCGCGCTCGCTTCCCGCCAGATCCACGATGCGACACGACGCGATCAAGTCCTTTCCGTCCTTCTTGTACTTCACCAAGTTGAAGATGAACAGCGTGTGCGATCGCGACGAATCGTGATTCATCTTCGTCTCGGCCATATGCTTCTCCTTCGTGCCAAACGCGATCAGCTTCATCCCCTCCTCCAGCGTCTTGATCGGCTTCTCCTACACATCACTCCGACCACGGACTCCACACGGCCAGGTCCTTGATGTGGAGAAAACCCTGCGCGTCGCTGCGAACGGAGAGCGCCGGCTTGTTCTGCCCGATACGCGTGGATGGCGTCAGCAGATCGTAGGCGTTGTCCTGGTAGTCTTCAACCAGACTGAGTTCGAGGGAAATGCTGTCCAGATTCTCCTTGTGACGCTCCCTGAATTCCAGACTCTGCATGCCCGTTATGATATACTGCAGTGCACGAGGAACCAAGCCTGGATTCCTACACGTCATGCTGGAGGCAAAAACGCACTGCTCGGGACCCAGAATGGTGTAGGTCTTTCCGCTGCCCGTGACTCCGTAGGCGAGAATCAAGCAACTGCGGTCTTGCAGGAACCCGTTCAGGAGTTCCTTTGTCGTTGCGTCGAACACTTGCTCCTATCCGGTGAGGCATTTGACGATCCCGTACTTGTGAGGTGCTCGGGGGGAATATATTGGCGTACTCATAATCGCACTCAACGCGACCCTTTTTGAATGTCTACAGGATGAGCCCGAGTTTAAAATGGGAACATTGGAATCCTTGGGAATTTCGACGTGGAGCGATTTGCTGTCCTTAAGAACGTAGTAGGGGAGGAGGTCAGTATCTCCGTTCTTGTGAGGCCGAATTCTCAGAGAAAGCAGTAGTGGGAATTTCGTCTCCGTTGCACTGTTCGGGTCGACCATTCTCGCCTCAATAAGCAGGAAGTTGAAAGAGCGTTTCTTCCCGCTGTGCAACAAACACTTCAACTATGACTCTCCTTTTTTCTTTTCAATGCTATCCAAAATAGCGTTCAGTTTGTTCGCGTTCTCCACTCCTTTCCTCTCCGTCTCCTCGTCGACGGGCTGCTTCGCGTCCTCCTCAGCGGCAGCCGGCTGCTTCTCGTACTTCTCGATATCCACCACGTCGTTCAGCTCCTCGTCCTCGAGCGCGTCCGTGGCCTGCGCGTACGCATCGGCGGAATACTCCGTCACCTCCACGTAGCCCTTCTTTTCCTCCTTCTTCTTCTTGTCCAGCACGCCGTAGCCCTGTCGAGCCGCCTCGTCGAACTGCTTCTCCGTCAAGGGCAGTGCATTCGCGGCATTCGTGTCCGCGGTCAGCTGCGGCATGTAGTTCGCAGGATACTGGTAACCCGTCTCTTGTAGACTACGTCTCAACCCACATCGCCACCACCCACTTAATGCCGCTCGCCATCATGCCGAGAAGCACGGCATCGCGGTTGCTGCGCACGATCGACTCCTTCGCAATGGGGTTCGGATCCGCAAACGCCCAGCGCAGGTTCAGCACCTCGCCCTCGTCGAGCGCCTGACCCGCCATCGCCACCTTCGCAAACTCCGCCGAGCAGCGCATACGGTAGCGCACGAAGGCGATGCTCAGACGGAAGATCACGTTCACCAGCTCGATTTCGCCGAACTCGGAGAAGTGGCGCGTGATCGCCTCCTTGAGGTCGTAGCCGTCGTGGCGCTTCAGTCCCGCCACGTACAGCGTGCGACAGTCGTCGTTGATCGAGCCAACTACACGTCAGAGCACCTCGCCCAGCGCCCACTGCCGCCCATGTCCTTGCGGTGGTTGCCGTAGCGCTCGCGACCGAAGCAGTCGTGGTTCAGGTCGATCTTCGCCATGTCCGCGGGCAGCGGGATGCGGTGGAAGTACTCGCACTTGGAGCCCTTGCAGCAGCACCCGCGCGCGAAGTGGATGCAGAAGAAGCACTCCTTGCCCTCGCGAGCGTCCTTGTCCGCACGCGTGTAGCCCGCGTCCTTCGCCACGTTGCAGCGCGTCGTCGCCGGCTCGCCCTGCTCCAGACCGTAGCTCCAGTTGTCGCCCGCCCAGCGGCCGTACCAGATGTTGTAGTCGTTGTTGCCCTCGCGGTTCGAGTGGCTCGACAGCATCGTCTCCACCTGCTTCCGAGCCGGGCGCTTCAAGAACTGCTCGTTCTGGCGCTCGTACGCCGCCACCAGCGGATTGCCCGCCTCACCGCGACCGTACCAGCCCGTGCCCGAAGCGACCGCGCCCATCTCGGCGGGACGCTGCCAACTCGTCTGACCCGTCACTGTGTTGAAGTAGTAGAGAAGCTGCGATTTGGGGTCGATCGCTTCGCGCCACTGCGACGCCTCTCCGGCCTGGTCGTCAAGCCCCAACTCAATTCAAACCTGATCACGAACCATGGCCGTCTCCATCACCAGACCGCCGCCGCCCAGCGGCTTCTTCTCTCTGCAAATGTGGCAAGTGTTGCTCATGGCATAGTTGCTGTTTCCGCACTTCGGACAAACCCAGTTCTTCTCCACAACACCGAACGACTGGCCAATCGGACCCGCGATGCCCACCTAATTGTGACGCGTGAGCAGCGAAAACGCACGTAATTCTCGGTTCGTGGCGGCTTTCGCAGTTTGTGCTCCTCATCCTTCCGTATATATTCGTTCGGATCCATTGTCGTCCCCGTCCAAAGTGCTTCTGCCGATTTCGTCTCCATAACGCGAGACGTCGCCCGCGGGAATGCGTCCGTTCTCCCAGAGTCGCATTATTCGGGAATGGAACAGCGAGAAGCCATCGAATTTGAAAATGTGCTGAACGGAAGCATTCCCTTCGAGTCGAAAGTGGTTGCGCGATGGCAGCGCAAGATGCAGGACAAGTCCCAACAACAGAAAATATCTGCAGATTTGCGATTGCTGCGTTATGGGTAGACCGGTCCTTCCGTCGGCACGCACGACCAGCTGGATGTGAACCGAACGAGCTATAACCTGAGTCAGGGAGCAGAGGATGCGAGCACGGAGCGCGTGGACCCGAACTACCGTGTTTTGGCCTACAAAGAAAAGGTCCCCACACCGGAGGCGGGCTACCAGAACAAGCTGCGGGTGCTGTACTCCAAGAACGACCCCAACATGGTGAAGTCGTCCATCCCCACACGCCCGCTGCCTTCTTCGCCCGAGAAGACGCTCAACGCTCCCGATCTCCGCAACGACTACTATCTGAACCTTCTGGACTGGGGAGCAAACAACATGCTCGCCGTAGCACTCGAGGACACGGTGTACCTGTGGAACCCGTCGAGTGGCGGCGTGGACCAAATCCGTCCCTGCGAAGACGGCAACTACGTGTGCTCCGTCGCGTGGCTGAAGGACGGCGGGAACTACCTGGCGGTGGGGACGAGCAGCAACGAAATCCAGCTGTGGGACACAGCCGAGCAGAAGAAGACGCGAACGATGGGCGGCCATTCTGCGCGCGTGAGCAGTCTGGCGTGGAACCACCACATCCTGAGCTCGGGCGGCAAGGACTCCCTGGTAATGAACCACGATGTCCGAATTGCAAAACACATAACCTCGGTGCTCTATGGACACGACCAGGAGGTGTGCGGCTTGGCGTGGTCCGGCGACGGCAAGTACCTCGCCTCGGGAGGCAACGACAACAAGCTGTGCATCTACGACGACTTCTCCACCGCCGAAGGACAGGCGCGCTACGTTCTCACCGACCACATGGCTGCCGTGAAGGCCCTCGCCTGGTGTCCCTACCAGACCAATGTGCTGGCAACGGGAGGCGGATCGGCGGACCGTTGCATCAAACTGTGGAACGCGTCCACGGGAACGCTGCTGAACAGCGTGGACACGGGATCCCAGGTGTGCTCGCTGAAGTGGAACCCACATGAGAAGGAGCTGCTCTCGTCCCACGGCTACGCGAAGAACCAGCTGTGCTTGTGGAAGTATCCGAACATGACGCTGATGAAGGAGTTCTTCGCGCACGAGTCTCGCATTCTGCATCTCGCCGTGTCGCCCGACGGAACGGTGGTGTGCTCCGCGGGAGCCGACGAGAAGCTGGCGTTTTGGCGCATCTTTGGAACGAGCAGTTCAGACAAGAAGAAGTCGGCTACGGTGATAGACACGTCCTCCTTTTCATCCTTCGGGAGAATTCGATGTTGTTTTTGTTCGATGAAACGACTGTTGGGAGTTTTCGCGAATCCCCGTTTTTCGAGGGCGAAGAAACACATATTTGAACGCAGCGAGACCGCATCGAGGTTATCCGATTTGCCTTCATCCCTTGACCTGCTATTGATTCGCTTCCAGGGCTGTATCATGTCTTCTGAAGCGCCTCGGCATGTGTCCCTTCCGACGATACCAGTGGATCTGTATGCCTCCCCCGAGTACCCGCGGTCGGAGAGAATCAGTGTTCAGCGCAGAGAAAGGCGGAGAAGCCTGACATCCGTCGATTCCTCCGACAGTCGCGAGGACAGGCTGTCGGGGAATCGGCGCTGCGCTTCCGGCTCCATATCGGACGATTTCGATAAGGATAGCACCTCTCCCGAAGTCGTCTTCTCCACGCCCGTGCGTCGCAACTCCCTTCCTGCCGCAAAGTCGGGAAATGAGACGCCTAGCCGTTCTTGTTCTATTCCCCGTCGTGGAAGGACGACGGTGTTCTACAGCTACAATGGCTCGTTGCACGAATCCCAGTTCCTCAATGCGGTGTCTGCGTCGCCCAGACACTCGCTCAGTCGAACGGGGCATTGCGTCGTGCAGGACGCCAACAATCCGAATGTTACTATTGCTCGCATTTCAAAGCCGTTGCCAAAGACGTATAGTAAACGAAACAGTTTACGCAGCACTTCTGCCTCTGACTACATTGAGCAAGAGCCCTCGTTCACGGCGAGGGACGAAGTGGAAGATCAAAAGCGCTACTTGCAGAATCTTTCCAAGAGCGATTTGCGTTGTATGCTAGATTGCGTGTTCACTAAGCTTTTGTGCTGTGTTTGTTTGGTCAATGACAGCGTTAGCGTCGCTTCTTCAACACACAGACTACTTCTTCTGAATATAGTCATACAAGAGTACACAAACCACGGATACGGTGATGTTGTCGTAATTGGGAATCGTCAACGTCTCTGTGAGTCCACAAATGACCGAAACGATGATCGCATGCAGCACGTAATCCGCGTCACGGATGCGCATCAAGTGTTCCCTACATGACACAACACGGAGATGTCTTACATCTGGAAGTAGGCGCACCACCCAATGATGCCCAACGAACTGAACACGACGTACGCAATCAGACCGTACCACGTCTTCGACGGATTCCACCAGAGAGAACGATTCCCCTTCCGGATGGTGCCAAAGAGGGATGAAAAGCCGTCGCCGAACGAGAGGGTGAGGATCACGAAGATAGCAGCCACTCTCTTCCAGTAAAAGTAGGTCACGAGCGTCATGATCAGTCCGTACTGAACCGGACCCACCGTCAGTTCCGATGGCTTGCCGCTGCGACTCATCGTGTTCACGATGAGAGAATTGTGAATGTAGTCGCGTCCCACGATCCAAAACACGGCTGTGAAGAGAAAGGGGACTGCAGCGTTATTCTCATCGATTCACATCGTACTTGACATGGCGAGACACTTCGCTCGCTCCGTATTGGGGAACATCGGCCAGCACAGAATGAACACGGGCGCCATTGCTATGAAATGATAACGCATGCAGGGAAACGTACAGATATGCAGCAGCTTCCTCGAAGTGGGAGAAGTGCACAGATTGACGTAGCGCATCAGCATTACGGTAACGGCTACTGCGCCCGTGGTGGCCAGCGTGTAGAGAAATGCTGTCCGGTCATCAAACGGAAAGGGACTAAACAGGGTCATAATCGTGTGAACAAACAGCAGTTAATCGATTTCATTTTACAAGCTTATTCCAAAGACTATTCGACGTTGCGCCTTCGCATATTGGAAGCAGCGCCCTCAGCTCCTTTCCATCCCTCCTCAGCCCCAGAATGAACTCCCTCATGTAATTGTCCATTTCCGTAAGCCCGCCGTTCTTCTTTCGTATTACGTCCATGTCCGAAGACAGCGTCGTCCTACACGTCAGTGCATCACGACTGCTTCACTTCGGATGAGGAACATGGACAGCGAATGAGTGGAGAAGAACTCGGAATTTGTAGTCAGCGAGTCGTAACCGGAAGATCCAAATCAGCTTGTTCATTCCGTAATCGACGTACTGCTCGTCAAACCGCGGTTTCATGAAGGGACTCGATCAGAAGGATTGAAAAGATATGTAAGAGTGGTCCTCGTTTCACAACGACGTAGGGCTCGTAACCCTCGCTCTTGAAGCACTCCACATCGAAGAGGTACTCAGAGCGATTTGACGACTTCTCCCATCGCTCGTAATCCGTGGAGGACTAGAAGGTGACCACAGCTTCATGTCCTCACATGGGTTTGCTGCTTCTTCTTAAAGGTGTCACACGGACCGTACTGAAGACAGGACATGAGTTCTTGCTTGTGGTGCGGAACCATGAAGAGATGTCTACGCCTCACTCCCACGTATCGCACCCACTTGAAGAGGCACGCCTCCAAATCCGTGCACGTTCCGTCGCGAGATCGAGCGCCTTTGCTGTTCTTGTCGGGAATCATCAGTTGCTTGCTGTCGAACAGCACCTCGTAGGCCGGAACAACAATTGCCTGCTTCTCTACAGAGAGCAGCGAAGACGGTAACGAGAGAATCGTCTCATACAGATCCGCTATGCGTGATCACCGACAACAGCAGCAACAAGCTGGCCAAATATCGATATCCGTCAGCCAGAAATGGCTTGTTATCGTGTTGTTAATCGCGACGTTCCGAAGACGGTTGATGGGGTAGTGACCCGAGTTGTCCTTCACGTAGCTCAATCGGACACGCTCCGGGAAGATGTGCTGGCTCATGTACACGCGGATGCTCTGAGCGTTTTCGTCGTCGACGTGAATCGACACACTGATCATTCTTCCGTTTACACGATTCAGTCATCATCACCCGTTCCACCTTCTCACAATTTCATCCGCAAACAGCGAAAAACGGTCAATCCTCTTCCTCAACACAATCCACAGAAAATACGAGGTCTGTGATACTAGTGTTACATCGTACAAATCACTCCCGCTCTTGCTGCTTCCCGATTTGTTCTACACAATGACTTCCTTTCGAAGACGCCGGATACAGCATTTCTCAGCGAATTCTTGTTTTTCAATGAGGACGGAGAAATAGAAATGACTGAGAGGAAGGATTCGCTACATGTGATGCGCACGAGGAGCAACGACGAAAAGAACACCACGAGGATGACGACCCAGAGAATGAGGAAAACAAGAACAGCTCCAAAGCAGTGCCTTCCCTTTTGCATCGAAAGAGTGCTCCAACAAACAAACGCAAGACAAAGATATACTCGTGAAGGGTCCTTTCACAGTTCAGAAGAGCCCCAGCCCATTAGGCTTTCGAGGCAATTCGTCATATAAGTCAAATTCCGTCTCCCCTTTCTATCTTCGATTCCGCCTTAGTCATTATGAGTATCGCTACTCACGCCGACTAAGGCTTAACCTCAGCATCCGCCCTTGGTCGCGGACTCGCCCGACCTCTTCGTGGTGCTCATCGTAGTGAACTCCTCGGCAATCGTGGGGTGAATGCCCACCAAGTCCATGAGCTCCTGGTACGTTGCGTTCGTAATGAACGTCAGACCGAAGCCCTGCATGATCTCGCCCGCGTTCGGCGCCAGGATCTGCAAGCCCAACACCAGCCCGTCGCTCACACGCGCCACGATCTTCGCGAAGCACGCGTTCTTCTCGCGGTGCGGCGACAGCTGCCACTCCAGCGGCGTGAAGCTGCTGATGTACACCTCCACGTTCTCCTCGCCCAGACGGTCGATCGACAGCTCCTCCGTCCAGCCGCACGTCGCGAACTCCAGCGGCGTGAACACCGTCATCGGCACGTTGTCGTAGTTCATCTGCACGTCGCTGTTGCCGTACAGGCGGCGCGCCAGCAGACGACCCGCCTGGATGGCGACGGGCGTCAGCTCCTGCTTGTTGTACAGCACGTCGCCGATCGCGTAGATGTTCGGCACGCTCGTCTGCTCGCAGTTGCTCAGGATCTTGCCGCGACGTGTCTTCACGCCCAGCGCGTCCAGACCCAGCTTCGCGGTGTCCGCGTAACGACCCACGCAGCTCACCACCGTGTCGAACTCCTCCTCGCCCGACATCTCGCCGTTCGCGAACCCGCTGCCCTGGTACTTCACCAGAATGCGGCCGTTGGGCAGGCGCTTCAGCTCCGCCGGCACCATGTTGCGGATGAACTTCACGCCCTCCTTCTCCATGTAGTCGCCCACCTTGTTGGCGCACTCCTGGTCGAATCCGCGCAGCAGAATCGAACGCACCATCACCGTCACGTCGAAGCCCAGGTGGTGCAGGAAGCCGGCGCACTCCAGAGCGATGAAGCTGGCGCCGACCAGAAGGGTCTTCTTCGGAGGATGGTCCAGCATGAAGAGATCGTCGCTCGAAATGGCCAGCTCGTCACCGGGACATCCCAGCTTGTTGGGACGACCGCCCACAGCGACGATCATGCGGCGACATGTGTACGTGTGCTTCTACGCCTCATTCCTCTACGACGCTGCCCACCTCGCCAAATATATCGGTACCCTCGATGGTGTGAGGATCCTTGACATACGCAAGCTGGTTGAAGTACCTCACGTGCTTGGACATCAGCGTCTGGCGGTAGTTGTAGTTGAGACCGCGGATGTAGTCCTGCACGTTGTTCACCAGCGTGTTCCAGTGGTGGTGCACCTCCGGCACGTCCCAGCCGTAGTAGGAAGCATCCTTGATGTACTCGCCGATAAGCGCCGCTTGGTGCATCAGCTTCTTCGGAATGCAGCCCACGTTCACGCACGTGCCTCCCAAGCCCCAGGTCGAACCGTGGGGAGAAGGCTTCACATAGTCAAACAGACCAACGCTGGCTCCCAGATCCGCAGCCTCCTTCGCCGCGGCAAGACCTGCGGCGTCACGATCCATTCAAAAACCCTACCGCCTGAACCTCCACCGATTACGAGAAGATCATAATCGTAGGTAGTTTGGCCGTCATCAATATCTTCTTGATAAGGGATTGACATATCTACAAAAAGAATATGTGGGTTGAAAGGTGTTCCTCTGACACAGACCACTCCCATAGTTATCAAGCTCAGCTGAGGACAACGTCGACCACTGCACACGCGTCACAGCCACAGTTCTTACGTCCCACTCGCGTTAAAATCATAGAAATAACGAGTATGCGTTGCAGATTACAGAAAAGACTAGCTTGGATTACGAATTACGGAAAAGACAAACCCCAATCAACAAATCTGGAACAAACGCCGCAAATGAAAGTAAATAGA
>ERZ1106948.602-NODE-602-length-15135-cov-35.163660_pt1 | contig 15135 bp, 20 predicted proteins | sample MGYA00403673_ERZ1106948 | MGnify/ENA primary metagenome ERZ1106948 (study PRJEB35170, sample SAMEA104062409) | human gut metagenome | biome: human gut; feature: human-associated habitat; material: faeces | place: Denmark | collected 2012-05-07 ...
AGAAGACGGGCATTCAGTGCGACGCCTTCATCACGAAGCCCGAGCAGGGAGCGCGGGTGATGAACGCCTTCGAGGTGGACGAGGAGGTGAAGGCGAGCGCGTGCGCGTGCTCGTGCTGCGAGGAGTGCTGCGTGAAGAAGGCGGTGAAGTGTCCCTTCTTCTGGATGGGCGTGGCGGCTGTGGCTGCGGTGGGCGTGTTTGCCTTCATGCGTCGCAGGAATTAGTCATTGTGTTGAGTTTGCTCTTGTGTTTGATGACAGAGAATCAGGAGTAATTGACAACTTTCGAGATATCCTTCTTGGATTTGATAATACATTCTGAGACAATGCAAACTATGCTCTTGGTGAGAGTGCAAGGAAGCGTATTACGGTTACACGTTACTTGCGTGAGGCAAATGAACAACTTTTCGCAAACAGCAGCAATTAGCACATGGCTGAATACGGTGGTGCAAAAGCAGTGAATGGAGATGAATGGCTTCTCACATGCACAAACATCCAGGACACTTCATGTCTGTGAATTTCACTGTTAGAAGCTTGCATGTGACGTTTCAGCGTGTGCTTCTTCATCAATGGGGCAACAGTCATTATTCACCTGCTCCATCAGCGGATTCTCACCGTTTCTATGATGTACCATCACTTTAAACAGGAATCTGCATGGAATGGATTTCCCCTGCCAAACTCGCGTTTAGATGGAATTTCATAAATGAAAAACAGATAACACTGAAACATGACAATCTACCATGCATGCTCGATGTGATTCACCCGACTTCTCAGTACACCAGAATACACACTCTATTTCCACCATAATCCACAAACACTGAACTAAAACACCACGACTCTCTTCCCCTTTGATAAGAGAGCGAGGACGCTGTACTCACTTACTATTCAAGGGGAAATGCGATCTACCACTCAAAACCACGTATATAGCGGTTTTTCCGGAATCAGTACAATTGACAGCGTTTTGTACAGAACCACTTTTCCTTTATTCTATGAAGATTTGTGAAGGCAATTCTCTGATCGTCGATGTAGAGTTGCTGCCAACTCAAAGTGTTGCGGAGGCGAAAACGACGATCGGCAGAGTGATGGATTGTGAACCGAGCTGCATAAAGCTAATATTCAAAGGGAGGCTACTTCAAAACGAGTACCAGCTGCTGCATTACGGTTCCTTTTGTGATCGAGCGTGATGTGTAGGAGTGTGCGAGAGTTCGATTCTGCACATCGTGAAGAGCCAAATCAAGGACGTGCGGTATGAGCGGATTATGGATACTGCGACTCCGAAGGATGAATCGACTAGTACCCCGTCGAGTCCTTCGTCGGAGTCGAAGGAGTGTGAATACGGTATCAGTGTGATCAATTCGATTGTGAAGCACGTCCTCGGTCAGGACTTGCTGGACGAAGAGACGGATATCCGGTTTAACTCGCTGGAGGAAATCCACTACACGCTGTCATCCTATCCAAATCTCCTGAGCATCCTGTTCCAGTCTCCTCTGGTGCAGGACATCATCTCGGACCTCGATTTGACGCGCGCTCTCATCATGACGAACCCCATGGCCGAGAAGTTCAACGAGATGAATCCGGGCTTCAACGAGCTTCTGTACAACGATGATTATCTGCGAGACGTACTCGATCTTCTGTCGGATCCTCGCAGTTTCGACGACTACCCCAGAACGAAGCAGGTGATCATGGAGCGGGTAGAGAGCCATCTGGGTTTTCCCGTCCAGTTCACCGTGGAGTACGTAAGTGCTGCTTCCTCTCTCTCACGTAGTCTCGTCGCATGAGCGCCATCAACGAGAGCTTAGAGCAGGAGGCCGCCTTGCATCAATCGAGGCAGAGGTTTTCCCATTCCTGGCATTTGAAACGTTTTTCCGAGCTTTCATCGAAAGGAAAGGTGCCCTCGCTCCTTCACTCCGCTCACTTTCATGTGCCGTCCTCACATCACATGAATCTGTTTCAGCAACTATACTCTATTCACCATGTATCAGCCGATAAGCCGGAGGACGCACATCCTATAGCACCCAACTTATGGCAGGATGAAACGAGTCCCCAACGGCAAGATCGAAATGGTAGGTTCTGCTGGACTCTATTAGAGATAGATCATATACGCTTACTTTGTCAAATTGCTTCGAATCGACCGGATATTGTGGTTGCTGTAGCGTTCTCGCTGGAGCTGTGACGTATAGTACATGAAGAAGACGCCCCTTTACAGGGAGATTGAAAAGAAGGCGCCAGGATTGGCACCCGAAGTCCTAAAGCCATCTCGACTGCGGATACTGTCACAACCTGAGATGATACGCTCTCTGATTCATATGGATCAGGTCGTGGAGCACATCAGCGCGTCTACCCCTACCCACTTTTGATTGCCGCTCTTTCTTTGTTGGAAACAGAATGGAGGATGGAGGCGAGAAGCACGGTTATTTTGAGTTTCCGAGGCGGGACTCGTTCTGTCCGATCTCTGTCATTTCTCGTCGACCCCTCCCACTTTTGGCGAAACACTCAACAGGGAATCCATTGTAGTGGATCGCAACTATGGATCAGCAAGAAAAGGACGGTTGGAAGCGTGTTGTGCGGGAGGTGCTGCAGGTGAGAGTGTGCATCCATCCTTATTTCCAGAAGGATGATCTCTCCGTCCGAGAGCTTTCCACAGTGATCATGGACTGCGTGACTCAGGATAACGTGACCAATATCGTGTTCTGCCTGTACGTTCTTCTGCGAGATGATCTGCTATGCCTGTCCTCTGTATATCCTCGTGGTTGTCGTTATTCTGTAGCGACTCCGCTCCCTTCTCGTTTTGTCGACGATTGCGGATAAGTTCCACGACATTAGTCCCTATCTGTACGATTTGGTGGGCACTGTTTACGACGGAGTCGTTTTTGGTCATTCTTGTGATTCCTAGTCTACAAATAACGCGGAACGCACGGTGTGCTCGTGGATATTGGCGGGATCCGTACAGATTCACGACGTCGTTCTTCTTGGTGGATGTGAGGCGTAGTCTATGACGATTCTGCAGATTCTGGAGACGATCGAAGAGGCGAGCGAGGATGCCATTCACAACACTAAGGACTCTTCCATAACGGATCAACCCGTGTTCCTCTTCTCGGAACGCTATCCCCGCTGTACCACTGGTCTTTATGTGTGACGGCTAGACGACTGCGATATTGAGTCCTGTATGTTCTCCATTCAGAACCAACCGAGTGATGCGTTGTTTCCTGCTCCGCAGTTCGAGCGTCCGTCTCTCCAATTCACTCCTTCAACAGAAGACGTATTCGTCACGACTCTGCTTCACCGTAGTATTGCTTTCTGTCTCCACTTCGCTATTCTCCGTGCTTCCTGTACGAGCCGATTCAGAAGAACGATCTGGAGAACATTCGGAAGGTGATCACGCTGAGCGCGTCCCAGCCGTTGATGGAGTCCGATCTTCGGCTAGTACGCGCAGCTGGGGTGATGAATGATAGTTGCACGACGAGATCGATAAATACAAGCGCGTGATTCAGGGCATTGCCGAGGGAGGGTCGATGATCACAGCCACGCGATTGCGAGGCATCATCCAGAACAACCCTGCCATCGCGCTCGACATCATCCGCAGTTCTCTGGATACGCCGCGCAAACAGCAGATCCTGGACATCATCCTGCAATCGCCGTTGACTGTGTCGATTCTCCACGTCGTGAGTCAGCTTATAAACAACCCGCTCGTCCCGCAGACCTTCTTCGTGTCGTTCGTCGACAAGACGCTGAAGGCGTTGGACGCGATAAAGGACTCTTCCCATCAGGTTTGCGCGTGGCATGCTGTTGAGGAGTAGATACACGTCGTGCAGTGCTTTTCGTTCTTCCTGGCTGGACTGTACAAGTTGCGGATAATCGACAACGAAGTGGGTGCTTTCTTCCCGTCTGACATGCAGCGCATCAACAGTGCATGCGCAAAGCTAAAAGAGAGTTTTGGCAATGTGGCAGAGGTTTCCTGTCTTAGTTCGTTGGTCGCAAGTGGTTATTTCGACTGAACACTTGTGGATTGTGTGCCTGTTTGTTTTCGCAATTGGGGTTTGTGCGCCATGCTAAGTTGCACTTCGTCGAACAAGAATTCCCGCGGTGAACAGTAGTTGGTGTTGGTGTTCCCATCAATTCGCCTATTCTTGGTCTAGCTGAGAAACAATGGAGACTGACAATCCGAAAGAAGCGCTTCTGAGTCAGCAACCGCTCACTACTGAAGAGCCCAGCAATGTCACGATTCCCTCCGAGTTTGAAGACGACGAGAAGGGAAAGATGAACACCCTGGAAGTAGGATGCGATTCCACTGTGTTCCATAGTTCTGCATCAATCTCATGAAGGGTATTGCGGGTACGGGCTCTCTGGCTCTTCCGTTCGCCTTTAATCAGGTTGTCCAGCGTAAAAGACATGAGGTGTAGGTGGGTATCATTCCTGGCGTTCTCTTGTTCGTGCTGGTTTGCGGCATGATGATTCTCGCCACCTATCAACTGGTGGAGTTGAACAGAGAGATCAACGAGGACCATCCTGCATGCATTGTGTCTGTGCTTCACGGGTAGGACAACTACAAGTCGATCCAGACCAACAACACGTACGCTGAGCTGGTGTACAAGGCTCTGGGTTCGGGCGGCTACTGGCTGTACTACGTCTGCTCCCTGATTACGCTGTACGGTTCCAACATCGGTTCCATGGTGGTTATGGCGGACTTCTTGGAGGCCATGCCCATCGGTTCCAATCTGAAGATGCGCCGTCTGGTCTCGCAGATCATCCTTACCATTCTGTGCATCATCCTCTGTGAGCTGAAGGATCCCAAGTACGGCTTCACGGTCCATCTCACCGTTAGGATGCTCGTCGGTATCTCTTCGCTGGGCCTGTTCTCCATCGCCGCCGCCTTCATCGTCATGATCATGTACGATTGACTGTTCCGCTTGAGCGCTAGCTTCGGTTTCATCAAGTTCCGCATCAGCTTCGTCATCTCCGACCTGTGGCCCAAGTCCTTCTCGGCCTTCCTGCAGAACTTCGGCGTGATCGTGTACTGCATGGGCTTCATTCTGTTCCTCCTGACGCAATACGTCGCGCCCCGCCGCTCCCCTCACCTCTAGAAGTACTTGCGTCGCGACTGCAAGAAGAACGTGGTGCGCTCGACGGGCATCTCCATCTCGCTTATGGCCGTCGTGTACTCCGTCGTGGGCATCCTCCTCGCCCTTCTCTACAAGAACGGACGTAGTGCTGCGGCGTCGCTTTAATCCTAGCTCATGGTGTGCAGGGCGATATTCTGAAGTCGCTGCCCGACTTCCCCTGGGTCACGGTGCCGGTCAACATTCTGATGGTGATCACCGTCATCGGTGGTTTCCCGCTCTGGATGGAGCCCGTGAACGAGATGGTCGAGGGCCACTGGGGCCCCACGACGAAGGGCAAGTACTTCATCTCCAACCCGACGTACATCATCTTCCGTATTGTGGAGATTGTGCTGATCTCGCTGGTGGCCTGGTTCGTCCCGCAGTTCAGCGACATCCTCAGCGTGGTGGGCAACTTCTCGGACAACATCACCACCTTCATCTTCCCCGCGTGGATGCACCTCGTGATCTTCAAGAAGCAGAACAAGTGCGGCATCAAGACGCTCGACTGGTTTGCCTTGGTCTTCTCTACCGTGCTGATGGTGGTCTGCACGTTCGTTTCTGTTAAGTCGTTGATTGATCATATGAGAGGTTAATAATTGCTGTCTTCAATGAGTGGTTTCATCGAGTGTTTGTTTTCGAGGCGGCATTCATGGCCTAGCATGCACGTTCAAGAGCGGGGGGTCCTGGTCCAGGATCATCGACAAGTGCATGAACAGTCTGGAAGACACCGGGTTCTTGTTGCACTTGCTTGTTCATGCATAGATCCGATGCAAGAGACGTGCCCGTAGGCGTTCCCCGCGTTTTGTGAGTTCGTTAGGGCTACAACTTGGTGTTGCCGCCGTTTCCGATCTACTCCGATTTGGATATCGTGCTGTGCAACTATTGCAACAAACCGATTACAGTGGGGGCTATCATCGACGTGGTGAGTCCTAGAGACGGTTTCTCGATGTCCACCTTATGCAGTGCACCGAGTACCTTGATTCGAAGGTATGATATGGGATTATTGGTTAGGAATAGGACCAAGATGTCGCGTCGATTATTGCTCAGTGCTCGTAAGGATGCGTGAAGTGCGTCAAGAACAGACAGCAGTCATCCAAGCGGCAACACACAGAGAGCGAGTTGCACGAGATGGGAGAGTTTTTGAAGAAGAAGCACCCGCTGATACGGTCCAGCTTGAGACAAACGGAGCCACGTGTTAGCGAGTTGTCGGAGTCTGTGAATCCGGAGCCCGCGATTCCCCTTCCTACCCCTGCTTACCCATCTCTGCGCACTTTGTATTATAAATCCTTTGAGGAGCAGCGTCAGCAGCCCAGAAGTGTATATGTTTAGTGTATTCTTGTTTTGACAGAGGTGTTGCGTTTTTCGTTTTAGGGTAGAGATAATTCCTTCTCGTTAAACAGGTTAGTGCTGTTTCGTCAAGTGATTCATGTTCATGAGATAGCTCCTTCTCACTGCACACCTCGTTCAAATGAAGCAGCTCGTTCAGATAAAACAACCTCACTCAAATGAAACACCTCACTCAGATAAAACACCTCAAATGAAACACCTTCCTCCAACAAAGACATCAAAAAAGACTACTCATCCTCCGTGATCATACCCTCGTACTGCTTCTTCACCATGCCCGTGCCCAGCATATCCTTGTTGAAGGGCAGGAACTTGCCGCGCTTCACAGGCAATCTGCGAGGCAGCTCCTTCACCTCCGTCGGCTTCTTCGCCTCTTCCACGAGGTTCTCCAGCAAGTCCATGAGATAGCGACCGTTCTGCTTCCTCGTCTCGTAGCGATCACTCGTCAATGTCAGCACGTCGTTGTTGAAGTTGTACCGAGGACCGCAGAGCAGCACCAACTTCTGCGCAGCAAGGATCGGCAAGCCGATGTCCTTCACGCGCACCTGCAGACGAACACGACGATTCTCGCGAGGCGGTCCCAACTTCTCGTCCTCCCACGTCGTTGGCACGACAGCGTCGCGCGTGGTGAGTATGACACTTGCGTTGCCAAAGTCATAGGGCTTTGTTCGGATCTTTGCGGGATCTAGCTCGGTATCCGCGTCTCCGCTATGGTCGAAGGGATTCGGGAACATGGGCAGATCTTCCAAATAGGCACTGTTGGGAATGCCGTCTTCCGGATGGTGCAGCTTTTGAATGACTTCTTCGGGGAGGCCGGGATACATTTCCTGACGAATATACATCTCCAGCGGATTGCTCTCCGTGCTATCCTTGGCAGCAGTGACTCCTTCTCCAGCCCTTGAGGCTCCCTTTCCCTACACGTCACACAACGCTCCCATTCATACGTCTGCTACTCCCGCATCTGCCATTTCACCCATGCTCTCCTCGTACTCGCGCATCTGCTTCTCCTCCTCGCTACCCAGCTCTTCTTCATCCAGAGCTTCCTCCTCTCGTTTGTCATCCTACTCCGTAAGCAGAGAGTCAGAACGATTCACATATGTGGAATTACCATAAACACTAAAGGGACGAGCGAGCATTCCATTCATTCGGCAATACGACGAGACTCTAACTCTAATGCGATGCTGCAAACGGTCTACGAAAGGGAAGGCGCTTTCATTCCCAGTATCCTCGTATTTGAAGCCAGCAACTTGCTGGTCGTCTTTGCAATACACTGCATGCCACTTCTGAACATACTGCCCTTGGACTACTGAAAGACTGTGAGTGGAGTTGGCGTTGTCTCCAAATCACGGGACTGAACGTGAAATTGGGCTGTTGACTCATTCAACAAACAAACGAGAAAGAGAAGACTGGAGGGAAGAGATGGAGGGAAGATGGAAACGAGACTGGACATAAAATGAGTATTCGTCCAGCGCTAACGCCGTTCATGATCTTCTCGGGAAAGAAGATCCAAGAGGTGGAAGGAGTCTCATCATGTCACGGATAGATCAAGGAGTCGATGAAAGACGCAGATGAATGTGCCATAGGGAAGGAGGTGGTACGACGTTGGGAAGCCCTGTCGGAAGAGGAAAGAAAGGAGTATCAAGAACTGTCGAAGCGAGAACACGAAGCGCGGAAACGAATGAAGGAGGAGCTCAAAGCCGCTTTCGCTGTTTCTTGCAAAGAACGAGAACGGGAGTACACAGAATCACTAGCGACGGGAGCACGCTATTCATCACTCCTTCCACTTCCGAGGTACGAAGAGACCACTTCTGTGGGAGAAAAGGAAGGCTGAAACGGATGACAGTCCTCCGCTCTGTCGAAAACAGTCCACATGAGAAGTGTGTAGAGCCGCTTCAGTTGCTGCACTGAAGTGATCTTCTGTTGCAGGATGCTCTTCGCTTCCTTCCTATACGACGAATTCACACAGACGTCTCCAGCAATGGAGTTCAGATAGTTGAGCAGCCCGTAGGAGCGCAAGCCATAGCTGGCAGTGAAGGGGAGAACTGTGATGGTTGCAGGATATTATACAGAAAAGGGCTTGCTCGTTGCGTACACTGGAGAGAGATGATCGCGAAGCACACTCTACCCATCACGCCATTCAAAGATGGTAAACAAGTAGAGCAATGCTGTTGCTCTTCGGATTGCATATAGTCACGACAGAGTAGTCAAGGATCCCCTCTCTATCCGTGGAGGACATGCAATCGCTCGAAGTGGACTGCAGAAGGATCCGAGAATCAACGGACAACCAGGGATACTCTCGCGCAATCGAATCACTACCCGTCACAGGAATCAAGCGATCCAACATGGCTTCATCGATAGCGAGAAGGGACTGCTCGGTGCCGTTCAACGGAAGGAGGAATTCAAAGAGAATGAAGGGAGAGGGAGTGTGTCGCGTCAACGCAAGCGATTCACGGTAGGAGAGAGTGTCTTCCACATTTGGAAGCTACAGGTGATAGGAGCCGACGATTGCGACGAGATGGTGGAGTTGACTGACATCGTAGCTCGTTTTCGCGGGGACCCATCTCAACTCTCTTTTCATAAGGAGATTAAAACGTTCATTACGATAGAAGAGGCAACAGCGCGATTGTCCCCACAAGGCAGTAAAGCAGGAAGGACTTGCAGAAGAGCGAAGTGTCCATCGAGGGGATGCCAATGCAATCACAGCGAGGAACCACACAATCCTTTAGTGTGGGCATGTCGTCGTCGTATTGCATCCTGCTCTACTCGTCTTTGGATAAAATGCACGCCAGCAACGTTCTGGTGCTCAAAGTGGTGCTCTTGGCTTATCATAACCCGCAGGCGTTTCTGAAGCAGAGGAATATCATATTCGAGGAGATCGACGGCGCGCTGCCGTCAAACAAGGACATGCGCAATGCGCTGTTTGAAGTTGCCGGTATGGAACGAAATCACGCTTTGTGACCGTGTAGTGAAGCAAGGCGGCGGTCGAGACTATCCTTCCGCGTTCGTCATGAAGAAAGACAAGACGATTACGTTCATCGGCAACTGGGACCGTATTCAAGAATATCTCGATATGGACTCGATCGACAAGGCGACGCTTGACGCGCACCCCGAAATTGTAACCTTTTCCCGATTCTTCCAATAGGGTTGTTTCTTTCAAGCAAACACGTCTTAAGACGACCCTCCTCACTTATGAGACCAAGTCCATCTCACAAAAAGACGAATTCCAACAAACAGACACTATTCCTCCTGCTTCACCTCCTCCTCCTTCTTGGAGTGATGACGGTGCTTCTTCTTCTTCTCTTCCCCGTTGTCCTCCTCCCCTTCCTTCTTGGAGTGATGACGATGCTTCTTCTCTTCCTCGCCCTCCTTCTTCGAATGATGCTTCTTCTTCTTCTTTTCCTCCTTCGTCATAATCGCCGAGAACGCCAGCGCCGCGATGTCCGCGTCGGTCTTCTGCTCCTGCGGCTCCTCCTCCTTCTTCTCCGCCTTCTTCTCCACCACCTCGTCGTCCTCGTCATCACTCTACCCCTCACCGCCACCACGCACTCCTACGAACTCCATCTGCTCCAGCAGCGAGTCGCGGTACGCCTCGTAGCCGCCCTCGATGGGCTTCACCGTCTGGTTGTCCATCAGCCACATCTCGCAGTTGGTCATCATCAGCAGACGCGCGTCGTGGCTCACGATCAGCACGCCGCCCTCGAACTCGTTGATGGCCTCGCCCAGCGCGTCGATCGACTCGATATCGCTACGCCTCAGTCACCGCCTCGTCGCCCACAGGTGGTTCGTGGGCTCGTCGAACATGAGCACGTGCGGCTGGCTCAGCGAGATCTCCGCGAAGGTCACGCGCGCCTTCTGTCCGCCCGACAGGTTCTTGATGGGGATGGTGTGCGCGTGGCCCTCCAGACCGTACCGTCCCAGCAGGTTGCGCACTACAACTCACCCACACGTCACACGCCTACGCTCCTGATACGCCACGGCGGGGTAGAGGTGCTGAAGGTACTCGACCGCCGACACGTCCATTGGCAACTATACATCACGCCGCCGCCCCGCCGCCACCTTGTCCACGAAGTGCTGACTGTACTTGCCGATGCGCAGACGCTGGTTGCGGCGCACCTCGCCCTCCAGCGGCGTCAGCTCGCCCTCGATCAGCTTCACCAGCGTGGACTTGCCGATGCCGTTGGGTCCGACGATGCTGATGCGCGAGGACATGTGGATGCCGAAGTCCACGTTGCGGAGCAGGATGCGCTCGGGCGTGTACCCGAACGTCACGTTCTCCACGGAGATGATGGGCGGCGCGAGGTCGGGGCACTACACGTGAACACAGCCCGCCGATGCCACCTTGGGGAAGGTGAACTTCACGATGTACTCCTTGGGGCGCTCGATCAGCGTGTTGGCCTCGTCGTTCACCTCGTCGTTGTTCAGGTTCTTGCCCTGCTTCTTCACGTCGCGCGCGCGCTTCTGCTTCGCCTCGTCCTCCGCCGCGTTGCGCGACTTGCCGGCGATCTTCAGCTGCTTGAGCTGCTTCTGCTGCTTCTCGTAGGCGCGCAGCTGCTCCACGCGCTTCTGCTCCTCCATCTTCTTGAACGTGTTGTAGTCGCCCTTGTAGTAGGCCAGCTTCTTGTTCTCCAGGTGGATGATGTACTGGCACACGCTGCTCAGGAACTCCTGGTCGTGCGACACCACGAGGAGCGTCTTCTTCCACGTCTGCAGGTAGTTGTCCAGCCAGATGACGGCATTGAGATCGAGATGATTGGTCGGCTCATCGAGAAGCAGGAGGTCGGGCTGCATGAAGAGGGCGCGGGCGAGACTGATGCGCATTCTCCAGCCTCCGGAGAAGGCGGTGGTGGGCTGCTCCTGCATTTCCGGCGTGAAGCCGAGACCCGCCAGAATGCGGCGGACGCGCGGCTCCGCCTTGTGAATTCCGAGAATGTGCATTTCGTTGAGAACCTCGTTGTACTCCGCGACCTACGTCTCACAGAGAACGGGAGTGGGGACGATGGCTTCCTGGTTCTCGTTGTGGTCGTTCTCCTCGCTGTCCAGAATGGCCTGGAGCTCCTTCTCCCTCTTCAGAAGCTCGGTGCGCTTCGTGTCCGCCTTCAGCACCGCCTCCACGGCCGTCGCGTTGTCCGCCTCCGCCTCCTGCTCCACGTACAGGATATCCAGATGGGGAGGGATGGCCAACTCGCGACAGGCAATCATCTTCAGCAACGTCGACTTTCCCTGTCCATTCGGACCCAGGAGACCGTACCGTCTGCCGTACACGATCTACGCCTCACGCTTTTCCAGCACGAGCACCTTCAAATCCGCATTCTCGAACAGGGGCTTTCCCTTGGCGTTGATGCTGAACCCCTCGACGTTAATATCTTTGCTGTTGATCCAGGCGGGGTCGTCCTTGTTCCAGGCTCTCTGCGTGCAGGAGAACTGGTCGGGCGCTGCTCCTCCCCAGTGTTGGTCTTCGACATCTACGTAGGCGTCCATCCGAGCGGGCTTGAATGAAATAGTGGTTGTGGTTCCCCACAGTGAAACTCCCTCTCACGGAGAGTCCCGTCTTTCCTTGCGGATCTGGAGTTACGGGAGGGAGAGGAGCGGAACAGAGAGGAGAACAGAGAAAGCGGAGTGATCATCGCGATTGTGCGCTTCTCGTCTCCTGGCTGCTGTTCCCATCCTGAGCAATCCCATGCCATCTGTTTGCCCTCCTCCTTGAGACGAAACGAAATACCGGAATTCCACAATCGAGAGAGAAATCGGTTAAGGATCCAGAAGAAAAGCATTGTGACTTCGGTTCGTTGCTCCTCTGCGTACACAACCCCATACACATATGAGGTAATTGTTGCGTTGGTTTGTTGATGGACAAGCTCGACTCTTCCTAGGGTTCGGAGGAACGGTCTGCAATGGCCGTGGCACCCCTACCAGGTCATGTCATATGTCGCTTACCTGCTATTCATCGTGGGAGGTGTATTTCTCGTGGGACTGCCCCTTCCGTTCCCATATAACATCCTGTTCTTCGTGGCATTTGCAGTGGTGCTCGTTGTCGTCGGCGTTTATGCGATGACGACAACCGTTGTCGATCCCGCCGACTCCCTTCGCATCACAACCGTGGGTTGCACGAATCGATAAGTCACGTGTAGCTGGAAAAGGGGCACTACTGTTATGTGTGCAGGAGACGCGTGAGTCCGAGTACCGAGCACTGCCGTCCCTGCAACAAATGCGTTTCGGGATTTGACCACCACTGCAAGTGGTTGAACACGTGTATTGGAGACAAGAACTACAAGTGGGGTTCGAGAGTGGGGATCCGATCGTAGATATTTCTTTTCCACGCTCGTCTCTCTGACGTTTCTTTCCGTCTTCCTGTTCGCAGCCATCGTCGTGATGCTGATACTCAGTTATGCAGAGCCAGACGTGATGACTTCGCTATGTCGTTGTGAGTGGAGTGAGTAACCTATAGTGGAAGCCGTTTCGTTTCTGGGTCTCTCCCTGCTTGTGTACAAGATCTCTCTGTTTGTGTTTCTTGCTCTGGATGTTGCTCTTCTCTACTACGTGCTCGATCTGCTGATATTCCATATCCGACTGAAGATCGAGGGCAACACGACGTCGATGTGTTATATCCTCATAACACGTAGCTATTCCCATTTCAAGAACCTCGATCGCAAGGAGAGAGAGAAGAAGGCACGGGAAAGCTTGCGACGAGAGAAGTCGAGTGATTCGATTAAGAGTGCTCACTTTCGTATGGCTTCATTCTGTAGTCGATTTGAGCAAGGGAAATGAAACGGACAAGTCGAAGATGCTGGAGGGAGAGCTGCAGACCATTCCCGCGATGACGCCGTCTCCCTCGTCCTCTTCCACATCATTCAAGAAGCCAGAGGAGAAGCAATCCGACTCCGTGCCGTCGGCGAAGCTCACGCCCCATTCCGGGAGTTTGAGTCCGTTGGGGGAGAAGGAGGATTCGTTTTCGCTGCGAAGAAGTTGTGTTTGCGTCTCTCACTCATTTCTAGTGCCGGCGAGTTCCTTTAGCTCCACCTGGCTTGAGTCCGATCATGATTGTTGGCGTCCGTCTATCCTCTCATTTGTAGTCAGTGCGCCACCGCCCCCGTCGTCGGGCGAAGTGTTGGAGGGGAACGGAGGCGCGAAGCAGAAGGGCGGCGCGTGGAACCCCGAGGCGTTCAAGGGATTTGCGCATTCTTCGATTCACATGGAGAGTGTTGACTCTCAGTTTGGCATTGTCCTCAAACCGAAAATCGAGCCGAAAGCGGGGACGAAGAGCGGCGACTCGATTTCTGCACGCTCGTCGTTAATAAACTCGAAAGCGGCCTCTCCGTTGGAGTGCAGTGTGAAGAGTGATGAAGTGCTTAGTGAAGTAGTTGTTGCTGAATAGTTGATGGCTTGTTTGAAACCTGTCCCACCCAATTCTTGTTGAAGTTCTCTTCATATGAATTCACGTAATATTGATTATTGTGATTGTGTGCGACGTCTTTTCCGGAACCAACAACGGGACGACGGTGTCTTGCAGGAACTTCGTCCAACAATTGCGTCTGCGTGGTCACGAAGTCCGTGTAATCACCACGGGAGAGCCCGGGGAGGGCTTGTACATTGTGCCTGGATATACGCACAACCTGGCTGCTACGATCGCAAGTTGGAACGGCATCGTGTTTGGCAAGGCAGACGACGCGGTGATCCAGCGCGCATTGGACGGAGCGGACATTGTGCACGTGTATATGCCCTTTCCCCTCGCAAAGAGAGTGAGGAAGCTGGCATCCGTACGGCACATTCCCTGTACTGCGGCGTTCCATGTGCAGCCGGAGGACGTGACCTATAATCTGGGACTGGACAAGTGCTCCTGCCTGGCGAATCAGATCTACAAGTGGGTGCGTGACTACTTCTACACGGACTACACGCACATCCACTGCCCGAGCCGATTTATCGCGAACGAGCTGGAGAGGACGGGCTACAAGGCGAAGCTGCACGTGATTTCCAACGGAGTGAACGAAATCTTCCGCTACAACCCCATCCCGAAGATCCCTCAGCTGAAGGGGAAGTTCTGCATCCTTATGGTCGGACGGTTGTCGAAGGAGAAGAGACAGGACGTGCTGATAAAGGCGTGCTGCCTATCGAAATACGCGAACTCCATCCAGCTCATCCTCGCGGGGCACGGACCCAAGGAAGAGAAGTTCCGTCGCATGGCGCGGAAACTGCCCAACCCCGCCATATTTGGCTTCTATCCGCAGACGGAGCTGGCGAACTTGATGAACATGTGCGACCTGTACGTCCGTGCGTCGGACGTGGAGATCGAGGCGATTTCGTGCATCGAGGCGTTTGCGTGCGGACTCGTGCCGGTCATCGCCAACAGCCGGATTTCCGCAACGACGCAGTTCGCTTTGTGCGAGCAGTCGCTGTTCAAGGCGGGCAATCCGAAGGACTGCGCGGCGAAGATAGACTACTGGATCGAGCATCCCGAGGAGAAGAAGCGAATGGCGCAGCAGTATGTGGCGGCGAGCGAGCAGTATCGGCTGGGTTCGTGCATCGACTCCATGGTGAGCATGTTCCAGGAGGCGATTCGCGAGAACGCGCAGTATCTATGTTTGTTCAAAACAGCCCCGATTTCTGCCCGTCTTGAAAGTGGACAGAACAAGCTAGAATGCAGCGCTTATCGACGGTTGCGAAGAAGGCGAATTCGATTTCCGTTTCCTGCGAGCGGG
>ERZ1106948.603-NODE-603-length-15129-cov-35.205917_pt1 | contig 15129 bp, 26 predicted proteins | sample MGYA00403673_ERZ1106948 | MGnify/ENA primary metagenome ERZ1106948 (study PRJEB35170, sample SAMEA104062409) | human gut metagenome | biome: human gut; feature: human-associated habitat; material: faeces | place: Denmark | collected 2012-05-07 ...
GACCATCATGCCCAGAGATATGCAGCTGGCTCGTCGCATCCGCAACGAGAAGTAAGGTGACTTGTGTTTATCAATACAAATGCACACTCTGTTTGTTGCAATCACAACACTGAGTCATGCTGCCCGCTTCAATCACAACCGAAATGGGCTCGATTTCTGCACCTCTGTGAATTCGATCCCAGTATTCACTCCAGATAGGAGCTGTATTATCCACCAATTCATAATATGGATTCGCTAACGGAGAGTGTAGGAGAATGGGCGGGGGAGGGTGCTTATCGATGTAGGAAGGAATTGTATTCAACGCAATGGACCCAAACGGAAAGTCCCTCGTCGAGAGACTGGTTGGGATGTTGAAGGAAGAAAAGGAGAGGGTGAGCACGATTGAGGCGGAAAAGAGGTCGGGTACGTGACTGTATTTCTCATCTGACTGTCCAAGAGTCCGTCAACATGGAACAGATGTATCATGATCTCGAGAACAGCTTCTACGAATTGCAGAAGAGTATGAAATCGCTGAAGGAGGGGAACGAGCACCTGTCCACCGAGCTGGACGAGGAGAGGAAGAAGAGCGTGGAACTGGAAGTGGTAGTGGTGTTCTGCGCTGAGGCATAGAACGAAGTCATGCGCGTGAAGAAGGAACACTCCGGATCGGACGATGTCGTGACCAAGCTAAAACTGGAGATACAGCAATTGCACGAGGACTCGCTGCTCGCCAAGGATTTGAGCACGAGTCGCCAGCACCAAAACGAACTCCTGAATGCACAGATTGCTGAGCTCATGGCCAAGATCGATGCGGTCGCCGCTTGCTCTCATCCTGATTTGTAGGCGGCCAAGCACGAGCTGGAGCTGAAGAGCGAGATCAGCGAGTACCAGAGCAAGGCCACCAACTATTCCATTCAACTCGAAGCCGCGAATCAACAGCGCGACGTGATTGTGGCTCTCGTTGAGCGCGCTTCATGCGTAGAAAGCACAGTGCGACTCGATGCAAAGCACGCTCTCGCAGCTCCAGCACCAGCGCGATTGCGATGCATTGTCCCACAACTCGGAGGTCGAGCAGCTGAAGGGCGAGATCGACGCGCTGAAGAGGAAGAACGGAGAGCTCCACCACGCGAACCTCCAGGTCACGAACGAGCTCTCGGAGCTGCGCACGCGCTTCTTCGCCACCTCGAGCGAGCTGAACGACGCAACCAACTCCCTCCAAGAACTCAAGTCGCGCACCAAGTCCATCCTCGACGAGCAGACGCGCCTGCAGGCCCTGTACGACAGGCGAGGCGGTGTGAGACGTAGCAAAGACGACCAGATCACGGACCTGACGCACCAGTGCCAGTCGCTTCAGGGCGTGATCGCCCAGATGAAGGAGGCGCTGGAGCGCGGCACGAAGGAGAAGGCGGCGCTGGCGAAGCAGGTGCAGGCCGCGACGACACGCGCGGAGAACGCGGAGAAGCGCGTGGTGGAGGCGAAGAGTCTGCGACCGTCCATCAAAGAGGAGACGGCGAAGCTGCTGAAGAGTTTGAAGGTGGCGCCGTCGGCGTTGGAGGCGTCGCTGGCGAAGCGCGGTCTGGGCGTGGTGGAGCTGTACCAGCGCGTGGTGGTGCTGGAGGAGGAGGTGGAGAAGATGAAGAAGGCGAAGGAGGAGGCGGAGATGTACCTGGGCCACGTGCTGAAGGAGGTGGAGGAGAAGACGCCGCAGCTGCAGCAGCAGCAGGTGGAGTACCAACAGATGGTGAACAGCCAGCAGCGTCTCAACCGCATGTACACCGAGATCAGCAAGTATGTGAATTGTGGGGGCGTGGGGGGTCTCACCGTGGTGTAGGGAGCTCGCGGAGAAGAAGCACCGTCTGGCGGAGGCGGAGCAGCAGGCGGCGCTGCTGGAGAAGCTGTGTCAGGACCTGAAGAAGCAGAACCACGCGCTGTTGGTGCAGCAGGTCGACGCCACGCACGCGCCCGCGGACCGAGCGGTCTGCTACACCAGCGTGGAGGAGCTGGAGCGCGTGAACCAGGACCTGCTGAAGAAGGTGCACGAGTTGGAGTCGGCGCGCGACCAGCGTGCGGACGCCGCGGCATCGAGCGAGGTGACGGCCGTGCGCGCGGAGCTGAACGAGCTGAAGGAGAGTCGCGAGACGCAGCGCTCGCTGCTGGAGGTGGTGACAAAGCAGCGCGACATGTACCGCGTGCTGCTGGCGCAGAAGGACAGCAAGGAGGCGGCGAAGGAGAACGGTGCGGAGAGCGGCGTGCGGGCGGCGAACGAGAAGCTGAGTGCGCAGCTGAAGACGGCGACGACGGAGCTGGAGGAGGAGAAGAAGGAGAGCCGCGCGCTGCGGGAGAAGAAGGAGGAGCTGGCGGGCGAGGTGAACGCGCTGAAGCGCGCGCTGTCGACGGAGAAGCTGTGCAACCAGCAGGGCAAGGAGACGATCGCGCGGCTGGAGCAGCTGGTGAAGACGATGGAGGAGAAGACGAAGAAGATGGGCGACGAGGCGATGACGATCCAGCAGCGACTCACCGACACGCAGAAGGAGCTGACCAGCGAGAAGCAGAAGGTGGGACAGCGAGGCGGCGCTGAAGCGTAGACGATCACACTCGCCGGGTCGGAGTCGTCGCTGCAGCAGCAGGTCGCGCTGCTCACCACCCACCTGACCTCGCTGCAGCAGACGCGCGAGGACTGGCAGAGCGAGCGGCAGCGCCTGGCGACGCTGGTGGAGGAGGTGCAGCAGGCGTCGAAGGGCGTGGAGCTGCGCTTCGTGGGACAGATCACGGCCCTGCAGGAGGAGAACCAGCGCGTGGAGAGCCAGCGCAAGGAGACGGAGAGCCAGCTGAACGAGCTGCGCGTGGTGCAAATGAACCGTCTGAACGAGGCCTACGAGAAGGAGCGTCGGCTGACGGAGCAGATCAACAGCTACCAACGCGAGATCAGCGAGCTGAAGAACAAGATCGCGCTGAAGTGAGTGATGGAGGAGGCGGTGACGCGCAGGGAGCGGGCGCAGCGGGAGAAGGAGGCGACGGCGAGCGACCAGGAGAAGCGCGTGGCGGCGCTGGAGGAGCGAATGAAGACGCAGCTGCAGGTGCTGAGCCAGTCGACGGGTGGGGCATGGGTGTGGTGGTGATGACTAGACTCAGGGCTGAGCGTGCCGCTGGACCAGCTGCGCGCGGTGGAGTGCGAGCTGTCGAAGAAGGAGGTGGAGGTGCGTTCGCTGAAGAGCCAGCTGGAGAGCGCGAGCCACCACACGGAGGAGTTCAAGACGATCGCGAAGACGATGGAGGAGGAGTTCGGGCGCTTCAAGGAGGAGAAGGAGAAGGAGCTGGGCGAGCTGAGGGCGAAGGTGAAGGCGAACGAGGAGGCGTCGCAGTCGCTGAAGGAGGAGGAGGCGAAGAAGAAGGCGCAGGAGAGCGCGGCGGAGGCGAACGAGGGCAAGCTGAAGAAGGAAATCGTGGAGCTGCAGGGCGTGGTGGCGTCGCAGAAGCGCGAGCTGGAGGAGCTGAAGACGCGGCTGGAGGTGGAGAAACAGGCGAGCAGCACGATGGAGCAGAACTACATCGCGGAGTTCCAGAAGCACGCGAAGAGCACCCAGGAGTGGAACGAGAAGGAGAAGCAGCTGGAGAAGGAGAAGAGCGAGCTGAGGGCGATGAAGGAGGAGATGGCGAAGAAGCAGGAGGAGGAGAAGCAGAAGGAGGAGGCGAAGAAGAAGGAGGAGGAGCGCTGGAAGGAGCTGTTGGCGGAGAAGGAGCTTCGTTTGGACTCGCTGACCAAGCAGAACGACGTGTTGTTCGACCAGATCTCGCAGCTGACGCGCCGCGACCGCGACGCCATGGGAGACAAGGTGGATTCCGCCGTGAAGAATGAAACGCCGCTGCGTGAGGTGGTGGTGAGTCTGCGCCGCGATTGCGAGATCGCGAAGTCCTCGCTGGCGCTGCAGAAGACGCTGCTGAGCGAGAAGGAGAAGAGTTTGAACGAGTCGGAGACGCGCGTGAACGCACTGTCGGAGGAGCTGAAGGAGGTGAACCGCGCGCTGGGCGAGCTGAAGAGCAAGGGCGACATCGACGAGGTGCTGAAGCGAGAGAAGGAGTCGAACCGTCTGCTGGCCGTGTACACGGAGAGTAACAACGCACTGCGCCAGGAGAACGAGGCGATCAACGAGGAGTTGCGGAAGATGAAGGAGGCGGAGGAGGCGACGAAGAAGGTGAACGAGGAGCTGAAGACGAGCTACGAGGAGCGACTGAAGAAGGAGCAGGAGAACCGTCTCAACGGCGTGAAGGAGCTGAAGAAGAAGGAGAACCTGCTGCAGAGCGCGCTGGACGGCGAAAAGAAGGCCAAGGTGGCTCTTCAGAGCAAGGTGAACGAGTTGGAGCAGCGCGTGAAACTCCTCTCCGCGCAGCGAATGGCACAATCTTCTGCTCAGCCCGTGTCCAGGCAGCCCGAGACGCAGCAGGCACATCAGACACCGCAGGCGCTGAAGACGGTTCCGCAAACACGACCGAACGCGCAGGTGGCGACAGCGACCTCCGCGCAGCCCGCCGTGCGACCTGTAACCCTCGCCAAGCCAGCGCAGGCGCTCAAGCCCGCCACCGCGCCGTCCACAACGCCTGTGGGTAATGTACCTGCGAAGTCCGTGACGCCGGCGTCCCAGCCCCTCTCTGTGCAGGGAGTCAAGACACAACCCCTCGCCGCGCAGGTTGTGAAGTCGCAACCGTCTCTCGCGACGCAGGGAGTCAAGACACAGCCTCTCATGACACAGGGAGTCAAGACACAGCCCAACCAACCCCCCAAGGCGCAGCCGAGCCAGAACCAGCCGCTGTTCAAGGTGGACACGAGCGAGGGCGCGCACCCCACGCCCTTCACGCGACGCCTCTCGGCCGACGTCACGCCCTTCGCTGGCGCTCCCGCTCGGCTGTTCACAGGCATCCTGAACACTCAGGCGCTCAAGCCAGCGACCCCCACCACGCCCACCACGCCCGCGACGGACGAGGCGGCGCTGCAGAGCGTGGCGAAGAAGGCGAAGACGAACGAGGGCGCGGCGGTGGAGACGGCGACGCTGAACGAGAAGATGATGAACCGGAAGCAGCGCTTCGCGTGGGAGAAGGAGTGCGTGGTGACGCGTAGAGAGGGCCTGAACCCCGCTGCGCAGCAGCAGCAGCCGCAGCAGCGTAAGAAGGACGGTGAGAGAGTTGAGGATGAGATAATGGGTAGTGATGACGAAGTCGCAGTACCTGCTGAAGCTGCGGTATCTCACCTCCATCCGACCGAACATGCCGCAGCTGAACTTGCTGGTGGAGCGCGCGGAGAAGAGCAACGGAAAGCGATTCAAGGTGGGATTGCTGGAGCATGTGAAGAAGCAAATCGGACTGAGCGACGATGAGTACCAGAAGATGATGAGTATCCAGACGGAAGAGGATTTAGCTCGTTTGTGCGGAGGAACGAATTCCATTTTGTCTGTTTGTTGGTCGCATTGCAGAACGTCGTCGTGTCATTTCACTGGAACACTCATCGATAACGGGATTGGATTTGCTGAAACAAACACGGCAGTTGAAATAGTCCTTCAGGTACTTCTCCATGTACTGCTTCCTCGAAATGTTCAGCAGAATGGTCTGCTCGGCAATGTCGATCGATCTCGAGACCTCCTTCAGCTGATTGCTCGGAATCGCGAAGAAGGCCTTGAACGCCTCGTACTCCTCCTGCGTGTCGAGAACAGAACCGCCGGCCTCGACGAAGTATCCCAGCATGTTGAACGACTTCTTCAGCGATTCTCTCAAATCGCCAAGATGCTCGTGCAAGTACTCCCAGCACAGCTTGCAGTGCTACGCCTCACCTCACACCCCATCTCCCACCTTTCTGTTGCGGCACACGCACGCAAACGCCTGGTACGTGTCCTGCTTGCGAATCGTGCCGTCCAACGAGAAGTTCAGAACCGCGCGCAGAATCGACGGGTATTGACTCTGTCCCAGCGCCGACAGAATGCGACGCTTCTCCACGCCCGTCGTCTCCTGGTACATCGTCATCAACACCTCCATCGTCGCCTTCGCCTCCGCCTCGGTGCCCGCGCGCACGCCCTCCTTCAGACACAGCGCGCGGATTTCGGGATGGCATTTCTTCTCTACGCGTCACCCACACGCCACACGCGCACCGTCGTGGTCCTTCATGAACGCGTGGAAGCGACTCAGCGCCTCGCGCTTCACCGCCTCGTCCTCGCACACGGAGCACAGAACACTCAGCACCAGCGGACGGCACGACGCCATCGTGGGCTCCTCGTCGGCCTGTGCGTCCCAGCCGCAGCGCTCGTACGGCTTCTCCATCCTATTCCTCAGTTCATGCTATATGCCCCACATCGAACGCGCGAGCGCCTGGTACTTGGACTTGAGGGTCACGTCGTCGTCCTGAATGTAGGAGAAGAACTATGGGTGAGCGAGACAGTACGCACGCACGGCGACGAGGAGAAGCGCGATCACCTCGGTCACCGACTCGTCGGGCTCGTTCTGATACCTGCGGGTCACGCAAAGCGAACACTCCTACGCCTCCAGGAACGACAGCACCTCGCTCGGCGTGACCAGCTGCGCGTCGCAGAGACGCTTCACGTCCTTCAGCAGCTGAATGCGATCCAGCGCCGCCAGCTCGCAGTTCGCCACTGCCGTCTTGAGCTTCTGGAGGAGAGAAGGAGGGTAGTGGACCAGACACAGCGCGTTCTGATTCACCTTCACCCACCTCTCCGCCATCTTCGCCTCCAGCAGCGCGTTGAACTCCGCCTTCGTGTCCTCGTAGTACAGGAAGGGCGTTACGCCCGAGGGAGTTACGATGGTCAGGGGAATGCGCCAGTTGCCCTCCTCCTTGGGCACCGTGGGATTGCTGAAGAAGCGTTCCTGATACGAAGTGATCTTGCCCTCATGTTCTTCGATGTGCAGAATGGGGTAACCCGGCTCCTGCGTCCACCTATGCCTCACTCCCTCCAACCGACACCACTTCTGCATGATCGCTTGGCAGTCCACGCCACTGCCCTCCTGCAGCGCGCGCCACAGGTCCTCCGTGCAGGCGTTCTGGTAGCGGTGGCGGTTCAGGTAGATCTCCATGCCCTTGCGGAAGGCGTCGCGTCCGATGAAGCTGGCGAGCATGTGGATGACGCACGAGCCCTTGTTGTAGGAGATGCCGTCGAAGATCTGGTCGATCTCGTCGGGGTGGTCCACCTTCACCTCAATGGGGTGCGTGGAGGTCAGCGCGTCGTCGTAGAAGGCGGTGCAGAAGGAGTCGCTACAGTGGGAGAGGAGTCGCACGCGTACCTGTAGAACTCGGTGAGCATGTCCCACTCGGGGAAGAGGTCATCCACGCAGCAGTACTCCATGTAGCTCGCGAAGCCCTCGTTCAGCCACAGGTGCGTCCACCACTCCATCGTCACAAGGTCCCCGAACCACTACGCCTCACGCCGCCACGCCTCGCCCACCATGTGCGCGATCTCGTGCGACACCACCAGCGCCACGCGATGCTTGTTCGCCATCGTCGCCATGTTCTCGTCGATCATCAGGTCCACCTCGCGGAAGGTCACGCACCCCCAGTTCTCCATCGCGCCCGCCGCGAAGTCGGGAATCGGCAGCAGGTCCATCTTCTTCAGCGGATACCCGATGTGGAAGAAATCCTGGGGATCAATGGAATGACGGAAATCGAACCGAATAGTAGGAGATGGCGTGCAGCGCCACCTTCAAGGCGAACTCGCCAGAAGTCGCCTTGCCCAGCGGCGTGTAACTACGACTAATGAAACGCCTCGTGGCTCACCAGTTCACTTCCACGCCCTCCTTCGTGAAGCCGGTCACCTTGTCAAACTCGCCCACGACGAAGGCCACCAGATACGTCGACATGATGGGGGTCTCGGCGAACTGGAACACGTTCTTCGTCTCTCCGTTCAGTTTGACGGTGTCCTTGCGGATCACGGGCATGTTGCTCACCGCGGTGTAGCCCACGGGCGTCGTCAAGAAAATGTTGAACTTCGCCTTCAGAGAGGGCTCGTCCCAGCAGGGGAAGGCTTGGCGCGCGTCGGTGGACTCGAATTGCGTGGTGGCCATGTAGCGCTCCTCGCCGTCCACGATGTACTTGCTGCGGTAGAATCCCTGCAAGTAGTCGTTCAGAACGCCAGAGAAGACGATGTGCAGACGCACTCTTCCCAGCGAGAGCGGCGAATCCAGGTTGAAAACAACGCGCTCCTTGTTCTTGTAGACGGTGAACCTAGTGCTCATCCGAAAGCATAGAACGTACTGCTCTATTTCGGTCGTCTCTTTGCCGATCGTGATCGACGCGGACTATGAGCATGAGGGGATTGGGAGAAGCACGATACGGCAATGGACAGCTCCTTTGCGTTGAGCATGATGAAGGATGTCTCCTTCTTCACCTCCAACTCAACGTCCACGTATCCGGAGAACACCCACTTCTTCAGATCGATGTCCTCGTAGTGGATGTCGTATCTGACGACTCATTCCTCATCGAAGCGTCCTACGTGATAGGAACAACGCTATCGGGCAGTCGAGTTCTTTCTAATGCAGCTTCCATTGTACTGATAAACACTTGTAAAGGCAACAACCTTGATGAGCGAAGGCGGAGCGGGACAATCGCGTCAATCCCACGGGACGCGCCTACGGCACGGACAGTGTGAGAGAGGCATGATGCGCATGGAATGACGCGACGCTTCTTTGAGATAACACAATTCCGCGTTATAGAGAGAGCATTGCATCACCCAGCATGTTTGAACGTCTGCGCAAAGCGAGTCAGAGGGTGACTAAACGTGAAAACCTTGGATTGGCGACATTCGGCCTCGCTCCAACCCAGGAAAAGGATACATCCCTGTGCGGAGTCATCCGTCGCGAAGCACTCCTTCCCGATGAACTGAACACGACGGATTTCTCGAAGGAGCAGCGAAAGAAGAGAGCGGACGTCGGTCGCGTGTTTATTGTGTCATTTTCGTAGGCTGTGAAGGCGCAGCAGGAAATGGACGAGCAGGTATTGAGCGTCCAGCTCGATCCTTCTCGTATGGTGGAAACCTTCGATCCTGTGCCGGAAGTGATTGTATTCGCTTGTTTTTGAGCGGTTGAGCGTGTAGAAGGACTACCCGAACGATCCGGATATGGACGAGTTTTGGATGATAAAGACGGAGGGTTTGCTGAAGTCGCAACTCGAAATCGTCGACGACCATCTGAACCGCGCCGTCTCCGCGAACTACAAGGACTTCCTGACCGGCATCAAGCTGATCCAGGAGATCGATTTGGATCTCAGTCGCTCAGATATCTATATTCAAAATACAAGACGGATGCTGAAGGATTCCATGGAGAACATCACGATCATATCCTTGTTGTCGCAAAGCGAGTGCGCTTAACGCCACCCTGGTCTTTCGATTGCAAATCAGCGCAGAAAGGAGTTGCGCTTGCGCCAGGTGCAGAACGTGATCGAAACCTTCCAGGACTTGATCCAGGTGGAGTCCACGCTCCAGAAGGTGATCGAGAGCGGCGACATCATAAAGGGCGTCGAAATCGCGTCGCAACTCGAGTCCATGATCATGTCGGAGTCGCTAATGCAGTACACCTGTCTCGATTCGATGCGAACCCGTATCGAGGAGCTGTGGCCGCAGCTGAAGGAGAAGCTGATTCAAGTCGTGTTCCTTGCTCGAATTGATTCTAGAACATTCGCGATCAGCTGATCCACTTCGACCCCGCGGTGTACGCGAACGTGTTCCGCACGTACAGCGTGCTGGACGCGCACCTGCTGTCGATGGAGACCCAGAAGCAGAAGAAGCAGCAGTTGGAGGAAAGTCACAGCTCGCGTTCGCTGGTGGCGAAGAAGGAGGAGGAGGAGGAGGAGACAGAGGACAAGAAGGAGAAGGAGGAGGTGAAGAAGCTGGTGAAGAAGAAGGCGGCGCGCAAGGACAGTTACTGCGACGTGCTACAGAAGTGAGTGTGGTGAGTCAGAGTGACCCCAAGATGTGCCTGCGGCGTGATCAGCGAGTCGATCGAGAGCAGTCTCAAGGAGTACCTGACCAACAGCAAGGAGAACATCCTGCCGCGCGACCTGATTCTCCAGATGGGCTACACGCAGCTCTGTGCCTCCATCAAGCCCGCTGACGTGCCCTCACACGCCCTCTCTGACTTCTAGTTGCCGCGCGCGCTGCGCTGCATCATGTCCACCATAACCGCGGTTCTCCACAACTTCTACCTCATCTGCCAGTGGCATCGTCGCCCCTTCGAGGAGGAGTCCAACGACCTGGAGGCGCTGCACCGTCTGAACGTGATGGAGAACGAGGAGGAGGAGATCGGCGCGGAGAACGAGAAGGACCTGAGCGCGTACGCGATGCAGGACAAGGAGGGCGTGTCGGGCACCACGCTGCTGCAGGTGCGTCGCCAGCTGCGCGTGTGTCGTCGCGGCGTGTGGCACTACAGCCAGCGCATGGTGAACGACTGTATTGACTGCAGCAAGCTGGACAGCGCGAACATCCACCTGGTGAAGGAGATCGTGGTGAACGACCTGTGCATGTACTTCATGCAGGTGGGCGCTGTGACGCGGCGTGAGCACTAGATCGGTAAAGTGTTCTGCGGCAGCGAGTCCGCGGAGCTGAAGTCGAAGCTGGCGCAGAAGCAGTGCAAGTACATCGACCACATCCACGTGAATACGCTGGAGGTTTTCAAGAACAGTCTGGAGACCGAGATGTGGCAGGTGGCATCACATCATCACTCTCACGCGTAGCCCTTCCCCATGAAGCTGGCGGAGATGAACGGATTCCCTGGCCTGCTGCAGAGCACGCTGGCGATCCCCGAGGAGGACGACATGTTCCTGCGCAGCAGCACCAGCAACGTGGACCGCGTGTTCGTCAACTGGAAGAAGGAGGGCAACTGCTTCGAGGAGGGCAAGAAGCTGCAGCTGCGCGTGGAGAAGCACCCCGACGTGCTGAACAGCATCGACAACGCGCTGATCCTCACCGGCGTCGGCATCAACGCCTTCATCAAATCGGTCAGCAAGTATATCGACCTGATGCTCCACCTCCCCCTCGCCGCCGACTTCGTCCTCGCGAAGCTGCTCAATCTCGTCGACTACTACGTGTACGCTGTGACCACGCTCTTTGCGCCCGCCTCGCTCCTCAACACGCTCTTCGTCGCCACCGACGGCGCCTCCATCTATCCCTACATCGTGCCCTTCATCCGACGCTGCCAGAACGTCTTCTTCCCCGCGGAACCCGTCGAGGTGGACGACGCCGAGTCGGTGCACGACCTCGCGGAGCGCCTCACGCCGCTGAGCGCGCTGTCGCCCGAGGTGGAGGAGTCGCTGGGAGTGAGAGAGTCATTGTGCGCTGACGTGTAGTTGCCCCAGCCCGTGCTGAACGTGGATGAGAGTCTGTTGGAGGAGAACATGGAGGTGCGTCGCATCATCGCCGCCGAGAGCACACGACTCTTCACCGCGCTGTTCGCCGCCATCAACCCTCGCGTGTGCTCGCTGGCGCCGCTGGCGAAGAACCCGGCGATCCAGGAGTACGTGAGTCAGCTGCCCAGCATCACGCAGGACCTGTGTAAGATGTTCTACCGCTGCTCCACCTACTCCGTTCTCAAGGTGGGCTTTGCGGGGGCGTTTCATCGTAGAACCTGGACGCGTACAAGCCGCTGATTCTGAAGCAGAAGTGGGAGGTGCGCAGCGCGAAGAACCGCGAGACGGAGTACATCACCACCATCGAGGAGGACCTCAAGGGAGCCTGGGACATGATGAACACGGCGGTGGGGCTTGCACGGCGGAATCATTGCGTAGTTGGAGGAGGGGCGTTTCACTTCGCTGTGTGTGTCGCGATTCTGGAGGGTGATGATGGGATGTGTGCTGGAGGAGCTGCTTTCGAGCTTCACAGAGGTGAAGAAGTGCTCGCAGGAGGGTAGGGAGCAGATGGGGCTCGACACGAACGCGATTTACAATTACGCCACCAACCTGTGCGACATCCAGCCGGCGGACGACGCGAAGGATCTGAAGTACGTGATGGACTATTTGACGTGCTGCAAGCTGGAGGAGCCCGCCGATGTGCTGGCGTGGACGGAGAAGCACAAGGACGACTACTCGTACGACGTCGTCAACTCCATTTTGAACTACGCGATGGCGAAGAAGCTGAACAAGCAGGCCTTCAAGGACCTGAAGGAGAGCATCGACGCTCTGTACGCCGAGGAGCCCGAGGGAGAAGAGCAGGCGGAGGAGGAAGCGAACGAAGAGTAGGGGTGTTTGTGAGAAACACGAGAAACTGATTGCAACAAACACAGGAAACTACTTGCAACATTTCTTTTCTTCCTTGGGTGGCTGCGGCGCCACGACAGGCGTTGTATCAAGAGGAACGGCGGGAGCACGGATACGGGGCAGACGGCGCGCAATGGTCTCGAAGATCAAGTCGATGTTCTCCTTGGTTTTGGCCTACGTCCTCAACAGCCTCTATAACGCGTACAGACACCTCCATAAACAAGATACCGGCCTCCTTGGCGTACTCCTCAGCCAACTCCTTCGGCACTTCTCTCTACACCTAATCCCATTCACCGCGTCGCGTACATTCATCGCCAGATCGCACTTGTTGCCAGCCAACGCGATCACCAAGTCAGGATTACCAGCTACAGATCAATGAGGGAAACAAGAATAACAGTTCTGCTTCAGCTCCGTAATCCAGTTCTTCGCTCTAGCAAAGGAAACCTGACGATCACACGCAAAACACAACCCAGACTCTGTTTGTGATGTCATAAATGACGACCGCAGCCTTGGCGCCGCGGTAGTACATGGGGGCCAGCGAGTGGTATCTATCCCTCAACGGAAAAACACAATCCGACCTTTCTTGTCCAGCCGTATCCCAGATATCAAACTTGACAATGTCGTTATCGATTTTGATGGTTTGGCTCATAAATGCCGCTATATCGTCAACCACCGTACAAAACACACACCTCCGATAGTACTCTCCTGGTTCTCCAAGAACTGGTTTCTTACATATCGCTGAACAATGCTGGACTTGCCCACAGCAGTTTCTCCGAGCAGCACCTACAAGGTGAGAACACTCGCAATTCCATTTCCCACTATCTTATACTTAAACAGCTGTGTTCCATTAATATCCTGGTTCGTAGCCATTCTCGATTCCTGTTAAGGATGCCAACTAAAATGGATTTGGTTCAAAGGCCAATTCCGCGGTTATTCTCCCGAATTGACCCGTCTTTCCGCCTCGTCGAAACACATCTTTCCGCGTTGAGTCCCTGCTCCCGCCATTGCTGAATTGGCACTCGCGATTTGCCGTATTCGTTCGCACAGCACAAAGAAAGATGGACTTGACTCACGTTTTCAAGGGTTCCTTGCTCAAGGTGATTGCCGAGTTGAAGACAATCGTTCCGAAAGGTTTCGTTGCGAGAATGCGAGTGATGCGCAGAACAGTTTGACACCGTGGTGAAGAAGTTCATTCCCGAAGGACTAGATGGCATCGAGAATCTGCAATACGAATCGGTGAAGAGACCGCTGCCAGGTGCCCTCCTGCGCTACTTTGCTTAGCACTAGATCCTTCCAACAAAAAAGCAAAGAAACAGCGCGTATTCGACATTTCAAAGTACAGAAGGCGGCACATCGCCTTGAGAGTACTCTTCGCGCTTTCATCTCTCAGGAAGTAGGTTTTCTATGACGGATCCTCGATGGGCGGGTTTGCTCAGCACGACAGCACACAACTCATCGAGGGAGTCCAGAGCGATAATTCCATCGAGACAACGCTCTTCACCGCCCTCAAGAAGGTGAACCTGATCGACGATATCACAAAGTGCCACTATCAGCGATGCGGCAGAACCGATGTCGGTGTGAGCGCGTTCAACCAGGTCATTTCCCTGTATCTGCGCTCGAATTTGCACTCCGGTGTCGAGTTCGTCGACGAATACGACACGACCATCTCGTACAACCCGCCCGAGAAGACGAATGACAGCGACGCGAGCGAGTTCGATTATCCCACCGTGCTGAACAAGGTTCTTCCCTCCAACATCCGCGTCACCGGGTGGTGTCCCGTTTCGCGCGATTTCAGCGCGCGCTTCTCATGCTGTGGTAATGCCTCCTATCTGCCTTCAGAATAGGTCGTGTGTACCGCTACTACTTCCTCCGTCGCAAGTACGACGTGGATCGAATTCGCGATGCGGTGAAACGCCTCGAGGGCGAACACGACTTCCGCAACTTCTGTCGCATCGACACCATCAACGTCTGCGACTTCACCCGCGCCATATTCCGCGGTGACGTCGTCGAGGTGAAGAAGGGGTTTCATCATTGCCATCAGATCATGATTAGTGCCGACCCCGAGCACGACGTTCTCGCCGTCGAAATCATCGGTCGTGCGTTCTTGTGGCACCAGGTGTCTTTTCCCTCCACCCCTCATTCAATAGATTCGGTGCATCATGAGCGTGTTGTTTATGGTCGGCTCGGGCAAGGAGTCACCCGACATCGTGACAGAGCTGTTGGACGTGAAGAAGCACCCGAAGAAGCCGCAGTACATCATGGCCGATCCCGAGCCGCTCGTGCTGTACGACTGCGTCTTCCACCCCGGACCGAACTCCACCGACTCCCAAAACAAGCGCTATTTCGACATCATCCACGCCAGCCCGTACTACGAGGCGATCGAGGCGAGCAACGAGGACACGAAGTACAACGCGGCGCCCTGCAGCTTCGACCACTCGCTCACGCCCCACGCGCTGCAGCAGCTCCTCAACAACATGGAGACCCACCTGTTCGACAAGAACATCGCGCTCACGCGGTACGAGCAGGCGGTGGAGGCGCTGCACGCGGAATACAGCGACGTGTTCGTGTGGAGGGGTGGCGTGACGTGTAGCCTTCCGTCGGTGACGCCCAGACCCAGCGACTACCGCGAGCTCAATACGCGCAGGTACACGCCGCTGTGCAAGCGCACCACGGCGCGTAGGGGGTGGTGGAATGACTCATGGCTAGCTTCGTATGAGGACCGAGTTCGGAGCCTGGGGAGCGCGTCCCTGCTGAAGCTGAAGAACCGCTACCAGTACGTGGACCTGGAGTCGAACAGCTTCATTCCCGACGTGATCAAGGAGAAGCTGAGTGAGAAGTGAGTCGCTTTCGCCTGTTTCCCAACAAACACCCCATAAACACAACTCTTTACAAATAGCGAAGAACCGACGTCTCTC
>ERZ1106948.605-NODE-605-length-15024-cov-33.932594_pt1 | contig 15024 bp, 35 predicted proteins | sample MGYA00403673_ERZ1106948 | MGnify/ENA primary metagenome ERZ1106948 (study PRJEB35170, sample SAMEA104062409) | human gut metagenome | biome: human gut; feature: human-associated habitat; material: faeces | place: Denmark | collected 2012-05-07 ...
CCAGCGAGAAGGCCAAGTTCTATGGTACTCTTAAGAACTAAGGGGGGTGTTTGTTCAAGTTCGTCGTTCATTTGAGGGTTGTGTGAGTTCATTTGTGATTGAGAGAGTCTATGATACTTCACACTGATAATGGAGAGTTCAGACTCAACTCATCACTCCTAAAATGAAGAGCCTTTGGAAGAACAATCACATGTGTGTTGAACAAAGAAAAACGTTACATCGTTCCGGGTTGACCGTAGTTGGGAACGCCGTAATTCGGCTGTCCGTAGTTGGGCTGGTTCACAGGCTGAGCGAAAGCAGGCTGTCCATAGTTGGGAGCACCATAGGTGGGCTGGTTCACAGGCTGGGCGAAAGCAGGCTGACCGTAGTTCGGAGTGCCGTAGTTGGGCTGCGCGGCAGGTTGCGCGTACGCGGGCTGCGACACCTGCGCCGTGGGGATCGACTCGTTGTCCAGCAGAGCGCCGTTCTTCTTCATCGCCTTCTTCTTCTTGCAGACCGACACACACGCCAGAATGGCGCCCGCCTCCACCGCGACGAACACCGCGCCCACGATCATCACGATCATACCCGTGCGGTTCTGCTCGCCGCGCGACGCTCCGAAGCACGTGGAGGACGACGTGGAGGTGGAGGAGCACCCGAAGGTCGTTTCTTCAGCGGCGATGAAGCTGTCCTTGTAGTAGCGAATGTGCACTGGGATTGACGACGTGGGGTTCTTGCTGTACAGAGCGGGAGAGTAGTTGTTATTGTAGTAGCAACCCGCGCCGGTGCCGCTCAGGCTCCACGTGCTAGTAATGAGATGACGCGAGATGATCTACGGAGGAAGATCAAGCTGCCAGCGGTTATCCACGTAGTTCACGCGGAAGCAGAAGCCGATGAGATACGTGGTGACCTTGCACTCATTACGGCTGTAGCTCCACTCGCCTCCCTTGTCGTAGCACTTGGAGCGGCACTTGGACCTACACTCAACACGAGGAGGAAAGCGTACGAATCCTTCGAGCAGCCCAACTGAGAGCGAGAGTAGTACTTCACCTTCTCCGTCGAATACGAACTGTCGACAAGCTCGTTGCCGTCAGACGTGATACGGATGGACGTCTGGCTCGAGGACTGCGAAGACATGTAGCCCTTGTACATGTAGGCGTCCGTGCTCACGCAACCCTCAGCGGGGTCGCCCTTCTTGTTGCAGGCGTCACGCATGGGGTAGAAAGAACCGCTCGACTCCGTGTGGGGCTTGAAGTCCACCTGCGCGTTGCTCAGCGAGAAATGCGCGGTGGAGAAGAGCGCGATCGACTGGTTGTTCCACTCAACAGCGCGCTTGTTGTACCTACACCTAACAACGCACTCCAACACTGACTCATTGATACGCTCTACACGAGTGTTCTTTGCCATCAAAATACAGAGACCGACAATGAAGATGATGGGCGGAAGCAGGATGCACAGGCAAATGCAGCAGCAGCAGTTGCCACAACTATCGTCGTCTCCCTTTCCCTTTCCTTTTCCCTTGGCCATGGCTCAATAGAAGAATAGTGAAAAGAGGCATGTCGACGACCCAATTCATTGGGGTCCATTTGCATTTGTGAACAAAGAGCACCTCTACAAGAAACGAATCGATTCATCCGTGATGTATTGTATCTACGACTCACTTCCGCGTCTGGTAATCACTTTTCCGTCCTTTTTCAGCACCTCAATGCAGTCCCTGAAGAGACTCTCCTTCATGTCGTAAAACGCTACGCCATCACACCGCCAGGCATACCCCACATTCGTGACAAACGCGGTCTCCCACACGAATCTCCTCCAAATCCATCACTTCCATGCGATAGCCGTTGTCTATCATCTACAGTGAAGCGACCCAACGGCACGTACCCAGTTGTAGATTGTGTATGCCCAGTCCTTCACGCTCTTCTCGATGATGCTGTACACGCCTTCCCTCTCCCTGTGACTGTATCCTATACCTGAGATAGTAAAAACTGCACAACCCTGCTCGCAAAGATGATCCATCAGGAGAGTGCGCATACTCGAATCCAGGCTCCCTATGGCTCACGACCACTGCGGACAACAACGTCCGATGGAGCGGTTCTCAAACAGCGGAAAGCTGTCCACGACGACTTCGGACACGCCGTTGCTCTTGCAATACTCGAGAATGTACTTCAGCCACGTCTGGATTTGCTTCTGTCGCGTGTCCGGGTTGGGCTGCAAGCTAGGAGTCAATCCAGTCTGCGCGCATTCACGTGAAAAACGGAGGGAAGCTGTAGTAGGGCGTGTGACCGATGGTCCGACTATCCATTTCCACTTCCAGTTCGCTTTTTCGTGTGTTTTCGCTCAACCGAAATAGGCCTCGGATTTGGAATTCCGGTCATGAGCGTAGTGTTCACAATCATCACGCCGATTCAAGGAATATGGAGAATCTTAATCAGGTGGACGACATGGTGTGCGAATATCTCCTTTTTCGGGGTTTTACAAATGTAGTATCCGCTGGCTGGCGTCTTCCCCGTAGACATTCAAAACCTTCGAGCACGACAGGGAAAACGACCGGACGCAGGGGTTTAACGTGGATAAGATCGTGAACCAGCTGTTCGAGCTCATCGAGAAGTAGCGTTCGACGCGTGACGCTCAGTGCTAGGTGCGACTTCAAGGGTCTGAACGACACGTGGAGTTTCCTCAACTCCCGGTTCTTCTGTCTCCTTGATTCCAGCTACATGGAGTCGGTCGACAGTTTTTGGAATTCCCTGAGGAAGCTGTATATAGTTACGTCGATCCGGAAGAAGAACAAGGAGGAAGTGGTGCTTCTGCGTGGAGTTGAGGCGTAGGTCACGCGTTTCTTCTCGGAGTACTGTCCTGACGTCCTCATTCTCTCGGAGGAAAGCGCGCGAAACGACGACTGGCGCAGATGGTGTGCGCTGCTCTACCTCCCGAACCCCGAACGAGACGGCTATTTCACCCAGTTCTTCTCGACCTCGTGGAAAGACTCCGTTCGTGAGTCGCTCATCAACTTCATGCGAGCCATCTTCCAGAACCTCTCGCCCCCCTCGCTGCTCGGCATCAGCATCTTCAAGACGGAGCGTCAGCGCAGCCAGGCGCAGATCCAGGCGTGCAAGAGCGAAATCAAGCTGATCCAGCAGGAGTGCCAGCAAGCGAAGGACGACTACGCTTCTCTCCTGTCGCTGCTCGGAGAGATCAAGGAGTGTGTGGAGAAGGCGAAGGAGTACGCTGTCTTCGACTCCCGTGATGATTAGCAGTTCCCTCCAAGCGGACCTCCAGAGTCTGCTCGACAAGGTTCCCGTGGCGCAGATGATGGAGGGCGAGGCTCGTTCTTCCGCTTCTTCTCCCTGACCTGTAGGCGTGTCCACCGACACGTCGGAACACGGACTGCTCTCGGCAAAGCAGTCTTCCGCAGAGTTCTCTCCCGTGGATTCCGACGTGGTGGCGCAAGCCATCACCGTCACCGACCACCACGAGGTGGGCACCTTCTCGGAGGCAATTGATTGTGTTTCTGTGTTCCGCGACTGACGCGTAGGCTGCAAGTGGTCACGTGACGGGAAGCGATTTGCCGCGGGAGGCGGCGAGGGCATGCTGATGATGTACAACTACGACCACGACAGCCAGAAATCGGAGCTGTTTTCGTCATACTCATGCGGCAACGACGTGTTGACGCTGGACTGGAGCTACGCCGAGAGCGGTCCCAACGCCAATCTGATCGTGTACGGAACGACGGAGGGCACGCTGGGCGTCTTCAACAGCATGTCCAACACGCTGCTGCACGAGACGTCTGTCGAGGGCGTGTCGTCGGTGGTGGACGTGGCGTTCTCGCCGCTGATGACGTCGTATTGCTCGACGTTGGCGGGCAATGTGACGTCGCTCCAGTTCTGGGACCTGGCGACGGGCAAGATGCTGTTGGAGGGGACGGCGCTGAGTCGCGAGGTGCGCGTGAACTGTGTTCAGTACATCCCCAACGGCGCGGGGCTGTTCTGCGGCTGCGACGACGGACATGTTCGCCTGTTCGACATTCGGAGCGGAAAGAGCGTGAGCGATGAGAAGATCTGCGAGGGCGAGCTGTCGGGGCTGAAGTTGGCGGTGAATGTGCCCGCTGCGGGAACCGCCACGCTGTTCACGTGCAGCACGGACGGCGTGGTGCGCGAGTTCGACTATCGTAACCTGTCGAAAATATCCTTGATTTCTGTCATGCTGGCGAACCCTTCACAGCGCAGACGCTGTACGAGTACCCGCTGCGCAAGGTTATGACCACGACGGCGGTGCCCAAAGCAACCATTTCGTTCTCGCCGTCGTCGCACCTGCTGGCGGTGGCGGCGAACCACCTGGACGGGCTGTCGCTGTTCCCGCAGAAGCAGAGCATCCAGGCGTTCAATGACGTGCTGCTGAACCGTCTGTCGGGCTGCTTGGATCTGTGCCCCACGCAGAACACGATCATCGCGGGGTCCTCGGATTGTAGTTTGGAGATGGTGAGCTTTACTGTGTTGTGCTGTGTTTGTTTGGGAGATTGTTTGGTGAGGAGGGTATTGTTTGGTGAGGAGGGTATTGTTTGGTGAGGAAGGGATTCCTTGCTGAAATTAGATAGGACTAAGGAGAATAGAGAGTTGCTACGAAAGGGAATCGTCAAATAACAGAAATCCCCAATCTCACCCCACAATTAGCAACAAACACAAACACAATGCTCACTAAGAAGCACCAACACTATACAGATAAACGCCCTTCTTCGTGACCACGACGAACAAATCGTTCACCTTCCACAGGCTGAACACGCAATCATTCACCGCGAGAAGCGCCTCCTCCTTCACCTCACCACTTCCTTCACTTCGACTGAAGACGTGCACCTGGTTCGACAGATCGCCGCAATACACCGTTCTCCTCTCCACCTAACGCTCACACCGCCACCACACCTCTACCAGCATGCAGTTCACGCACGACACGCCCGAGACGCCGGGCACGGGACCAGGACTGGTGAGTCCTTTCTGAAGGAAGTCCACACAACACACCACGCCTCCGCCCGCGCACGAGGCGAGCAGGTCGAGGTGCGGACGGTCGCTTTCCTTGGGGCTGGTCGGTTGGCGGGAAGGAAGGAGGGAAATGCAGTAGACGGGATGATGAGTGTGGGTCGCCAGCACGAGCTTCTCGATCTTCTCCGCGTTCTTCGTGACAGGATGCTTCTCGACGGGGTCGTACTCGATTCTACGCGTTACATCAGGCGATGATGACTACACTACCGCTTTCAGCTTATTCCGATTCTCAAACCGAACTGTGGATATCGAGAAGACGCATATGAGGCCGTTCGCGTACCCAAACGCCCAAAACCGCCGCGTGTCCGACAATTCCAAGAAGTCCATGCACAGCATCGGGGACTGCGTTCGAGGAAAGAAGTCGTTGAAGAACTTGGAGTGCGTCAGCTTCCGCGAATGACCCGCACTGCGCTCACAGTTCAGCACACCGGCAAAACCGTCCTGCTTTCCAAGAAAGATGAACTAGGTAATACACGATTCAAATCCCTACGCAATTCTGCTCCGAACCGGCGGAGGACGGGATTGTCACGCACTTCATGAACGTGGGGACGAAGTCAATGCGGCAGCGCAGCTTCGGGAAGGCCACGTCCTCCTCCGTGATCGCTACTGGTGATCCCCTCCTCGCACCCGCAACAAGAAGACGACGGTATTGTGACGACCATAAGTTGACATTTGGTTTTGGAAGAAGTGACCGTGGAACTCTTCCTCAGTAGGAAGATCAGGGATTCCTGAAGATGAGGAGATGACAGTACACACACATAATCGTCCGTGGAGAATCCGGAAATACCAATACAACAGAGCTTGCTCTTTTCTAGACGTCAGCGAAAATGGTGAGTCCTTGCCCTCGATAGGAATGCGCATGACGCGCTGCTTTTCGTCCCGTTGGATGACGTACTCCACGCCGTCCTTCACGGCGAGCACGATTAACACTCCTCCATCACGTAAACCGCAACAGTAGCACCCCATGAAGGACCCACTGCCCTGGGAGGAGTGATAGTACTGCAGGTTGTAGCGAGAGGACATGCCGACAACGCGTAATGAACAAAGCGGACTTCCATTACAATTGAAACACTACTGAAAACAATACAAACAATTAGTGGATAGTCTTGCAACGCTTCATCACCACCTCGTCCTTCCCGTTCTTTCTCACCGTCACCTTCTCGAAGAACACGGGGCGGTACTCGTCGGGCAGCTGCATGATCGCCCAGTCGCGGCAGAGCTTCTGCATGTCCGCGCGCCCCTGCATTCTGGCGTACACCACCTCGCAGATCTTGGTGCTGGGCGTGTTCGGCCAGTGCTTGTGATTGAGCTACACATGACTGCCCGCTCCAGCGCCCACCGCGTTGTACAGCTTGACCACGCAGCTCGTGCTGACCATCGACACGTAGCCGAAGCCCAGGTTGCAGTTCGTCTTGAAGTCCACCGGCATGTAGAAGAAGTCGTACTCGTTCTTCACGAACGAGTCCAGGATGTCCAGCACGAACGACTGCGTGAACCTACCCGTGAAGCGGCCCCGGCACGCCCACCCGTTGGGGATGTTCTTCAGCATGAGCGTGAGCCGCGCGTCCTCGCCCGAGCTCACCTTCGCGAGGTCGATGACGTAGCGAGAGTAGTCCATGTTCTTCTTCGGCTTCTTTCCCGAGAACACGCGCGGGTTGATCGTCTACGCCTCACCTCTCGTCGTCTCCGCTACGGGGTCGATGTCGTCGGGGTTGCCCGGAGGCTCGTTCGTGTTCACCGGCGCGGGCTTCTTGATGGGGGCCTTGCGCTCGCGCGGCTTGTTGACCACGACGGACGGCGCCACCTTCGCCTTCATCGTTTTCACCTCCTCGGAGCTGGCGACCTCCTCCGAGTGACTGGAGTCGGAGGCGTGCTGAGACGACGCGTCGCTGTCGCGCGCCTGAGTGCGGCTCTGCGAGGGGGTGACGGAGGCGCGAGTCTCCTGGAATCGGAAGGACGACTGCTTGAGCGAGTCGCAGCGGTCGCGCGCCACCCACGTTTCGGAGAGAAGGGTGCTGAACTCGTGCGCACCAATACTGCCGCGACGAGAGGACGCGAAACAATAGGAGTCTCCGCAGTAGAACTCGTCGCGAGGCAGAGCCTCGGGGATAAGGAAGGAGGACTCGGTCGCGCTGCTGGCGTAGGGAAAACTGATGGAGCGATGCTGCCACGAGGAGCGGAGAAGAGAGGATTCAGAAAGCAAAGTGTTCCCGTTGAGGGGACGACTGTCCATCGCGGAGCAGGGGTCGTCCAGCGAAAAACGGCGAGAGCGGAAAAGAGAGGAAGAGGGGTAGCCGTAGGCGTTGTTGGAAAAGGCGCTGTCTTGGCTGGGGAAAGCGCTGTCTTGGGTGAAGTCCAGGTCGTAGGGGGCGTTGAGGGGATAGCGGTTCTTGTCGGATGCGTTGCAGAGGGAGAATAGCGGGTGGATGCGATTCCGGCTGTTCAGGAGCGACGCTTCGTAGGACGACGAATCATCAGAAGTGACGGTGGAGATGTAGGGCGAGTTGTCTATCACTGAGAGACTGGACAGGCCCGTACCATCCCTGGAATACAGCCGGCTTCGCGAGGAGAGATGATTCTGGTTTTGAACATCATCGACTCCAAAAGCGTCAATATCAAATGAGGCTACACGATTGCTCGCTACATCGTTCCCCGCAACGGGAGAAAAGGCGGGCGACTAGAGTGAAGGAAGTCCAGCAGCCCTACTTCAGAGAGAACGGGGAGCTCAGAACTGAATTCCGCAGAAGTGCACGTATCCATTGGCTTTTGAGTGAAAACTTTTATGAAGAGCTTGTCAATTTGAGTTGACATTCATGTCAATGAAGACGTCTTCTCTCAATCCACTTTGATGGGAAACGCCGTGTCTTTCCTTCTGGACACCGTGGAGGGGGAGACCTCTCTTTGAGTTTGAGAGGATGAGGTCGCGATCCTCCTTTCCTTCCGCCTATGGATGAGGGACACCTCCACAAAGCTACCCACGGAGCGGATCCAGCCTCTTCCACTGGATCTCCTTTCTGGAAGGGACGAGCACAAACGCATTCGGAGCAACAAACAACCCATATACTTTCATTACTATACACACATTGCTTAATGATGTGCTTCCCAGGGATGCTCGAGACCCTAGCTCCGTTACTTCCACTCTACATCGCCCTACAAGGAACTCTCTCCAATCGTGCTTCGCTCTCCAGAAGATCCAGAGCCACATCGTGCACTCCATCGCAGTGCCCATGAACTTGTGCACACGGCTTACGGTGGGAGGGACGAAGTCGTTGGTGGTGGACGAAAGTCTTCTACCGACAGCAGCTAGAAATCAACGGGGAAGGACAGAAGCGACTCAACGATCTACCCACGGGCACTCTTTGAACACATCTAGTAATTGCCTGCATTCTATCTACGGTTCGACGTAAATACTACGCGAGAAGAGCCAATGGAGAAGGCGTTTCATCCGACCCCAAGTGTTCTGGAAAGCGCTCCTTCACTTCGATTTGCGTTGGAAACGAGACGACGAGGAGTCTACGACGCGTTCCACGGAGATCGGGAGAAGGGAGAGATGGCATCATTATCCCTCAATCTGCTGTGGCCTGCTCGGATTGGGGTGCGCATGTCATACGACGCGCTTGGCGTGGTTCAACGAACCTGATCCGTTTCCTCGCTTTTGCGATTCCAGAAGCAGGGGCGATTTTGTCCAAGGGAGTGATCGTACGTTGCACCATAATCAGCGTGTGTTGGTCTCGGATTCGTGCATTTTCAGAGCGTTCAACTCAATATTTCCTGGAATCTATCTGAATCGCAAAGGGTGTTTTGTATTGAGCAATGGCAAACGAGACGAAACCAGTAACAGTTGTGAATGACAAGGAGGGGTATCTATATCTGCATCAGGAAGAGAAGAAATCATTGAAGAAGTTCTTTTGCGTGTTTCGCTCCTGGGCGGGATAAGGACGTAGGTACTCAACGGCAATATATTCACATACGGGAGCAACCAGAAAGACAAGGGAAAGGCGGTGGTATTGAACATTCAGGTATGTTTTCCTTCGAGGATACTGTTTTGCCTAATACTGTAGGGCGCTATTGTGCGTACTCTGAATATTTGTCTACGGAAGATGTACGGCCTCGAAATCATCCTCGTCGTGCGTTTTGGCTGCGATGGATAACTTGTAGCCCGGGGTCTCCGAGAATCAAACGATGACGGAGAAGGAGATCCAGGAGCATCCGGACAAGAAGCGCTACTGCTTCTACTCGGAGAGCGAGGAGGTGACGCAGGAATGGTTCAGCATGCTGTTCCGATGTACGCTTCCCAACCACTTTTGCTGTATTTCCGCCGGCGTTCACTGAGGGATAGCGTCTTTCTACTACTCCGGCACGCCCGAAGAGAAGCAGATTCTGATCTCTCTTCCCCGACTGAAGGGTGCGTGGATCGCGCGAAAACTCACGGCGTAGATGCGCTCGCTCCGCAGCGTCGTGCCCTCCTTTGGAGGAAGCTGCTGATCTGCGGCATTCGCTTCGACTTTTCTCACGAGGACGAGGTGGAGGCGCGCGACATGAAGCGCAACACGCTCCTCGAGCTGATGGATGCGTCTGAATCCATGGGGTGGGGCCCCCCGTTTTTGCATGATCCGTAGTTCGCTGTTCAACGACCCGAAGTGCTTCCAGGACACGTTGAACATGATCGCCGTCAACCTGTTCCGCGCGTTGCCCGATATCACTACTGTTCGGACTGTCCTCCGTGATGATGTTTAGGTCCTTCACACTGGGGGCAACGACGACGACGACAACGAGGTCTTCTCGGACCCGGAGTGGGCGCACATTTCGCTGGTGTACGAGCTGCTGATCCACCTGGTGCTGTCGCCGCAGATTGACAACAACCTCCGAAAGCGCCTGATCGACGACGAATTCCTCTGCCATCTGATCGACCTCTTCGACTCGCTCGACCAGCGCGAGCGCGAGTGCCTGAAGACGGTGACGCATCGCATCTACGGCAAGCTGACGAACCGCCGCGTTACCATCCGAAAGACGATCAACAACGTTTTTTACCAGTTTCTGTACGAGAAGAAGCAGCACAACGGAATTGCAGAATTACTCGAGATTTTGGCGTCGATCATCAACGGGTTCACGGTGCCGATCCGTCCCGAGCACAAGCAGTCGCTGGAGCGCTCGCTGATCCCGCTGCACAAGACGCACTCGTACGAGAACTACTCAATCCAGCTGTCGTACTGCATGACGCTGTACGTGGCGAAGGACCCGTCGTTGAGTGTTCCTGTTTTTTGGACTTTTTCGGTGATGATGGGTAGATCGTGAAGGCGCTGCTGCGCTACTGGCCGTACGGGTCGACGTCGAAGGAAACGTGGTTCTTGTCGGAGTTGGAGGATTTGCTGGAATTGGTGAAGCCGGAGGATATCATTCCCTACAGAGAGCCGCTGTTCAAGAGGATCGCGAAGTGCATCAGCAACACGAACGTGATCGTGGGAGAGGAGAGCGGGGGTGAATTGTAGATTGGGGAGAAGACGCTGTACCTGTGGAACAGTCAGACGTTCTACGGCATCACGGTGGGGAACGACGACAATCGTCGCGTGATCCTGCCCATCATTTTCAAGGCATTGTTTGATGGCTTGCAGAGCTCGAGCGAGAACATTCAGACGATGGCTGCCAACGTCCTCAGTCTTTACCAGGAGTTGGACGCGGGGTTATACCATACCCTACTGCGGACTGTGAAGGAGAAGAAGTAGGTGTAATCTGTTCGTTTACGTGGTACTCCTATGAAGCACGGCGTTGTTCATTACGATATTTCTGAGTTACAGCGCGTTTTGTTTCAAACATGATTCTGTTTTGAATCCAGCACGTTCAGTGTGGGCGAGAGGGGGATGATTACCAAGCTCCCAGATTACGATAGCAAAACTGCGCTTTCTATAAGGCATTCTTACCTGGCGCGGAGAGATCTGATCCTGGAGAATGAATGCCGGTGATAGTGGACAGCCGCAGCAGTAGGCGACATGGATCGTTGTTCCTGACCGTATAGTCTAAGCGATAATCCCCTGATAAATCCCAAGAGGTATGCACCCCGTTGTTGCTATGATTTGCGCAGGCATCGCTCTGTGAGCGTAAGTGGGCGCCTTCGAAGCGCTTCCGTCCTTTTCGAGTCGGGAAAAATCACGAATGAGGATAAGAATTCGATGAAAGCAGGCGCTTCGTTGGTTCGCTCACGTTTTAGGATTTGATTCTTTGTCAGGATCCTTTAGTTGAGCAGGCATTCATTGAGTTCGAATCGGGGGATGAAACGAAACTGCTGGGTTTTTCGCTTTGTCGCTTCGTCATCGCGTAGATTTGGTCAAGAGCGGATATCTTCAGAAGAAGTCGGAGTTCGCATTTCTGGATGTCAATTCAGATCTCGGGGTCGGCTCTCTGAGTTTGAATCCGCTGACCGATGACGTTTTCGTTCTGTCTTCCGTTGATGTGCAGGGATCGGGGTCTTCTATTTTTGCCTTTTCGAATGGAATGGGACTGGACATGGAGGACTCGCTCCCCGACGAACTCGCTCTCGACGACATCGATGGCGTGAATATGAGTCACAGTACGGCGAGTGGCGGCGGAATGAGTGCTAGATAAACGGACGCGTGCGTCGGACGAGTACACCGGATTCCGTTCTGGATCTGTGGCGGAAGACCCACAGACCACGAAACAGCAGCAAGACCACTATCCGAGTGCGTACAACACATATTCCACTCCTGCGGCGGATGCGGGATTCAATGAAGAGAATCCGGAGTACATGATGATTCCGTCCGGCGAATCCAACTACACATATCGTACGCGATGCCGGTGCCGGTTGATTGTAGAGTCGGGAGGGAATGTCCATCTGGACAGTGTTGATTACGGATCGCACCTCGACCCGATGAGTCTAAACATGGCGTCTCAGTCGAACACGATGATGTCCTCCATGGGCGTGATGGATACCAGCATGTTGACATTATCGGCGACGAGTCGAGCAGATGGTACTTTTGCATTGAATGTTGTGAGCGTAGACAAGCGGCTACCTCCACCAGGCCTCACGTCCATCGACACCCAAGCGGAATCACAGAAGAAGTACATTGGCATTTACAGTCCCGAGTCGCGAAAGAAGAGAGTGCAACGGTAGGAGAGGGGACGGAGAGTGAGGCTTAGTTTCTTTGAAAAGAGAAAACAGCGTGTTTGGACGAAGAAGGTGAAGTACGATGTGCGTAAGAATTTTGCGGATTCACGGCTGCGCGTAAAAGGACGGTTCGTGAAGAAGGAGGACGAGGAGCTTTTGCGCGAGCTGATGAACCTAACATAGCTTAGCCTAGTATTGCGTTGTTTGTTGTTGTTGCGTTGTTTAGCATTGCGCTGTTTGTTGTTGCTGTGTTATTATATAGTATTGTCTGTCACTGCGCTGTTGTTGCATAGCATTGTCTGTCACTGCACTGTTTGCCAGTATAGCAGGTATCTAATAGGAAGTGCGCTTCCTCACACTTGGAGTCACAATCACAATACGGTTTTACGTCGTGAAGGGAATATGCGAACGATACCCCTCCTTCTTGTATTCCTCCTCTGCATCGTCGGAACGACATGTTCTTGTCCCTTCCGGTCATGACACTGTAGGCAGTCCTTCCGTACAGATCACGAAGGTTTCGGGCGATGCTCTCTTCGGGAAGCTATCTAGCGGTGCACCGTGCCGTTTGTCCGTATTTCAGCAGTCCAGCAAGGAGGTTACGAAGAAGAGTGTTGAACTGTCTCTGCGCTATCTGTACACGCTGAATCCAGACTCTCCGTTTGTCATTTTCTTCAGTTCGCAGGAAGTGGGCATGAAGCCGTATATGGCGATAAGCGCCGAATGCGAGGACTCCTCGTCCTTTTTCATGAACTACTACATTCCGGAAGAGCGCATTTGTATCCCTTTCCGTAACTACTCACTCCTAGTGTGCAACCGCATTCCCATCACCATAAGCGACGTGATTCAGACGAAGGACTCGTGCATTTACGTGTCCCTTCAGTACGGTGGCGAGGGAGATGTGTACGTGCTAAACCGAATCACTGGCTCCAATATTCCCAAGGCGGAGAACATAATCAACGAGGGCATTTATTTGGGACGGTAGGAACCGGCTTGCCTCCTGATTTCCAGACACAACAATGAGATCGTCTCCACGACCATCTGCCGTGTCTTCGAGAACACGGGATACACCCTGTACGCTACCGTGGTGGACGGGAGCTGCATCCACATTCCTGAGAAGAAGGAGTACGTGTCTACCAGTAGTCCTTGTCTTTCTCTGTTAACGCAAAGCCTTTTCGGAAGATATGAAGTGGAGCACATCGAGCAATCTCATCTGGGCTTCTCAATACGGTTTGGTTTCCGCTATTCTCTTATTCGTAGCGGGCCACGTGAACTACGGCGTGCAGTATCGTCGCTACCACGGAAGTGCGCTTCATCAACTCCGACTCACGATTAGTTGGCTATCCTGATTCTGTGGTGAGCGACCTCACGATCACGCCCGAGGGCATTCTCCTTGACACGATCGACGTGGTGCAGGAGAAGTTTCAGGCGAAGTACAAAACAGCCCCTGTTTCTGGCGACAGCGGAGCAACGGAGTTACTGAACAACAACTTGGTGTGGCGCACGGGCGAGTACGCAGACGGCGTTTTTACCGGACTGTTTCTTGTGTTTGGGAAGGGGAACGTGTACATTTACTGTGATGGAGGCTCTGCGGCAGTGGAGATTCAGGACGTGGTGAAGAAGGGGAAGAAGGTGGGGTACTTCGAGGACGATCGCGTGGATGTGACCATTCGCGGCGCGATCGACGATTCCTACACTGCCTACGCTGTTTTGGAATACAACAATCAATACTTTGGACCCTATCAGAGGCGAATGAAATAGTGATTTTTCCTTGCAAGTGTGATCTGTTTCTTGCATGAACAACGAAGAGAGGGAGTGCAGCATTGCAGCGTACGAGTCTCCTCTGGCCGGGGACCAGTACTACGGGATGGAGTCCGTTCTCGTTTCCTTGCTCGGTATTTCTCTTTGTGTGACGTAAGCAGTGCAGGGAAGCAGCGGGTCCACGACCTGCGTCTCCAGCGAGCCTATCTGCTCATTCTTCAAGGGATCGATGGGATCGTTGTGTTCTTTCTGAATCTGCTCGGAATGACGATTGTCTCCGTGCTTTCTTCTCTGCTCGGTCGCGTCTTCCCTGTTCCTCCTTTCTTGCGTGGTGATGCATAGAAACAAAGGGAGGTGATTGGATTTCTGCTTCGGATTGTCTTTCTCCTCGTCCTGAAGTCGATGCTCCCGACACATCGTTTCCTCAAGGGCTACGAAGAGGAGCGTTCCAAGTGCAGCAAGTGGCTGAGACGCAGGTTCTTGTATTTCGTCCCGTTACTCGTTGTTGGCGTGAGCGTGCTTCTCTGCGTTCGTCCATCGTTCTCTCTCTTCTCTTTCCTCACGACATGTGTCCTGACACCCATCGGAGAGGAACTCCTCTTCCGAGGTTACCTGACGAATCTCGCTATCAGTCGATTGGGCGTATTCCACGGGATTGCGTCGATTTCCCTGTTGTTTTCCGTTTCCCACATCTTGGGTCTCTTCACTGATGATGTTCGTAGCGTGCTCCTGCGCGTTTCGCTCGTTCGCCTCCGTCATCTGTAGATTGTCTACAGTTTTATAAGCGGCGCTGCGTTCGGAGCGATGCTCGTGGACTCGCTCTCCCTTCTCCCTTCCTGTCTTATTCACATGCTAACGAACACGACCTCGTTCATCGTTGGCAGTGCTTCCTTTTCTGTACCCTGGGAGCGCGGTTTGGGTTGGTGTGCTCTGTGCTGTCTCACCCGCAGAGTGCGTTATCATGGCTCCCTTCTTCCTTTACCTGTGCTCTCTGAGACAGCGTTCACACTACGACTATCCGCATTTGTTAACAAACACGACGCACTCTAGTAGAACCCCATCTTTAAGCCAAGATCTCGTAAGGAAGCACGTACACAGTCTTGACGGGCTTGGCAGGAACAACAGTGTGAGCAGCAC
>ERZ1106948.615-NODE-615-length-14794-cov-39.173689_pt1 | contig 14794 bp, 20 predicted proteins | sample MGYA00403673_ERZ1106948 | MGnify/ENA primary metagenome ERZ1106948 (study PRJEB35170, sample SAMEA104062409) | human gut metagenome | biome: human gut; feature: human-associated habitat; material: faeces | place: Denmark | collected 2012-05-07 ...
GAGGTGGGGGAGGCGAAGAGTGTGAATTGAGTGCTTTGAGTTCTTTTAGAGTGGGATTTGTTTGAAGTGCGTTGTAGTGTTGCTTGAAAAGGGTTGTTTGGAGGTGAATGAGCGATGTCTGTGTCAAACGGTTTCAGTGTCCTTCAAAGGATGATGAACACTATAAGTACTCTTCAAAGGACCATTTCAAATACCTTACAGGTAACTTGAAGAACGCAAACGCTCAATTCACTCACAACAAACAAACGACTCCATACAATTACAATTCTCATCCAAAATCTCCACAATCCCCTTCGTGCCGTCCACGCGAATCCTCATTCCCGTCTTCACCTTCTCCACCAATCCATGCACGCACACCACGCACGGAATCCCCATCTCCTTTGCCACAACGCTCCCATGCGTCAACGGACCGCCAATCTCGATCGCCACGCCCGCTGCCGGAGCGAACAACGGCGTCCAGCCCGGGTCGGTCGATTTCGCCACCAGGATCTCGCCCTTGCGAATCACCGTCGTGTGCGGACTCTCGCCCACCACTGCTCGACCCTCCACGCACCCAGCCGACGTGGGCAGACCCTTCAGCACGTTGGGCGGCAACTGGCTGATCGCCTGTCTGGAGGCTTGCGAGATGGTGACCACGTCGCATTCCGGCGTGAAGATCAGACGCGCCGGCTCCATCGCAAACCCGCTCTGCCACACCTCGCGCGCCGCACGCACCTTCTCCTTGAAATCCTCGCCGCTCACCTTTCCGTCCTCCCAGTACAGCAAGTCCTCCGCCGTCAGGAAGAAGATGTCGTCCTTCTTCTCCAACAGACCCCGCGCCACCAGCTTCTCGCCCAGCTTCAGCAGAATCACGCGGTAACTCTGCAACAGCGAAATCAGCCCATATTTCGGGTGTTCTCGGTACTCCATGATCAGACGCGCCATCGCCAGGTGCTTCTGCACCTTCTTCCAATCGCGCTTGCGCAGTCGCGACCTGATTTCCGCCTCAGCCGCCTCTCGGTTGCGCGCGTTTTCCTCCTCCGTCACGATGGGCGTGTCCTCCACGTGCAGCGCCATTGCGAGAACGCGATAGGGTTCGTCGATGTACCTACAGGTTAGTGTGACAAGGAGTCAAAACCGGGGGGTCCCAACGTCGAGTTCGCAGTGACAGCGACAGCCGAAGAAGGCCATGAACGCCTCCCACTCCTTCACGAACGCCGCGGCAAGAGGCGATACGTCGTGTCGCAGAGAATCGACCCATGCGTTCACCGCCTCCGCGTTCTCCTTGTCCACCAGCTCCTACGCTCTCAACGTCACACACCACTTCTACCGCCACCTTGTCCTCAGCGTGCATTTCGCGGAGAAGGTGACCCAGCGTCGTTACAGCGTCGTTCATTCTCTTCGCCAGATTTCTTGAGGAAATCGACCACAGACGATCCTCCTCGCCCTTCATGCCATTCTTCGCGCAGATTTTGGCGATCGTCGAAACGGACACGAACGCGTAATACGTGACGGACTTTATTCGCGCGTTCTGCGTTATGAAGGAGAAGGGGACGGTTGCCATCTCGCGGAATGTGATGTTTTCGCCCTTCTCTGCCAGCATGTGATCCAGCGCGTCCCTCGACTCCTTCATCGTGTCCAACGTGGCGTTCAGCTCCTTCTCCGCCTCCTCCGCCGTCGCGTGACGCTTCCACAACGCCCAGAAGCCCTTGAGAAGGGGTTTGAAGAACTCGCGTGTGAGTCCTTTTGAGGCGATCTTGGCTTGTTGGTGACTGTACAGAGGGTAGTCGCGCTTGTACGCCTCGCGCAGAATCGCCGCCACCTCCATGTCCACCAGAGTCGTGAAACGCCCTACACGTCATGACAGTGCGATGTACCCACGCAACACGAACGCGCGCACGAGTTTGTTGTGCATGAAGCCGGCAACGTTGATGAACACGAAGCCGTTCACGTAAACCACGTACTTCTCGGAGACGTGGGAGAGATACCGGAACAGCGAGTAGCCCATCGGTGTCACGGGGTCCGTGAGCATCTGCAGGTAGCCCATGTTCAGGTACGCGCCCCACTCCATGGCGTACGGGTGAATGAGCGGGTTGATCACTACAGTGGAGAGAGGGTGAGAGGCGTACGGTTCGGGATGGAGAGCAGGTGGGTGATGGGGCGTGCTTGGAGGATGTACAGCACGTCGTTGAAGAAGGCGAACTCGATGTCCATCGGCATCTGGTAGTACTTCTCGATCTCGATCACCTCGTGGCAGATCGTGTCAATCTATCGTTTATGCGAATGGGAGAGCGTACTTGAGCGGAGGAGAAGCAGGGATGCGATGTCTCTTCGGAAGACAGCTCCACCTTGGATGTTCCCTCCTTGGGATAGTTGGACACGAGCTTGTACGTCTGGTGGCCGAGAGTCTCACTCTCTATGGAGAGTTGGCGATTTCCGTAGGGCTTGCGTATCGACCAATGATCCGTATTCACCTGACCGCTCACGAGCGCCTCGCCCATTCCGCGCACTCCATCCAACGAAATGTGAGCGCGCGAACCGGTCTGGGGATCGGCGGTAAACGCAACGCCCGCACAGTCTGCGGGGATCATCAGCTGAACCACGACAGCGATCGACGTGTTGAAGGCGGGATAGCCGTTCTTCACGCGGTATTGAACGGACCGATAGGCGTACAGTGACTTCCAGCACTGCTTGATCGCTTTGCACACAGAATCCACGTCACAGTGGACATTTAGAATCGTATCGTTCATTCCGGCAAAACTCGCATTCTCCAAGTCTTCCGTCACTCCGCTCGAACGCACCGCGAGGAGGGGATCACAGATGCATGAATTGTTCACCAGATCATGCAGTTGGTTCTGAATCTCGGATACGAGCTCTTCCCTCAGCTCGTATGCATCAAACTGCTTTTGTATTGACTCAGTCTGCTCTTCTGTCAGACTCGATTCGTCGTCCACGTCGGGGGGACAATTCAAACACGAGCGGTATTCCCGGAACGCTTCTTCGCTGATGATGAACGCGTTGGGCACTCTAAATCCGCCCTGCGCAAGCACAATGAGGTTGAATCCCTTTCCTCCGATCGTCTTCACTGCGACGCAATCGCCCCTTGAAGAAAGCTAAACACTCAACGGACAGTCAAACCAGTACACTAATTGTATACGTCATGGGGGATGAAGATCGTATTGAGTCTTCTTGTGCTGGTTGATATCCGTATTGAAGTGAGATTTCATTGAATGGGTTCGCCGCGCTCGGCAGGGACATGGGTGTCAAGATGCCGACAGCGAAATGCGTGTGATGAATCGATTTTCTTTCAGTAGTGTCATCGCTATATTGAGAGGAAACGGAAAACGAGTGATCATGAACAGAGGAGCTTGGTGCTCCTGTTGACTCCACTATGAAGACACACTTCACTCTACGACCACGCCTATGCAGCCATCACGCCACAAATCGTCCAGTTTTCTTCACAGCGTTCAGTGTCATGAGCGACAGAGTAATCTATGGAGACCCCAGGGGCCTCGCTCGAAAACTACGCGTCCTTTCTCGGCGAAGCGACAGTGGAGAGGATTCAGGGGAATGATGATTCCTTCTTCCTTGTATTCAAGTACAAGCACATCCCGTTAACGCTTATGAGTCAACCGCTCTCACTATTGCATCTGTTTACCGGAACCGTGACTCTTGCCAACAATGCGATGAATGTCTTCCTAAAGATACAGTTCGATAACGGAATAGTCGGTGACAAATGCACTGGCGTTGTGTATGATGTGAATTCGTTTACAGCCGATGACAAGGGCCTCCTATCGTGCGTATCGTTTAAGAAGGAGTTGCTGAACAAGTTCCGCAAGCAGAACGACTGCTTCTCGATCCAGTTCTATTCTCCGCTGAAGAACACCGTCATAACCAAAAACTACAGGAGCGGTGTTCTCTACTACTGTAAACGCAAGCAAGCGGGCCAGATGCACTTTTCCTACGAGTACGATGCATATGGTCTCCGGAAGAGTATTACTCTTGAAAACGGTGTCGCTCCCACTCCTGTCGTGAAGTTCAACGATCAGGGCCTTCCATCCTCGGTCGATGTGTATCTGAGCGGGTGCCTGCAATACGTGTCGAAGCGCTTTTTCGATAACCACATGGAGATACTGGACGAAAAGGGGAACGTGCTCTATGTTGGAGGGTACATCTTCTGCAAGCCCTTCTTCTTCGTGGCCCACGGAAAGGGAGTCCAGTTTCGCGACGGAAAGCCTCTCTACAAGGGCGAGTTCGCCTACGGTCTGCGCTCTGGAAAGGGGTATCTGTACTACAAGAACGGTCAAGTGAAGTACCACGGCATGTGGTTGAACGACTACCCGCACGGAAACGGCGTAATCTTCAACCACAAGGGAGAACGGTATGCCTCGATCTCATCGTCGTTCGGCGCGTTCACGCACTACCTGCACTCCGAAACAGTGTACTCGTTCTGTCCTCGCGAGGGCTTCTTCTCCTTCTTCGCAGGCCCCGACCACGCGACGTACGACGCGATCAATCAGACTCCCTATTCCTCCAGGCAGATCGATACGCAGTTCACGCTGAGTCTGTCAGGACTGTTGATCAGCGAGAACGACCTGGCGCGGTGGAAAGGGGAAGTGCTGACGGAGAAGCGCAAGAAGAAGATCGAGGCGGCGAATCGAATGATGCAGTTCGTGCAGCGGCAAGGCGGCGATGGGAGCTGCCCTCAGGCGGTTCGCACCATCAACGTGACGGCGGACAGCATGCAAGATATGTCGACGTTGTTCGACGTGTCGTGTCTGGGCAACCTGGAAAGCCTGACGATCCACGACGACGCTCTGAACAACGTATTCACCGTCAGAGCGCAATTCCTGCTGCGTCTGCACTCCGTTGTGATCGGGAAGAACGCTTGCGTGTACGCCTCCCTTCGTCTCGCGTTCCTCCCAGCACTGCGCTCCATCGTGATCGGAGAAAACGCCTTCATGAACGCCACCGCCATCGTAATCGAGAACTGCGTGGCGCTGGAGACGATCCACTTCGCGAAGAAGAGCTTCGCGAGCCTGAGCGCGTTCGAGCTGTCATACCTTCCGTGTCTGAAAACCGTCTTCTTCGGCGCGGATTCGTTCGGCGGCGCGTATTCCCTGTCGCTCTCGTACTGCGCCCTGCTGCACTCGATCCAATTCGAGCCCAGCGCGTTCGCCTCCGTGAAGAGTATTCGGCTGGAGTCACTCCCCGCCTTCGCCCTGCTTGAGAGCACGAGTGCCACTGCGACGTCCTTCACCCACCTCACCTCGCTCGCCGTCAAAAGTGACCACATCGCTCTCGCTTCACTGTAGACGTTCCCCAGCTGAAGGGCGACGGTTTCGACTTCAACGTCGCTGGCTCGTTCGGGCATCTATCGTCGCTTCGCTTTGACTCCACCTCGCCGCTCTTCTTGTTCTTTATCACGACGCTGGACAGAGATCTCTTCCCGCTGACGGACAGCGGACTCAACGATCCGATTCCCGTCGAATACCGCACCTCCGTGTCGCTCTCGAAGAACTGTCGATTCCTCTTCAGCGCCTTCAAGTGGTCGTCCCTCGCGCTCGTGAAGTCCATCACGCTCGGAGACTCCTTCGACACGGGAACTGCCGACTTCTGCCTGTCGGGCTTGGAGCGACTGGAGTCGCTGGACATCGGAACGAACGCGTTTTACAGGGAAGGAAAGTCGCGCAAGTTCGTTCTCGCCCAGCTGCCGTCGTTGCGTAGTGTGGTGGTCGGCAACAACAGCTTCCTTCACTTCAGCGTGTGTCGTTTGAACGGTGCTGCTGGAATCGTCCCCTCACGAGTAGAACTGCCGTCGCTGGAGATGCTGTGCATCGGCAGTTACTGTTTCAGCAAGAGCGAGGCGGACGCGTGTCTCCTGGAGCTGAACTCGCTGCCGCGGCTTCAGAAACTCGACTTCATCGCTCACTCCTTCCATCACTTCAACGACTTCTGCCTCCAGTTCTTGCCCCAGCTCAGGACGCTGTCCTTCGGCTCCTGTTGCTTCAATGGCAAGTGGAACACGGCGAGAACACTCGATCTTACGCTGTTCCCTCGTCTGGAGACGTTCTCTTGTGCGTCGCCCTCCTTGCTCTACTTCACGGGCATATCCTTCTCGAACCACCCCATGCTGCGCGAGGTGGCGATCGACTCAAACTGCTTCAACAAGGCGATCGAGTGGGACTTCGCGGTGGTCAACACCCCTCAACTCACATCCCTCACAGTCAACGGAGACAGCTTCTACGCCTGTCGCTCCTTCACCATCAAAAGTGCCCGTGTGTTCTTGCCTCCAATTCTAGACGCGCCTGCCCTGTCTTCCGTGACGCTGGGCACGAACACGTCTCCCAACTATGCCGAGTCCTTCACCAGCGCGACGTCGCTCGTGGTCGACAACGCACCCGCACTCACCACGTTGTGCGTGGCGGCGAACAGTTTCCCGAACGGGAAGGAGTTCGTTCTGCAGAGTGGGTGTCGAGGCGTGGAGTGAGGGGTAGAAGTGCCTGCGCTGACGACGATCGAGATCGGCAACGGCGTGTTCAACTCCGGTGAGTGTGACGGCAACCTGGTTCTCTCCAGTGTGCTCGCTGGTGGAGCGTAAGATATAGATTTGCCCGTGTTAGCCGTGTTCGAGATCGGGAAGGGCAAGTCCTCCTCCTTCAACAACTTCGACAGCGTGATAGTGGATTGTGAGTGTGTGGCGACGGAGTGAGGAATAGCCATTCGCGCCGCCAGCGAGCTGGTCTGGACGCCCAAGTGCTTCCAGAACGTGTCGACGGTGACGGGACAAGGCAACAAGATCCTGACCGAGATCAAGCAGCGATCCAGAGTGTACAAGGAGGCGTTGCGGGTCGCGCCAAGCACGAACACGCTTCCTACGCTTCCCTGTTATATCACAGAACTCATTATTGGGAAGTCCTGCGCTACGTACGCGCAAACGGTTGTCGTGCTACCTGTGTTCCCGAAACTGAGGAGAATCGAGATCGGCGACGGCTCCTTCGCGAACAGCTACGCGCTGCGCGTGGAGAAGAACGCTGTCCTGCGAAGCGTCGTTATCGGCAGCAACTGCTTCACGCGCAAGACGGAGGGCGACGACGGACTCGAAGTTCTCGCGTGTCCTCAGTTGGTGTCTCTGACCATTGGCGCAGGCTCCTTCACCTCCACGAAGCGCCTCACGCTCAACGACTTGGACCAACTGAGCGAGTTCGACTATCACCCCAGTTCGCTCCAGAGCTGCACCACGCTCTTCTTCTTTCACTGCGACATGCTGAACACCGTCTCCTTCCCGCCCGCGTCCTTCAAACAGGTGCGGATTCTGCGTCTCGACAGCATGGCGGAGCTGCAAACCATCGTGTTCGGCGAGAACAGTTGTGTGGGCGTGGAGGACGAGTCGTCGTTCTCGTGCATAGGTGCGAATTGTCGGGGAGTTTCATCGTTAGATTGTCCCTCACTGAAACTGATCGATTTCGGCGACAACATCCACAGCATGTCCCTGAGCTCCTATTCTCTATTCTCTTTGAAGAGTTGGGGTGGTTTGGGGACATAAGGAATAGACTGTCCCCAATTGGAGCCGGGTCGGTTCGACCTCCTCCGGCAGAGTCCCTTCCACGTCACTCCCTATTTGATGGAGGGCGACTGCGGGCAGTACAGGTTCTTGTTCACGCGTCCCGAGGCGATCGAGCTCCCGCAGGAGATTTGCGGCTCCGTGCTCGACCCGATCGGCAACAAGGTGGAGATGGTGCAAGTCGCGGACAACTCGCTGAACGACTGCGGCGTCAGCGTTCTCGTGATTCGCGGGCTCGACAACCTGAAGTACTTGAGCATCGGCTCGAAGTGCGCCAAGTTCGTGGAGAGCGTGAACATCTCCGCGCTGCCGGCTCTGCGTCACCTGATGATCGGACACCATTCCTTCACCTGTGGTGACGCCTCGCAGGCCTCCTTCTTCTCCTGCTACAAGCTGAAGGACATCGTGATCGGAGCCGGGTCGTTCCCCTTCTTCGACGACGTGGCCGTCAACAACTTGCCTTCGCTCACCAAACTCGTGATCGGCAGTTTGGAGCAAGACTACACTGCGGGTCCCTTCTGCAACGCCCCGCGGTTCTACTTGGCCAGTAGGCGAGAGTGTGTGGTGTCACGGACAGAGTTGAACGCGCTGAAGACGGTCATTTTCGGTTGCGGCGCGTTCCACTCCTCCACGCTGCTGACGCTGAAGGGTGAGCGAATGGGAGTGGTGTGAGGCGAAGAGTTGCGGAACCTGGAGAGCGTAGTGTTCGGAGAGGACAGCTGGGTGATGGACGAGAGCAACCACTTCTTCAACAAGAGGGGAGTGATGAAGTACAAGAACGCCATGAACTTCGAGAGTGAGTGACGGTGATGTGAGTGATATCCAGTCCTTCCCAAACTGCGGTTCATCATTACGGACGGCGACGACAATTCAATGTCGCTGTACCACTTGGGGACGGTGAGAGAGAGAGGGAGCTTTGCCAGCGACTTTAAGTTCGTGGCAGGGTCCTCCTACGCGATGTACAATGTGTCGATGCATTACCACACAGGTAGGGAGAGGAAGGGAGGGTCACTGCTAGATGACTGCTCTCTTTGTCACGTGATTGCAGACCGCACTAATCTGTTCTTGGTAACCCATGATTATGGCTAAAGCGTGTTTGTTGTCGCTCGATGATGCTCACTGGCAATACAAACTCTGAACTCCCACCCCACTTGAATCACACCCACACTCGCGTCCTCATCCCAGTTCATCCTTTCCTATCGCTTCGTCGCTTGACAGATCATAGAGGATAGGAATGAGTGGCTTTTCCTTTGGTGGTTTCGGCAATAACGCCAATAAGGGAGGATCTTCAACAGGGTTCAGCTTCGGACAGACTGGATTCAATACGTCAAACCAGCAGGCGTTTGGAGGATTTGGCAACAATACACAAATGCAGCAGCCCGCTGTGAATCCAGTTTCGCTGATTCTCCAGAATTATAAATATATGTAGTGATGGATGGGTGCTGTGAGCTGCAGACTTCAAAATACTGCAAACCAGGATGACACTGTCTTCTCCTGCGTGATGTTCAACTACTGTCCACCGAACTTGCGAGAGGAGTAGTTTCTTACGGATGGCGGTCACGAGTAGTTACTTGAGAGATGAAAAGAATCGCTCTTTGTACGGCAAGTATTTGAAAGAGAATCCAGACCCTGAGGTGGCCCTCTCGCTGACTGTTCATGTATAGAACATGGTACCCGTAATCATCCACGGATTTGAGGGACTGAAGACGCGCATGGAGAGTCAGAAGAAGGTGATCCAGAGCGTGAACGAGAATATGGACGTGCTGAACAACGCCATCAAGCAAACCCGCCTTCTGGTGTCGGAGTGCGACCGCATGGCGCGACAGTGCGATGCGAAGCAGGCGGAGTTGGAGGAGAAGCTGATTCGCGTGATCGGAAAGCTGGAATCGAAATCGGCCAAATCGCAGGTCGTTGTCACCAACGAAGCGTTCGTGGAGACTCTCGTCAAATTGCAGCGGGCGGTGACCCTGCCATCATATCCTTTTGCGTCGCTGAATGCTCTTCCTTTACTGGTACGTCGGGTTTGCAGAGCAGGCTTTCCGCGGTGTACAATGCGCTGAATACGTACGGCATCACTCTTCCCGAGGATTCCGTGAAGTTGGAAGATGCGGAGAACGTGTTGAAGGTACGGATGCGTGTTTCGCAGTGATTGGGTAGTTCTTGCAGAATCAGGAGAACGCATTGGAGAAGATCGTGCATATTCTAAAGCAAACCCAGAGGGAGATGCAGCTCATTCTGACGGATCCGTTTGTTCGCGTGACCTATCGCTCTTACTCTGTTTGTTCGGCAATTCAGATTCGCAACGCATCGCAAGCACCAACAAACAACGGACCCTAATACACATCAATAACTACTGCCAATCGGGACATTGTTACTGCCTGTCATTCCATGGCTCGAGTAGCCGCGACCGCCGTAGCGGCTTCCGCCATAACGAGAACTACCACCGCCGTACGAAGAATACGCATAACGCTCCAACTCGGGAGGCACATCCTGATGCGCATCACGCAAGACTTTGATCAGTTCCTACACACTCACACATCCACTCCACTCCTACGCGAGTCACCTTCGCCGAGGTATCCGTGAAGAAGCTCACCGCAGTGCCCTCCGAGTACCCGTCCGCCGTCTTGCGACCCGCACGACCCACACGGTGAATGTAGTCCTCCACGCACATCGGGAAGTCGTAGTTGATCACCACGCGGATGTCCTTCACATCCAGACCGCGCGACGCCACGTCCGTCGCCACCATGATCGTCGTGCGACCCGACTTGAACTCGTTCAGCACGTAGTCACGCTCTCGCTGCTCCTTGTCGCCGTGAATGGCCAGCGCGTTGAAGCCGCGATGGCGCAGGTCGCGCGTCAGCTCGTCGGCGCCACGCTTGGACTTCGTGAAGATGATCACGCGCGAGTGCGGGTCGATGCTCTTCAGAATAGCCAGCGTCTCGTCGAACTTCTGGCGGTCGGTCACGCACTTGATGATCTGCTTCACGTGGTCCGTCACCTTCAGATCCAGCGACCCCACGTTCACCTGGATCGGGTCGTGAAGGAAGTCACGTGCAAGCTGCTGCACCTCCTGCGGCCACGTCGCACTCCACATCAGCGTCTGGCGGTCGGGACGGATCTGACCCACGATCTTGCGGATCTGCACCTCGAAGCCCATATCCAGCATGCGATCAGCCTCATCCATCACCAGGTACGTCACGCGACGCAGGTTGGTGGCCCCCATTTCCAGAAGGTCCAGCAGACGACCGGGCGTTGCGATCACGATCTCCGCGCCGCGACGCAGCGCCTCGATCTGTCCACGCTTGCCCACACCACCGTACACGCAGGTGTTGCGAATGCCGCTGGAGGAGCCGAAGCGTTGGCACTCCTCCTGCGTCTGGTTGGCGAGCTCGCGCGTCGGAGACAGCACCAGGCAGATGGGGCCGTCGCCGGGCTGCAGGTACGGCTGCGCTCGGATGTGAATCAGGGCAGGGAGGATGAACGCCAGCGTCTTGCCGGAGCCCGTGGCGGCGATGCCGACGAGGTCGCGACCGGACAGCGCCATGGGCCAGCCCTGCGACTGAATCGGCGTGGGCGCCTTGAATCCGGCGGCCTTGATCACGTTGAGCACATCGGCTGAGGGTCAGACGAGATGATTAGACATACTTGGGAATGGGGAAACGTCGAAGGACAGCACGGGCTTGGGGATGTTCTCGCCCTGGCAGATGATCTGGTTATCCTTTCTCCACTTGTCCACCTCCTCGTTGCTCATGCTCGACACGGAAGGGTGTTCCTAGGCATGAGAGGCGCGGAAAGGAGTTACGTGGTAGAAATTCTTTTCAAACTTTATGAGGGAGTTCATGTCCCATTGGATATCCTTTAAATGCTCTCCAGCGAAGGAGTTGTCGCTGTAACCCCTGTAGCCGCTGCCTCCAGAATACGCGCTGTCGTAACGACGTGTATCCACACTACGATAAGAAGCCACAAGGAAAGCAAACGAGGAACCCCCGTAGGACCTTGAGTCGTAGTGGCTCGACGAGTACGAGCCACCGTCTCTCGGGGGGTATGAGGAAAACTTTGAACCGCGGGGAGAATCGTCTCTTCGGTCATCACGGTAGCTGCGACGGTCGTACGAGCGAGAGCGACTTCTGTCGTAGCGGGAGTGGTGATGGTGGTCTCGGTCATAGCTACAAGCCTAAGCAAGAAGAGCATCGACCATTACCTGTTGCTTCGGGAGTAACCGCGACCGCGACTGCGAGAGCGATCGTCGTAATAGTGACGATGTGAAGAATGATGGCTACGACTAGAACGATGTCTGTCACGAGAATAAGAGCGTGAGTCACGTCTGTCTCTCGAATCGGCACGATCAGACTTGTTACCTTCTCCTTCCATTGGTTTGTTTTGAATCTGCCTTCCTTTCGGAACGTCCAATAATCGATCCATCCTTCCTCTTCAAGGATCACTGTCCATGCGCTGTTTTCATCTCCACAACTACTGATTCTCGAGAGTCTTAGAGTACTGCAATGGGTAAGAAAGAGGAAGTGCAAGAGACCATTCCCATTTTGGGAAGACCTGGTACCGTGTCCGCGTTCTCGCTCATTTCCAGGTAACAATGTGCGTATCGGAATTGTGGGTGTGCCCAACGTCGGCAAGTCGTCGCTCTTCAACGATCTCTCCAAGCTGAACGTTTCCCCTCCTCGAGTTCATTACCGGTAGGTTCCCGCCGAGAACTACCCCTTCTGCACCATCGACCCGAACGTGGCTCGTGTCCCCGTGCCCGATGAGCGCTTCGATTACATGGTGGAGGCATTCAAGCCCAAGAGCGAGGTGTCCGCCGTCCTGCAGATCACCGATATTGCCGGACTGGTGAAGGGCGCTTCGGAGGGCTGCGGTCTCGGCAACGCCTTCCTGTCTCACATTCGTGCGGTGGACGCCATTTTCGAGGTGCTTCGCTGCTTCGACAGCAAGAACGTCACTCACGTGGAGGGCAGCATCGATCCCTGCCGTGACATGGACATCATCCGTGAGGAGCTCTTGAAGAAGGATATCGAGCTTGTTGTTATTCAGTGCTGCTGTGACGAGTAGATCCAGAACCAGGTGGACAGCATGGAGAAGAACGTGCAGCGTGGCGTGGGCGGCAAGGAAAAGAAGGAGGAGTTCGAGTGCCTGTGCCGCATTCTCGCGGTGATGAAGGAGGGCAAGGACGTGCGCGCGGTGCGTTGGAGCGCGAACGAGGTGGAGGTGATTAACACGTACCAGCTGCTGTCCGCGAAGCCCATCGTGTATCTGTGCAACCTGAGCGAGAAGAACTACATTCTGCGCAAGGATCCCATGTAGTGGTGATCGGGCGACATCATGCCTAGGATGGACAAGGTGCGCGAGAAGGTGGCTGCGATGGGTCTGAACGAGCAGGTGATTCCGTTCAGCGCGAAGTTCGAGACGAAGCTGCTGAGCAAGACGCCCGAGGAGGCGAAGGAGTACCTGGCGAAGTACCACTCGAAGAGCCAGATCCCGAAGATCATCACGACGGGCTACCACGTGCTGAACCTGATCCACTTCTTCACGGCGGGCGCGGACGAGGTGAAGTGCTGGACGATCCGCAAGGGCACGCTGGCGCCCCAGGCGGCTGGCGTGATTCACACGGACTTCGAGAAGGGCTTCATCTGTGCGGAAGTGTACAAGTTTGACGACTTCAAGGAGCTGAAGAACGAGGCGGCGATCAAGGCGGCGGGCAAGCTGAAGCAGGAGGGACGCAACTACGTCGTCCAGGACGGCGATGTGATCTTCTTCAAGTTCAATCTTGGCAGCGAGGGCAAGAAGAAGTAACGGGTTTAGTTCATGGTGGTGTTTGTTACATTTGCGTTTTGAGGGTGTGAATTGGTTTCTTGGAGGGTATTTGCTGGAAGATGGAAGAGAATGAGAGGAAGTGGTTCTTCTTGTTTCGACTGGTGAGCATATTGTTGATAGAATGGATTTGAGTCAACAAACACGTTTCTTCGCGATTTCGACCTTTCAAAATGAAAAGAGGATTCTTCGCTGATAATCACACTCAATCGTTTCGCAACAAACAGAAGAATACGACACAAAACATAAAACACGAGAATCAGTAGCAAATCGAAATGCTACTCACACTCTGAAAACCGCTTGAGCCCCCCAACTCAAGCAGTTAACATCGTGCTTTCACACGTCGCTTCAGTACCATTCCTCTACGCGTGAGTCGAAATCGCCAAATCTTACTCTCTGTGCGCCTTCGCAGACGCCGTCTCCCTCATGAAGTGAGGAAGCTCCGCCTCGATCTCCTCCAACCGTTTCTCGGAGCCCTCGAGCCCCAATCGAGAATCCCTTCTATTCCGTCAGACAACGCACACAACACTTACGAAACAGCGGAAGAACTATTTCTGCGCTCTCGTACCGTCACGTTGACAGCCCGAGACGAAGCAGTTTGACGGGCAGACTTCGTTTCTCTTCTATTCGTCAATTCTCGCAACAATCACTTACTGTGCCCTGCAGTACGCCGTCTCCTTCATGAAGGACGGAGGGACGTCCCCCACGTCCCGCGGAATCCGCTTCGGCTTCTCGGTCCCCAAACGAGAAGCCTCCCTATTCTGTCAGAAATCGCAAACAGCACTTACGTTAACTCCGCGTACGTGGTCACAGCCTTCGTGGACTTTGAAGCCACAACGAAGGGCTGGACGTCCTTCCTCGCCGTCTTCACTTGTTTCGTTTCCTTTCTACTTGTTAATCACGCAAATGAACACTTACTTGACAGCTTGAGCTTTCGAGCTCGCAGTTTCCTTCATGAACGGAAGGATAGTGTTTCCGATATCCGAAGGCATGCGTTTCGCCTTCTTTGTCTTTGATTCCTTTCTACAGAATGAAGCAAAGCCAAAACACTTACAGCGCGTTCTTATATGACTCCAAAGCCTTCGTCGTTTTGAAGGCGACCTGGAAGTTCTTGTCATCGTCACTACGCATTACGATACAACACCAACACTTACTCTTCATCGAATGAGAAGGCCTCACAGGCTCTCACAACCTCCTCCTCAATCACCATCGCGGCGGCGACGAGGATACACACGACAATGAACAAAAGAATAATCGAGCACTCAGTTTCCATAGCAAGTAAGGCAAATCAAAAGAAAATATGAACTCAAAAATGAATGGCGAGGCCAGAAAACCCAGCCATTTTCTCCACCCGTCCCAGAACGGGGAACTCGGCAATCCGTCGGGGACCATCCACCAATCCAGTATCGAGGCGTTCCACGTTACCAC
>ERZ1106948.625-NODE-625-length-14618-cov-39.687084_pt1 | contig 14618 bp, 9 predicted proteins | sample MGYA00403673_ERZ1106948 | MGnify/ENA primary metagenome ERZ1106948 (study PRJEB35170, sample SAMEA104062409) | human gut metagenome | biome: human gut; feature: human-associated habitat; material: faeces | place: Denmark | collected 2012-05-07 ...
GCAGATTGTAGTACGCCAAGGGAATCAGCTCTAGAACGTAAGACACAACACCCAAGCCCTTACGATGATTTCTGAAGCCTTCACTCCCGCTGCTCCTCGCTCGAGCTATCTACACCATGAGACCATTCCAGAATACTCACCTTGAAAACCGATAGCGCAAATCACCAACAGCATATCCTATTCCTTAAGTGGCAAACAACATATCTCACTTAAGATGGTACTATCCTTTACAGGGCTATTCTAGATATCATCTGTACAACTCACTTGCTTTCACCTTCTCCCCGTCCAAAGAACACCTATGGAGCTACAACTACCCATTACCATTATGAAAGACGTCTTACTCGACCTCATCTCTAACATCATAATCACACATCGAATTTGCAGGTTTTGACCCCAGAAAACCCCCTAAATGGTTTTTGACCCTTCTTCAGTGGTATAGCCACCCTATCCCTCATCATTACCACAATTCCGGTACCATACACAAGAACGGTATCCCTTCCTCAACCATCATAAAACAGCACGCACTTCACAAAACCATCAAAAGAAAGCGGATCCAAAACCAGATTCAACCAACTAAGAAAAAAAGTGGAATGAAACGGGTGGTGTGGGTAGGATTCGGGTTATTCCCGCGATTGGATAGGAACACGTTGGAATCTGCCATTTACACTATTCAAAACAAATACAACAGTAATTCAAGGACTATGGGTGGAAAGAAGATACGCGGTGAGAAAGAAAGGCTATGGAATGCCTATCTTCGATCGCGGGCTGATCTGATGAGGAATGCGTTAGCGCTCTTAAATGAATATGCATCCTTTTGTAACAGTAGTAAAGTTCAAGGCGAAGACAAGGGATTACTTCGTTGATTATGCCATTCATTTGGTGATTTATAGAAGCAGTATATAATCAGATTTGGTGGCTTCTGCGATTTGATGAAATGGTAGCCCTTCAACAGAGGATGGTCTCAATGTGTGATTCAACCTACATATCCGAGAGGAATGCGGATGCATTTCGAACGATACTAGTGGAATTTGCAAGTATTAGCTGAAGATCTGCTAAATCATAGGGCATCGAGATTTGCCAGTGGTAAAGAAGGAGGGAGATGGCTTATTTGTTAACCATGGTGACATTCTCTATAAGGATATCAATGATGAGGAGATGGTACCGTTGATTGTCTCGTATTGCCCTATAGATTAGTATTAAGTCATGTATTGCTTCTTTAGAGGGTAGTATCAGTGGGTTTCGTGCAAGAAAGGCTCTTTATGATGCCCTGTATAACACTGTTAGATGCTCGAAAGAGTACAGAGGAAATGACGCTACTATCAAAATGGTATGCGATAGAGTCGCAAACACTGTGCACGGATTACCAAGATGGGAGAACTCCGAAGAAGTGAAGGATAGTCTGTTTTGGTTCGCAAAGAGAGAGATCATGTTTCTATTGAAAGCAAGTACGCTTGTCTGCAGTCATCATTAGGATGTTAGCATCGCAAAGGTGGACTATTTTGAGGATAACAATCCCTCATCGTTGGAATGGGAAGAACCAACATGTACTATCCCCTGCCCTTATCTTATCATAGTGCGACGTCTCTTGAAGGTGCTCAGTACTTCATTGGGGGATATGCAGGCATTCTATAATAGTAATATGTTTCAGAATGAGCCTAATGTGGCACGTGGAATGAGGATTAGAAAGGATGAGAAAGGTTGGGATTTTACTTCTTTTGGAACAAGGCGTTGCGTTTGTTTCCCACCTGGAGACAAAGATGATCCTTGCTATAAGCCGTGGATTGGTTATATTGATGGGGATTATATCGTCCTTTATGAGTATGCTTCTTCTGGATACATTTCGATTACTCCAAACCCAAATGGTGACGATATGGAACTAGAAGAAGATGAGAATATGTATGATGAAACGGCTAGCCCGTCTTCTCCAAGAGAAACTATGGATTCCTCAGTGGAAGGTGATAACGATGACATTGATCTGGTATTGGAGCGTGATACGTTAAACATGTTGCATAACATATATTAGGAGTATACTTTTGGTATTTGGATTACATGGATTACTTGTTTCAAACCTGTTTTCTCCGTAAGGACTCCAATGACATCAGGCGATGCGGGGAACACGGTTAGTCCTCCGATGCATCTTCTAATGGAGAGCAATTCAATGTACGGGTCTCTTTTCATCTTATCAGAGGAGAAATCCACGTAGAAGCAGGATGACGTGTCTTCATCACAGGAAGCGGATGATACGGGTACTTCATATGCCCACACCTGGTGATAGTACTCGTCTCGTATTCTTGACTGGAAGAATCCACACAAGGCGTATAGATGAACCGTATCGAAGTAGTCAGTCACAAGAGCGAAGGCGTTGGGATTCTTTTGCATATTGGTACTGGTTAGTTCTCTGAGAGAGTAGGGAATTGCTGTAAACTGTGTTCCGTTACAGGTGCAGGATGATACATAACCCTCCATGCCGTACTCATTGCTCTTCAGCAAGGTAATATCACATAGTTGTGCAGTCTTCTCAATCATTTCATAGCTGCTCATCGTCTTGTAACCGCCATTTCCGTCATACAGGTTCTCTCGTGACAACGACTTCATTACCGTCTTCTTGACTGAAGAATCACTGCTGTCCATGTCAACTACTGCACTCAAGCAGCCACACTTTTCCGCCTCCCATAGTGTTCTCTGGTTGAAGCATCCAAAGTACAGCCAGTCTTTATCTGCTTCATAGTTGAACAGTGTTCTCAGTTGGATCTCTTTGTAAGAGATGGCTTCTTTCACCATTAGAATGACTCCTCGATTCATCTTCTTGTCACCGACTGTGATTGTTCCCTTGTCATCGACAACAACCATGTACATCGCAGCCTGCTTCACCTTCTTCAAGAAGACTGTTACCGAGGGATTGGGTGTGGCCAGAATAAGCTGCTTCATAGGGAAGAAGGAGCCTTCTTCTGGAAAACAGTCATTTGGACGCAAGGGACCAAACCACAGAATACTGGGACCCATATGGAGCATGTAGTGAAATGAAGGAGACTCGGCGGAGGGATGCATGTAGGTATCGTACTCCTGGATGAGTACACTTAGTTTCTTTGCAAGTAGACGAACTGTAGATAACCCATGACGACAGTTGTACAGCTTCTGGCAAACACACATGATGGAGATAATGCACCGGACTTGAGGAACTGAGACGTCACGGAGAAGAAGAAGGGGTAAGTAGCAGAAGACGAGTACGTGGTAGTCGTGCGTGCTGAGGTTGCCGGTGGTCTTGTCGGTAAATGCCTTGAGGAAGCAGTTCGTGGCGTTCAACTTCATAGCCGTCATAGTGTCAAGCGCATGACTGAGGACGCTCGGAGGAAGACACCACAACAGCGGTCTGTCCGTGGTTCCACGTAGGTCAAAATCGACATTAGCAAACGAGGTCTCCACTGCTGCAACATACTGCTTCGATTGCGCAGCATTACCAAGGAACGCGTTCTCGCCGAAGAGGAGACTGAAGAATGCCTTCATCGCGTTGGGAACCAGATGCATTAGGTCTGGACAGATGCATCGGCACACCGGAAAACCCAAGTTGTCCGAAAGATGAACGCAGCCATTGGAGAATGGAGGACAGGTCGGAGGCTTGCACTCTCGGTCATCTTCGTACTGCGGGAAGAAGAAGCTTTCGGACTTGTACGGCGGAAGACTGACACCGAGAACTCGTAAGAACTTCTCCAGGCTGCGAAGTTCTTCCACCGTTTCTGGCTTGACCGCCAAACCAGTGACGCGCTTCGCTTCCTGAAGAAACGCGTCCACGGGATCCTTTACTGGGTATCCCTGCTTCATTCTGTAGAGGAGGCACGCGATGTAATTGATGAAGCGCAGAGAAGAGTCCATGGGCTCTTGGATCAGCCCAGAATGAAGTCCCTTCATCTTGTCTCGAAGACTGTGAAGGTTGGCACTGAGCTGGAGTGAAGACAGGCCAGTGTTGATGTCTAGCCTGTTGTATGCAATGCCACACATGCGGCAGGGCTTGTTGGACGAAGAAAGCCCTGAAGAATCCGCCATCTCGTCGCAGGCCTTCAAGTCCGCCTTTGCGTTGATCACTGCAAAGCGGATGTGCAGCGCCTTGTCTCCGAACGGCACCAGAATTCCACGGTCTCCCTCTACCCGCGTCTCGTGAAGGAGGATGTTGATGAGTTGACGCGTTTGTCCGTTGGAGAAGGTTACGGCCTTCTGGTACTTCTTTTCGTCATCTACAATTAACCAATAAGGGGAATTCCTACTTCCTGACTTCGCTTCCTGCTTCTTGTCGCTCACAACAAAGGACCTCGGCTTGGACAGGTACTTCGCATTGATGCATCGGAGATCCTTGACGAGGTCGAGGAGAATCGCTTTTCTCCCCCTGCCCCCCAGGGCATACTCTTGGATCCTCCAATCCACTGCGCGCCGGTGACTCGCCGTCATCTCTTGGGCGTACTCCACGTACGCCTTGCTGAGCCCCTTCCGTGACTCGCGAGATGAAACCTGCAGAAGGCTCGGCCCGTTCTCCGGAAGGATGAAGAGCGCGAAGACATCTCTTCCCATCGTCTCCAGCACCGGCGGGAGGTTAACAAGAGACAGGGAGAAACAGTACCACGAGTTTGAGTTGGTACTGTTCTTTGTAGCCAGCGTACCGTCACCACTAACGCGAAAGAGTAGATAGTGGTCCTCAATGCTAGTCACACCCTTGAAGGCACTTATCGTCCGAGAAACATCTGCCAGCCGTTGTAGACCACCTCCTGAAGACTTCTTGTAAGACTTGTCGCACCTCTGCGGAAAGAAGAAGCTCTTCACCGGGTTCAGTTTCCCTCTGGAATTAACCAAGCACTGCTCCGCACACTTGTTCCAGACTGCTTTCAATACTCCCAAATCCATCTCAAGAACGCCCATACTCTCATTCGGGTCCTTCAACAAGCCATATGCATCAACGACAGTCCCAACCATCAAATCGCGGACCAAGGAAACGTACGCGTGGTAGGATGCAACATTTGTTGACGGAGTCCTGACCACATCACAAAACCAAGCGCCAAGTCTCTTACACAACTCGCAAAGACCAGTGAAGACCATGCAAAAGAAGCTGCGCGCAGTGGTTATCCTCTCTTCTAATTCACGTCCCATTCTCATTTGGGAAGGAGGAATGATTGTCGATCTCACCAACTGTCCGTTGTCTTCACTGCAAGTGACCCTCTCGTACTCCTTTGAAAACCAGCCGCACACAAGGGTAAGAAGATCGCAGAGACAATTCATGTAGTCAAACAACGCTTGCGAAGACTCCAATACCGAATACAGCTCCTTCACTCTTGTCACGTCTTGGTCGGAAAAAGCCACGTTGACAGCCGGAAGATTGTCCTTAAACAGACAAAATGAGTCGGACGGAAGGCAGCCATGCTTGTCACTGAGCTCTTGGGAGACGTCGCGAAGAATGCACGCGAGGGACTTCACGCTGAGATAAGAATCCAGACTCTTCTTCACAATCCGTACGGTATCCAGACTCTTCAACCCCGCCATCATGTACTTCAGGTTGACAACGAACGAAGGGGGGAATAGCTTCGACTTCGCACACTGAATGATCTGGAGCTGCTTGATGTACTTGGCCAGTTGAGCAGTATTGGAGCCAGCAACAAGCGAGAAGTCCCGGATCACCTTCTGCTGTGACAGTTGAAGGCTCTCCTCGTCCAAGCAGATGTACCGATCCAGGGGATCGTCCGTCCAAATGTAGTCTGGATCCGACGGAGACGCAGCCTCTCTCTTCTGTTTGTGAGAGGGCTTAAACGGAGTCCGGAAGGGGAAGGGGTCCGGCGGAGGCACCAACTCTGGGAGCGGCATCATCTCCTGCAGATTGGTGACCTCCTGCGAAGCACATCCAAACGGGTCGGGACACGGGAGTGGAGGGAGCGACGTCTGAAGGGGGACGGACACTGCAGCTGGAGACGGGAGTGGAGGGAGCGATGTCCGGAGAGGAACGGACACTGCAGCTGGAGACGCGAACAGAAGGGGCTTGATACACTGACGTTTCGACGAAGCAGGAGCATTTGGAGGCATGTTAAACGTGGATGCAACGCCGTTGGATTGCACGGACTTAACAATAATGGTTCCTACTGATGAAGGAGAGACGAAGGATGTACTTAGTGCTTTCTGAGACGATGGCATAAGCATCGATAGCTCCTTGCCTTCATTCACACGAGATGGCAAGTCCTTGAGAGTCGTGTCTGGCGGCTGAGGGGTTCTGTCATTGAACTTCTCCAGGGTGCGTGAATTCTTCTTTCGTGTTTCCGTGAGTTCTTCCAGAAGGGTAACAGTGGAGGGGTCTTCCGTTCCATAGAGAGAGCGCTCCATAGAGTACGCAACAACATAGTTGCCCCATCTCTTTTGGATATCAATACTATTACCACTTGACAAGGGGCTCAGATTATCCATCACCAACTCTTCACACACTTGCAGGTAGTCACTGTTGGACGTGAACGGAATGCTGCACCACATCCGGCTTCGAACCATTTCAAGGATTACCGCAACCACTGGAATGTAGTAGGCACAGTAGGCGAATGGTGCCTTCGCACAATGACCACAGGAGAGTTCCTTGACATCTTTGACCACTTCTTTCTTGGCGCAGAAGTTACGAATATCTTCTTTGACTCGCTCCTCATGAATGCACTTCCTCGTTTTGCAGTCGCGGTACAGGGGACAGAGAGCGTTTTCCTTTCTGCAATTTGGGCAGAAGAAGCTGTCCGACTTCACAAATGAAGAGCAGCGAAGACAGAAAGGCACTTTTCGCATGAGGCTGGTCAGCAGACAGTTGTGGAACACGTATTTCTCCAATTCCCAATAGTGCTCCGGAATCCACTCTTCGAGCTTCTTGTCGCTTGAATCCTTCACCATGTTGTGAAAGGCTTGCATGAGCCTGTCTTTATCCTTGTCCGATGGAACGCTGACTGACATGATGCTAACAATTACACACGAATTGTAGTATCGTTGGTCAATCCCTACACATGACACACATTGTGAAGAAGTACTCTTATTAATAATGTTACTGATATGAGCCCATTCCTTAGAGGAGTATGTAGAGAGCTCATTATCCACTCCAGATTGTTGCAGAAGCTTATCAATGTCATGATGACATTGATCCACAAAGCATCTTCCGTCTTTGATTTCCTATATATCACACCATTCTGTTGACAATACGCTAGCAGAAGAAGGCAACCCACCACCATCCCCAATCAAAGAATCACTAAGACTGTTTGTCTCTGTATCTTCAATAATGCAATCCCTTTCGTTCAATAATTCCTCGATTCTCTCTGTTTGGGTTGTTCTACAATGACATGAAGAATGAAGTTGCATACGCAATGGAGTGCCCAGCACATAAGAAAGGATCACCATGAAATAGAGAATTGCTAACGGCAGCACAGTAGATCAGAAGTAAATCCTTCTCCTTGATCCCTTTTGATTTGTAGAAGGAGGTGTTTGATAGCAGTACCAGTAACTCTCGCAATGTGTCGTTCATTTGACGATACGTTGTTTCCTCTCTCTTCTCCTTTGTTTCTAAACATAACACCGCATTCATAAAGCAACTCTTTAGAGCATTGATAAAGAACGATAACTCAATGGATTCCCTACGTCATCATCGATTACAATCAATTGCAAACAAGATGCGGTCATATCGTTCCTTTTGGTCTTCTTTTCCTTCATATATCTCATCTATGTATGAAACGGAGCAGTATTCGGCACCATAGAAACAGCGGTAAATGCTGGCGGCAGCGCTATCTCTCTCTGCACTGCCAATTTCAACGTTGTCCTCGTTCATTGGTGCAATAAGTACTCAAATCAGTGTTGAATCAGTAATCGATTCTGGCTCTATTCCTTCTCCTTTGCGGACGTCACTACTAATCATTTAGATTATATTTGTGGTTATTTGGTCACGATACTATGTGTACTACAGAGAATGGCACATAGCCCCAGGATACATATATAACAATGAACTAGGCTTCTCATATACGATCTCATCAGGCATATGTTCTGATGTAGATAGCCTTTGCTTCAGAATGGGTTGATTGTGCCTGACGATAGCAATAGCTGCGCAACAAGTACATTCTTTGAACAAAGACAAACACAATAGGCAATAGGTTATCTATAATAGAAGACTGATTAGCACAAACACTATCAGTTTGTCATAACACTAAATCTATTCACAACACTATACTGCAGACTCATAAAGAGCACAGTACAGCGTGCAAAATGATCATAGTTCCCTTACAGGAGAGATTGCCAATTGTCCTCATATTTGTCTCTATGCGTAGGATGAAACGCAGACTGGGCATAGCACGTCACAATCCATACAGCGCAGCACAACTGAAGAACAAATCGTTTGAGATAGAGACAATCCACCATCAACAACCCTCCCAGATGGAAGCATACATCAGCGATTTCTCACAAAAGAGGTTAGGACTGTCAGTCAATGAAATGATTAGAGACCATAATGACCATCATACGACAATCACATCATCACAGTATATCCTTTGGATATTTCTCACCATGCATGCCCATAAAGAGAACAACAACTCTATGAGGCTAAATCATGTTGGAAGTGCGTGGTTGAGAAAGGAGATAGGAGTAGCAATTGCTCATTCTCCATCACGAGATATGCCTATTATGCAGAATAAACCAACCGAGCAAGGTATGTCCAAGCGCTACCATATTGAATAAAGTTCATACGGAGACAGCTGCATGATGCATTATGCACAACTAGGCACAATACACATCTGGTTATACGTTACTTGTATCACGCACCACACAACTATCACGCCACGAGACATACAAGAGAGAAGGAGACGATGATGTCAATTGGAGCATGCACAGTACAAATACAAACTTCCATTACTATACATCAACGAATACGTGCCACTCCATACAATACACCAATATCAAGCTGTAGTTTTAGGTAATGGATGAATCCGCGAAATGAGTTCCCTCTACTTCCATAAACCAGCCAATACAACACTTACCACATGTTCATAAGAAATGAATCCTATATGAGTGACTATGATTCTTGATGATCACAAATAGAGGTCGTAACACAATAATCCCAACGGTTGCACTTACATAGATACAACGACTACAAATGAAATAAGACACAAGAGAGTAATACAATGCAAACGGAATGAACTCGAATAATAGTGATGATGCTCATATCACAATCAAGAAGCATAGGACAGAGTAACATGCATAATGAGGTAGATGACTCTGTATAGATCCACAGCAAAAGAAAAGGACACCCCTAGTGGCTTGGAGTAGCTCACAATAGCGCGGATGCAATATCTCCTCCGTTCCTTATCCGGCTGAAACAAAGGAAACGTGGATGTATCCAATTGGTCAAGACATACCTTATATAGGACTTAAACCTTCAAGAAGAAACGAGTGTCAAATCATCGCCATTACTCCAAAGCACTACAAAGTAAGCATACTACGCAGCTATATACATAGTCACAGACTTAATGACACAGCAATCAGATAGGGTATCAACAACAATGAGGGAATGCGAGCATACGGTAAGGACTGGGAACCCCGTTCCACTCTTGTTACGCAGAACTAGACACCTTGAATCAGATCCCAAGGAATAAAGGCACGGAAATGAGTAACAAGGTAATTCGATAAAGAAGAAGTATGTCACCTAATCTACTATTTATGAGAATCACAACCATCAGAGTACGTGTATGGCACCAATGATTGTCCACAAAGAGTAGTAATTGTCGATTTGTGGAAGAGTGGGATCATACACCAAATGAGTAATACTGAAAGGTAGCCATGCTTCTTTCGGAACCGTTCACCCCATCTGTTAGGAAGAAGGCAGTCATAGGACAGCGCCATCTCAACCGACAAAATGAAAACCCACTAAAGTTAATATCATCACATAACAAACAACTATGCCAAAAATCAGAATCAGAATCGATAAAACGACGAATATAATGGAAGGCGGGAAATCGATTCCGTGATTCTCCAGGCCAAACTCCACCTACCGGGTAGTCGATTTCGGGGAGAGAGGGGCGTTTCGTTGAAGAAATGGGCTGTATTTCCGTCACTTTGGGATAACAAACAAGCGTACACAACCATCGGCGCGTCATAGATAAACGATTCGAGCATCTCTCCCGTCTCCAAATCCTTGCACTTCAGTTCCAAGGAACCATCTTCATTCACAGCCAGCCGGAGTTCAAACTGCTGGACACCGCTACTAGCAGGGTGTGAGTTATGAATGTCAACAACCTGGACCTTCTTGCACTCGTTGTTGTTGATGACGGGATAGTCGATGTCCTGCATTCTATCGACATCTCCGTTGTAGCGGTAGATCTTCGTGTGAATGCACTTCTTGTTCTTCTTCACGCCGATGATCAACGGACGTGACTCGGTCGGAATGGGCTTGCCCTTCAGCACCATCAGCACAACGCCTTCCGGATAGCTAATGCCGTAGGAACAACGCAACAAATCCTGAATGCGCACTCTCGCGTTCTGGTCATACTCGCACACCAGACGCTGCGCCGCGCCATTCGCCACGCAAGACTCCTTGTCCACGTCGGGGAATTCACTGTCGGGGAACATGTCCACCAGACGACGCTTGATCTGGTGAATCTTGGAAGTACCACCCACCAGCAAAACATATTTGATATTGCGCGGTCGCAGACGGAGACTCCTCAGTAATCGCGAAACGCAACTCAGCGAATCGTCAATGAGCGGCTTCACAGTGTCATCGAACTTCGCGAGAGTCAAACTGTACACAGTATCTTCTTCTTCCTCCTCGTCGTCATCATCATTTGCGTTCAGCGGTTTCATGGATGAAAAGTCAATACTCATCACAACACCCGCATTTTTGTCCAAATACTCAGTATCGTCCTGGGCATACGTCGTGCTGTTAATCAAGTGTCTCTTCTGCTCTTCGCACGCCTTTCGCAGCCTCACCAGCCCTCGCTCATACGCCACCGGCTTTTCGATACGGTTCAACACCGGAATGCTGTGCTTGTTCATGTACTTGACCACACTCTCCACGATATCGCTATCAACCTTGTTACCGCCCAACATCTTGTCTCCGTCCGTCCCAATCACAGTGAACTGGTGATCGCCCGTGCACTCAATGCAGCTCACATCGAACGTGCCTCCACCAAAGTCGTAGATGAGGAACTTCTCTCCCATCTTGATGTTCTCCTCGTTGGGCAAGCACCAGGAAAGAGCCGCAGCCGTGGGCTCGTGAATGAACTTGGTGATCTTCAGTCCAGCCAGCGCTGCCGCTTCCTTGATCGCCTGAAGTCTCTTCATTGTGTAGTCAGCGGGAACCGTCACAAACGCAAACTCCGCCTTAACTGGATCCCTGAAATAGACTGAGTCCAACTTCAAATCTGCCGCCTTCTTTATTACCTTGAATAACTCACCCGCAACCTCGACTGCACTCTTGCGTGTTCCTTGTGCATCAACGACGAAATATGGTAAACCATCATCACCTCTCACCACTTTGCACCCGAACACGTTTGTATCATCAAAGCATAGGTATTCATCATAAGTAACGCCAAGTAATCTCTTCACTGCCGCCACAACGAACCTGTTGTTCACTCCCAACTGTCTTATAGCCGCCTCTCCCACAATAACTCTGCCACCCTGGTACATGACATGAGAAGAGAAGAGATAGCTTCCCTGATCCAGACTTTCAAGCTGTCGGATCTCTCCATTCTTAACATAGACAACGGACGAGTTCGATATCCCAAAATCAATACAAATAGTTCTCTCCATTCTGTTCAACTGATTGAAGCACCTCCTTTACCTAACCATCAGACTAACAAATACAAACTACGCACACTCCAACAACTCCTACCCCTCCTTAAAAGAACGCCCCCTCCTTCCCAACCCCCTCCAACGCATCTCAAACAAACACAGCAAAGTGAATGACCCCAATTCTACACACGATTACTGCTTGCCCATGATCTTGTTAGCAAGGAAAGAACTACTCCTAACCCTCCCACTCCACTCTTACCTCGACTCCAAGTACGAAGTCGTCGTCTGAGCGATGCAAGTCGCCTGACGAGAAGACAGAGAGCTCTCCGGCTTCTGAATGCACTTATCGAAAGCGACATTCGTGATCTTTCTCACCGCCTCCTACACCCCTCACACAAATGCAACACGCCGTACCATAATCATGGCTCTCTGCTGCTCCTGCATCAAAGCCTGCTGAAAATGCTCACTTTCACGTCAACACGCCCGCTCAGCACCTACTCCATACCAGACATCGTTTCGACTCTCTTTCTGCCTTCCCTGTCTTTGGAGAAACCGCGCATGTCGTCACGCACAACCAGTCCCAACAGCCCACTCTCTCCATTCGAGCGTATTCACAACAAGGAGCAGCACATTGCACACGCTAGGATACAGCAAACGGGTTCGCGTGGATGGTGAACCCAGAAATCACGATGTCCTTCAGAGGACGGTACTTCTCGTTCACAGGCGTCTCTTCCATCGCCTGCAGTGTGTCCATTCCGTATATCACTCTCCCGATGACCGTGTCCACATTGTCGAGTTGGGGCTGCTTGTCGTAGATGATGTAGAACTGGCTCTTGTTCGTGTTGGGCTTCTTCTTCGCCATCGCGATCATTCCCCGACGGTCGAACTAGCGATGAGAGGGAAGACGCGCTCCAACGCGTATGCTGGGATGGAACTCGTCTGGAACACAACTTCCAGTGATGCTCTCGCCTCCCTTTCCAGTGCCTTCTCGTCACTCACGACACACACTGCGTACCCGTGGGATCTCCTCCCTGGATAATGAACCCCTTCATGTTTCTGTGCCTCACAGCGCATCCAAATCCGAGTACCTGTGGAACTTGCTGTTATCGTAGTAGCCGCTGGCACACAACGCGAGGAAGTTCTATTCTTCATTTCTGGCTATTGAGATCTCACCTCCGCGTTCTTGGGTATCAACTCACAGAACAGCTCAATCTTGAGATCCCCCAAGTTGGTGTGCATTGTCAGTGCCTACGTCGTCACAGTGCATGCATCTACTCTTTACCATGGTGGAGGGTTATCGAGGAGGAATGGAGTGAGGACAACCACGCTTAGAAAACACCCGCGTTTGAGAGAACAAACACCACCAGTTATCAAATCGAGAACAAACACCACCAGCTATTATATCGAGAACAAACACCACCAGCTATCAAATCGACTCCGTCTTCGTGTGGAGCATCTCGTAGGGAGCGAGGGACTGGGCAGACGGATCGAGCGTGCGCTTCTCGTTGATCACGTACACGTCTGTCATGTTTCCCACTGAAGAAAAGTCCTGGATTGTCCGCACGCGACGCGTGTTGTCCAAGATGGTCACCGACTCCACCAGCACCGGCTTGCCCGTGCGCGCGTCCACCGCCGTCGTGATGAGCAGGTACGGCGACATCTCCATCATCTCCACCTTGCAGTCGCCGTACATGCCGTCGCTCATCTCCACGCGCAGCTTCCCGTTGCCGATCGGCGTGTAGCGGATCGTGCGCGTCGCCACCAGACCCGTCGGGTCCACCGTGCTGCGACGCTCCACCCAGTAGCCGTGGGGGTCAAAACGAAGGTCGCACGTGCTCACCGAGTTGCTGCCTTCCTCCTGCACATCACCTCCGCCAGGCACGAATACCTCCACGGGCATGGCGCCAACGCCGCTCCACTTGCCCTCCATGCGGTGCATCACTTCAAAGATGAAGCCGCCCACCACCGACACGAACATGTTCTTGAAGATGCGGTCCGGATACTCGCTCGACTGCAGCGGGTTGAACACGGGCGCGGACTTGGGCACAATCGCGCCTCTCTTGTTGACTACACGTGAACGCCCCCAAAAAAGCCTACTCTCCTCCTGGTCGGGCACCATCACCGTTGGGTAAGACTCCCACTCGTCTCCCTTCTCCCACTGATGATCCCAAGTGCCCAAAACGGGATCGAATCCGGCATGGTGGTAATCCCTAATGCGTGATCCCATACAGACAATACACTTACTTATCCTTCAACGCCTGATCGTGAATCTGCTTCGCCAGCGCCGCGTAGTCCACCCTGGAGTAGGGCTTGATGTTGGAGTACTGGTGGAACACGGTGCAATCGGCGAAGAGCTCGTTCTCCATCACCGTCGTGTTGTCGCTCAGCTCCTTTCCGTTGAACTGCAACACGATGTAGTCAGGGTTCTTGCACAGTCCCGATTCGATGTACTTTTGTTTGACGGCGGCGATGAGATCGGTGCGCTTCACTTCGATCCGGATATCCTCGATGCCATCGATGGTGCCGTCGGAGTTGATTCGTTTGATGTTGATGAAGAAGCTGGGGGGCGTGATGACGGTTGAAGAATTGGCTTCGGCAGTCTTACCCTTCTCAACGGCCGCTTCTCTCGGAGTACTTGCTTCCATTCTGTTTTCGCGTGAGTAAAAGATTAAGTGCGGTTGGCGTTTTGCTTTCTCGAAGCCCGTGGAACCTTCCTTCCTTCTAGAACCCGCACCGCGATTCAACAAACACACCAACGCAATAGTTACAAAACGTATGATCACAAGCGAAAGAGCCACTCTACAGACGAATCTGGTAATCTCCAGAGCGAGTCATATAACGGACCCACTTCACGGTCT
>ERZ1106948.631-NODE-631-length-14545-cov-31.913320_pt1 | contig 14545 bp, 18 predicted proteins | sample MGYA00403673_ERZ1106948 | MGnify/ENA primary metagenome ERZ1106948 (study PRJEB35170, sample SAMEA104062409) | human gut metagenome | biome: human gut; feature: human-associated habitat; material: faeces | place: Denmark | collected 2012-05-07 ...
TGTGATTGTGAGTCACGAGAGATAATGTGGACGGCTTTTGTTCGAGATGGAGTTGCGATGAAGAGGCAGCGGAATTGGTTCTTTCAGTCATGCAATGAACGACTAGCATGTGGATGAAATCACCAATCCACTTCAATTCCAAAGTGAATCATCTCCACCCGACAAACAAACACCCCACATAGCAAATGACTAACCATCCATGCAGAAAACTACTTCGTCTTGCCTATACATCACTTCCTTCTCCATTCACTACAAATCAACTTCGGAGCGTTTCCCAGTCCAGCATCCTTTATCGTCACACCGTTATCAAGCAGTCTGGCTCCGTCAAACAAGCCCATGCGAGCAATGAACTTCTTGTACTGCTGATTCGGGAATAACGTCTATTCTTAAAGCACACTTATCGCCTCTACAGCCAGATAATCCTCCATAACAGCCGCCACAGTCCGGCTCTTGTCCACCATCATGTCCTTCTTTCCCTTCACCGCGTCCATGTACGTTATCGTCACAGCAAGCTTCTCGCCGGACACTCTCGCAGCCACGGGGGTCGCCGGCTGGCACGCCTTGCACACGAGGCTGCATCCCTGCGGGAGGTGGCAGTCCTGGAGCGTGGCGCCGGTGAGCTGCACGTCTCCGTTGAACAGTCCCAGCGCGTTGCACATGGTCGGCTTGAACCGCGCCCCGAAGATCTGCTTCAGGTACGTCTCCATGAGAGTTATCACAGTGTCGGCGGGGTTCAGAGGCAGCGTCTTCTTGTAGTCCGTGGCGTTGCGGTATGTGATGGACACCGTCTGAGTGGTCGGCTTCTTCTCGGCAGCCTTGCAGACGAGGTGGCAGTCCGGAGGCAGCGCGCAGTCGGCAATCGTCGCCTTCTTCTCCAGCGCCTTGTTCTCGAGGAATAGGTCCATGCAGTCCTTGAAGCTGTCCTTGTACTTGCTCTGGTAGATGCTCTATGCATGAGTGGCGAGTCTGAGGCGCACCTTCAGATACTCCTCGAGCACGCTGTACACCGCCTTCTCCTTCTCGACCGTCATCGTCTTCGGGAACTTCGCCGCATCGTTGAGAGTGATCGTGATGGAGATGGACGTTACGGGCTCCTCAACTGTGGGAGCTATCGGCTCAGCAGCGGGAGCACTCGATTCAACAGCAGGAGCACTCGATTCAACGGCAGGAGCACTCGGTTCAACGGCAGGCTCACTCGATTCAGCATCGGGGTTGGAGAGACGGTCGATCCACTTCAACAGTATCCCGGAGTTGCCTCTGTTGCTGATGCGCTGAACAGCCTGCTCCACGAAGGGGTGCTACGCATTACCAGAGAGTCGGAGACGCACCGAGAGCAGCTCGGAGGCGGAGGGGCGCTTCTCCACTTCCTTGGTCAGACACTCACTCACAAAGTTGATGAAGTCGCTGGACCACTCCGAAGGCAGGGTTGGAGGGTCGTCGAGGCAGGTGCGACGAATGATCTACGGGTGAATACGAGCGAGCGAGCACACCTGACACTCCGTGAGACCCATGTAGGGGTGCTTGCCGGTGGCGATCTCGATGATGCTGACGCCGAGCGCCCATATGTCGCTCTTGACGCCCGTCTTCTCTTCAAAGACCTCGGGAGCGAGGTACTGCACCGTTCCCGACTGGCCGCGGATCGTGGCCTCGGGAGAAGCCAGCTGGACGGCAAGACCCAGGTCGCCGAGCTTGATAAAGCCCTGCTCGGAAATGAGCATGTTGTCCGGCTTGATATCCTACGCGTCACCACGCCCATTTGAATCTTACGCGGTGAACAATGTTTTGGTTGTGCAAGTATACGAGTCCCAGCAGACAGCAGGAAATGACCTCGCGGAGAACATCCTCGTTCAATACCTTTCTGTTTCCATTGTACGCCGCCAGAGAGCCATAGTGGCAGAATTCCATGACAATCTGCAAAGATGAAGCAAGCCAGTCAAGTCTACCCACACCTCCTCTTCCGTGATGATTACGTCGCGAATGCGAATGATGTAGTTTGATGTGCACTTCTTAAGTAATTCTCCTTCTCTCTCGATATGCGGCGTGTAGGCATCGCGCTTCAACACTTTGATTGCCACCTGATCGTGGTTTCTTTTGTCGACGGCGGAGTACACTTCTCCGAAGGCTCTACGATCACACGCGAGAGACAACGCCAAACCCCTGCCCAAGCTTCTCCCTCAATTCGTACAGGTCTCTAGGATTCACAGCCATCTTGATGGATAGTGGAAAAAGAAAATGTAAACTTGCGTTTAACTGGATTCCTTCCCATTTCTTGACGAGTCTGACCATTTTTCATGACGTGAACTCGCGTCTTTCAAAAGGAAGCCTCTCTGTGTACCAAACGAGCGAGTCTGGACCATCCCTGGTGGATGTCGTGGAACTCCACAATACTCCGAATTCATATTTCTCGTAATGACACAACAGCAACTCGAATCGAAAGAAACAGCGAACTAGACTAGTATTACACTAAACGCTCTGAACCTTGCTATTCACATCAGTCGGCTCCGCTACTCTCTTTTCGCTCAGCTTGTCGAGCTTCAGCTCCCATCGATTGCCCACGCGAGAGAGATGCTTCCTAGAAAGCGACTTCAGATCCCTCTCGCTGCAGCCCAGTCTCTTTCGCATCTCCTCCGAGAAGAGCACATCATTCGCGATGCTCTTCTCCTTGATGAACATACCCAGCACCTTCGCCCAGATCTTGTCCACTCGCTCTTCTTCCTCCTGGTTTCGTTTCTTTACGTCGATGATCTCCCCCTCTCCCTTGCTCACTTCTTCACACTTCTCCGTCACTCTTTTGCTGACAGCAACTTCCTTGCTCAGATTCACGCATTTCTTCGCCTTGTCCACAAGATCATCTCTCAGCGTCAACACGCCCCTTCCCTTGCTCTTCACCGCAACAAACGAAACAACCTTATTCAGAACCACACGCGGTATGACCGAAATCTCGCGCTGCAGGTACGATCGCATGTCCCCGAAGGTGGCTCGCACGCCTCTTCGCATCTCGTCCAGGAAGGGCACCAGCGCCAGCAGCTGCTCCTCGGACAGGTGCAGGTCCCTCAGCCGCGTGACCTCCTTGCTCTGCTGCGTCTCGCTCTCCTTCGCGGGCTGCTTCCGCGTAGCTTGTGCCTGCTTGATCGTCTCCCTCAGTCGCGCGACCTCCTTCTTGTTGACGGCGATTTCGGCGCGCATGGTTTCCTCCTGCGAGAGGAGCGAGTTCAGCTCGTTCAGCAGCGTCTTCTGCTCCTCCTCCAGATTCCCCTTCACCAGGTCCTTCTTCATCTGGTGGTCGTAGTGGTCCTTGCGCAGCACCTTCAGCAAGAACTCGCAGCGACGCATCAGCTCCTCCTCCGTTCGCGACCGCAGGTACAGGTCGTCCTGCAGGTGCGGCGCCGCGCCGATGGCCTCGCGCACACGGTCCCACTGGTCCCAGCCGAACTCTGCCACCTACGCGTCACTCGCTTCTCCATCGCCCACACAGCACACGAGGAACACGTCCGCCTCGTGGCTGAAGAGCTGCGAGCGCCAACCGTTCAGCTCCATCAGGAAGGGGTTGGCGACGGAGCAGACCTTGCGCGAGGCGATCTCCTGGTACTCCTGGATCTCCTGACGTCTCTCCTTGTTCTTCATCACCTTCTCCAGAATCTTCCGGTAGTCCGGGATCTCCTTCCTTCACGTGAGTCACCGCCGCCTCTCCTACGGACCGCGCTTCCAGAACACCGCCGCGTACTCCTTCACCTCCTCCGGCGTCTTGGAGCCCAGCGCTTCGGCGATCTTGTCGTACGCCTCGGGGCCGCAGTCGAGCGACGCCTGCACGAACGCCATCATCTCGGGCTTCTTCCAGCCGTCGAAGCCCTGGTTGAGCAGCTCCTCGAGCTCCTTCTCCTGCTCCTCCGACAGCCACTTCTTGTCCCGCGGGTACGCCGGGTCGTCGAAGTTCTTCTGCGCGATCTTCGCCAGCTGCTCGATGCGCGCCTTGTTGTAGAACTAGCGGTCACGCGCGCCACGCACTCCTCACCTGGAAGGGGAACATCGAGGGCAGTCGCACAATGGGCGTCTTGTGGTGGTTGGACCCCTCCTCCTTCGTCACCTCCGTGTAGGACACTCCCTTGCGCGTGCGACGACTCTGCTCCATGGTGATCTCGTTCAGCATCAGCTGCTTCAGCTCCTGGTCCTTCTCCTTCTTCTTCTCCTCGTAGTCCACGCCGTCGAACACGCGGATGGACGAGTGGTCCATCTTGAAGTTCAGTAGTCTAGGTCTCATCAAGACGCGCGTCGACTACTGCTCGTCGCTCGGCAGCGCCTTGTCGATCGTCTTCGTCAGCTCTGCGGTGCGCTCCTTGCCCTCCTCCAGGATCTTGTCGATCGTCTCGTCCTCGATGCCGCTGTCCGTCGACACGAGCACCTCGTTGGCGCCGTGTCGAATCATCTCCAGCATGTCGTCCTTGCTCAGCGTCATCTTCTCGCGCAGCCGGCCCTGCTGGATCACCAGCGCGTCCAGCCGCAGCTTCATCTGCGCGCGCTCCACGATGATCTCCTCCACCGTCCCCTTCGTCACCAGGCGGTACACGTTCACCGTCTTCTTCTGACCGATGCGGTGCGCGCGGTCCTCCGCCTGCAGGTCCATCTACGCCTCAGCGCTCGTCCTCGCTCCCACCTGCGGGTTCCAGTCGCTGTCGTAGAGGATCACCGTGTCGGCGGTCGCCAGGTTGATGCCCAGCCCGCCGGCGCGTGTGCTCAGCAAGAACACGAACTTGGTGGAGTCGGGACGGTTGAACGCCTCGATGTTCTCCTCGCGCACGGCGCCGTCGGTCTGCCCGTCGATGCGGCAGTACTCGTAGCCGCGGATGTTGCAGTAGTCCTGCCCGTCACGCACCCACTTCAGCGCTACTTCCAGAATGTCGAGGATTCGCGTCATCTGGCTGAACACGAGCACGCGACTCCCCTTCTCCTTCAGCCGCTTCAGCAGCTTGTCCAGAAGCACCATCTTCCCGCAGTTCTACGCCTCAGCGCACACAACCGCAGCTACCGTGATCACGTGCTCCCCCATGGGGTCGAGCTTGCGGTCCTCCACGCCGTCGAAGAGGTACGGGTGTCCCGCAACCTTGCGCAGCTGGACGAGCAGGTTCATGAGCGTCGAGCGCTCGTGCTGGGACCCCACGATCTACGGTCAACGCCACACACCGCGCGTACCGTGTCGAAGTCGTTCACCAGCACCTTCTTGTACAGCTCCTTCTGCATCGTCGACATCCCGACGTACAGAATCGTCTCGATTTTCGGCTACGGATCAATCAGCCATGACGGAGGTACAGGAAGCGACCGCTCGACGTCCACCTTCAGCCGGCGAAGCATGAAGGGCGTGAGGACTTGGTGGAGCTGTCGGATCATGCGCTCCTTCTCCTCCACCGAGGAGTCGTCCTCGAGGTTGAACAGCTCGTGGAAGGTGTCGGAGGACTCGAAGACTTCGGGCATCAGGAAGTTGAGGAGCGACCACAGCTCGTGGAGGTTGTTCTACGCGTCACGCAACGAGGCGAGACGGACCTGCAGCGGCGTGCCGGTGAGGAGGAGGCGGTTTTCGACGGAGAACTGGCGCAGGACGGAGGCGAGCTTGCCGTTCTCGTTCTTCACGCGATGCGCCTCGTCGACGATGACGTAGCTACTCGTGAACCACTGCACGCACACGCACCTCCAGGGAATGCGACCGAGCGCTCCCTTCTCGATGACTGCCGTCTCGTAGGTGGTGATCAGGACGTTCCACTCGCGACGCTTCTCGCTGCGCAGCTGCTTCACCAGCGCGACACGCTCCTCCTTGTCGCCGTAGAACCTGAAGCACTTGAGCGAGGGGCAGAAGCGCGCCATCTCGTTCATCCAGTTGCCGAGCGTGGACTTGGGGACAAGGATCAGATGGGGACCTCTAGCGATGAGGCGAGGAGAGAAGGAGCACTTGTTGTGCATGTATTGCTTCAGGAACCCGAGGAGGGAGATGGTTTCCAGCGTCTTGCCGAGACCTGGGTGTGAGGGAAGTGAAGAGGAGGTACCCATTTCGTCGGCGAGAATGCTGTTCAGTCCCAGCTGGTGCTGGTTCAGGAGCCAGTTCAGCGCGGCAATCTGGTAGTCGCGCATGGTGCCCTGGATGCACGAGGGCTGAGACTGGAGATGAATCATGTCGACCTCAATGTCCTGGCTCATGAGCAGATCGTCCTCCTTGTTGTCTATGCTCATGCGCCGTCTACGTTGAAGGAGGGGAACGAGCGTTACTTGCCGCGAGCGGTGGGTGATGAGGCCTTCTTCGGATTTGCTTTCAAAAAGTGGGAAAACACGGTGCCCTGCTGCGAGAGATAGTGCAGCATGGCGCGCCGTTTCGCTCTGGCTGTCATTGCGCAAAGAGAGGAAGGAATCTGGAGATGAGATGGCTGAATAGCACAATGCATTGTCATCGTTCGAGTGATTCGTTTCCTTGTCCCCAGACTATGCATGATCACACTCGTCCTTCGACAAACCGGTGACGAAACTGAATCCTCTTCATGACTGCCATGACTGTCGCTGTTTGTAGAGTCGCGTGGAGAGGACAGTGAGCTACTTTCGCTCTGCGCGTAAAACAAACGCTTGCACCTATACCGATACCTTTTCTACATCCATCGCTTCCGCTTCGTTATCACTCTGACTCTATCTATGAATGCACGACGCAAATGAAAAGACCCTAATCCTAAGTCAACCTGACCGTCCAGCCTACTCTATGTACCGTTTCTTTCCCATTTTGAATTCAAGGATGCAGAACGCAGCCGCTGCTCTGAGGAAAACGAGGCATTCTTTGGGGCGAAACGCCCATTTCCCCGCTCATTCCCTCTAAACTGTGAATAGGCGAGAGAGACATGGAATGGGGAGCTCATGTTGAGAAAGTTGCTTCTGTGCAGTTTGAAGGGAATCGGGGAGATGGAAGGAGTATGAAGCGCATTGTTGAGGAACACTGTTTCAAACAAATACAGAATGACGGAGGAAACAAAATTAACGACGAATGGAGAAGGACTCGAACTCCGCCTTTTCCACGCTTCTTTCGTTGGTAAACACGGCGTGATCGATGCTGGAAAGCGGTGAACCCGTGTGCTGGAGCCAGTTCTTCATCTCAGCAATCTTGTCCGAATGACCTTGCATTCTGGAAATCACTTCCACTTCACGTTTCCTACACTCCTTGAACAGTTCCTTGAGGAGTGTTCATGCACCAGCCAACCAACGAGAGTTTCGTCGCCTGCTCCTGGGTGTATTTGCGGAACCAAACGCCTACGTGTCAGTACGTGAATCGAATCCAAACCCTGCACTTTGCCAAACACCTCAAAATCAACGCTAATCAACTTTCGCAATGCTTCCATACTCAGAAACGCGCAGTCAAATCAAACAATGACGCGTTAGGAAGGAGTCCCAAAAACGGCACGATTTCGTTTCTCTCTCGAAGGAGGAGCAACCCTCTCGCGTATGGACTACACAGTTCGGTGGGTTCGAACTGGAAGGATGTCTTTAACCATAGGACGATGGTGATGCTGATGCTCGTTTGGTTCGACTTACACGCATAGAAGAGAATATAGAATCTCGGGGTATCGACGAAAGTGCTCTCTCGACGATGAATCGCTCTGGAGTGTTGGAACACTGTTTTGTCCGCTCTGGTTCACCGAAAATGGAGATGTATCGTTGCCAGTCCATCATTCTGTGTCTTCTTCGGCAGTCTGGCGTCAGGGAGGAGATGCTTCGGTCTCTCTTTCAGTTATGCGACTTGGCAAGTGCGCTCTTTGAGGTTTTGTTAGTGTATAGACGATTGGGATCTCCACTTCCTCATTCGTGTGTGTGGAGTGATCCAGGGACTGAGCGACGATATTCCTGTTTCTCTATTGTATTGGTGCATTTCGTATACGCTATCGACGGAGAGTGCAGCGTGTCGCTGCCATCTCCTTGAACGCATCCTTAGGATCATCGATACGCAGTGTGAAGTGACATTCGACGTGGAAACAACAAATCATGTGCTTCACTACTTGGAGACGACTCTCTGCTCCAAGCAAGCATGCTATTACTATCTCAAGGTGGTGTACTACAGTATACGCCACTTCAGTGAGGAAACGCGATACCTACTAGTCCCTCTTCTCCAGGCTTATCCTTTGCGCAATGCTCCCTATCTTGTTTTATCTGCGTATCGTTTGTCTTCTGTCATGAAGAATGTCAACGCGTTGCGCGCTCTCCGCGTTCAGTGCCCAGAGGACGTGCCATTCAGCGTTATGATATCCATGATGACAGAAAAGGACACATTCCTCGTATCCTTCTTGTACTGCGCCTCTATGATCGCGATGGAGTGTGATCGTGCACAGTTCTTCTTTTCTCTCTTTTCACAGTTCATTCGACAGTACGAGTACGACACGGACATGGTTGTTTCACTTTTGAATGAAACGAGCGACATCTTACCTTTTCTCCTAAATACGTGCAAATTGCTGAAGAGGAATCGGTCTGCCTTCTCTGCATTGAAGGACTACCATGTGGTTGAGAAGTACATGAAGGGGTTGTATTGCTCATTGAAGGCTGGGGAAGAATGTCACGCGTTTTTGTATTCTATTGAGGCGCTTCTGCGCCGAATGGAGGATTCTGTTGTATTTTTTCTTGTTGGGTTGTACAAGTGACATAATAAGCAAGGCAAATACATCCTTACAGTGAAGGACCGTGAACACCGCAGTCACACAGCAGATCGTCAAACACCGGAGCATTTTGGCACAGAGAATCTCTCTATCAATATGACAAGGAATATGGAAAAGAATCGATCAAAATCGATGGGGATCAGAAAAGGGAATGAGTGGAATTCGTGCTAATAGTTTGGTGCGTCCAATGTAATGCGCATTCCATGTGGACATCAACAACAAGTATGAATCACACGTCAAACGACTCTGCCATACTCCTGGTTATATGTCTAATACTGTGCTCATTTATTCGTGCGAGTTTGAAGGGAAGGGGATGTGCATCCACGATTCCATCGTCATAGTTCACTCTATTGAAAGTGCCGCTCATAATTGATTTTTCGAGCATGCAGACAGTTTCCCACTGCCTTCCTCACTCTCAACAATCACATAAAACACCATCTCTCCACACCCATTCTATGAGCAGTTTTAAAGTGTTTGGATGATTCTGGAGCACTCCTGGAAATCACCCCGTTCTCTTTTCCTTGTTGGCTAAACCTGCTCCTAGCACCCTCAATCACGAGTGATCGGGGAAAGAACTGCAACCGAACTCTCTACGAAAGAGATGCTTGTGTGGTGAATTGGGAAACGCTGGTCGAAATGGACGCTTTGGGAATAATAATCTCCCACCTGCCAATCAGATCGCCAGTTTGATCATTGTTTTCTTCCTGTATGACATAAATTAGGAAACCCCCGCATACTTATTCCACAAAGCTCATAATTTGCTTATCCAACTGCCATGAGAGCTCTCCTTTTGTCTGCGCTTATTGGTATGTGAACTTCCTTGCCTGTTATTGTAGTCGGCATTGCCTATGGATTGACTTGCCCCGATTCCCAGGTCTACGTGAAGATGGTGAAGAAGAGCGCTGCGAGTTACGCTAACGAAGAGTCCTTCCAGATTAAGAACGGGAACACCATCTTGAAGACGAGTCCCACTTTTTCCAACAGCGAAACCCGTACCATCGAGTACTGTCTGACTGCGACAACCAACAGCCAGTACACCCTTCTCCTGAAGGATTCCTATGGTGATTCCTGGTCCTCTGGCTCCTGGGTGACCGCTCGGGGTGAATACGGAAACTACGTGTTCAAGAACTACCTGACTGCTGCCAGAGAGGAGTCCTACACGCTTTCCCTGTACTACGCCATCAAGAAGACGCAGTCCTGGAAGTTCACTTCCGGACTGTCCACCATTGATAACAGCTGGTACACCGCTGGCTTCAACGACGGCGCGTGGCAGACCGTGACGCTTGGTTCCGTCTCCGTGGCTACGTCCGGCACGCAGTACTTCCGCAAGACGTTCGTGGGCATCGCGAACATGGCCGCGTACGAACTCCAGATGAACTACCGCTACGGTATCGTGGCTTACGTGAACGGCGTTGAGGTGTTCCGTGAGTACGTTCCCGATGGTGTCCTCACTCCCGCTACTGCTTCTACCGGCGCTTATTCTTCTCTCACTTACCACGGCATTATCCGTCCTGCTTCCGAAGCTGCTAGCGCGAACTCCATTCTCGCCATCGAGCTTCACTTCCCTGGCTCCCAGACCACTGTTAACTTCGACGCGTACATGGCTATGGTGGCTTCTTCTGTCGTCGATGGCACCTGCTTCATCTACGCTGCCTCCACGACGCTGACTGGCACTGGTGTCACGTCCGTGAGCAACATGTTCGATTTCGTCAAGTGGGGCTATGCTTCTGTCACCGCTGCCAATCTCCCCAAGACCGTTACCTACCAGTTCAAGGGTCCTCGTCCCTTCATCAACGGTATTCGTGTCTTCCCCTACACTTCGCCCGGCAACGCTCCCTCCAACTTCAAGTGGGAGGGTAGCATGACCTCCACTGGCGCGTACACCAGCATTATGAACATTGTTGGCGCCGAGTACACTTCCAACACCTACGAGCTGTTCAGAGGCTACTTCAACGCCAAGGGCTACAGCAACTACCGCCTTACTCTTAACTCCGCTGTCGATGCCGGTACTCTGAACGCTTACGAGATCCAGCCGCTGATCTGCCCCGATACCGTTCCCACTGGCATGCACTTCAAGAAGTCGTCCTACTCCTTCTACGCCAACTTCGAAGAAGCCAACATCCACCCCATGGAGTCTGACTTCTCTGGCTGCACGGTGGAGCCCGCTCTGCCTGCTGGCATGTCGATTGATGCCTCCACTTGCCTCATTTCGGGTACTCCCACGACGCCTCAGTCCTCCACTCCCTACACCGTTCGTGCGGTCGTGAATGGCAACACCTACACGGGCACCGTCTCCATCCAGGTCATGAGCTGCTCGGGCGTCGTCGCCAAGATCGTCCGTACCTACAAGACCAGCCCCACGAGCGAGATATTCACGATTACGGAAGACGCGTCCCAGCAGGCGGTTCTCACCGTGACCTCGGGTCAGATCGCCTCTTCCACCATCACGCACGTCCTGTGCTTGACGGGAACCAAGTACACGGTGAACGTGGCTTCGACGAGCAACTACTGGGCCAGCGGCTCTTACCTGTATGTGCGCCTGATGCTCTCCGGCTCGGAGTACGAGAACGTCCTTCGTGTCCGCTTCGACTCGAATCTCGCTCTGAACACCGTCTACCACTTCAACGGTCAGTTCAACGTGGCGCCGCAGTCGCAGTGGTTCTACAAGATGAACGAGGTGCCCGCGAACTGGCACAGCTCGGAGACCTCGGGCTGGAACACGGGCTCCATTGGCAGCTTCACGGGCGCGACGAACCAGATCCAGCTGTACAAGAAGACCTTCACCGTGTCCTCGCTGAACGAGGTGGCCGGCTTTGTGATCTCGCTGCGCTACATCTACAGTTGTGTGATCTACATGAACGGCGTGGAAGTGTTCCGCAACGGCGTGAGCGGTGACGTGAGCACCTCCAGCTCTGGTACCAATGCGTACACCGATATCATGTACCGTCAGATTTCGCTGCCCGCGAAGACGATGGGCATCGGTGACACCGCTTCCGTGAACTACCTGCAGGAGGGAACGAACACGATCGCCATCGCCATCGTGGCGCAGACGGCGTCGCAGACGACCTCCTACTTCGATTGCGCTGTGCGCGTGATGGGCGCTGCTGAGGTGTCGCGCGTGTTCGACTACACCGTTACGTACTCGAAGATCAGCGGCAGTCCCTCGAGCTGCATGAACCACTACTACTCGCACACTCTGTACTACAGCTCGTGCGCGGACAACTACCTGAGCATCACCTTCCCCAACGACCGTCGCGAGTGGGTCTCCTCTCTTCTGATCATGCTGTACTACATGCAGAACACGCAGCAGATGACGCAGTTCGTGCTGAAGGCTCGCAACAACAACCTGGAGGAGTGGACGACGCTGAAGACGGTGTCCGGACTCGCCTGGTCCCTCACGGGTCAGCAGAAGAAGGTGTGGATCGAGAACAACAAGCCCTGGAACCAGTACCGCTTCGAGAACTTCGCTTCCGGCGATCCCAGCGCGTGCTACTGGAAGTTCAGCAACATCGATCTCCGCGCTGACGCCATCGGCGCCACCATTCCCGAGCTGACCTACACTCCCAACGTCGAGGTGTACAGAAACATCGAGATGGGTGAGGTGTACGCCAGCGCCAACTACTACTACGACTTCACTGTGACGCCCGACCTGCCCGCTGGCATCAAGCTCGACGCTGCCACGGGTACGATTTGCGGTACTGCGACTACCACGGTCTCTCCTCAGTCCTACGTGATCCGCGCCAAGAAGGTGAACGGCGGAGAAACCACCGCCACGATCAACTTCTCCGTGGGTATCTGCACGGGCGGCAAGTCCCTGATCTCCCTCGTCGCGCGCACGGATTCCTACCCCAAGCAGAGCTCCTACAAGCTCTACAGGGGCAAGGGCACCACTGGCGAGGTTGTTTCTTCTGTGGAATACTTCCGCGGCGCCTCTTCTCTCAACTACGGAGACTTCTGCGTGCCTCACGACATCTACACGCTCGAGCTTCTGGACTCCGCCTCCAACGGTTGGACGAACCCTGCCGGCTACTACCTGACGATCGATTTGGGTGAGATGATCTTCGAGATGGGTCAGGTGCCTCCCAACGTGCCTTCCGTGAGCACCATGTTCTCCTCGCTCCTTCCCTTCCAGATTGAGTACGACGACTGGAAGGTGTTCAACAGAGCCGACGAGGTCGACTCCAACTGGAAGAGCGTGGACTTCGACGACTCCACCTGGGAGACGAGAAAGGCCTCCGAGTTCGGCGACCACATGGGCACCACTGCCTACGTGCGCCGCGAGGTGAACATTCCCTCCATCGACGACTACCACGTGCTCAATGTGCGCATGAAGTACGCTGGCGGTATCGCTGCCTACTTCAACGGCCGTCTGGTGGCGCGCTTCAACCTCCCTGAGACGTTCACTTCCGAGACGCAGGCGATTGATGTCCACGACGCCTCGCTCTTCTCCAAGTTCCACATCGTGCTTCCCACCGTCGGCGCTGTGACTGGCAAGAACGTCTTCGCCGTCGAGATCCACCGTTCCACGCAGAGCGGCGTCGTGTTCGATGCTACCGGTGTGTTCGGTGTCAACGAGTGCTCCATCGTCGTGGATACCTTCCCCACGATCGAGGGATCCAGCGTGACCACCACCAACCTTGAGGGTCTGATGGATTTGAACCCTGTGACCTACGGCTACCAGCCGAACAGCGTTGGCTCCCACATCCGCTGGACGGTGGAGAACCTGGAGGGCTCCAAGTTCAACAGCTTCGCCATGCAGACTGTCTACACTCGTTCCTCCTACGGCTTCTCCGTGTACGTGAGATACAACGCGGAGGAGGAGTATACTTCCGCTCTCGCCCTTCTCGACCAGTCCACGAAGGAAAGATCCCGCAACTCGTGGCCGATTCCGCTCGCCATCGCCGGCTTCAACGACTTCAAGTTCACCGTCGATGACACGGCTTCCTCGATTGTGTACGTGAGCTCCTACATCATGGAGTACTGCCACCGCAGCGGCGCTGGTATGTGCCAGGCTGTGGGCGACTTCCCTGCTGTGGCTGAAGGCGAGATCTCTCCCAGCTCTTGCGAGGAGGGCTTCCGCGGCTACGCCTACAGAGAGTGCACGAACGGTCAGTTCAGCGACATCAAGACGGACAAGTGCGAGTACAAGCTCCCCGACAACCTGAGATACAAGAAGCAGCTGTACGCCTTCGTCGTGAACACGGAGTCCTCCACGGAGGAGCCCGAGTACTCCAACAGAATCACCGAGTTCTACATGCAGGAGGACACTCCTCTGCCCGACGGCATCAAGATCAATCCCACCACCGGTGTCATTTCCGGTGTGCCCACCTCGACCTTCGCCGCCAGATCCTTCACGGTGCGTGGCAAGAACCCCAAGGGCGAGACGTTCACCGTCATCAACATCTCCGCCAGAAAGGGCTACTGCGCTCCCGATGGCGTGTTCGAGAGAACCGATGTCGGCAAGGTGGCTGAGTACGATTGCGCTATGAAGGGCAGCTACGTGGGTACGCAGAAGAGAGCGTGCATCCTCGGCAAGAAGGACGGTGAGTGGCAGAAGGCTTCTGGTTTCTGCATGCCTGTCGCCGTGATTGTGATCTTTGTCCTTGTTGTCATTGCTGTGATCGTTGTCGTGGTCATGCTGGTCATGAGAACGACGAAGTCGAAGACGGTTGGTGGCGCTAAGGCGAGAACTGCGAAGTCCTCTAAGTCCTCCAAGTCCAAGGCTTCTGTGAAGAATACGTCTAAGTCGGTGAAGGTTTAATTGTTTGCTTCTCTTTGTTTGAAATAGCTTCGATTATGGTTTGTATAGAGAGTCTCCAACAAACACCCACGTCCATAATCACAACTCTCCATCTTAAGAGCGGTCCTACGCCATCACC